>Ga0187809_10000036_pt1 | contig 106606 bp, 112 predicted proteins | sample NC_wetland_sal_i_8_FD_132415 | JGI IMG/M metagenome (GOLD analysis project Ga0187809, IMG submission 132415) | Wetland sediment microbial communities from Neuse River Estuary, North Carolina, USA - ASW_4 | ecosystem: Environmental > Aquatic > Freshwater > Wetlands > Sediment | place: USA... | reverse complement strand
GGCGATCGATCGCCCGAACGGCAAGGTCACAATCCATGCCAAGGGCGCCAGCATGGACGCGCCCTATATCGAATCCCTGTCGGTGAATGGCACGCCGAGCAGCAAGGCGTGGCTCCCCGCATCCTTCGCGACGTCCGGCGGTACGCTGGACTACACGCTGTCGCGCACACCACAAAAGACATGGGGAACAGCCGCGGCCGACGCGCCGCCGTCCTTTGGTCCGGAGAAATAGGGAGCCGGTTGGCTGGGGGACTAGGATTCGAACTGGCTGAGTTTCTTGGCGAGCGGAGCGAGCCTTAGAAACTCGCCATCCCCGCGAAGGCGGGGACCCATGGGTCCTCCGGTCAAGCCGGAGGACGGCAGCTTTTCTAATTCGCTACGCTCATAAGAAACGCTAGCTGGCTGGGGGACTAGGATTCGAACCTAGACAACCAGAGTCAGAGTCTGGGGTCCTACCGTTAGACGATCCCCCAACGGAGGCCGCTCGTTTATACGAGCCGTCCGGGGCTTTCAAGCCATTGATTTTGGCCGCGATGCCAGAGACTTGGCAGGGCTGCGGGTGCCTTCAGGAGGCCAGCCGCCAGGTGGGCACGCCAGCGCCCAGATCCAGAAATGCCGTCGCCGTAGCGCGGTCCAGAGAGACCAGCGCCAGATCCGTCGGCACGTCGCAGACCTGTCCGCGGCTGTAAACCGCCAGCACCATGATCTGCGGCGGTCCTTCCTTGCGCCACAGCGGGAGCGCGGTGATCTCCAGCGATTTGAACAAGCCGCGCTGATAGTGAATGCCCAGCACCTGCCACAGTCCGCAAGGATGCCGCACCAATGTCTGCAGGCGTTGCTCGGCGGTGGGCCGCATATGCGCAGGCACATAGTGGAAGTAATCCTGCCCCACGACCGGGAACGGGATACGCTCGCGAATGCGCTCGCCCACCAGACACACACGCGACGTCGGCGGCGTGCCGGGAACGATGTCGATCAGCGCGATGTCGGGCAGCAACTTCTTGAAGCCGTGCAGCGAAAGCGCGCCACGATCGGGCACGATTTCGCCCTTGGGCAGCGCGCGCCACGCAGCCTCGAAAGCAAGGCTGTCCCGCGTGCGTTGCTCGATCAGAGCATCGGGCTCTTTCACGGACGCGTACAATTCGGCTATTCCTTTCCAACCCCGTTGCGCAATCCTGCCGAGCGACACTTTCAACTTGGTTGCGCAATACTCGTCTTTTACTGTGGAGTTCTTGCGGGCACTTTGCCTGCTGCATGGGTTCCTTACCGGGCGCATGCCGGATAAGTTCGAATTTTAGCGATCGCGAAAAGAAACGGCATGGCGCGAAATTCCGGAAGAGGTCCATCGGGGCGCGGAGAGGTCTCGCGCACGCGCGTGAAGACGTCCAGCCGCCGCACGGCTTCGTCGAACCGCTGGCTGGAGCGGCAGCTGAACGATCCGTATGTGCGCGAAGCCAAGGCAAAGGGTTATCGCAGCCGCGCCGCGTTCAAGCTTCTCGAACTGGATTCCAAGTTTCATTTTTTGAAGAAGGGTGCGCGCGTGCTCGATCTCGGCGCTGCGCCGGGTGGATGGACGCAAGTCGCCGTTGCCCGCGTCGGCGACAGCGGCAAGGTCGTCGGCGCCGATGTGCTGGAAATGGAGCCGATCGCGGGCGCCGAATTGTTTCTCGCCGATCTCACCGATCCGGATGTGCCGGCGATGCTGAAGGATGCTTTAGGCGGTCCGGCCGATCTGGTGCTCACCGACATGGCAGCGCCGACCACGGGGCATCGCGCCACCGATCACCTGCGCACGCTGGCGCTGTTCGAAATCGCGCTGGATGTGGCGGAGGACACGCTCAGGCCGGGGGGCGCATTCGTGGGCAAGGTGTTCCGCGGCGGCGCGACGGGCGATCTTCTGGCGCGCATCAAGAAACTGTTCGCGGATGTCAAACACGTGAAGCCGCCGGCATCCCGCGCGGAGTCGGTGGAGCTCTATCTGGTCGCGACGGGATTTCGCGGATAGGGTTTTCGAAAAAGGGGAGTCTTCATGCAGTCTTTCGCCGCCGGTATCGGCATGGCCATTCTCTTCGCCGCCGCCATCGTCCCGGCGCATGCGGCGTCCGCGAAAGGATCAAAGATGAGCGCGGATACGCAGTTCAAGGCGCTTTACACCAGGGAATGGAAATGGCGCGACGAGCAATTCCCCGGCGGTGAAGATGACAGCCACAAGGGCGTGGTTGCGACGCTGCCGAAAGTCGATCCGGCGACGCAGGACATGCGCCTGCACTATTGGGAAAACGTGCTGAAGCAGGCCAGGGCCATTCCGCGCGACAAGCTCTCGCCCAAGGAGCAGGTGAACTACGATGTCTACATTCCGCAGATCGAGGTGCTGATCGCGGATCAGAAATTCCGCACCTATGAAATGCCCGCGAACTCGGACACCACGTTCTGGACTGACCTCGGCTACACCGCGCGCGGCGATTTCAAGACGGAGCAGGACTACAAGAACTGGATTTCGCAGATGCGCGAGATCCCGCGCTATTTCCACGAGGAAATGGACGAGATGCGTGCCGGGTTGAAGCGTGGGTTCACGCCACCGCAGGTGACGCTCGAAGGCCGTGACGCCTCCATCACCAATGTGACGAACGCCAAGCCCGAAGACTCGCTGTTCTACGAACCGTTCAAGAAAATGGCCGGCGTTCCGGAAGACCGGAAGGCTGCGTTGCGCGCCGAAGCCGTCGCGGTAATCCGCGACACGGTGCAGCCCACCTATCGCGAACTGCTCAAGTTCTGGAACGAGGAATACGTCCCCGGTGCGCGCAAGACGCTGGCCGCGGACGATCTGCCGGACGGCAAGGCGTTCTATCAGGCCCAGATCGTCGAATACACCACGCTCGACCTGGCGCCGGAACAGATTCATCAGATCGGCGTCGACGAAGTCGCCAAGCTGCATCAGCAGATGATCGACGTGATGAAGAAGACCGGCTTCAAGGGAGACTTCGCGGCGTTCCAGGAATTTCTGCGCACCGATCCGCAATTCTATGCGAAGACGCCGCAGGAACTTCTCGACAAGGCGGCCTGGATTGCCAAGGAGTTCGACGGAAAGGCCTCGCAATATTTCGGCCTGTTGCCGCGCGCGCGCTTCGCGATCAAGCCGGTGCCCGCGGACCTTGCGCCGTTCTACACCTCGGGCCGCGGCGGGCCGGGCGTCTATCTCGTCAACACCTACGATCTTCCGCATCGCCCGTTGTTCAACCTGCGTCCGCTGACCTTGCATGAATCCGCGCCGGGGCATGCGTTCCAGATGCCGCTCGCCGCGGAAGACAAGTCGCTGCCGGATTTCCGCCGCTACACCTACATCTCGGCTTATGGCGAAGGCTGGGCGCTGTATTGCGAATATCTCGGCCAGGAAATGGGGATGTATCCCACCGACTACGACCAGTTCGGCTATCTCGGCTGGCAGATATGGCGCGCGGTGCGCCTTGTCGTGGACACCGGCATTCACAGCCAGGGTTGGTCGCGCCAGCAGGCGATCGACTACATGCGCAAATACACCGCGCTTCCCGATCACGAGATCCAGACCGAAGTGGACCGCTACATCGCGTGGCCCGGTCAGGCGCTGTCTTATTATCTGGGCGAGATGACGATACGGAAGGCGCGCGCGAAGGCCGAGGCCGCGCTCGGACCCAAGTTCAACATCCGCGCCTTCCACGACACCGTGCTGCAGCTCGGCTCGGTGCCGATGCCGGTGCTTGAGGCCCGCATCGATAAATTCATCGCCGATGGCGGCAAAGGCCCCTATCCCGATCTGGAGTGAGCGTGGCACCGTTCAACGAGCGCGACTTGAATCCGTTCTCGGCTGAATTCGCGCGTGCGTTGTTTTCTAAATATCCGTCGTGGCGTGAATTTTCGAAGGTCGATTCATCGAACTATTCGAAGAATCTTCTGGTGGTGGAAGTTCCAGGGCCTATCGAGTCAAAGGCAGATTTCCCGCTGATTATTGATACTGACGGAGATGAAGTGACCGTCGGATTCGACAGATATCATTCTCATTTCAATTGGCCACCTTTTGACGAAGTGCATCAGAACCCGCTCGTTTTTATCGACGACATCGTTCGGGAACGAGTAGCCATTGCTTCTCTGTGGGGTGAGGGCCGATGGCTTGGGTCTCAAGCCGTTGCCCCGCCGGAAGGAACAGGCGGAATACTCCGGGATAGTCGGGCGAAAATACTGCGAATTCGCTCCTGGAACGGTCGCTTCAATGCCGATCAACCCGTGGACAATCGCGCCGGAAATCCAGACGATACCGAAAACGAAAACTGAGGAAACGACGACATGGCTATTGATTTCGAGATTCCGCCGGAAGCGAAAGCGATCCGCGAAAAGGTGCGCCAATGGGTGCACGACGAATGCAAGCCCGCCGAGCAGAAGCTGCTCGCGGGCGAAGACTACAAGACGGTGCTGGGCGAACTGCGCAAGAAGGCGCGCGCGCAAGGCCTGTGGTGCCCGTTCATCCCGAAGGAATATGGCGGCATGGGGCTCGGGCCCCTCGCCAACGCGCTGGTGCAGATGGAGCTTGGCGAAAGCTATCTCGGTGCGCTGTCGATGAACACGCAAGGTCCGGACGACGCGACCATGCTGACGTTGCTGCAGAACGGCACGGATTTCCAGAAGGAGAAATTCCTCAAGCCGCTGCTGAACGGCGAAAAGCGCATCTGCTATTCGATGACGGAGAAAGCCTCCGGCGCGGACGCCACCGGCATGCAGACGCGCGCGGAGAAGAAGGGCAACGACGCCTATATCCTGAACGGCGAGAAATGGTTCTCATCCGCCGCCAGCGTTGCCGACATCGCGCTCGTCATGGCGAAGACCGATCCCAACGCGCCGCGCCACAAGCAGTTCTCCACCTTCCTGGTGGAGCTGCCGAACCCCGGCTATCGCATCAAGCGCGATATCAAGACGATGGCGATCGAAGGTCCGCTTAGCCATGTGCTCGGCGGCGGCCATTCGGAAATCGAGATCAAGGATCTGGAAGTGCCGGCGGAAAATCTGCTGGGCGGCGAGGGCAACGGCTTCAACATGGGCCAGCATCGCCTCGCATACGGGCGCCTTCGCCACGGCATGCACAACGTCGCCATGGCGCAGCGCGCGCTGGACATGGCAACCGAGCATGTCACCAAGCGCACCACCTTCGGCAAGCTGCTGGCGGAGCGTCAGGCTGTGCAGTTCATGCTCGCCGAATGCGCCACGCAGATCTACATCGCGCGGCTGATGATTCTGCACATCGCCTACAAGGCGGAGAAGGGCTTGGACCTGCGGCAGGAGAACGGCATCGCGAAGGTCTATCTCGCCAACATGGTGCACAAGGTGGTGGACACCGCGATCCAGCTTCATGGCGCGCTGGGCTACAGCCAGGATACGCCGCTGGCGCGCTGGTACACGCACATCCGCTCGCAGCGCCTCGTCGATGGCCCGGATGAAGTCCACAAATGGACGACGGGCCGCAACGTGATCAAGGCGTTCAAGGAGAAGGGCACCACCGCATCCGCCTGCGGCGGCGATTTGGTTTAGAAGAAAACAGAACCGTCATGGCCGGGATAGACTCGGCCATGACGGTCTTTTTTTTGAGCTTTACCCTCGCGCCGGCAGCATGCGCGGGTTGCGCAGCAGCGCGGCGCTGATCAGCGCGATCAGAAGTCCCACCGGGAATATCTCCATGAACGTCATGCCCGCGCGATAGAACGGGTTGGCATATTCGCGCTTCATTTCGTTGAGCTGCGCGATCTGCGCCGCAAGCGCCGGCCCGCTCAGGCCCTCGGCTTTCTTCTTTGCCAGGATCGCGGCGGTGTATTGGTCCATGAAGCTGTAATGCGTCAGGTAGAGATAGGCCTCCCACACCACCACATAGATGAGCCCCGCCACCACCGCGATCATCAGGCCCAGCCCCAGCGCGGGCAGAAACTTGATCACCCCGCCCAGCTCGGCGTCGCGATAGCGCTTCACCCCGAACAGGATCATGGACAGCGCCACGATCATGATGGCGTAGCCCAGCAGCACCGAATGCGGCGCATTGGGCATCATGATGGTGGCCAGGATGCCGGCGATGACGATGACGCCGGATATGGTGCCGAAGACGAGTGCGGTTCTGATCATGGTTGCTCCCCCGATTTGTCCATCCATGGAAGCTGTTTTCCGCCCGCCGGGATATCGCCCAAAAGGATGATTTGGCGGATTTCCGGCCTTCGGGCTACGGAATCAGCCCCAATTCCTTCGCCTTCTGCACCGCCTGTGTGCGCCGCTGGGCCTCCAGCTTCTCGAACAGCTTGAGCACATGGCTCTTCACCGTGTTGGGCGAGATGTCGAGGCTGCGGGCGATCTCCTTGTTGGATTGCCCGCCCGCCAGCAATTGCAGCACCGCGAATTCCCGGTCGGTCACGCCCAGCGATTTCAGCGCCGCATCGTTGCGCGTGAAGGCGGGCGAAACCGTGCGCGGCGTGAGGCGATACCCGGCCCAGATTCCCAGCGCCGTGAACCCCAGCGCCAGCAGCCCCACGTAGAATTCGCCCGCGAAAACCCGGGTGACATAGGCATATTGCAGCCAGTCCAGCGCGAACGCCCCCGCCGCCAACGCGACGCCATAAATAAGGACAGGCTTCCACATGCGGGTGAGAGTGGCGAAGAAGCCGGTTAAGCGCCAGCCCACATTCGCCCACACCCCCAACCGTCATCCCCCGGCTTGTGCCGGGGACCCATTTTCCAGAAGCGGAGAAAGTTAGGGCACTGAACGATCCGTGTTATTCCTCCAACCGACTCTGGAAAATGGGTGGCCGGGACAAGCCCGGCCATGACGAAAGTATTTGAGCGGAAAATAATCGATGACCGCGTTCGACTATCTCTCCGTTCTCTTCTCCATCGTGCTAGGGCTTTCGATCACCCAGCTACTGGCGGGCTTCGCGGGCATGGTGCGTTATCGCGCGCGCACCGTGTTCTACTGGCCGCTGCCGCTGCAGATGCTGGCGCTGTTCCTGATCAACGTGCAGAGCTGGTGGGCGATGTTCGGCATGCGCCACTTGCGGGACTGGACGTTCTTCGGCTTTTTCATCGTGCTGTTGCAGGTGACGTTCACCTATCTGATGTCCGCCACCATCACGCCCGACCCGGTGGCGGAAGGCGCCCGCCTCGACCAGCGCGAATTCTTCTTCCGCGAAAAGACCTGGTTCTTCATCGTCTCGTTGTGCGCGCTCGTCTCAAGCCTGACGAAGGATTATTTCGTGATCCCCGGTCCGCCCGGCACGATCGACGTCGGCGCGCATCTGGTCTTCATCACGCTGATCCTGATCGGCCTGTTCACGACGAAGGACTGGGTGATCAAGACGGTCATCCCGATCACGTTCATTATGTACTGCGCCTATATCGCGCTGCTGTTCGTGAGCCTGCCGGGATAGGAGCGCGCGACGGCACGCCCCCAGCCCGCCCTGCGGCTCAACCGCCGTTGAGGGACTGCGCCATCTTGAGATGCTTGCGGAGCTTCGGAAGCTGTTTCTGCGCCAGCTTGGCGGTCTGGTCGGTTGCCTTGGTTTGGGCTTCGAAATCCGAGATGTCGCTCTTGTGGTCGTCCACCATGTAGCTGGCGAACTCCTTGTCGAACGCCGCGCCGGACATCGCCTGCAGCTTGGTATATTCCGCCTGCGCCTTGGGCATCATCTCATCGGTGGGCGAAATGCCCATGCTGCGATCCAGATCCGCGACCTGCTGCTTGGCCTTGGTATGATCCGTCACCAGTGTCTGTCCGAACGTCTTGGTACCCGCCGATTGGCCCTTGTCCGCTGCCAACTGGCCCAGCTTGATTTCGGAATTGTCGCCCTTCATCGCGTTGGTCAGGAATTCCTGCGCGCTCTTGGGGCTGTTCGCCAGCGCGATGTTCCCGCCTGCAACGACGGCAACGGTGGAAATAAGGACAATCGCCAACTTGTTCATGGGATGCGCTCTCCGTTTCTTTCGTAAAAGAACGGCGCCCGCGCATTGTCGTTCCGGGAACATTGAGATTGCTACCACGCGCCTATCGCGCTGCCATTCGAGAGGCTGCCGGCCTAAATTGGAATTGTGCGTTTCACGGGCGACGGAAGAGCTGGCTCACTTGAGCCAGGCCAGCGCACCTTTGGCAGCGGCGACGCCGGTGGCGAACGTGGCTTGCAGCAGATAGCCGCCGGTCGTCGCTTCCCAATCGAGCATCTCGCCCGCAACGAACACGTCGGGCCGGGCCTTGAGCATCAGGTTTCGGTCGAGCGATTCAAACCCGATACCGCCGGCGCTGGAAATGGCGCGGGCGATGGGCGCCGCGCCGGCAAGCGTGATCGTGACGTCCTTGATCTGCCTGGCCAGATGCGGGGGATCGAACGCACCCTCGCGCAGCAGGTTTATTTCCAGAGGCGAGAGCTTCACCGCCTTGCGCAGGAAATTCGAAAGCGATTCCTTGCCGCGCGGTTTGGCCAGAAGCCTGGAAAGCTGCTCTTGTGAAAGATCGGGGCGAAGATCGATATGCAAGTCAGCCTTACCGTCTTTCGCAATAGCATCGCGCAGCGCGGCGGAAAGGGCATAGATCGCGCCGCCTTCGATGCCATAAGCGGTGACCATGGCTTCGCCGCGGGTTGTCTCGCCGCCGAGGCGAAACACTGCATTCTTGATCGGCTGCCCGGCGAAGCGTTCGCGGAAGATCTCGCTCCACGCGACGTTGAACCCGCTGTTGGAGGGTTTGAACGGATGAACCGCCACGCCCGCGCTCTCCAGAAGTTTCGACCAACGCCCATCTGACCCAAGCTTCGGCCAGCTTGCGCCGCCGAGCGCAAGGATCGTCGCATCGGCGGAGGCCGCAACGCGCGCGCCGTTCGCGTCGAACAGCAACGCGCCGTCGCTATCCCAGCCGCGCCATTCATGGCGTGTTTTGAACGCGACGCCTTGCGCCTCCAGCCGCGCCAGCCATGCGCGCAGCAACGGCGAGGCCTTCATCGCCCTGGGAAACATGCGGCCGCTGGAGCCTTTGAAGATTTCCTGGCCCAGACCTTCCGCCCAGGCGATCAATTGCGCGGGCGTGAAGTCTTCGAGGTGCGGCCGCAGCACCGGCGCCGCTTCGCGGTAACGCGAGACGAGGCGTTCGAAATCTTCCGAATGGGTAAGGTTGAGCCCGCCGCGCCCCGCCATCAGAAACTTGCGGCCGACCGAAGGCATGCGGTCATAGACCGTCACGACAGCGCCGTTGGCGCTCAGAATCTCAGCCGCAATCAACCCCGCCGGCCCGCCACCGATGACCGCGACGGTGGTCATGTCTTTTTGGCGAAGAGCTGCCGGTCTTTGTTGTCACGCGGCATGGTGGAGCCTGCATTGCGGTGCTGTTTGTGAGCTTGCCGGGGTAGGGTTACACCTATCCAACTTCATTTCAGGTTCAAAACGTCACTGTGCAGTCTGCGCAACTGATCGCCCGACATATCGATAATCGGCTCGTACATAAACGAATTTAAATGGATGTTTTCGGGGGTAACGACCAAGACGCGATCAATGACTTTGAAGATCTCTGTCTCCTTCGGGAATCTTTTTCTGAACTCTTCGGCCAATCTCGGAGTTTGAACGCTTTTGATGGAGTCGACGAACTTTTGATCGGCGATTTTTGCAATCAGGAATCTCTCTGCAGCTAGTCGCGTTGCAATAGCGAGCACAATTTTATCCTGGAGGCTTATATTACCTTTCCCCTTTGCGATTTCGCCTGCCTCTTTCGCGATGACGTCGCGGACGATGGCCTTAGTATCTGGTGACGCTCCTGGAATGCCGCAAACACTAGTAAATATCTTATCCAAATCTCCGACAGTGATCGTCGGTGTGTCACTCTTTTGATGCAATAGCGACGTCAGCTTCAATCTGGGTCTTTCTCATCTTTAGTATATTCAACCAAATTTCTGATGAAGCAGATCGAAGCTATTTTCATTCTAGCGTCTTTGAAAAAGTATTTTTTTCCATTCTCCAAAGGGATTTTTAAACCCAACCGCAACCGTCAAGGTCACGCCGCTATCTTCCTTCATGGCCATAAGGCTTTGATTGTAACCAACGAACCTACTCTGGATTGTCCGGAAAAAATCGAAGTTGTGCGTCATGATTATAAGCTTGAAAGGCGGTTCTTCGCTTAGATCCTTTAGGTAATGGATAATTGCGTACTTGTTTTGATAATCAAAAGAGTCCGCGAGGTCGTCGACTACGATCAACGATTCCTGACCCGCTTTCTTGCGCGTCTCTATCTCAAAGAGAACGTTCAGAATGTAGAGGGCCTTCTTCTCGCCATTGCTAAGGATATTTAGGAGAGTCTCCTTCTCAATTTTTGCCATTTCTCCACCGGGTTCAGAATAGGTGAACTCAATTTGCGGGATATCATCAGAGCCGATGATAACTTCCGCTTTGTTTTTAACGCCAACAACAAAGGGGACATCAAAGCGCCTGTTAAATATATCTATTACCTCTTCCCATAACGTCTGTTGTTTTTCCGCTTGTTCTCGGATGAATCGCGCGCGATCTCTCGCTTTGTCATATGCACTCAGCCATTGGCGATAGAGTGTTTCGTTCGCCTTGATGTACGATTTGAAAACATCCTCTTTGAACTGTCGGATGTTATCCATGCGAGCTAAGACGGGTTCGTTGTCTTGGAGATATGTACAGAACTTTCTAAGATCGACGTTCTTAGAAAGCTGATCAGCAACAGCGTCAAAATTGTCTCGCAGTTTTTGATCTTTCAGAATACGTGCCTTATCTTCTTCGACTACCTTCTCAAGCTCTTTTTGATCCTTAATCTCGATCGTTTTTCCGTTCGCGTGAAAGGTTACAGTGTGGCTTGCTCGAAAGAAGCCATTTGAAGTGAGGGCTTTGGCTACCTGCTCTGCATTGTAATAATCGAAAGTTCCCTTCTTGAAGAAGAGCGATCCCCCAAGCAGTTCGTTATATCGATCGACATACTCTTTGATGCGTTCTTGCAAGTTCTTTTTGCCGAGCGCGTCGATGACCTTATCGTTGAACACAGTATCATAGGGAACGTTTGCAAAAACCGGCTCTTTGAGGTCTTGCAGCTCTCTATCCTTGCTTGCGAGTGCCTCGTCAAAGCGATCTGGGCTTGGTGTGAATGCAAGTGATATTTCTGTTTCAAAGTCCGCTTTTGATTTTGTTTGAGTTCTCAGCGATTCAAGAAGTGCTTCCTTCGCATTTTGGGTGTCGCGCTGATTGTTCTCGTATTCCTTCTGTAAGGCGGCATCGACAAGTAGTGCCGACGTCTTCTCAGTCGGCCCAATATCTTCACGATATGATTTTACAACTAGTAACTGATCGCCTTCGATTGGCTTGCCTGCCTCATCAACAATCTTTCGAACACTTTTCCGCGCTGAAAATATCCGATCAGTCGTCACATCGCCGTCGGCTGCATCTTCAAATGTTTCCGCTAGCGAAGTTTTCATAACGCCATTTGGGGCGTAGATCGCAAAAGCACTCTTCTCAGAAAAATCGAAGGTGTGTTTGAGCCGTTTGATGCCATAGCAATGAGTGAGATCAACAATCACCTTCTCCATGACGAATCCCTTTTTCGGAGCGATCTCAGCATAGCGAATTGGACGGTATTGGCTCGCCGCGGCGAGAGCTCCCATGAAGAATTGACAATGTGTCAGATATTTCTTCCTGATCACGGCTTGACAGTCTTATGTCATGTTCCCTATATGTTCTCTCGGGTAATGGCTGGGAGAATGCCTTTGAAACAGTAGCGACGCCGCAAGGACAGACAGGTAAGGGGCCGAGCCTTGTGCGGACCCCCCGTGGCGAGCGGCCGTCCCGCAAATTCGACAAACAACTGGCCGCAAGGCGAATGAGAGATGGGGGGAGGGGGGCCCCGGAGTCATGAGGTTCGAATGCATCGAGACCCCGACAACCACAAGATATAGATAAAGAGCGAAAAGCGAAAAAATCGACAAACAACCTCCGCGGGACCAGACAAGCCCCCGGTACTTGTGTGGACTCCCATCCGATCCATCGCTTGGCGTCACTCTTGCGGAATCGGGAATCGGCGGATATACGCGCCCATGGAACAGCGCTCCACCATCCGCGAAGCCCTCACCTTCGACGATGTTTTGCTGGTGCCCGCGGCGTCCGAAGTCCTTCCCGGACAGGTCGATACCCGCACCCGCCTCACCAAGACCGTCGAACTGGGCATTCCGCTCCTCTCCGCCGCCATGGATACCGTCACCGAAGCCGGCCTCGCGATCGCGATGGCGCAGGCGGGCGGCATGGGTGTCATTCACAAGAACCTCTCCATCGCCGAGCAGGCCGAGCAGATCCGCCGGGTGAAGAAGTTCGAAAGCGGCATGGTCGTGAACCCCGTCACCATCGCGCCGGATGCGACTCTCGCCGACGCGCTGGGCCTGATGGAGCGTTACAAGATCAGCGGCATCCCCGTGGTCGAGAACGCCAACGCGCAAGGCACCGGCAAGCTCGTCGGCATTCTCACGAACCGCGATGTGCGCTTCGCCTCCGACACGCGCCAGAAAGTCGCCGAGCTGATGACGAAGGACAAGCTCGTCACGGTGAAGGAAGGCGTGAAGCCGGAAGAGGCCAAGCGCCTGCTGCATCAGCACCGCATCGAGAAAATTCTGGTGGTGGACGACGCCTATCGCTGCGTCGGCCTCGTCACCGTGAAGGACATCGAGAAGGCGCAGAAATATCCCAACGCCTGCAAGGATGAGCGCGGAAGGTTGCGCGTCGCCGCGGCGACGTCGGTGGGCGAAGACGGTTTCCGCCGCGCGCTGGGCCTGATCGAAGCCGAAGCGGATGTCGTGGTGGTGGACACCGCGCACGGCCATTCCAAAGGCGTGTTGGACACCATCACGCGGATCAAGAAAGAGTCGAACTACACCCAGATTCTCGCCGGGAACATCGCCACCCGCGAAGGCGCGCAGGCCTTGATCGATGCGGGCGCGGATGCGGTGAAGGTGGGCATCGGCCCCGGCTCCATCTGCACCACGCGTGTCGTCGCCGGTGTCGGCGTTCCGCAGCTCACCGCGATCATGGATGCCGTGGAAGCCGCGCACAAAGCCGGCGTTCCGGTTGTCGCCGATGGCGGCATCAAGTTCTCCGGCGATCTGGCGAAAGCCATTGCGGCTGGCGCTTCGGTTGCGATGGTCGGTTCATTGCTCGCCGGCACCGAAGAAGCGCCGGGCGAAGTGTTTCTCTATCAAGGCCGTTCCTACAAAGGCTATCGCGGCATGGGCTCGCTGGGCGCCATGGCGCGCGGTTCGGCCGATCGCTATTTCCAGGCCGAAGTGCAGGATCAGTTGAAGCTGGTGCCCGAAGGCGTCGAAGGCCAGGTGGCGTACAAGGGCACGGTGGCGAACGTGGTGCACCAGATCGTCGGCGGCCTGCGCGCCGCGATGGGCTACACCGGCTCCAGGACGATTGCGGATTTCCACAAGCGCGCCAACTTCGTGCGCATCACCGGCGCGGGCCTGCGCGAAAGCCATGTCCACGACGTGCTGGTCACGCGCGAGTCGCCCAACTATCCGAGCGGCAACTAACGCTCGCGTGTGTTCTCAGCGATGAGACGCGAACCCTGCTCGTAGGTGATGTAGCGCCACAGCCACTGGATCGCGACAAGCACGCGGTGCTGGAAGCCCACGAGCAGGTAGACGTGGATCAGCGCCCAAAGCGTCCAGGCGAACCAGCCCTTGATGCGCCACCAGCCGAAATCGAACACCGCTGCATTGCGCCCGATGATCGCGGTGTTGCCGCGATTGTGAAAAACGAAGGGCTCGGGCGTTTCGCCTTTCAGAATCTTCTTTGCCAGCTCCCGACCCAGGTATTGCCCCTCCTGCTTCGCCACTTGCGCAAGGCCGGGAAGCGGCTTGCCGTTCTCATCCAGCGCAATCGCCAGGTCGCCGAGCACATAGATGTTCTCCAATCCTGGCACGGCCAGATCAGGATTGACCGCGACGCGGCCCGCGCGATCCAGCGGCACGCCAAGCAGCCTGCCAAGCGGCGAAGCCATCACGCCGGCGGCCCAGATCGCGAATCCCACCGGGATGTCTTCTCCCTTTGCCGTGATGCTATGTGCGTTGATGCGCTGCACGGGCGTGTTGGTGCGCACCGTGACGCCAAGCTTGGCAAGTTTGCGCGCGGCGTAGTCGGCAAGGTTTTCAGGAAATGCTGTGAGGAGCCGTGGTCCGGCTTCCAGCAACAACACGATCGCCGTTTCCGGGCGGATGCGGTGAAAATCCTTCGCCAGCGTGTAATGCGCCAGTTCCGCGATGGAGCCGGCAAGCTCCACGCCCGTCGGGCCGCCACCGATAACCGCGATGGTCATCAGCCGCTTTTGCTCGGCGGGATCGTTGTTGATCTCCGCGCGCTCGAAGGTGAGAAGGAGATGTGAGCGGATCCTTCGCGCATCCTCGATCGATTTCACGCCCGGCGCGTATTCAGACCATTCGTCGTGGCCGAAATAGGAATGCGTCGCGCCCGTCGCGACGACCAGCCAGTCCCAGGTGAAGGATTTTCCGTCCGCGAGCGATACGGTCTTTGCTGTGCGGTCGATTCCGGTGACTTCGCCCAGAATGACTTCCACGTTCGGGCAGCCGCGCAACATCTTGCGGATCGGCTCTGCGATATCGGCGGGCGAAAGCGCGGCGGTTGCCACTTGGTAGAGCAGGGGCTGGAACAGATGGTGGTTCTGCCGGTCGATGAGCGTGACCGGGATTCCCGCTTTGCCCAGCCCGCGCGCAACCTCGATGCCCGCGAACCCGGCTCCGATCACGACCACGCGATTTGCGCCCATGGTTCGACTCGCTGCTTTGTCCTCTCTATATAGCCCGCCATGACCCCCGCCGCCCGCGTTCAGGCCGCCATCGACATCCTCGATGGGCTGGCCAACAGCCGCCTTCCTGCCGACCGCTTCATTCGCGAATTCTTTCGCGCCCGCCGCTATGCCGGATCGAAAGACCGCGCCGCGGTGAGCGAGCGTGTCTATGACGTGTTCCGCCATCGTGGCTCCTTCGCCTGGCGCATGGGCAGCGAAGCGCCGCGCGCCCTGGTGATCGCATCGCTGCTGAAGGAAGGCGCTGATGTTCCGGCGCTCTTCACGGGTGACGGCTATGGTCCGGCTTTGCTGACCGATGAAGAACGCGCCCGCACGATCGTCACGCCAACCGATCAGGCGCCTGCGCATATTGCGGGCGAATATCCGCAGTTCCTGCAAAGCGAACTGGACCGCGCTTTCGGCGAGGATGTTTCACTTGAAATGTCCGCCATGCTGGAGCGCGCACCGGTCGATCTTCGCGTGAACGCGCTGAAGGCAACGCGCGACGAAGTCATCGCGGCGCTGAAGGCGGAAGGCTTTGAAGCAGAAGCGACACGCTATTCGCCCTTCGCCATCCGCTTGCCGGCAACAACGCGAGGCGTGGAACAGAGCAAACCCTTCCTTGCCGGCGCGTTTGAGTTTCAGGACGAGGCCGCGCAGGTTGCCGTGCTGCTGGCGCAGGCAAAACCGGGGCAGCGCGTTCTCGATCTGGCGGCGGGCGCGGGCGGAAAGTCGCTGGCGCTGGCGGCGGCGATGAACAACACGGGCGAACTCACCGCGCATGACATCGACGAAGGCCGCCTTCGCCAGATCGCGCCACGCGCACAGCGGGCCGGCGTCGCCATCATCACCACCCATGCCGGACAGCAGCCGCCGAAGCGGCCCTACGATCTGGTGCTGCTCGATGCACCATGCAGCGGATCGGGCACTTGGCGTCGCAGCCCCGAAAACAAATGGCGCCTCACGCCAGAGCGGCTCGACCAACTGAATGCGCTGCAGGACATGCTGCTCGATCAGGCTGCCGCCCGCGCCGCGGGCAAGGCGCGGATCGTTTATGCGACATGCTCCATCCTGCCGCGCGAGAATGAAGACCGCGTCGCTGCCTTCCTGCAGCGCCATCCCGCCTTCAAAGTGGTGCCCGCTGCCGATGTCTGGCGCGAATCGACGGGCAGCCGCCCGCCGCCGGGCCTGGGTGAATTCCTGAAGGTCACCCCGCTGGTGGACGCGATGGACGGCTTTTTTACGGCGATTCTGGCGCGTTCTGCATAACGGATTGGCAGTTTTTGCTGCGGCAAAGGCTTCGCTGGACTTGGTCCCAGCCCCTCAGGTAAATCCCGCCATGACCGCACCCGTCCTCGTTATCGACTTCGGATCGCAGGTAACCCAGCTCATCGCGCGCCGGGTGCGCGAGGCGGGCGTGTACTGCGAAATCGTCCCCTTCCAGAAAGCCCAGGAAGAACTGAACCGCGGCAAGCCGCAGGCAATCATTCTTTCCGGCGGCCCGGCCTCCGTCACCGAAAGCGACACGCCGCGCGCGCCGCAGGAAGTGTTCCAGCTTGGCGTTCCGGTTCTCGGCATCTGCTACGGCGAGATGACGATGAGCAGCCAGCTCGGCGGAAAAGTCGAAGCCGGACACAACCGCGAATTCGGCCGCGCAGACATCCACATCGAGAAGAAATCGCCGCTGCTGGCCGGCCTTGGCGATGCGAACGGCAACGAGCCCGTTTGGATGAGCCATGGCGACAAGATCACCGCCATCCCGCGCGGCTTCGAAGTGATCGCGACCTCCGAAAGCTCGCCCTATGCCGTGATCGGCGACGAGACGCGGCATTTCTATGGCGTGCAATTTCATCCCGAAGTGGCGCACACGCCGCGCGGCGCCACCATTCTCAAGAACTTCGTCACCGGCATCGCGGGCGTGAAGCCCGAATGGAACATGCATGCCTTCCGCCAGCGCGAGATCGAGAAGATCCGCGCGCAGGTCGGCAAGAGCAAAGTCATTTGCGGCCTGTCCGGCGGTGTCGACTCCTCCGTTGCTGCCGTCCTGATGCACGAAGCCATCGGCGACCAGCTCACCTGCATCTTCGTGGACACCGGATTGATGCGCGCGGGCGAAAGCGAAGAAGTCGTTTCGCTGTTCAAGGGCCATTACAACATTCCGCTGATCCATGCCGAGGCTGCCGACCTTTTCCTTGGCCGCCTCGAAGGCGTCAGCGATCCGGAGCAGAAGCGCAAGATCATCGGCTCCACCTTCATCGACGTGTTCGACAAGGAAGCGCACAAGATCGGCGGCGCGGAATTTTTGGCGCAGGGCACGCTTTACCCTGACGTCATCGAAAGCGTCAGCGCGACGGGCGGGCCCTCCGTCACCATCAAGAGCCACCACAATGTCGGCGGCCTGCCGGAGCGGATGAAGCTGAAGCTGGTCGAACCGCTGCGCGAACTCTTCAAAGATGAAGTGCGCGCGCTGGGCCGCGAACTGGGCTTGCCGGAGACCTTCGTGGGACGGCATCCGTTCCCGGGGCCGGGCCTTGCCATTCGCGTGCCGGGCGAGATCACGCGCGACAAGCTGGAAATCCTGCGCAAGGCCGACACCGTCTATCTCGACGAGATCCGCAAGGCCGGACTCTACGACAAGATCTGGCAGGCCTTCGCCGTGCTGCTGCCGGTGCGCACCGTGGGCGTGATGGGCGACGGCCGCACCTATGATTATGTGCTGGCGTTGCGCGCGGTCACGTCATCGGACGGCATGACAGCGGATTACTATCCGTTCGAGCACTCCTTCCTGGCGCGCGTCTCCACCCGCATCGTGAACGAAGTGCGCGGCGTGAACCGCGTGGTGTACGACATCACCTCGAAACCTCCCGGCACGATTGAATGGGAGTGAGAACCCGCTCTCTGAATTGAATGTCGATTTTTCGATTCTGAATTTGCACCTCTCTCAATATCTCGCTGCGTCCCGCCGAAACCCCGCAATTGCTTGATAGTTGAATTGCGGTTTTTGCGTTTTTTTTTCGGGGAGGGGGCCGCTTCCCCTCGAATTGAATGTCGATTTTCGCTTATTCCGTTTCGCCGTTTCACAACATGTTGTGGTGGAGAGCGGCGCGATGCATTCGAACGTCATGTTTTCCACCCCTCCCTCCTTCTCTGTTCCTCTTCGATCTGTGTTCGCGGAAGACGCACGCCTCCCGCTTGCCGGAACGCGCTTTTTGCGCGCGCAGGCAAGAATCCTGAAAAGAACAAAATAAGAACATCTGGCGCGGAAGTCAAGCCCGGCGCGGAAAAACCTGTGCGTTGATCCCGCCCGGATGAACGGCCAGATTTGCGCGCGAGAAAGCGGGGCACGGCGTGACCGTCAAAACCGAAATCGAGACCTACATCGCGAGCCAGCCCGAACCGAAGCGCGGCGACCTGCGCGCGCTGCACGCCCGCATCCTGAAAGCGATGCCGCGCTGCAAGCTGTGGTTCCTGGATGGCAGGGACGCGAAGGGAAAAACCGTTTCCAATCCCAATATCGGTTACGGCGTTCAGACGATGACATATGCGGGCGGCAAGACCCGCGAATTTTATCAAATCGGCCTCAGCGCCAACACAAGCGGGATTTCGGTTTACATCATGGGGCTGGACGACAAGAGCTATCTCGCCAGGACCTGGGGCAAGAAACTCGGCAAGGCGAGCGTCAGCGGCTACTGCATCAAGTTCAAGGCGCTGAAGGATATCGACGTCGCCGTACTGGAAGCCGCGATCCGCGATGGCGTTCAGGCAACGAGCGCTGGATTTTGAATATGGCTAAGCCGGAAATAGGCGACATAGTTGAGATACCTCTTTCCGGCGGATTCGCTTACGGTCTGTACACGCACGCCAATCGCCAATTCGGGGCGCTCATCCGCGTGTTTCGCGGTATATCTCCGAAACGTTCGCACGACCTCTCGCGCTTGGTCGAACTTCCCATTCAGTTTTCGACCTTCTTTCCACTTTCTGCGGCGGTAAAAAGGCATCTCGTTACATTGGTCGGCAACATCTCTGCGCCGGAAAATCTCGCGAAATTTCCACTATTCCGCGACGGCGTTGCAAACCCTCGAACAGGCAAAGTCGATACGTGGTGGCTGTGGGATGGGGAAAAGGAATGGCAAGTTCACGATCTTCCTTCGGGATTTTTCGATTTTCCAATTAGAGAGGTGATCAACGATACCTTGCTGCGAAAACGTATCGAAGAAGACTGGCACCCCTGCCGCGAATAGGTACCTTGCCGCCGTATATCTGAAGCGGAGATACGGGACAGCGTCGTGCTAAAAGGCGAGAAATGAATTTCAAGACCCTGTACGCAAACCATCGGGCACGATGAACTTCTTCATCTACATCCTTGGAAGCCGCGACGGGCTGCGCACCTATGTGGGGTGGACGGTCGATCTGGATGCGCGGCTGAAGCAGCACAATGCGGGCACGGGCGCGAAATCCACGCGGGGGCGGCAATGGCAAATCCTCTATGCCGAACGCCACAAAACCCGCAGCGCCGCCATGAGCCGTGAGTGGCATCTGAAGCGGGACAAGATGTTTCGCAAAGCTCTGAGAGGCATCGCCGCATGAGCGCGCTTTCGCCTTACGTCCCCGGCCAGATCTGGCTCTGCGCCTATCCCGTGCGCCTGGCGGGCGTGGCGTTCGACGCGCGCATGAGCGTGATCCGCCTGTCGTCCGGCGGCCTCATGCTGCATTCGCCGTGCGCGATCACCGCGCCGCTCGCGCAGGAGATCGCGGCGCTGGGGCCTGTCGCGTATATCGTGGCGCCGGGAAATTTCCACCACCTGTTCGTGGCCAGCGCGCAGGCCGCGTTTCCCGCCGCGAAAACATGGATATGCCCCGGCGTGGAGAAGCGGCAACCGGGCCTGAAATACGACGCGGTTCTGGGCGACACCGCGCCGCCCGATTGGGCGGGGCAGATCGATCAGGTGCTGGTTGCCGGCACGCGCATCATGCGCGAGGTGGCGATGTTTCACCGCGCCAGCCGCACGTTGATCCTCGTCGATCTGATCGAGAACTTCACCGACGCCACGCCGCACACCGGCGGCGCCTTGAAGCTGATCTTCAAATATCTGCTGCGCATGTGGAACAACCCGCGCCCCGCGCCGGAATACCGGATGGGCTGGCGCGACCGCGCAGCCGCCGCGCAATCGCTGCGCCGCATCCTGGCGTGGGATTTCGAGCACATCGTGATCTCGCATGGCGATCTGATCGAGCGCGATGCGCATGCGGTTGCGGTCAAAGCTTGGGCCGGGGTGTCGGGACAGTAGGCGTCGGGGTTAAGCCGCAGACGCGCACAGGGCAGTATGTATCCTACCGCCAGATTTCACGGGCAGCTCTAAGGTACTGGTTGGCCGAGTGTGTCGAGTTCATGTTCGATGTCGCCACAAAGCTCAATAAGTTCTGCTTTCACCATCTGATATTGCTCAGAAATCTGGTCCTGGCTCTTGTTGGCAAGAAAAAAAAGCTTCGAAGAGGCATCGCTCACAAGGTTCACAAGCGGCGATTTGGAATCAATTCGATTGGCGGCGACCCACCGTTCAATTGCTTTACTTGAAAGTCCCAACAAATCCTCTTCGGGCCAAGCCCGCTTATTGATCACGCGCAATAGTATCCTTTGAGCCGTCATGCGATCGTTAAATTCATATGTCATCGCGACAAATCTCCAACAACAGTCCATTCATCCATTTTTCTATGGTTGAAAGGAAGCCCATCGCCATGTGCGCTTCGTCTTTAGAAACCCCGGGTCCGTAACCACGTGTGCAAAGAATCCGAGCCCTCTCAAACACACTATAAGCCGCAGCCGATATCGGCAAACTTCTTTCAGATAAAAGGAGGGCGGCATTGCGCGAGAATACAGGGGTTTCAAGGCGACCGAGCGAAAAGCAAGTTGCGAAATTTCTGATGGCAAGAAATGTCGTCGATAGGTCAAAAGTCATTGTTCTGCCATCCTCTCTAATTGATGATTGAGCTTCGAGGAACAAATTGCGAAATTTTTCGCAATCTTGGCGGCATGCCGTGTACCTGTTTGGTTGCCCCATTGAAGATAATATGTCCGATCCGTCAGAGGAGAATATAAGTCGAGATTCTATCGACAGGTGCCAAGCAAATGGGTTGCCCTCAGCCCATATTTCGCCAATTCGACGGCGCGAATAGATAGAATAAAGCTGGGGGTCGAACCGATGATCGAAGCCATTAACGATTGCGAGAAGGTCAATGTCCGAGCTCGAGTCGATATCTCCGCGGCAAACTGATCCAAAAGCGTAGATATGCATTTCTAGCGCCTATTGAACTTCTTAATGATGATCGACAACAAGAAGCCAATGGCTATCAAGCGTATCAACGTCACTACTGCAACATAAGGCCCGGGATATGTGGTGGCTACTTGAACTCCCATAAAAGTATCAAATGACCGGAGGAAAGCATCCCAATAGGTTCTGCTGATGCGTGGGTCGCCAAAGTTTAGGGCATCATAAAGCGTCATGGCGATTAGGATTAATACAACGCATCGCACCAATCTCTTGAGGCTTTCGCCGTTACCCCAAACGAAGTCCCCAAGACGGAATAACAGCCAAGCGTAGAGAACCTTCCACCAAAGAATGCCTCGATATTTTTTTCGGTAATATTCTTCACTAGAAGCGAATGCCTTAAATAGATGAGTACCGGTTGCTTCTAGCTCCATTCTCATTGCCTTATTCACCGCCGCCGCATCTCCGATGCTTTGGAAATTCAATCGTAGCGAGCGGGCAAAGCGCATTCTCAAGTTTTCTTGTTTCGGATATTCGGTATCGAGAATTGTCGGATCGACGCTTGTTTTTTCAAATGTGGCGTATTCAAAGCTGCAGCCTGAGAAGATTGCGCCGTGGAGATTCGTGCTGACAAAATGGCAACCAGTGAAGTCGCATGAATCGAATTTGGCATCCCGCAAATAGCAATCGCTGAACGTGGAATAGCGAAAATCTACATTGCGGAAGGTGCGCCTCTTCGCCACCAGCCTTACAAAAAAATGGTTTAAGTAACGCGTTCCGTTTTCGTCTGCGTCAAACTTTGCGTCGGTTAAAACAGTCTTGTTGCTTTTCGTGAGCATTGATTGCCGCCAAAATGCCGGGATGGTTTAAAACAATATCCTAGAATACTTTGGAAGTCCCTTTCCTCTAGTCTGTGACTGATAGTAAATAGCTATCGTTGGACTTGTCACTAGGACTTCCCTTAATGCTCACCATCTACGGCGAAGGCCGGGGTTTCCGCGTTATCTGGCTGCTCGAAGAGATGGGGCTGCCTTACAAGCTGCGCGATGTCGATCTGCTGAAAGGCGTCGAGAACGATCCGGAGTTTCTGGCCATCAATCCCGGCGGGTTTATTCCGGCGCTGGTGGATGGCGATACCGTGATGGTGGAGTCCATCGCGATCATGGAATATCTCATCGCGCGCTATGGCGACAAAGCGAAAGCCAAACTAGCGCCCGCGCCCAGCGATGCGTCGTTCGGGCTTTATCAGCAATTCCTGCATCTGGGTGAAGCGGGGCTTGGCGCGAACATCCAGGTGGTCGTCGTCTCCAATTTCATCGCGCCGGAGAACGAGCGCGACAATTGGGGCGCGCGCTGGGCGACGGATCAATTCCACAACCGCATGAAGCTGGTGAAGCGCCAGCTTGCGCGCGCGCCTTATCTGGCGGGCGATGACTTCACCGCCGCCGACATCTGTGTCACCTACACGCTGAACCTTGCGGGGCGGCGCGGCGGCATCGTGCTGGACGAGACCGAGCGCGCCTATATGGCCCGCACCACCGCGCGCGACGGCTACAAGCGCGCGATGGATGTGTGCAAGGCGACGAAGGGATTTTACGACGCCGTCCCCATGCTGTAACGCTTCTTCGCGCATGGCCTTGCCCGATCTCGAACCCGATTGCGCGCGCTGCGCGGCGCTGTGCTGCGTGGCGCTGCCGTTCGATCGCGGCGCGGCGTTCGCCTTCGACAAGGCGGGCGGCGAGATGTGCCGCAACCTTGCGCCCCCGCTCACCTGCAAGATCCACGCATCGCTGGCGCGCGAGGGCATGGCGGGCTGCGTGGCGTTTAATTGCCACGGCGCGGGCCAGCGCGTGACGCAGGAATTGTTCGGCGGCAACCGCACGCCCGATCCGGCGATGTACGATCCCTTCCGCGCCATGCGGGCTGTGCATGAGCTCCTTCTGCTGCTGCGCGAAGCCGCGCGGCTGGAGCTGACGCCCGCGCAAGCCGCCGCGCGCGATGCGCTGGAAGCGGCGCTGACGCCGGAGGCATGGACGGCGCAAAGCCTCTCGGCCTTCGAACGCGGCCCGCTGAACGCGCAGGTTCGCGCCTTTCTGCGCGGGCTGGCGCCGGTGGCGTGAGCGTTACGCCTTCAGCACCTTGCGCAGCGATTTCTCGATCTGGCCGCCGCACCACGCGTCGCCATAGTCGTCGCGCGCCCTGGCGGCGAGCTTCTTCAGCGCGGGCAGGGCGGAGACGCGCTTCGTCAGCGCCGCCGTCATCGGCGCGGATTTCTTCAGCATGGTTTCGATCTTGGGGAAACGGTCGCACATCGTGCCCCAGAGCGTGGCGGTGATCACGTCCGCGATGCCGGGTTCGTCGCCGCCGAGCAGGAAGCCGGAATCCTTTTTCAATCCGTGGCGGCGACCGGTTTCTTCCCAGAACGACATCCATTTCTTCAGGCGCGGTTCGAACGCCTTCCATCGCTTATCCGTCCACATCTGCATGCCGCCCTGGATGGTCATCTCGTCGATCACGTCATTGGCGTCGCACACGATCTTGAGCGTCATCGCGCGCAGCGCGGGATCGCGCGGCAGAAGTTTCAGCGTGTCGCCGAGATAAAGAACGATGGCCGGCATCTCTGCGATGGCGACATCGTTCGTCTTGTCGATCAGCAGGGGCGGCCCCATGAACGGCACCGGCATCTTCTTCACCGGCCCTTCCATCAGCTTGCCGATAGCGCCGTCGCCGGCTTCGGTCCAGCTTTTGCCCGCAAAGGCCAGCACCGCGCGCACGAATTGCCCGCGAAACGGCACGGACCAGTAATAGAGCGTGTAGTCGGACATGGGATCACCGGCCTGTTGGGGCAAAGAGCTAACGCGCCCCGGCCCTATTCGCACCAAACCTGTTGGATTTCCGCCGAAAATTTCCGTCAAATTAGCCTTGACTAATCAATTAGCCGTGGCTAATTATTCCGCCATGAGCAATGCAGTCCCCGTCGAAACCGTCATGCGCGCATTGGGCGATCCCACGCGGCGCGCCGTTTACGAGCGGATCGCCAAGACCGACGAAATCACGGTCGCCGATCTGACGCGCGGCAGCGGCGTCACCCAGGGCGCCATCTCTCAGCACATACGAACGCTGAAACTGGCAGGCCTCATCGCCGAACGGCCGCAGGGGCGAAACGTTTACTACCGCGTGCAGCCCAACGGCCTGGCGCCGCTCGTCGACTGGATCAGCCATTACGGCGTGTTCTGGCAGGAGCGCTTCGCAAGCCTTCGCACACTTCTGAAAGAAATCGATCGATGAGCAACGCCGCCACGAAACCCGACACGCAGCAGATCGAAGTGGAAGCGGTGTTTCCGCATGCGGTCGATCTGATCTGGAAGACGATCACCACCGGCCAGATGATCGAACGCTGGATCAACATGCCCACGCGCGGCTTTCGGCCCGTCGCCGGAACCGATTTCACGTTCCAGACGACGCCCGCCGGCGCGTGGGACGGCACCATTCGCTGCAAGGTGCTGGAAGCAATCCCGAACGAGCGTCTCGTCTATTCGTGGAAGGGCGGGGATGCGGGAAATGTGGGCTATGGCGCGCCGCTGGACACGGTGGTGACGTGGACGCTTGCGAGGGCGGCGGGCGGAACGCGCGTTCGCCTCGTGCATGCCGGCTTCGTGCTGCCGCGCAACGAATCCGCCTTCACCAAGATGAGCGGCGGCTGGAAGCGCGTCATCCAGAACGTGGACGCGCTCACCGCCAAGCCGAATTGACGGAAGGCGCGGCATGAACACGCCACACGGCAAACCAGCTTCGCCATCCGCTGCCGACTGGCTGCGCTACGCCGCATCGCCGACTTTTGCCGGCATGGCGCTCGTCACGCAGTTCTACGGGTCCGACATGATCTGCATGACGGGGCCGGACCCGTCGCCGCTCACCGGCATGGTGCCGATGTACCTGCTGATGAGCCTGTTTCATTCCGCGCCGTGGCTGAGATGGTTCGCGCGGCGCAACGAAAATCCGGGCCGGGGCTAAGGAGAGAAGAAAATGAACAAGCCAGGAAACGAATACCCCATGCCGCCCGTGACGGAGCGGGCCGCGTACGAAGCCCAGATCGGCGCGTTGCGTGCGCGCGAGAAGGCGCACACCCATGCGGGCGACGAGATCTCCGCCGCGCGGCGCAAGCTTCCGATGGTGAAGGTGGACGGCGCAACGCCGCTCATCGGCAAGAGCGGTAAGACCACATTGCTGGACGCTTTTGAAGGCCGCCGCATGCTGCTCGCCTATTATTATATGTGGCACGACGGCAAGCCCGCGCCGGAGCAGTGCGAAGGCTGCACCTGGATGGGCTCGCAGATGCACGAGCTGTCCTATCTGCATTCGCGCGACATCACCTTCGCGATATTCGCGCAGGGGCCATATCCGGAAAGCGCCGCGTATCGCGACTTCATGGGCTGGCAGATGCCCTGGTATTCCGCGCCGCGCGAGTCGCTGGAAGCGCTGCTGCCGGGGCGCAAGATCGGCATGATGCATCTCGTCTCCTATCTGCGGAACGGTTCGGACGTGTTCGAGACGTGGTGGACGACGCGGCGCGGCGTCGAGATCATGGACAACAGCCTGCATCTGCTCGACCTGACGCCGTATGGCCGCCAGGAGAAATGGGAAGACTCGCCGGCAGGCTGGCCGCAGCCGCGCGAAGGCCGGCAGAACATGCGCGACAACGGCCGCCCCATCCCGCAATGGGATCGCCTCGCCGAAGGTCATTCGGACGATCTGGGCAACGGCACACGCTAGACGACGACGCTTGCATACCGGGTGCGCGACAGGCGCATCCGGTGCGGCCTTGATCGGCGCAAGCCGGTGTTTAGCTTCGCTGGCTGCCGACGTCACGGGAAATCGCATGCCGCCCAGAATCATAACGCTCGCCGAAGAAGCCGATACACAGCAGGCTTACGACAACCATCCGGTCGCGGAAGTGAACGATCATGTCGTGCGCATCAGCGTGATGACTGAGGCCTATCACTGGCATCACCATCCGGACTCGGACGAGACGTTCCTCTGCGTGGAGGGCGAGTTGGTGATGGAATTCGAGGATGGCACCTGCGTGCTGAAACCGGGCCAACTTCTTACCGTGCCCAGGGGCGTGCGCCACCGCACGCGGCCCAACGGCGCGCGCTCCGTAAATCTCACCGTCGAAGCGCGGGACGCGACATCGGTGTCCTGACCGCCCGCAGTTGCGCGGCATCGCGCGCGGTGCAATGAAATTGCGGCGACGTTCCGCGATTCAGCACGAGAGGGCATGCGCATGACGGACTCCAATTTCAATCGCCGTGCTCTGGTCGGGCTTGGCGGCGGGGTGGCGCTGGCCACCGCAGCATCCACGGCCATGGCCGATCCCGCGCCGGCGCAGGAACGCTGGACGCCGCAAGCCGAAGCGCAGGATGCCTGGCTGGATGTGCCCGGCACGCGCCACCGGCTGGTGTTCGACACCATCAGCGCCAAGGGCGGCGAAGAAGCGATCTTCTATGCCGACAATTTCATTCGCGCGAACAAGACGGCCTACAAGCTGGAGCCGGATGCGCTGTCGGTCGTCATCATCTTCCGCCACATGTCCACGCCTTACGGCTTCAACGATTCCATCTGGGCGAAATATGGAACGAGCTTCGCCGACAAGCTGGAGCTGAAAGGCAAGGAAGCGATCCAGGCGTCGAAAGCCAATCCGCTCAACATCGCCGATGAAGACGGCCCGAAGGATGCCGACGCGGTAACGCTTGCCACCCTTGCCAAGAAGGGCGTGCATTTCGCGGTGTGCGGCATGGCCACCGAAGCGATGGCGGGCATCATCGCCAAGGCGACGAAGCAGAACGCCGACGCGGTGAAGAAGGAATTGATCGCCAACATGGTGGCCAACGCGGTTCTGGTTCCGGCCGGTATCGTTACGGTCAACCGCGCGCAGGAACACGGCTACGCCTTCGCCTATACGGGCTGAGCGTTACTTCTTCGCCTTGCGCGGATCGGCGGGGCGCGGCTGGCTGTTGATATAGGCCGCCAGGTCCCACGCCGTCTGCGCGTCCAGCGAGCCGCCCTGGCTATAGGGCATGTTGGCGCGAATGAAGGCCGCAGCGGTGTTCACGCGATACATGCCCGCGCCCTTGTTATAGGACTGCGCGCCCCACAGCGGCGGAAACACCATCTTGCCCTGCGACACGCGCCCTTCGCCCTTGTCGCCATGGCACAGCGCGCAATGCGCCTGATAGGCGAGCGCGCCCCGATGCGCGTCCGGCGTTTTCGCCGCTTTGGGCAATTCGGGGAAGCCTTGCCCCGGCATCTTCTTGCCGGTCGGCGCGCCGGTGGCGAGCCAGAAGAAATAGCTTTGCAGATCGGTGAGCAGTGCGCTGTCCAGCGGCGGGGCCTTGCCGTTTATGCTGAACTGAAAGCAGCCCTGAATGCGCATCGCCATGGAATTGATCTTGCCGTTCTTGGAACGGAATTGCGGATAGATCACCCACGCCGCCCACATCGGCGCGGAATCGGCCTTGCGCCCGCGATCCAGATGACAGTTCTCGCAGGTGAGCACATTGCCGGTGAAGCCATGCGCGTTCTTCTGCGTGTCGGTGAAGATCGCTTCGCCGCGCCGAACGGAATCGCCGAACGGCCCTTGCGGGATAGCGCTTTCCGGCGGCGGCGTGAAACCGGCAGCGTGCGCTGCGGCGGCGAACGCAATGGTGCAAAATCCGGCGAGCAGAAGCCGCTTCATGGCTTGCCTCCCAGCGATCCGTAATACAGCGCCACGGCGTTCACGTCGGCGTCCGTCAGCGCGGCGGCGACGCCGCCCATCAGATGCATGGGATCGTTCTTGCGCTGACCGGCTTTCCACGCCTTGAGCTGCGCGATGACATAATCCGGCCGCTGCCCGCGCAGCGCGGGGAAGGACGGCGCAACACCGCTGCCGTCCGGCCCGTGACAGGAATTGCAGGACGGGATATTGCGCGACCAGTCTCCCACACGCGCCAGCGTTTCGCCTTGCGCGTGCTGCGCGGCGTTCGGCGTTGGGTTCGCCGGCACCGGATGGGACTGCGCGGCATACCATGCCGCCGCCGTGCGCACGTCGCCTGCACTCAGATATTTGGCGATGGGCTGCATCACGTTGCTGGCGCGGCGACCGGTTTTGAAGTCGTTGAGCTGTTTGACCATGTAGCCGCCGATCTGTCCGGCCAGCCGCGGTACGCCGACCAGCGAACCATCGCCCGCCGCGCCATGGCAGGATGCGCAGCCCGGCGTCTGCTGCGTGCCTTGCGACACGATCCGGGGCGGCGATGCGGCATTGGCGGGGAGCGCGCACAGAGTGGCGATGCAAACCAGCGCTTTCTGCATCGTCCGGTTTAAAGCCGCCATTCCGATCACCCCGCAAATCGATTTGGAGTGTGGCATCACTTTCCGCGCGGTCAATGGAGCGGGTATGCTGGGACATGCCGCCGAAGTCACGCCGCAAGTTCGGAGCGTCGCAAAAGCATCGCATCTTCCTGGCCGCGCTGCCGGACAAACAGGCGGCTGCGAAAATTCATGCGCTGGCGGAAGCGCAGAAGCGCGCGCAAGGCTTCACGGCCAATCTCATCCTGCCCGAACATCTGCACGTCACGCTGTTTCATCTGGGTGACTGGGCGGCGCTGCCGGAGGAGATCGTGAAATTGGCGAGTGCGGCGGCTTCGAACGTCAGCGCGCCGGCGTTCGATGTACGCTTCGACCGCGCGAAGTCATTTCGCAATTCCACCGGCATCTTTCCTTATGCGCTGACCGGCGATGCGGCGCAGTGGGGCCATCTGCATGAGGCGCTGCGCGCGGCGTTGACGGCGGCGGGGCTTGGCGGCGCAACGCATGGCGAATTCGAGCCGCATGTCACGCTCACTTACGACAAGGTGCGCGTGAAGCCGCATGCGATTGCGCCTGTCACATGGAAAGTGCAGGACTTTGTGCTGGTGCACAGCGAGCTCGGCAAGACCACGCACAATCACATCGCGCGTTGGACTCTGCGATCTTAAGTGATGTAAATCGCAGATGCCTGAAACTGGAACTTCGCCCAAATATGAAGGCAGCCGCGCCCATGTGCCGGCGCCCGAGGCCAAATCCGGTCCGGCGGCGCGCGCCGTTCTCATCGGCGACCGACTGATTGTCGATCGTTCCGCGTTCGAGGGTGTGGTGTCCACCGCGCCCTTCTGTTTTCGCAAAGGCGACGGTTATGCCGTCGTCTTCCGCTATGGCGCCGTTGTGCTGATCGGTCTCACGGCAGAGGAAGAACAGGATGTGATCGATCGCCTTTCGGCGTCGGCGATTTCGGCCAAACCCATTGAGGAAGAGCGCATCAATTTCGAAATCCATCGCGACAAGGAAGAAGGCATCGGCGGCGGCGGCGTGCTTTATCTGCGCGAACTCAGCGTCGCGCATGCGCTCGTGATTGCCGATATCCTCGGCAAGAGCGTCGCGCTGGCGCGGTACGAGCGCGAGATCGCATCGGTGTTCGACACCATCGAACCGGCGGCGACCGCGCTCGCGGTCAAAGGCACAATCCCACGCGCGCGCCGGTCGCTGCTGCAGCTCATCGGCTCCTCGCTGCTGGCGCAGCATCGCGTGTCGGGCCGTATCGCCTTCGCCGAAAAGCCCGAAGCCTTGTGGGAGCATCCGGAGCTGGAGCGGTTCTATGTGCGGCTGGAAGACGAGTTCGAGATCATCGAGCGCGGAACCCTGCTCAACGGGAAGGTGCGCGTGGTGGCCAGCGCCGCGGAAACCTTCACCGACCTGATCGACACGCAGCGTTCGGTGCGGCTGGAAATCCTGATCGTCATCCTGATCCTGGCCGAACTCATCATCGCGGCGGTCTCGCTGATACACATTTTTTGATGCGTTGGAACGCTGCAAGAGTTCCACGTCGCCGCGTTATTTGACGCGGCGCGGAACGGCTTGTCCCTCCTGTACTTATCCTTGGGTAATGCAGGAGTTCGCGGCCCATGTCTCAACAGGCACGCAGAAGTTCCGAAGAGCCGGTGAATGAACCGGTGGCAAGTGTTGCCGAAATCAACGACGCCATCGCCCGGCTCCATCCCCAACAACAAGAAAAAGGAAGGAACAATTCCATGCCCGACAAGCCCATGTCCGACAAGCTCATGTCCGACAGCAAGCTCACCGTCGATCACGCAACGCTTCGCCGCGCGCTGCGCGAATGCGTGAAACCGAGTGGTGGTCCCAGCAATGGCGGTCTCGACAACCACATGTGGGCGGCCGTCGTCGACCGCATGGGTGTGGTGCGCGCCGTTTGCTACTCCGGCGACGCGGTGGGCGACCAATGGCCCGGCAGCCGGGCCATCGCCATATCGAAGGCCAACACGGCCAACGCGCTGAGCCTGCAGAACTTCGCCTTCTCCACCGCCAATCTCTACACCGGCGCGCAGCCGGGCGGGTTTCTGTATGGAATTCTCGACACCAACCCGGTCGACACCAGGACGATGTATGCCGGCGAAACCGCGCAATACGGCACACCCGACGACGCGATGACGGGCCAGAAGGCCAGCGGCGTGGTGGTGTTCGGCGGCGGTCTGGCGCTCTACGACGGCAACACCATCGTCGGCGCGCTCGGCGTGTCGGGCGACACGTCCTGCGGCGATCACAATGTGGCGTGGCGGCTGCGCAAGGCGCTGGGCCTCGACAAGGTGCCGGCGGGCATCACGGCGAACAACAATGACGCCATCATCTACGACATCGGACTGACCGGCAGCAGCTCCGGCTACGGACATCCGAAATCCGGCTTGAAAGAGCCGGACGTTGCCGAAGAGATCGGCGCGAGCGCGGACGGAAAGTAAGCACTCGACCTAGGGCATGTTCATTGCCGGGCGCTGACCGCAACGCCCGGCAATGCTATGACGGGCGCGAAGGAGAGCCTCATGGCCAAGCCCGTTGCCATCTATGGCATCAAGAACTGCGACACGATGAAGAAGGCGCGCGCGTGGCTGGACAAGCGCGGCGTCGCGTACGCGTTTCACGACTACAAATCCGAAGGCGTCGCAAAATCCGATCTGGAAAACTGGTCGAAGCAGGCGGGCTGGGAGGTGCTGCTCAACCGCGCCGGCACGACCTTCCGCAAGCTGCCCGACAAGGACAAAGAGAACGTGACGGAGAAAAAGGCGCTGGCGCTGATGCTGGCGCAGCCTTCCATGATCAAGCGCCCTGTGCTCGACATCGGCGGCAAGATCACCGTCGGCTTCAAGCCGGACGTCTACGAAAAGCTTTTTCCGAAACGCTGATCCCGCGCCTCAGGCGGATTTTTCTGCCCAATATTTCGCCACGCCACGCCTTGGGACGATTTATCCCAGCAGGATCAGGCTGCTATCGCATGTGCGGCAAACGGCGCGCGCGCGTATTTCAAGGAACGAAATTCCCGTTTTTGCATTGAAACCCGTGGGGCGCTTGGACTTAAATTTTCCAAGGAGGGACTGGGGATGTTGGGACTTCTTCTTGACCGTTTGATGCGTAAAGGCGCGCTGACGGTGATCCACCCAGACGGGAAGATGGAAACATTCGGCGACGGCATGCCGCATGTGACCCTGCGCTTCCACGACAAACGTGCCGTCACCCAACTCGTGCTCAATCCCGATCTTGCGCTCGGCGAGCTCTACATGGACGGGCGGCTGACGGTCGAGAACGGCGGCACCATTCGCGATGCGCTCGATCTCTTGATGATGAACCTGGGCATGGTGCAACCGGGCGGCCTGCACAAATTCGTGCGCGGCTTCCGCCGCGTGACGCGCCGCTTCTCGCAGTTCAATCCCGCTAAAAAATCCAAAGAGCATGTCGCGCATCACTACGATCTCGATGGGCGGCTCTACGATCTCTTCCTCGACAAGGACAAACAATATTCCTGCGCTTACTTTTCCGCGCCGGGTGAGACCTTGGAAGAAGCGCAGATCGGCAAGAAGCGCCATATCGCCGCGAAGCTGCACATCGACAAGCCGGGCCTGAAAGTTCTGGACATCGGTTGCGGCTGGGGTGGGCTTGCACTCGATCTTGCACGCGATACGCGCGCGAAGGTTCTGGGCGTCACGCTGTCCGAGGAGCAGATCGGTATCGCGCAGGACCGCGCGGCCAAGGCGAAGCTGGAAGACAATTGCCGCTTCGAGCTCGTGGACTATCGCGCGCTCGGCGGCAAATACGACCGCATCGTCTCGGTCGGCATGTTCGAGCATGTCGGCGCACCCTATTACGATGCTTTCTTTGCGAAGGTGCGCGAGCTGCTGTCCGACGACGGCGTCGCGCTGATCCACACGATCGGCCGGCTGGACGGCCCCGGCTCCACCAATTCGTGGATCGCCAAATACATCTTCCCCGGCGGTTATGTGCCGGCGCTTTCGGAGATGACGGCCGCCATCGAAAAGAGCGGCCTGATGGTGACCGACGTGGAAGTGCTTCGCCTGCACTACGCGCAAACGCTTCTGGAATGGAGCAAGCGCTTCCAGGCGAACCGCGCGCGTGCCGCCGAAATCTACGACGAACGCTTCTGCCGGATGTGGGAGTTCTATCTGGCCGGCGCGGAAATGGCGTTCCGCCATGACGGGCAGGTGGTGTTCCAGGTACAGATCACCAAGAACGTGAACGCACTGCCGATCACGCGCGACTACATGCTGGAGACCGAGCGCACCATGCGCTTCGCCGGCACGGAGTCGATGCCTGCGCCGTTGCGCGCGGTTTGAGGGCAGCGGCGCTGGCACATTGCGGCCGTTTCATTTTGCGGCGCTGACAAAAGCTTCCGGCGGCGGCGCAACCTGCCATGATGGCGGGCGAGGGCCGATTCGGCTCCGCGTGAGGTGTGCATGGCCGCAACCATCGACGGCAAGGCGGTAACGGCTGTCTTCACGCAGCCACGATCCGACGGAAGCTTTCCGTCCGGCCTTGCCGGCTATCTGCACGCGATCAGCCAGCGCCGCCCCGTGCTGTTCTTTGCCTTTGCACCGAAAGCGGCCGGCACATTTTTGCGCAGCGCCGCGATAGACGCCGTGGGCGGGCAGCTTGTGCGCGCGTCCTATGCCCAGGGCGGCCGCGATGCCCAGCCCTATCTGCCGGTGTTCATCAATTACTATTTGGGCGGCGTCAGCGACGGGCCGATGGTCGTCCATGCGCATATGCAGGCGCTGCCGGCCAATCGCCACTTTCTCGAAGTGATGGGCATCCGCCCCATCATCATGCTGCGCGCCATCCCCGACATGCTGGCATCGTTCTGGGACATGCTGGCAGAGAGCGCCGAAGCGCGCGCCGAGGGCCTGAACTGCGTCGTGCCCGACGCCTTTCCGCAATTCAGCGATGCGCAGAAGGCCGACTTCATGATCGACATGATCGCGCCCTGGTATGCGAGCTATTTCGCATCGTGGCTTTCATGGGCGCGGGACGATCCGCAGGAGATCTGCGTGCTGCGCTATGCCGATTTCGCGAAAGATCCGGCGGCAGCGCTGGAAGCGGCGTTGAAGCATGCCGATCTTTCGCGCAGCCGCGCGCAATGCCAGCGCGCGCTGGATGCATCCTGGAACGAACGCAACGGCTTGCGCTTCAACAAGGGCATTTCGGGCCGCGGCAAGGAATACTTTTCACAAGCGCACCGCGACCGGTTGGCGCGGATGCTTTCCTTCCATTCCGTGCTTGCGGATTATTCGCAGGAACTTCTTTGACGCCTGCGCAGAACGGCGCGGAAAATCAAGCGCAAGCGCGGCGGATTTAGCTGTGCAGAACTTCGCCCGCAAAGGGAATAAGCTTGCCGGGTGTGCGTGCGGGCGATTGATTCGCTGCCTCGATTGCGCGAAGAACGCCGCCCTCACGGAAGCCAAAAACAGCGCCCCATGGAACAGGAAGCCTATCGCCACGTCCCCTATGACATCGAAATCGAGCAGGCGCTGCTCGGTTCGATCCTTGTGGACAACCAGGCGCTGGAGCGGGTGTCCAGTTCGCTGAAGCCGGAGCATTTCTACGATCCGCTGCACCAGCGCATCTATGAAGTGATGTCGGCGCAGATCGAGACCGGCGGCATGATCGTCACGCCGCTGACGCTGCATGCCGCGATGAAGGCCGATCCGGGCCTGCAGGAAGTGGGCGGTCACGGCTATCTCGCAGGGCTTGCGCAGGCGGCGCCCGCGCTGCCGAACGTGAAAGACTATGCGCGCATCCTGCACGATCTGGGCGTGCGCCGCGGCCTCATCCGCATCGGCGAGGATGTCGTCAACAACGCCTATGAGGCGCCGCACGAAAAGCCCGCGCAGGCGCAGATCGAGGAAGCCGAAAAGGCGCTCTATCGTCTGGCGGACACCGCGCGCTATGGCGAAGGCCCCATCGATTTCGCCGAGTCCCTTCGCCGCGCCGTGGTGCAGGCGGAACGGGCACAGGCGCGCGGCGGCCGCATCAGCGGCGTCACCACCGGCTTTACGGACATCGACAGTCTGCTTGGCGGTTTCCAGCCGTCCGATCTTCTCATCATCGCCGGACGTCCCGGCATGGGCAAAACCTCGCTGGCCACGAACATGGCGTTCAACGCGGCGCGCATGTACCAGCAGGACATCGAAGCCGGCGCGGAAGTGCCGCGCGGTGCGCCGGTGTTGTTCTTCTCGCTGGAAATGGCGGCGCAGCAATTGTCCGGCCGTATCCTCTCGGAGCAGACCGAGATCGAGATGTGGAAGATCCGCAACGGCAAGTTCACGGAAGCCGAGTGGGACAAGTTCGTCCTCACCATGCAGGAGCTTTCCACGCTGCCGCTCTATATCGACGACACGGGCGGCATCTCCATCGCGCAGGTGGCGGCGCGCGCGCGGCGCCTGAAGCGCGAGAAGAACATCGGCTGCATCATGATCGACTATCTGCAGCTCATCGATCCGTCGCGGCGCGCGGAGAACCGCGTGCAGGAAATCACGGAAGTCACCAAGGGCCTCAAGACTCTCGCCAAGGAACTGAACGTGCCGGTGGTGGCGCTGTCGCAGCTCTCTCGCGGCGTCGACGCGCGCGACGACAAGCGGCCCGTGCTGTCGGACCTTCGCGAATCCGGCTCCATCGAGCAGGACGCCGACGTGGTGATGTTCGTATTCCGCGAGGAATACTATTTGAAGTCCCGCGAGCCGGAGCCCGGCACGACCGAGCACGCCAAATGGCTGGAAAAGTGCGAACGCGTGCATCGCCGCGCGGAAGTGCTGGTGGAAAAGCACCGCCACGGCGCTACCAACAAGATCGACGTCTTCTTCGACGAACGCTTCACGCGGTTCTCGAACCTGGTGCAGGACGGCAATTAGCCCCGTTTGCCCGCGGGGTGACATGGCGGGCCAAATCGCCTAACACCCACGGGAAATCCGGGGATAGCCGATGTTCTCCTTCTTCACCGGCCGCAGCAATCGTCAGGAATACTGGATCTCCGTCGCGCTTCTGTTCGTGGTGGCGCTGGTGCTGGAGACGCTGCACATGCAGGCGGCCAGCGCGGCCATCACCATCATGTGGGTGATCACCTGGCTGCGGCGGCTGCACGACATCGGCAAGCCGGGCTGGTGGGCGCTGATCCCCATCCTCCTCATCATGGCGATCGTGTTCGCGGGCTTCGCGCTGGGCGGCGAGCCGCTGGTGAAAGCGCTGACCGCGATCCAGGCGATGGATGCGAATTACGCGATACCCGACAACATCGCTTATCTGCTGCTGGGCGTCGGCGTGGCGGCGATCGCGATCCAGTTCGGCTTCACGATCTGGCTGGGCGTGAAGAAGGGCGATGCGGGCAACAACAAGTTCGGCGCGCCGCCCGAAGACATTTTCAAGAAATCGGACGCGCCGTAACCGGCTTCAGTAGCCGTCCTGGCGATAGCTTTCGGGGCAATCGACGTCGTAGCCGTGGCCCACTTCCATGCGCCTGCCGTTCATGGTCTGCGCCACCGTCGGGCGCGCGCCAGCGAAATAGCCGCGGCCATAACCATCCACCCACACGACGCCGCCGCGATAATAGTGACGGCCGCCGCGCTCGAAGCCTTCGCGCGCATAGCCTTCTTCATAGCCGCCGCCGGAAGTGCTGCTCTCGCTGTAGGACACGCGCGAGGCGCTGACATAGCCGTAGCTCTGCACCGCTTCCTCGGAGCGCGAGGTGTAGCTGCCGTGATAGCCGCCCTCATAGTGATGGCGGCTGTAGCGATGGCGCGGGATATACGAGAGGCGCGTCAGGTGATGATCCGGCACGGCCTTATCGCCGCAATTGCACGCCGGCGCGACGGGCGCGGGCGGCGCGACTTGCGCCACCTGCTGCGTGGGCGCCGGTGTCTGGTCGCAGCCGGCAAGGCCGATCCCCATCAGCAGTCCAACCGTCACCAAGCCCGTAATACGCATGACCAACCTCGAAATCCTGTCCGGCGGGAGAATCCACGGACAGCTCCATTTTGGGACAGGTCCGGCCAAAGCGCCCGCCCATGTTTCCGGCTTGGTTAACCGCCGTTGCTTGACCGGTGATGGTTTGTTCTCTATGTGTTCCCATCTGATCCTGAAGCTGGAGCTTGCGGAGTGGGGAGGGGGCACCCTCCGTTTTTGCGAAAACAACCTCCAGCGCATTTGCCAGCCAAATCAATGAGGTATCGAAAATCGGCGTACCGGGTTCCGCTTTGACCGCAGCGCATGCTTCCTGCAAATGTCCGCGCCACATGAGCAACGCAGATTTCGATCCCGCGCGGCTGACCGTGCGCCTGGGCGCACTTGCGGCCAATTACCGGACATTCCAGCGCCTCTCCGGCCATGCGGCCGTGGCCGGCGTCGTGAAGGCCGACGGCTATGGCACCGGCGCGCTGGAAGCGGCCAAGACCTTGCGCGGCATCGGCTGCGACAGCTTCTTCGTCGCGCGTCTCAGCGAAGGCATCGCGGTGCGCAAGGTGGTGCCGGATGCGCGCATCTTCGTTCTGGACGGCGTGCAGCACGAAACGCTTCCCGCGCTGGTGTCGCACAAACTGACTCCGGTTCTGAATTCGCTGGAGCAGATCGCGATGTGGAGCGATGTGGCATCCAAAGCACGCACGGCGTATGACGCCGCGATTCATTTCGATACCGGCATGAACCGGCTGGGCTTGCCGCATGAAGAACTCAACACGCTGGCGAACGAATCCAATTCGCGGCTGGGCGGCATTCGCATCGCGCTGCTGATGAGCCATCTGGCCTGCGCCGACGATTCCGACTCCGACATGAATCGCGAGCAGTTCGCGCGCTTCAAGGCGGCGCTGGCGCGATTGCCATCCGCGCCTGCAAGTCTCGCATCGTCCGGCGGCGTATTGCTGGGCAAGGATTACTGCTTCGACATGGTGCGCCCCGGCATCGGGCTCTATGGCGGAAATCCGCAGGTTTCCGGCAAGCCCAATCCCTTCGCCGTGGTTGCCGTTTTGACGGGCAAGATCCTGCAGCTTCGGCGCGTTGACACCGGGGGGAGCGTTGGTTACGGAGCCACATACGGGATCGGGCGGGAAACGGTTCTGGCAACCGTGGCATTGGGGTATGCGGACGGATTGATGCGCGCCATGAGCAATAACGGTTTCGGCGCCATCGCCGGTCATCGCGCGCCGATCGCAGGGCGCGTCTCCATGGATCTGGTCACGCTCGACGTCACCGATATTCCCGCCTCCGCGCTGACGGTCGGCGCCGATGTGGAATTCTTCGGCGACACGATCTCGCTCGAAGAAGCCGCCAACACCGCGAGCACCGCCAGCTATGAAATGATCACCTCGCTCGGCCCGCGCATTCCGCGCCGCTATGTGGAGGCCGCGCGATGAACGTGTTCGCCAGCATCGGCGCGCTGTTTCTGACATTCCTGGGCGAAGTCGGACGGCTGACGACCTTCACCATCAATGCCGTGACCGCAATCGTGCGGCCGCCGTTCTACTGGCGGCTTCTGGCGCAGCAGTTCATGCGCATCGGCTGGTTCTCGCTTCCCGTGGTGGGCCTCACCGCGTTCTTCACCGGCGGAGCGCTGGCGCTGCAGATCTTCATAGGCGGCAATCGCTACGGCGCCGAAGCCATCGTTCCGCAGATCGTGGTTTTGGGCATCACGCGCGAGCTTGGGCCGGTGATCGCGGGCCTGATGGTCGCAGGCCGGGTCGCCGCCGCCATCGCCGCGGAGATCGGCACGATGCGCGTGACCGAACAGATCGACGCGCTGACCACGCTTTCCACCAACCCGGTGAAATATCTCGTCGTGCCGCGTCTCGTCGCGGCGGTCATCTCCATGCCGATCCTAGTCGGCATTGCCGATGCCATCGGCGTGTTCGGCGGCTATATCGTTTCGACCAAGAGCCTGAACTTCAACGGCGCGGTCTATCTTAAGAACACGACGGATTTCGTCACCAATCACGACGTGATCAGCGGCCTGGTGAAGGCAGCGGTGTTCGGCTTCATCATCGCGCTGATGGGCTGCTACAGCGGCTTCAATTCGCGCGGCGGCGCGCAGGGCGTGGGCACCGCGACCACCAATGCGGTGGTGTCGTCGTCCATTCTCATTCTCGCCGCCAACTATCTTCTCACCTCGATCCTGTTCAACACGTGACCGCGATGGAAACCAAGATCGAACTTCAGGGCGTGAAGAAGCGGTTCGGGCCGAAGGTCGTGCTCGACGGCGTCGATCTGAAAGTCGGCAAGGGCGAGAGCGTCGTTATCATCGGCGGCTCGGGCACCGGCAAGTCCGTGACGATCAAGTCGGTTCTGGGAATCTTGCGTCCCGACTCCGGCAAGATTTTCGTGGATAGTCAGGACACCACGCATATCTCCGGCCGCGCGCGCGAAGCGGTGCTGAAGAAGTTCGGCATGCTGTTCCAGGGCGCTGCCTTGTTCGACTCGCTGCCGGTCTGGGAGAACGTCGCGTTTGCGCTGATCCAGGGCCGCGGCATGGCGCGCCGGAAAGCGCGCGAGATCGCCATCGAGAAACTGGCGAAAGTTGGTTTGGGTCCCGAAGTCGCGAACCTGTCGCCATCGGAATTGTCGGGCGGCATGCAGAAGCGCGTGGGTCTGGCGCGTGCCATCGCCGCCGATCCGGAAATCCTGTTCTTCGACGAGCCGACCACCGGCCTCGATCCCATCATGGCCGACGTCATCAACGATCTCATCGTTTCGACGGTGAAGGACCTGGGCGTCACCGCCGTTTCGATCACGCATGACATGACGAGCGCGCGCAAGATCAGCGACCGCATCGCGATGCTCTACAAGGGCAAGATCATCTGGCAGGGCCCGACCGCGAGCATCGACACCAGCGGCAACGAATATGTCGACCAGTTCATCCACGGCCGCGCCGAAGGCCCGATCAAGATGGAAGTGCGGGGCTGATGGCGAAGTCGTCCGCGACTTTCGTCTGCCAATCCTGCGGGAATGTCACGTCCAAATGGGCGGGCAAGTGCGATGCGTGTGGCGGGTGGAATACGATCACCGAAGAAGGCGCGGCGCCGCCGCTCGGCAACAATGCGGGACCGCGCAAGCGCGGCCGCAAGATCGCGCTGGAAGATCTCAAGACTGTCGATAAAGAACCGCCGCGCCGCATCACCGGCACGGCGGAGTTCGATCGCGTTACCGGCGGCGGCCTGGTGCCGGGTTCTGCGCTGCTCATCGGGGGCGATCCCGGCGTCGGCAAATCCACGCTGATTCTTCAGGCGCTCGCGTCTTACGCAAACAAAGGCGGCACGGCCGTCTATATCTCCGGCGAAGAAGCGATGGCGCAGGTGCGCCTGCGCGCCTCGCGCATGGGATTGTCGGATGCGAAAGTTGCGCTCGGTGCTGCCACGAATGTCGAAGACATCCTGACCACGCTGGAGTCGCAGCCCGCGCCCGGCATCATCGCCATCGACTCCATCCAGACGATCTGGACGTCGGCGCTGGAAGCCGCGCCCGGTACCATCGCGCAGGTGCGCACCGCATCGTTCGATCTGGTGCGCTATGCGAAGGCGAGCGGCGCAGCGTTGCTTCTTGTTGGTCACGTTACGAAAGACGGACAGATCGCGGGACCCAAAGCCGTCGAGCATCTTGTCGATGCGGTTCTCTATTTCGAGGGCGAGCGCGGCCATCACTTCCGCATTCTGCGCGCGGTGAAGAACCGCTTCGGCGCGACCGACGAGATCGGCGTGTTTGAGATGACCGGCACCGGCCTTAGCCAAGTCGCCAATCCGTCGGCGCTCTTTCTCGGCGATCGCCAGAGCAGCGCGCCGGGCAATGCGGTGTTCGCCGGGATGGAAGGCACGCGGCCACTGCTGGTGGAAATCCAGGCGCTGGTGGCGGCGCCGGCTTACGGCACGCCGCGCCGCGCGGTGGTGGGGTGGGAATCGAGCCGCCTCGCCATGATTCTCGCGGTGCTCGATGCGCGCGGCGGGCTTGGGATGGGCGGGCACGATGTCTATCTGAACGTCGCCGGCGGATTGAAGGTTGGCGAACCCGCGGCGGACCTCGCGGCTGCGGCGGCTCTTGTTTCTTCGTTCACGGGACGCGCCTTGCCCAAGGACACAGTCTATTTCGGTGAAATCAGCCTTTCCGGCGACGTGCGGCCCGGCCCGCAGGCGGAGCTTCGGTTGAAAGAAGCCGCCAAACTGGGCTTTACCCGCGCCGTGGTCCCCACCGGCACCAAGGCGGAAGGCGTGGGTTTGGCGCTACACCCCATCGGCGATGTGGCCGAACTGGCGCAATTCACCGGCGGCGCGCGCGGCCCGGGGCCCGTTGCCGTGGTAAAATAGAATCAATGGCTGCGCTCAGTTTCCATTGGATCGACCTCGTGGTGGTTGCCGTCATCGGCGCCTCGGCAGTCTTCGCCGTCTATCGTGGCTTTGTCGCGGAATCGCTGTCGATCTTCGCCTGGGCCGCCGCCGCGTTCGCCACACTCTATTTCGCGCCCGCCGCCGCCCCCTTGCTGGGCAACTCCATGTCGCCGGTCGCGGGCATGATCGTGGCCTATGTCGCGGTGTTCCTCGTGGTGCTGATCCCGCTCTCCTTCATCAGCGCGCGCTTCGCCGCCAATGTGCAGCAGTCCTCGGTGGGACCGCTGGATCGTTCGTTGGGTGCGGTCTTCGGCATCGTGCGCGGGCTGATCCTCATCGCGCTCGCCTACATCCTTTTCACGCTGATCGTTCCGGTGAAAAAGCAGCCGGCATGGGTGGCGAATGCCTGGACCCTCCCGCTCGTTCAGGACACCGGCGACGTGCTCCTGTCGCTGGTTCCTGATCGGCGTGGCCATAGCGTGGCCACGCAAGAGCCGGTCTATGTCTCACATCCGCACAAAGCCCGCGTGGTCACCAAGGAATTGCCGCGGCCGCACGCCAAGCCGGCGGCGAAAGAAGCGGCCAAAAGCCACAACAGGCATACGAAAAAGAGCTATGGCGCAAGCGAGCGCCAGGGGTTAGACAGGCTCATCCAATCGACTTCCGGCGGTGGGAAGAAGCCATGAACGGCACGACCTCTCCCTTCGACGACGACAAGCTGCACGAGGAATGCGGCGTGTTCGGCGTTTTCGGGCATCCCGATGCGGGCGCGCTGACCGTGCTCGGCCTGCACGCGCTCCAGCATCGCGGGCAGGAAGCGGCAGGCATCGTCACCTATGACGGCACCCAGTTCATCGCCGAGCGCCATCCGGGCCTCGTGGGCGACATCTTCGGCAAGAATTCTCCGCATGCGGAGAAGCTGCGCGGCGGCAATGCGGTGGGCCATGTGCGCTATTCCACCACCGGTGGTTCCATGGCGCGCAACATCCAGCCGATGTTCGCGGATCTGGCGGGCGGCGGCATCGCCATCGCCCACAACGGCAACCTCACCAATGCCCGCACCCTGCGCTCAGAACTGGTGCGCGAAGGCGCCATCTTCCAGTCCACCTCCGATACCGAGACGATCATCCATCTGATCGCGCGCAGCTCCTACGGCCCCATCGTGGACCGGCTGATCGATGCGCTGAAGCAGGTGGAGGGCGCCTATTCGCTGGTGGCGCTGACCTCCAAGAAGCTGATCGGCGTGCGCGATCCGTGGGGCGTGCGTCCGCTGGTGCTGGGCGAACTCAACGGCGCGCCGATCCTTACCTCGGAGACCTGCGCGCTGGACATCATCGGCGCCACCTTCGTGCGCGATGTGAAGGCCGGCGAGATGCTGGTGATCGACAAGGACGGCATCAAGTCGTATTTCCCGTTCGCGCCTCAGCCGGAACGCTTCTGTATTTTCGAATATGTCTATTTCGCGCGGCCGGATTCCACGGTGGAAGGCCGCAACGTCTATGAAGCGCGCAAGCAGATCGGCGCGGAGCTGGCCAAGGAAGCGCCCGCGGTGGCCGACATGGTGATCCCGGTGCCGGATTCCGGCGTGCCGGCGGCACTGGGCTTCGCCTCCGAGTCCGGATTGCCGTTCGAGCTGGGCATCATCCGCAATCACTATGTCGGGCGCACCTTCATCGAGCCGACGGACTCCGTGCGCCACATGGGCGTGCGTCTGAAGCACAATCCCAACCGCGCCAAGCTGCAGGGCAAACGCGTGGTGCTGGTGGACGATTCCATCGTGCGCGGCACGACCTCCAAGAAGATCGTGCAGATGGTGCGCGATGCCGGCGCGACGGAAGTGCATTTCCGTATCGCCAGCCCGCCGACGAAGGACTCGTGCTTCTACGGCGTCGACACGCCGAACAAGGAAGACCTGCTGGCGCACCGCATGAGCGTCGAAGAGATGCGGCAATACATCAACGCCGACAGCCTGGCCTTCATCTCCATGGACGGGCTTTACCGCGCCATGGGCGAGGAGAAGCGCAACGCGCAGAAGCCGCAATTCTGCGACGCCTGCTTCTCCGGCAACTATCCCATCGAGCTCACCGATGTGACCGGCGGGCGCAAGGACGGACAGCTTTCGCTGCTGGCCGAAGTCGCGTGACCCAGCGCATCGTTCTTGTGACCGGCGCTTCGCGCGGGATCGGCCGCGCGGCTGCGCGCGCCATCGCGAAAACCGGCGCGCATGTCATTGCCGTGGCACGTACCTCTGGTGGTCTCGAAGACCTCGACGACGAGATCAAGCAGGACGGCGGCGAGGGCGCGACCCTGGTGCCGATGGATCTGCGCAATTTCGACGGCATCGACCAGCTTGGCGCGTCCATTCATGAGCGCTGGGGGCGTCTCGACGGCGTGTTCGGCAATGCCGGTGCGCTGGGCGAACTCAGCCTTCTCACGCATCTTGCGCCGAAGATGTGGACGGAAGCGATCGAGCTGAACGTCACGACGAACTTCCGGCTGATCCGTTCGCTCGATCCCTTGCTGCGCAAGTCGGACGCGGGCAGGGCGGTGTTCGTCACCTCCGGCGCCGCGCGCAAGCACACGCCCTATTGGGGTTCATACGCGGTGACCAAGGCGGCGCTGGAGTCTCTGGTGCTCACCTATGCGGCGGAGTGCGAAAGCACGAACATCAAGGTCAACCTGTTCAGCCCGGGTCCCTTGCGCACCCGCATGCGTGCTCGCGCGATGCCGGGCGAGGATCCGAAATCGCTGCAGCCGCCTGAAGTGGTGGCGCCGCTGATCGTGGAAATGCTGTCGCCCGCCTTCACGCAGAACGGCGCGCTTATCGATTATCGGCAAACGGGTTCTTCGACGTCCTGAGCACGAAGCGCATCGGGATGCCCTTGAGCGCGAAGGCATCGCGCAGTTCGTTCGTCAGATAGCGCAGATAATGTTCGGGCAGGCCGTCGAGCTGGTTTCCGAACAGCGCGAAAGTGGGCGGGCGCGCCTTAACCTGCGTCATGTAACGCACGCGCACGCGGCGGCCGCTGATGGCGGGAGGCGGATGGCGCTGCAGCGCGTCTTCCAGAAACTTGTTCAGCTTCGCGGTACTGATGCGCATGTTCCAGGCGCGATCGGCTTCCTCGATGGCGGGCAGCAACCGATCCAGCCCTTCGCCGGTGCGCGCGGAAACGGCGATCAGCGGCGCGCCCCAAAGCTGCGGCAACAGCCGGTCCAGCTTTTCGCGCAGCTCGGAAATCTTGCCGCCGCGATTTTCAACGAGATCGAACTTGTTGACCGCGAACACGACGGCGCGGCCTTCGCGCGCGATGAGATCGGCGATGGTAAGGTCCTGTTTCTCGAACGGCATCGTGGCGTCGATCAGGATTACAACGCATTCGGCGAAACGGATGGCTTCCAGCGTGCTGTCCACCGAAAGCTCTTCCAGAACGTGCCCGGCGACGCGTGCCTTCTTGCGCAGGCCCGCGGTGTCATGCAGCAGAATTTCGCGCTCGCCGGCTTTCCAGTTCGCTATCACAGCGTCGCGGGTGGTGCCGGCCTCCGGGCTGGTCAGCGCGCGCTCTTCGCCGAGCAGGCGATTGAACAGGCTGGACTTGCCGACATTGGGCCGCCCGACGATGGCAAGCTTGAGCGGGCCTTTCTGTTCTTCTTCTTCTTCTTCTGTGTTCGCTTCGGGCTCCACAGCGCGGTCTTCTTCGGGCGCATGTTCCGCCAGCGCGTCGATCAGCTCGCCGATCCCCAGCGCATGTTCGGCGGACACCGCAATGGGTTCGCCGAAACCGAGCGCATAGGCATCGGCTTCGTTCGGGCGTTCGCGTGCTTCGCTCTTGCTCAGCGCCAGAACCACCGGCTTGCCGGCGCGGCGCAAAGCCTGCGCTATGATCTCGTCGCCCGCCGTCACGCCCGCGCGCACATCGACCACGAAGAGGCAGACATCGGCATCGGCAATGGCCGTGCGCGTCTGCTCCGTCATGCGATGGCTGAGGCTTCCGGCTTCGCCTTCTTCGAAACCGGCTGTGTCCACGAGGCGCATGGCGATGCCGCCAAGCTCCACGCGCGCTTCCTGGCGGTCGCGCGTCACGCCGGGCGTGTCGTGAACGATCGCGAGTCTCTTGCCGGCTAGCCGGTTGAAGAGCGTGGACTTGCCCACATTGGGCCGTCCGACAATGGCAACTGTAAGCGGCATTGCATGGTCGCCTTACCGCATTGCGATGAGTTGGGCGTCGTTGGTCATCAGATACAACGTGCCGTTGGCTACCACAGGGGCGATATAGGTGCCGTCGGGAGTTTCCACGCGGCCCATGAGATCGCCGGTGTAGGGCGAAATCGACTCCGCATAGCCGTTCGACGAAACAACGATCAGGCGGTTGGATACCAGAACCGGACCGGCCCAGACGATCGGATCTTCATGATCCTCCGGATCTTCCCAGCGCGGCAGCTGATGCATCCACTTCAGTTTGCCGTCCTTGCGCGAGAGGCAGAGAAGCTGCGCCTCCGTCGTGAGAACATAGACGAAGTCTCCGGCGGCCCACGGCGTCTGGATGCCGCCGATGTCGCGCGACCAGGCACGCTCGCCGCTGTTCAGGTTGATCCCCACCATGAGGCCCGAATGGCTGATCGCGAACACCATATCGCGATCGATCACGGGACGCCCGGCGATGTCGTCGAGTTCGGAGAGCGCCGTGGTGGTGCCGGTGCGGGTCAGCATGTCGCTCCACGCGACGCGGCCGTTTGTGACGCGGATCGCGAACAGCTCGCCCGAGCTATAGGGCGCGATGACATATTCGCCGGCGACCGCGGCGCTGGTGCTTTCGAGGATGCCTGCGCTTTCGGCAATGCCCTGGTGATCCCAGAGCTTGCGGCCGTCTACTTGCGCCAGCGCATAGAAATGGTTGTCCTGGCTCGACACGAACACGCGCCCGCCATTGGCGACCGGTGCGTTCACGATCGGCACGCCCAGATCGACTTTCCAGAGAATCTTTCCGCTGCCCGCGTCCATCGCGATCACCGAGCCGAAGCCGGTGGAGGCGAATATCTTGCCGTCGTCGAACGCGACGCCGCCGCCAAATCCCTTGGACGGATCGATGCTCTTGTCCTGGCCGAACATTCCGAACGACGCGCTGTTCCAGAAGCTGCTGTCGCCGCCCTTGGGCGCCAATTCTCTGTCCCACACCGGCGCACCGCTCTTGGCGTCGAAGGCGAAGACATGGGACTCGGAATCCATGGCGTAGATGCGGCCGTTCGCGACGACTGGCGCAGCCGTGAGGCGCGACTCGGTGTCAGAACCTTTGCCCACGTCCTGTTTCCACACCACCTGCAGCGGTCCGCTCGCTTCCAGATGATACATCGCGTTCGACGCGTATCCGCCCGGCTCCGGCCATTCCGGATTGCGATAGGGCGGGGGCAGCACGACGGGCGTCTGCGCCAGCGCCGAATCGGGCTTCAGCGATTCATCCAGCGCCATGATCGAGATGCGCGTGCCCTTGATGTCGGACTTCTTGGCCGAGTTGAACCAGCCATTCGTCAGGTCGCTGACGGAGTCGATGACTCCGCAACCCGACAACGCAACCAGCGCCGCGAGGCCCAGGGCGACGCGAATATGTTTCTTTGTCATTGCTTCTGCGGGCCTTGCGTGTTGGTCGCGGCGGGCTTGGCTGCATCCGGCGCGGGCAGCGCCTTGGGTGCGGGCGCTTCGGGCACGGTGCCGAAGTCTTCGCCGCCACCGGCGTTCAGATAGGTCGCCATGGCGAGACAGCGCTGGCGCAGCGTCTCCGGTGCGTTCTTGTCCGTCGAAAGTTTCTTGTATTCGGCGGCGGCGGCCTTCGTTTTGCGATTGTGGAAGTCGGAATAGGCGAGAATTTCGCGCGCCATCGGATTCCACGCGTTGGACGGATCGGTGAGCGGTGCGAGCAGCTTTTCGAGGTCTGCGCGCGACGCGCTGTCTGCGGTCGCCCATGCGGCGCGAATGCGCGCGACATCGGCAACGATCGGATCGTCGCCATTAGCGACTTCCATATAGAGCTTCACGGCATCCGGCGTGCGACCGGCAGACTGAAGCGCACCGGCTTCCTGTAGGCGCGAGACCAGCGCATAACCGCTCGGCGCGCTGGCGGCGAGCTTGCCGAAAGCCTCGGCGGCGGCGGGGGCCTGTCCGGATTGCAGTAGCTGCTGGGCGGCGAGATATTCCGAGGAGGCGCGGAGTTGTTCGCGATGCTCGTAGTAGCGCCAGAGCTGCCAGCCGGCGGCGGCGATCACGATGAAGGCGGCAGCGGCGATGATGTAATCGCCATATTCCTTCCAGATCTTTTCCCACCGCTCGCGGCGGACTTCTTCCTCGACTTCATGGAAGATGTCGGTCACGGGAATCCTTTCGAGGGCAGGGCCCAGCCAAAGCCTTGATAGCGCGAGATGATTTAGCCGCTCGGCTTCCCCCGCGCAACACGCGGTCCCGTGAAACCCCGGCAATGGGGGCGGGTCAGCTAACCTTCTTCATCTGATAGACATTTTCGACCCCGGGGAAGCGGCGGTCGCGTACGTCGGCGGCGTAGTTCTTCACCGCGGCTTCGATCTGCGGGCCGAGCTGGGCGTACTGCCGCACGAATTTGGGCGGGTTCGGATTGAGGCCCAGCATGTCTTCCATGACGAGGATCTGGCCGTCGCATTCGGCGGAGGCGCCGATGCCGATGGTGGGGATGGCGACGTCGCGGGTGATCTTGGCCGCCAGGGGCTCCGCCATGCCTTCGAGAACCACCGCGAATGCGCCGGCTTCGGCGACGGCCTTGGCGTCCGCTTCAATGGCGGGCCATTCTGCCTCGGTGCGGCCCTGGGTCTTGAAGCCGCCCAGCGTGTTGAAGCTCTGCGGTGTCAGGCCGATATGGCCCATCACCGGAATGCCGCGTTCGGTGAGGAAGCGGATGGTTTCGGCAATGCGCGTGCCGCCTTCCATCTTCACGGCGGTACAGCCGGTTTCCTTCATCACGCGCGCGGCGTTGCGGAACGCGATGTTCGGGCTTTCTTCGTAGGAGCCGAACGGCATGTCCACCACGATGAGCGCGTGCTTGCTGCCGCGCATCACTGCCTGGCCTGCGAGGATCATCATCTCAAGCGTCACCGGCACGGTGGACTCAAGGCCGTGCATGACATTGCCGAGGCTATCGCCCACGAGCATGAGATCGACATGCTGATCGAGAAGGCGCGCGGTGTGCGCGTGATAGCAGGTGAGGCACACCACAGGCTTGGCGTTCTTGTGCGCGCGGATTTCCGGAACGGTGACGCGCTTGGTCTGGACGACTGCCGACATGGCCTTCTCCTGTCACAAAGGGGGGGGACTATAGCCTATGCTGCATTTGCGAATAAGGGCTGAGATGCCATTGTTTCCGCTACGTTTTCTCCCCCAAAAAAAGAAACCGCGGCTTCGAGGGCCGCGGTTTCCGGACTTTTGACGGAGAAGGAAACGATCAGGCTTCCGCAGCCTCTTCGCCTTCTTCTTCCTTGGGCGCCGCGCCTTCGTCGAACATCGATTCCGCGTTCGCCTGTGCTTCGGCGGCGGCATCTTCCTCGGCGGTGCGCTCGGCGAGGACATCCTCGCCGCGGGCCTGACGCTCGGCTTCATCTTCCGTGCGCGCGACGTTAATCGTCACGGTCACGCGGACTTCCGGGTGCAGGACGACGGAGATCGGGAACAGACCGATCGTCTTGATCGCCTTGTCCAGCGGCACCTGCGTGCGGCTGACGGTGAAGCCGCCATCGGTGATGGCCGTGGAGATATCGCGCGGGGAGACGGAGCCATAAAGCTGGCCGCGGTCGCCCGCCTGACGGATGAGCGTGAAGGTCTGGCCGTCGAGCTTCTTGCCGACTTTCTCCGCCTCACCCTTCATCTTCAGGTTCTGCGCTTCGAGCTGCGACTTCTGGGTCTGGAAGTATTCGCGGTTCGCCTTGGTGGCGCGCAGCGCTTTCTTCTTCGGCAAAAGGAAGTTGCGGGCAAAGCCGTCCTTCACCTTCACCTCGTCGCCCATCTGGCCGAGCTTTTCGACTCTTTCGAGCAGGATCACTTGCATGGGGGTTCTCCTACTTCACCACGTAAGGCAGCAGCGCCATGAAGCGCGCGCGCTTGATCGCCTTGGCGAGCAGGCGCTGCTTCGCGGCCGACACCGCCGTGATACGCGACGGCACGATCTTGCCGCGCTCGGAAATGAAGCGCTGAAGCAGCTTCACGTCCTTGTAATCGATCTTCGGCGCGTTGGCGCCGGAGAAGGGGCAGGTCTTCTTGCGACGGAAGAAGGGACGGCGTGCACCGCCGCCACCGCCGCGTTCGCCACGATCACCGCGGTCTCCGCCGCCGGAACGTTCTCCACCGTAGCTCATGCTGCAGCTCCTTCGGTCGTTTCGCCTTCCGGCTTGTTGTCATCGCGGCGGTTCTTGTTCGACGACTGCTCGAACTTTTCCACTTTCACCGTGATGTAGCGCAGCACGTCTTCGTTGATCTTGAGCTGGCGCTCGAGCTCATGGACGGCCTTGCCGGGGGCGTTGATGTTGAGGAGCACATAGTGCCCCTTGCGGTTCTTGTTCAGGCGATACGCCAGACCGCGCAGGCCCCAATATTCCTGCTTCTCGACCTTGCCGCCTTCGCCTTCGATGATGGTTTTGAGGTGGGTCGCCAGTGCGTCCACCTGCTGCGCGCTGATGTCCTGGCGCGCGATCAGGAGATGCTCGTATAGAGCCATTCCTATAAGTCCCTGTTTGGACTGCGGAGTTTGGGGCGGCGGGAGGCCGGACCCAACCATGGTTCGCGAGGACGCCGGACCATCCGGCATGGACCCAAACGGGCCTCCCGCGACCGCAGTCGCCGTGAAGGCGCGGCGTATAGCGGAACGGGGCTATAGAGGCAAGGCAAGCAAGGGATTGGACATGCCGCTCGATATCTACACAGACCTCGGCCTGCTGGGGGCCCTGATCGTGGTTCTGGCCTATTGGGCCAACCAGGCCGACAGGCTGCCTTCAACCGACTGGAAGTTCCCGGCCGCCAATCTGGCGGGGTCCATCCTGATCCTTTCGTCCCTCTTTCATGCCTGGAACTGGCCGTCGGTGTTCATTGAGGTGTTCTGGAGCCTCATCAGCCTTTACGGCCTGATCCGGCATCGCCGGGGACATTCCCCAGCCTAATTGTTACCCGCGTAACAATCCTGCTTGTCCGGCAGGTTCACACTCCTCCCAAAATAAAAAGCCGGAGGATGCGATGGCCGCATTGGATGACGCCCGCAAGCTTGTCGCCGAAGACGACCGCAAGGATTTCGATTTCGCCGCGCGCGGCTTCATCGCCACGCGCAAGGATCCCAAGATCATGCGCGACGACGGACGCATGCCGGCGTTCGATCTTTCTTCTTATGGATTCCTCGATGGCAAGGCGCCGGAGAGTGCGAACCCCAGCCTGTGGCGGCAGGCGCAGATCCTGACTCAGAACGGCCTCTTCAAGGCGCATGAGCGCATCTACCAGGTGCGCGGCTTCGATGTGTCGACCGTTTCCTTCATCGACGCCGGCAGCGGATGGATCGTCGTCGATCCGCTGACGAGCGTGGAAGTGGCGCGCGCGGCGCTCGATCTCGTCGGCGAGCATGTTGCGAAGAAGCCGGTGCTGGCCGTCATCTATTCGCACAGCCATGTCGATCACTATGGCGGCGTGGGCGGCGTGACCAACGCGGCGGATGCGGCGTCCGGCAAGGTGAAGGTGATCGCGCCGGAAGGTTTCCTCGAACATGCGGTGTCGGAGAACATCATCGCGGGACCGGCGATGCTGCGCCGCGCGCGCTTTCAGTTCGGCTTGACATTGCCGCGCGGCGCGGAAGGCGAGATGACGTCCGGGCTTGGGCCGTGCCCGTCGCTGGGTTCGCTGTCGCTGATCGCGCCGAACGAACTCGTCACCAAGACCGGGCAGGAAATCACGGTTGGCGATGTGACGATGGTGTTCCAGCTGACGCCGGGCACCGAAGCGCCGGCGGAGATGAATTTCTATCTTCCGCAGTTCCGCGCCGTGTTCATGGCGGAGAACGCGAACCTCACCATGCACAATCTGCTCCCGGCGCGCGGCGCGCTGGTGCGCGATGCGAAGGCGTGGGCGGATTACCTCACGGAGTCGATCCGGCTGTTCGCGGGCAAGAGCGACGTGATGTTTGCAGCGCATGGAATCCCGCGTTTTGGGCAGCAGGAGATCGAGGCGTTCCTGACGAGCCATCGCGACGCCTACAAATTCCTGCATGACCAGAGCGTGCGGCTGATGAATTCCGGCCTTACGGCAACGGAGATCGCCGAAGAGCTGGCGCTGCCTCAGGTGCTGGCGAAACAATGGTTCAATCGCGGCTATTACGGCACGATGAGCCACAATTCCAAGGCCATCTATCAGCGCTATCTCGGTTGGTACGATGCCAATCCTGCCAATCTCAATCCTTTGCCGCCCGAACCGGCGGCAAAGAAATATGTCGAGGCGATGGGCGGGCCAGCGAATGTGATGGGCCTTGCGGAGAAAGCGGAACGCGCGGGCGATCTGCGCTGGGCCGCGACACTGCTCAACCACGTCGTGTTCGCCGACGACAAAAATCAGGCGGCGCGCGATCAGCTTGCAGGCATCTACACGAAGCTGGCGTTCGAGGCCGAAGCCGGCACCTGGCGCAATATCTATCTGACCGGCGCGCAGGAATTGCGGAGTGGCCCGGTCCAGCTTCCGGCCGGCGGGTTCAGTCCGGATGTGCTGTCGGCGACGACGACGTCCATGTTGCTGGATTTCGCGGCGGTGCGGGTCAATCCGCAGAAGGCCACCAGGCCGTTCAAGATCGTTATCGAACTGACGGACCGGAAGGAGACGCATCTCATCACCGTGGGCAACGGCGTGCTGGTCCACGAAGAAGGCGTCAGCGACGAGACGGCGGGCGCAAAGATGCGCATGAAACGGCCCGACCTGCTCATGACGCTGTTCGCGGGGATGCCCTATCAGGGCCGCATCGAAAGTGGAGACATCCAGGTGGATGGCGAGGCGGCGCTCTACGGTTCACTCGTCGGTTTGATCGAGCCTATCGTGCCCAACTTCCCGATCGTGACGCCCTAGTGGAGCAGCTTCGCCTGATAGTTTGAAAAGTCAGGCAGTACCCGCTCGGCCCACTGCAACACATCTTCGGCCAGCGGCTCATAGGCCTCACTGGCATTGGTGCCGGAAGACGCCTGCAAAACGCACTGCGCCATCTGCATGGCCATCAGATTCACATCGGCGCTGTCGCTGTCCGACATCATCTTCGCGCGGTCGATGCGTTGCTGCAGGTCCGCGATATGAAGGGTGTAGAAGATGTCCTGCTCGCGACCGGCTTTCGCAACCGTCGCCAGAATGCCCATGGTCTCGGTGCACTCCCGCATGACCTGACGCGCAACGTCCTGTTGCATGGCCAGCGGCAACGCCCGCGCATCGCCAAACGCATCGCGCGCTTCCGCGGCCTTGGCTTTCGCCTGCCTTTTTTCCGCCAGATTTCCGAAACCGAGCATCTTTTCCGTCCTTCCCATCCAAAACTCGGAATCAGGCGGATCGGTTCTCGCAACGGCACAACAAAATTTTGGGAACCGAAGCTCGGCTTGGCCGTATGACGGGGTTTCACAATCGAAGGGCGCTGTCGCCGACGGCAGCGCCCTTGCTTTGCGGCTACGGGAGACGCGAATGCGGTAGCTCCGTTTGCGCCGACGGGCCCGGCGGGCGGGCCCGTCATGATTGCCTCGGCCACGAGCGGGCTGGGCTCCCGAACGGTCCTCCCGGGCAGGTGGATGGTCAACGAAAAAATATGACCGCGCGTCAGTCGCAAGCTTTCGCAAGAGACCTTATGTTCCCGGCATGGTCGAAGTTCTTCCGCCCCTGCCGCCGCCCGATCCGCACTCACGCTGGAAATTCCTGCGCGATGTCGCAGTGTTCCAGCTGAAGCTCGTGCTCGGCAACATCCAGAACTTTCTGCTGGTGCCGATATCGCTGGTTGCTGCTGTGCTCGATCTTTTCGTCAAGGGCGAGCGGGAAGGCGAGAAGTTCTATCGCGTGATGGATTGGGGCCGGCGCACCGACGAGATGATCAATGTCTACAGCGCCATCGGCGGCTATCACGCCACCGGCGGCGAGAACGAGCACGCCATGTATGGCGACTTCACCGTGGACACGCTGCTCGAAAAGGTCGAAGGCGCGATCGTACGCGAATATGAGAAGGGCGGTACGGCGGCCAACATCAAGGGCGCGGTGGACAAGGTCATCGACGGCATGCAGGCCAAGGGCGACAAGCACAGGGGCAAGTTCGACGACGCGATGAACCGCACCGACGAAGCCATTCGCCGCGCCGCCGACAGGTTCAAGCCGAAGCCGGATTTCGATCCGGGCGAAGGCCGGGACGTCTAGGCGCCGAGAAAGCCTTCAAGCACGTTCACGGTGTTCACGCCGAGATGCTCGATATTGTAGCCGCCTTCGAACACGAACACGGTCGGCAATCCGGCGCGGCCGATGATCTCGCCCATGCGCAGATAGTCTTCGGTCGTGATCTTGAAGCGGCAGATCGGGTCGCCTTCAAACGTATCGAGGCCAAGCGAGACGAGCAGCACGTCCGCGCCGAAATCCTTTACCGCGTTAAGCGCGCGGTCGAGCGCGTGGGAATATTCCGGCCACGCGGTTTTGCGCGGTAGCGGGAAGTTGATGTTCTTGTCTTCGCCCGCGCCTTCGCCTTTCTCGTCCGCGTAACCCAGATAATGCGGATAGGCGAATGATGGATCGGCGTGGATAGACGCGAACAGCACGTCGTCGCGCCGATAGAAGATGGCCTGCGTGCCGTTGCCGTGGTGATAATCCACATCGAGGATGGCGGGGCGGCGGCCCTGATCGCGCAGCCATTGCGCGGCGATGGCGACGTTGTTCAGGTAACAATAACCGCCATAGACATCGCCGCTGGCGTGATGCCCTGGTGGACGCGCCAGCGCGAAGGCCGCGCGTTCGCCGCCATGCACCGCTTCAGCCGCCGACAAAGCGATATTCACCGCCTCGCGCGCCGCGCTCCATGTGCCTTTGCCGATGGGCGTTGCAGTGTCGAAGCAATAGGAACCAAGCTGTTTCTCGATGTCGCCATCGCGCATCTCGCGCAAGCCCCGCGCCGGCCACACCGATGGCACGGCATCCGCATCGTCGTTCCAGTATTTCTCGCGCCACTTGGGATAGGCGCCGGTGAGAAAGCGCACGAAATCGTTGTCGTGGATGCGGAAGATCGCTTCGTCGCCGAAGGCTTTGGGTTTCAGCAGCGGCCCGATCTTTCGTTCTTCGAGGCGGCGCTTCACCTGCTCGACGCGCTCGGGAATCTCGACAGCGGGCGCGGCGCGCCCCTGCTCGAATTCTTCTTTCGGCGAATGTTCCAGATGCGTCGCGGCGTAGAAGGTTTTCATTTCGATTGTCTTTCGACGAGTTTTTTCAGCCGGCTTAGATCGCCTTGCAAGGTTCGCTTCAGAAAGGCTTCCGCACCGGGCATGACGAGCATCGCGCCCGCGTGGCGGATGGTGACGGTCGCGCCATTGCCGTCCGACACGATGGCGTAGGTGACGTCGCCGGTCATCGGGCCCTCGACATATTTGAAAGCGTATCTCGTGTCCGGGTCATGCGCGGTGACTTCCGTGACCCAAGCGAAGTCGCGGCCCCAGAATGCACCGTGGCGTTTCACACGCGTGCCGGCGGCGAGAGGATTGCCGTCGAACGGTTCGACCTTCTTGGCGCCGTCGATCCATTTGGGGTCGTTCACCGGATCGAACATGATCTTCGCCACCGCGGCGGGCGGCCGGTCGATCTTTTGCTTCACGAGGATATCGGACATGCGGCGAGTATAGAGGCGTCATCCCGCCTGCAAAAGGATCGCGCCAGCCGCGATGACGGCGGCCGCGATCCAGCGGCGGATGGTCATGTGCTCGCCGAGAAAACTCATGGCAAGCGCGGTACCGAACAAAACGCTCGTTTCGCGCAAGGCCGCAATCTGTGCCGTGGCGCCGAAGCGGAAGGCCAGCATGGCCGCGCCGTAGGTCGTGATGGAAAGCGCGCCGAGCAGCATGCCCAGCTTCCATTGCCTCCGCGCTTCCATGACGACGGCGCGGCCGCGAATGCCCGGCGCAGTCGCCAGAACGCAGAAGCCGTGCGCCACGAAGAACCAGAGGACATAGGAAAAGGGATTGGCCACCGCGCGCACGCCGCTGGCGTCGATCAGGGTGTAGGTGCCGATGGTCAGCCCCGTCGCCAGCGCGAAGCCGATGCCCTTCAACGCGCCTTCGGTCGCGCGGTGGGAAATGCCGATGGCAATGACGCCGCCGCAGACCATGACGATGCCGGCGAGTTGAAGCGCCGGCGGATGTTCGCCCAGAACCAGAATCGCCCCAATGGCGGTGAACACGGGGCCGCTGCCGCGCGCGACGGGATAGACGGCGCTGAAGGCTGCGCTCTCATAAGACTTCACCAGCAGCAGTTCGTAGAGTGCGTGAACCAGCGCCGTGCCGCCCAGAAACCACCACGCGCCGGTGGGCAAGGGCACGAAGAACAGGGCCGGCGCAACGAAGATCGCCGAGAACACCCCGATCAGAAGGCGCATCGCATATTTGTCGTCTGCGCGCTTCGTCAGGATGTTGACGATGGCGTGGACGACGGCGGATACAAGAATAAGGGAAAGGGCGATCGACACGCCCGCAGCTTCGGGAGTGAGACATGGCGGCGCAAGACCTCAATCGCGATCTGATCGGCGTTCCAGGCGGACGTGCCATGCTCGCGACGCCGGCCCTCGTCATCGATCTTGACGCGATGGAAAGAAACATCGCGACGATGGCGGCGCATGCGAAGAAGAACAACATCGCGTTGCGCCCGCATGCGAAGACTCACAAATGTTCAGAGATCGCCAAGCGCCAGATCGCTGCTGGCGCGCTTGGCATCTGCTGCGCCAAACTGGGCGAAGGCGAGGCGCTGGCGGAAGCTGGTGTCGATTCCATTCTGCTGACGTCACCGGTTGTGACCGAGCGCGGCATCGCGCGCGTGATGGCGTTGAATGCGAAGATCGGCGAACTGCGCATGACTTGTGACAATGCCTCGGTCGCGAAGCGGCTTGACGATGCCGCACGCGCCGGCGGCAAGAAGCTGCGCGTGGTGGTGGATATCGATCCGGGCCTTGGCCGCACCGGTATTCGCCCCGGCGAGGGCGCGATCGCCCTGGTGGAGCAGGTGGCGAAGAGCGAAGGACTGATCTTCGACGGGCTTCAATGCTATGCGGGCCAGGTGCAGCACATGGAATCGCCCAACGAGCGCCGTGCGGCGTCGCTCAACGCGATGAAAGAGTTGTCAGCGCTGCGCGATCAACTGAGGGCGAAGGGCATCACGATTCCGCTGCTATCCGGCGGGGGCACCGGCACATTTGACATCGATCCGGATGCGAAGACGCTGACGGAGCTGCAGGTCGGCTCCTACATCTTCATGGACAAGCAATACAACGAGGTGTGGGAGAAGCCGGGCGACCGCGTACCGTTCGAGCCGTCCCTGTTTGTGCAGACCACCGTCGTCAGCGCCAATCGCGAGGGACTCGCAACAACGGATGCGGGCTTCAAGGCGTTTGCGACGGATGCGGGCAACCCCGCGATCTTCAGCGGTGCACCGGAAGGTGCGAACTATTTCTTCTTCGGCGACGAACAGGGCGGCATCTTTTATCCGGCCCAGAGCGGCAAGCTCGATGTCGGCGCTGTGATCAACTGCATCGTTCCGCATTGCGATCCGACCGTAAATCTCTACGATCGCTATCACTGCGTGAGGGGCGATGTCCTTGAGTCTATTTGGATAATCGAGGCGCGGGGATGTTCTGCGTAGCTATCATTCGGCTGAATCGTTCATTCATGCGGAGTTCAGCCACCAAATTTCATCTTGTGCGTTATGACCAACAACGGTCGGTCTGAAAGGATTGGATTGCTATGAAAAAGTTCGGGAAAATCGCATTCGGCGCGCTGCTTATGGCAGGCTCTGCCATGGGCGCAGCAATCGTCACCAGCGCGCCCGCAAGCGCGGCGCATGTTTCGGTGGGCATCAATGTCGGCGCGCCGGTTTATCGTGATCGCTACTACGTCGCTCCGGGCAACCGCGCGCTGTGCCGCGATCCCTATTACGCGTCGCATCACCCGGGCAACTGCGGCCCCGGCGGCTATACCTATTATGGCCCCAATTATTACGGCTATTACGACACCGGCTATTACGGCCCGGGATACTATGAGCCGGTCGTGAACGGCTTCTGGTTCGTGGACGTTTCCGGCCATCGCCGTTTCCACCGCGGTCACTTCGACGGCCACGGCTTCCATGGTCGCGGTCACTGGCATCACTAAGCCGCCGCGCCTTTGAGTTGATCAGGTCGACCCCGGCGGTGATCCCGCCGGGGTTGGCTTTTATGGATGCATACGATCACAGCGAAATCATCCGCCCCTGAAATTCCTTAATCTGAAGCCTGTGTTCATCCACGGTTCAGCCACCGAACGCCATTGTGCGCGTTAAGATCAGAACGATCTCGGGAACAAAGGATTCAGCTATGAAAAGCTTCGGCAAAATCGCATTGGGCGCGCTCATGATGGCGGGCACGGCTGCCGGCGCCACAGTGGCGACGACCGCGCCGGCATCGGCGCATGTATCGGTCGGCATCGGCATTGGTGTGCCGGGCTACTACGCACCGCGTCCCTACTATCGCAATCCGTGCGACAGCCCGCGCTATCGCTACTATCACCGCGACTACTGCTACGGTTACGGCCCGGCCTATTACGGTCCGAACTATTACGGCTATTACGACTACGGCTATTACGGCCCCGGCTACTACGAGCCGGTCGTTGGCGGCTTCTGGTTCACTGATGGCTATGGTCATCGCCGCTGGCATCACGGCAGCTTCCGCGGCGGTGGATTCCACGGACATGCGTCGTATCACGGCGGATGGCATGGCGGCGGCCACGGCAGCTGGCACGGTGGTGGCCATGGCAGCTGGCACGGCGGTGGCCACGGTGGACACCATCACTAAATCTTGAACCTGCCCCCTTCGTCTCGAGTTAGACGATAAGGTTCGGTGTGCGGCCCTGGCGAGCAATCGCCGGGGCCGTTGCATGTGGCAGCCACTCCGTGCGCCGCGGCAGCTTGAACAACCGTACGTCTCAAAATTGTTCATGGCCCATTCAGCCGCGAAGCTTCACCAATTGCGTGTGGAATGTCCGGGTGGCCGGACAGCGCAAGAGGTGAGCAATGAAGAGTTATCTGAAAACGATGATGGCAGCCGCTGTGATCGGCATCGGTGCTTTCGGGGTGGCGGCGCCTGCGAATGCCGGCGTCAGCTTCGGCGTCAGCGTGGGCGTGCCGACCTATTACTACGGCTCGGGTTACTACCCGCCGGGTCCGTGCGACGACTACAACTACTACTACGATGGCGATTGCGGTTATGCGATGTACGACGGCCCAATCTACGTCAACGGCGCCTGGATAACCGGCCCGCATTACTATCGCTGGTACGATGGCGAGCCAGTGTTCTGGTATCGCGGCGGCTGGCACAACTGGCGCGGCTGGCGCGGCGTGAATTACGGCTGGAACCATTATGAAGGTTACGGCTGGCACGGCCGCCACTGGGATCGCGGCTGGGGCCGCTCGCATTGGGAAAGCGATCGCGCGCGCTACAGCCGCGAGATCCGCCATGACAATCGCGAGATTCGGGAAGACCGTCGCGACATCCGCCGTGGCCGGGAAGAACTGCGCTACGATGCGCATCACAATGTCTCGCACGCGGAAGAGCGCCGCGATGAGCGCGACTTGCATCGCGACCGGCGTGAGTATCGCGAGGATCGCCGCGAGCGCCGCTACGATCACCGCCATCCCCACTAGAGCCTGACAAGCGCGAAGGGCCCGGGAAACCGGGCCCTTTTCGTTTGTGCCGCCGCCCTGATAGTTTGCCGCCTTCACCAGGGGCGAGCGTCAGCATGCGGCAACCCAACGATCTTTCTTCCTTCTGGCTACCCTTCACGCCCAACCGCGCCTTTCAGGCCGAGCCGAGAATGCTGGCGCGGGCCGAGGGCATGTACTTTTACGATGAGAAGGGCCGCAAACTTCTCGACGCCTGCGCCGGTCTTTGGTGCTGCAACGCCGGCCATGGGCGCAAGCAGATCGCCGAGGCGATCGCAAAGGCTGCGCATGAACTGGACTTCGCGCCAACCTTCCAGTTCTCGCACCCCGCGGCATTTGCGCTGTCCAAGCGCATCACGGCGATGGCGCCGGAAGGCATGGATCATGTCTTCTTCGTCAATTCCGGATCGGAAGCAGCGGACGCCGCGCTGAAAATCGCGCGTGCCTATTTCCACAAGATCGGGCAAGGCAGCCGCTTTCGCATCATCGGCCGCGACAAGGGCTATCACGGCTCAACCATCGCCGGGATTTCGATGGGCGGCATCGGCAACAACCGCAAGCACTTCGGCGCGCTGATCCCCGGCACCGACGATCACATTCCGCTGCCCTACGACACCGCGACAATGCGCTACACGAAGGGCGAGCCGCAAAATCTGGAGAAATACGCCGACGCGCTGGAAGGCCTGGTTGCACTGCATGGGGCTGAGACCATTGCCGCGGTGATCGTGGAGCCGTTCGCCGGATCGGGCGGCGTATTCGGCGCATCGAAGGGATACTTTCAACGCCTGCGGTCGATCTGTGACAAATACGGTTTTCTGTTGATCTTCGACGAAGTGATCACCGGCTTCGGCCGCATGGGCTACGGCTTCGCAGCGGAACGCTATGGCGTGACGCCGGACATCATCAATTTCGCGAAAGGCGTGACGAGCGGCGCAGCGCCCATGGGCGGCTCCATCATATCGAGCAAGATCTACGACGCGTTCATGACGGGCAGCGGCGGCGAGCAGAACATCGAGCTGTTCCATGGGCATACCTATTCGGCGCATCCCATCGCCTGCGCCGCTGCCATGGCGACGCTCGACATCTATGAGGGCGAGGGCCTGTTCGAGAATGCGCTAAAGATGGAGAAGGTGCTGGAAGATGCCGTTCATTCGCTGAAAGGCGCGCCCTTCGTCGCGGACATTCGAAACGCGGGCTTCGCGGCGGGTGTGGAACTGGAAATGGACCCAAAGGCGCCGGGCCGCCGCGGGCTCGATGCAATCAAGCTGGCCTTTCATGATCAGGACATGGTGATCCGCGTGGGCGGGGACACGATCGCCATCTCGCCGCCGCTGATTGCGACCGAATCCGATGTTGCGAAAATCGTCGATGGAATTCGGCGCGTGTTGGCGAAGCTGACCTGACGGGGAGACCGATGCTTGCGCTAAGGAGGCTGGGCCTCGTCATTTTCGTGCTGGCATTCCCACCCTTCACGGCGGTTTTGCTCTACTTTGGGTCGGTGGCTTTGCTGACGTCGTCAAATCGGGTAATCGACCCGCAAATTTTGCAGACGGCCGTGGTGGCGGACTGGGTGATATTCACTCTGTTCTGCTTGCTTGAAGCGAAAAATCGCTGGTCGTCCTGACCCGGAGAGAGGCATACCATGCGCATCGGCGTCCCCAAGGAAATCAAGAATCACGAATACCGCGTCGGCATGACGCCGGCCGCGGTGCGCGAGCTTACCGCGCGCGGCCATGAAGTGTTCGTCGAAACGCAGGCCGGTGCGGGCATCGGTCTGGAAGATGAGAGCTATACGCGCGTTGGCGCGAAGATCCTGAACACCGCCGATGAAGTGTTCGGCGTCGCCGACATGATCGTGAAGGTGAAAGAGCCGCAGCCGGTCGAGATCAAGCGCCTGCGCAAGGACCAGGTGCTGTTCACCTATCTGCATCTGGCGCCCGATCCCGAGCAGACCAAGGGCCTCATCGACAGCGGCGCGATCTGCATCGCCTATGAAACCGTCACCGACAAATGGGGTGGGCTTCCGCTGCTCGCGCCGATGAGCGAAGTGGCCGGGCGCATGTCGATCCAGGCTGGCGCGCATTCGCTGGAGAAGGCGCAAGGCGGACGCGGCATGTTGCTGGGCGGCGTGCCGGGCGTTCCGGCCGCGAAGGTTGTCGTGCTTGGCGGCGGCGTCGTCGGCACCAATGCCGCGCGCATGGCGATGGGCCTTGAAGCGCATGTCTCGATCCTCGACGTTTCGCTGCGCCGGCTGAACGAACTGGATCTGCAGTTCGGCGCGATGCTGAACACGGTGTTCTCCACCATCGACTCCATCGAAGAGCATGTGATGGGCGCCGATCTTGTCATCGGCGGCGTGCTGCTGCCGGGCGCGGCAGCGCCGAAACTGATCACCAAGAAGATGGTGAGCCAGATGAAAAAGGGCTCGGTGATCGTGGACGTTGCCATCGACCAGGGCGGCTGCGCGGAAACCAGCCATGCCACTACCCATGCCGACCCGACCTACATGGTCGACGGCGTGGTGCATTATGCCGTGGCCAACATGCCGGGCGCGGTGGCGCGCACCTCCACCTTCGCGCTGAACAATGCCACTCTACCGTTCACCCGCGCGCTGGCCGAACTGGGCGCGGAAGGCGCTATGAAGAAAGACCCGCATCTGCGCGCCGGCCTGAATGTCTATAAGGGCACGCTGACTTACGGCGCGGTTGCCGAAGCCCAGAACCTGCCGTTCAAGACGGCAGAGAGCGTGCTGGGCGTGTAGCCGAAGGTACAACGAAATGGCTGCGAGCCCCGTGCGGCGAAAGCCGCGCGGGGCTTTTCCTTTTTAAGAGTCGGGTGCCGTATCCCGGGTTGTGTCTGTGCGCAAATATTCTTGAAACAAATATGGACTTCCCCGAAATACTCGCTGAGTATTCGCGCGGGGGAACGCTTTGTTGGGGCCTGTCTGCCGGCCGCCAGTAGGTGCAGCGCTCAACGGGCGCGCGGCCTGGAAGTTTTCCGCAGGTGAACAACTTTCAGGGGCGTGCATATGAAGATTGTCGCGCAAGGCGCCTTCAACAATTTCTTCGGCAATCTGACCGAGTTCGCCGATGCCACGCTCAGTGGCGCAAGTCCTTCCCAGTTCACGCTCAACACCGGGATTTCCACGGTCATCTGCAAGGGCACGGGATTCACCTACAGCGGCGGCCATCCGACGGCGGGCACCATCACCGGCATCGACTATCAATACGCCGGAAGCGGCGACGCGATATGGAGCGGCATGAGCGTGTCGGTGTCTTCCTTGTGGCAGGCGATTGCCGCGGAGGACGTGACGACTTTCAACAACCTTCTGTTCGGCGGTAACGACGTCTTCGATCTGCGGCAGGCCTGGGGAACGATCTGGGCCGTCGGCGGCGGTGGCAACGACACGTTCTATCTGAAAGCATCGAACGACTGGACTTCGATCGACGGCGGCGCCGGCACCGATACGATCGTCCTGTCGCCGGGTAATGTGGATTATGTGACGTTCGAGAACGTTGCGAATGTCGAAATCATCAAGCTTAGCGATGGTGGGAGCTACACGCTTCAGGATCAGCCCGCGCACGCACAGACCATCGATGCTTCGGCACTCACCAGCCACTACGGCGTCAGCGAAGACGCAGGTACGAGCGCCACCGCTCTCACTTTGATCGGCGGCGCCGGCAAGGATGTGTTTGTGGTCGGCACGGGCAACGACAAGTTCGATGGCGGCGCGGGCGCCGATACCGTCGATTTCAGCCATGCCAATCGCGTAACGGTCAATCTCTCGATCACCAGCGCGCAGACCATCGGCGGCGGCGCGGGCAAGGACACGCTCATTCACGTCGAGAACGTCATCGGGACAGCAGGCGCCGATACCATCACCGGCAGCGCCAGCAACAACGTCATACATGCCGGTGGCGGCAGCGATGTGATCGCGCCGGGTGCAGGCAACGACTATGTCGGCGGCGATGATGGTGCAGATACGATCAATCTGGCGTCTTATTTGACCTCGGCCGACCGGATTGACGGCGGCGCGGGTGCCGACACCGTTCTGCTTGCAGGAAATTATGGCCCCGGCGTCACGTTCACCGCCACCACCATGGTGAACGTCGAGGTGCTCAAGCCGGGTGCCGGATTCAATTACAAGCTCATTTTGAACGATGCGACGGTTGCCGCCGGCAAGACATTGAAGGTCGACGCTTCGGCGCTTGGTGCGTCCAACCATCTTGTCTTTGACGGTTCTGCCGAAACCGACGGGCACTTCAATATCCTGAGCGGTAAGGGAGGCGACGTCCTGACTGGCGGCGCGCTGTCGGATACGTTCACCTATGCCAGCGCGGCGGACTCGACGTCGACGACCTACGATACGATCCACAACATCGATTTCTCGCTGGACCGGCTGAACGTCGGAGGCAGCATCACGAAAATTGACGCGACCGCGCATCACACGCTCTCGGCCGCAACCTTCGACGCCAATCTGGCCGGCGCCGCCAACGGTCATCTGGATGCTCATGGGGCCATGCTGGTGATCGGCAGCAACGGTACGCTCGACGGTCAGGTATTCCTCGTCGTCGACCAGAACGGCGTGGCAGGGTACCAGGCTGGCGAGGATCTCGTCATCCATCTCACCGGCGCCACGGGCACACTCACGCTCGGCGACTTCATCTGAGCCGTTTTTTGGCAATCGCAAGTTAATTGTTGGGGCGGAATGGCCACGTACACAGGCACCAGCGGAAACGACAATCTCACCGGCACGTTCGATAGTGACGATTTCGATATGAGCCAAGGCGGAAACGACACCGTAAAAGGTGGCGATGGGAACGACGGTTTCGAGTTCGGAAATACTTTTACCAGCGCCGACCACATCGATGGCGGAGCAGGCTACGATACTGTCGATGTCGATGGCGACTATTCCGCCGGCGTTGTCTTTGGAGCCGCGACGCTAACCAACATCGAGATTTTGTACGTGCACGCGGGGCATAGTTACAGCTTCACCACAAACGATGCGAACATCGCTGCAAAGGCTTCGTTGCAAGTTTTTGGGGACGCGCTCGGATCGGGCGACTCGTTGAAGTTCGACGCTTCTGCCGAGAAAGATGGCAGCGTAGATTTTGATGGTGGGGGAGGCAACGATGTCTTTTATGGCGGTGCGCAGGCAGACAGCGTCGACCTGACGATGGTTTCCGGCAGCACCGCTGTAAACGCTGCCGGCAACGGCAACGACATAATTCATGAAAACGGTGGCAACGACCAGATCACGATTTACGGCGAGTACCTTACCGCCGCTGACGCAATCGACGGCGGCAGCGGAACAGACCAGTTGCGCGTCTCGACAAGGATGACGAAGAACGTCGTGCTCGGTCCGCATACTATCACCAACGTGGAACATATTATCGGCGACGTGAATCTGACCACGAACGACGCAACCGTCTCGGCGGGGGGAAAGGTTACGTTCGACGCGGGGTCGCAGATGATCGTCAATGGGGCCGCCGAAACGGATGGACACTTCATATTCAACGGTGGTTCTGGAAACGACGTCCTGACCGGCGGTGCGCTGAGCGACGTCTTTGACCTGATCTGGGGCGGGAACGATACGGTAAATGGTGGCGGTGGAAGCGACACGATCGAATTCGGGACCAGTTCCCAATTTCTGAACGGCGCGGCATTCACGAGTGCCGACAGAATCAATGGCGGTGCGGGCATCGACACCGTGGTGCTCAATGGAGAATACAACGGCACCCACGCGCTGGTGCTCGGCCCGCAAACGATGCTTGGCGTGGAGAAGTTGATACTTTACGGCGGCCATAGCTCGTACGCGACCCACTACGACATTACGACAAATGACGCGACGGTGGCGGCTGGCGGTAGCCTCCTGGTCGATGCGACACACGTGTCCGACTATTTTTCCGTTGCGAGTTTTGTGTTTGACGGTTCAGCCGAGACGAACGGAAGGTTTACGATCCTTGGAAGCGCAAATCGCGACACGATTACGACCGGTGCGGGCAACGACACGATCAGCGGCGGTGGCGCGAGCGATGTCATCGCGCCGGGCGCAGGCAACGATACCGTGAACGGTGGGGGTGGCGCGGACACGATCAATCTGGCGTCGTATTTGACCTCGGCCGACCGGATCGACGGCGGAGCCGGGACCGACACCGTTCTGCTTGCCGGAAATTATGGGCCTGGCGTGACCTTCTCTGCCACCACCATGGTGAACGTGGAGGCGCTGAAACTGACGGCTGGGTTTAACTACAAGTTCGCGGCGAACGACGCGACCGTCGCCGCCGGTGCGACCTTGAGGGTCGTCGCTTCGGCGCTCGGCACCTCCAATCATCTGGTGTTTGATGGTTCCGCGGAGACCAATGGACATTTCAATTTTCTGAGCGGGAAGGGCGGCGACGTGCTCACGGGCGGCGCGCTATCGGATACGTTCACCTATGCCAGCGCGGCGGACTCGACGTCGACGACCTACGATACGATCCACAACATCGACTTCTCGCTGGATCGGCTGGACGTCGGTGGCAGCATCACGGTCATCGATGCAACGGCGCATCACACGCTCTCGACTGCAACCTTCGACGCCAATCTGGCCGGTGCCGCAAACGGTCATCTGGATGCCCACGGCGCCATGCTGGTGGTCGGCAGCAAGGGGACGCTCGAGAACCAGACGTTGCTCATCATCGATCAGAACGGCGTGGCGGGGTACCAGGCTGGCGAGGATCTCGTCATCCATCTCACCGGCGCCACGCACACGCTTGCGCTCAGCGACTTCATCTGACGTTGCCCTTGGGCGGGAGCATCACGATCGCCGAAGGGTTTTCTCCGGACTTCAGCATTGCTCTCCGCTATTCTGTCCGGCGGAGACGCATGTCATGCCGAAAATCCGTCCGCTTGGCCGCGAAGACCGCGATGCCGTTTACGAGATCTGCCTGAAGACCGGCGATGCCGGGCAGGATGCGACGGCGCTTTACCGCGATGCCGAATTGCTCGGTCATCTCTACGCCGGGCCGTATGCTGCGCTGGAGCCGGAGAGCGGATTTATCGTTGAGGATGAGGAAGGTGCGGGCGGCTATATCCTCGGCGCGTTCGATACCTTTGCGTTCGAGAAACGGCTGGAAGAAGAATGGTGGCCGCCGCTCCGGGCGCGCTATCCCAATCCGGAAACGGTTCCGGAGCCGGATCGCCATCTGGTGCAATCGATTCACAAGCCCTGGCGCACGCCCCGGCGCATCACGCAGCCTTATCCCTCGCATCTGCATATCGATCTGTTGCCGCGCTTTCAGGGTAATGGCTGGGGCAAGCGCATGATGGATCATTGGCTGTCCGCCATGCGCGAGCGCGGATCGGCGGGCGCGCATCTGGGCGTCGGCACGCGAAACGAACGCGCGGTGAAATTCTACCTGCGTTACGGCTTCACGGAATTTCAGCGCTGGAACGATGTGCTGATACTGGGTATCGGCCTGAAGTGATCAGTCTGCGCTGTCGTCGTTGAGTTGGCGGCAGCTCATGTCGCCGGCTTCGCAGTTCAGCGCCTTTTCAAGCTGCTTGATGCGTGCGCGGGTGAGCTCCGTCAGGCATTGCGCGTGCACCAGCGGCCAGATCGAGCCGCCCTTGCTTTCGTCCGTGCGCAAATCGCACTCGGCGTCACGGAACGCGATCCAGGCGCGCTCGCTTTTGCGCAAGGCCGCCTGGCCCGCGGGATCGTATTTGGCCATCGTCTCCTTATAGAGATTGTTGAGGGTCGCGTTGGCCTGATCCAGTTCGTGACCGCCGCAAATATTCATCTCGGCTTGCGTCGTCGCCTTGCTGCATTCGTCGGCTTGCGCCGCGACGGGCATCAACGCGGCAGTCACAAGCGCGAGTGTGAATATCCGCATGGTGATTGTCTCCTAGATCGTCGCGCCGCCATCGCAGACGATGACCTGGCCGGTGGTAAACGATCCCGCCTTGGAGGCGAGGAACACGGCCGCGCCGGCGATCTCGTCGGGCTCGCCGATGCGGCGCAAAGGCGCGCCTGCTGTTGAGCGCTTGAGGGTTTCCGGATTGTCCCACAGCGCCTTGGCGAAGTCGGTCTTTATCAGACCCGGCGCGATGCAGTTCGCGCGGATGTTGTGCGGGCCGTATTCCACCGCGATGTTGCGGGCAAGCTGCATGTCCGCGGCCTTTGAGATGCAATAGGCGCCGATCACCGGCGAGCCGCGCAGGCCGCCGATGGACGACACGATGATGATCGAACCGTCCTTGCGCTCTTTCATCTCCGGAATGACCATCTGGCTGAGCCAATGGTTGGAGCGAATGTTCGCGCCCATGATTTTGTCGAAGGCGTCGTCCGGAATATCGAGGCTCGATCCGTAATAGGGGTTGAGCGCGGCGTTGCAGATCAGGATGTCGATCTTGCCCCACTTCTCGCGCGTCTTTGCGACAAGCTGCTCGAGCTGTTCCTTGTAGTTGATGTTCGCCGGAATCGGAGCGGCGACTTCCTTGCCGCGCGCCTTATTGATGTCGTCGGCGACCTTCTCACAGGCATCCGCCTTGCGGCTCGACACCACCACCTTGGCGCCATGCTCGGCCAGGCGATGGACGATGGCTTCGCCGATTCCCTTGGTGGAGCCGGTAACCAGGGCCACTTTGCCGCTAAGATCGAACAGGTTCATGAAAGTCCTCCCAATGGATCGATATGTCGTTGGCGCGCATTGTTAGTCGCGCGCGGCGGTTTCGACAAACCGCTGCCGCATTTCACCGTTCAGATGCGGAAATTCAGGGAGAGCGGAATGAAAAGACTGGCGGTTCTGAGCGGGTGTCTGTTGCTGGCGGCCTGCGGAGGCGGCCCGCGCTATCACAATTACGGGCCACCGCCACCTTCGTCCTCCGAATATGGTCCGTCGCAGCCTTACCAACCGCCCGCGCCGCCAACCCGGCCGTCGCGGCCGACAACGCCGCCACCCGTGAAGAGCGCCGGACCGCTTCAGACGGCGATGATCGGCGGCTATATGGACAAGCAGGAAGCCGAATTGCGCCGTGAGATGCGCGGAACCGGCGTGCTTGTCGGTCGTCCCGGCGACGATATCGTGCTGCGGATCGGCAGCGATGCGATGTTCGAAGCCAACAGCTACGATCTCACCGAACGCGCCAAAGACATCTTGTGGAAGCTGGCGCCGGTGCTGCGCCACTTCGATCACACGCAAATCTTCATCGATGCTTATACCGATACCACCGGCAGCGCCGACAAGAACGAAGAAGTGTCGCGCAAGCGCGCCTACACGATTGGCGGCCAGCTCGTGAAAGACGGCGTGCCGCTGTCACGCCTGCAGGCGCATGGCTATGGCGAGGAGCATCTGAAGATCAAGACCGGCGACCAGGTGAACGAGCCGCGCAACCGCCGCATCGAGATCCGTATCCTCGCACGCGCCAGCGGCTAGGCTTTCAGCGCCGCGTCTATGTCCGCGTTCATCGCAGGGTCGTTCGGTTCCGTGCGCGAGCCAAATGTGCCGGCGATCGTGCCATCCTTGTTGAACAGGTATTTGTGGAAATTCCACTTGGGGGCCGCAGCCTCGCCGAGTTCGGCGGCTACCCACTTATAGAGCGGATGCGCATCCGGGCCGATGACATGCTCTTTCGCCGTCATCGGGAAATCCACATTGAAGCGGGTTTCGCAGAACGTCTTGATTTCATTCTCCGTGCCCGGCTCTTGTGCGCCGAAATCGTTTGCCGGCACGCCGAGGATGACGAGGCCGTCTTTTCCCTTCTGCTTCCACAACTCTTCCAATCCGGAATATTGCGGCGTCAGCCCGCACTGGCTCGCGACGTTCACGACCAGCAGCGCCTTGCCCTTGAATGTGGACAGCGGAAGCGGCTTGCCGTCGATGGAGGTAAAGGAGAAATCGTAAGCGCTCTTGCTCATGACGGCCTCTTGATGGATATCCCTCATTGATCGTCCGTCTCTTGCCGCCTAAAGATCAAGCCCATGCGATTTTTCCTTGTTGCCGCTCTGGTTGCCGCCGCGTCTTTTCCCGCGCATGCGGCTGTTGATTGTGCAGGCCTGCACCAGCCGCGCAGCGCGGCAGGCGTGCTAGCGACCGAGAACGCGTGGGTGAAAGCGCTCACCAAACGCAATGCCAAAGCGCTCTCCTGCATCCTCGCACCGGGCTTCATGGACATGGCGTGGAACAACCAGCTTCATTCGCGCCCCGAGGTTTTGGCAGGTCTGTCGAAGCGCCCCGCCAACGGCATTGCCCTGAGCGGCATGAAGGTCTCGCTGTCCGGCGAGCGCGCCATCGTGCGCGGGGTCAATACCGCGACCAAACCGGATGGCAGCCTGCTCGGCCGCGTGCGGTTCGAAGACATATTCCAGTATCGCGATGGCATGTGGCGGGCCCTGACCGCGCAGGAAGTGCCGATGCGCTAGGCGCTTGCCGCGCAACAGCTGGCGAAACCGGCGGTTTCCGCCGGGTCACCAATTATCAAGGTTAACGAATTCGCAACGGGCGGCAGGGAATACTGGGCAGGAGTAGGAGCGGAAAACTCTGCCTATGACGAACGCCATTATTGTCTTCACCGCAGCCATGCTTGCCGCCATCGGCAGCCTGCTGCTGGCGATCTTCAACATCGTCGCGTTTCCGGTCGCGATCCTTGCGGGCGCCGCGGCGTTTTTGGGCATGACGCAGATCTACGCCGCCTTCCTGCGCAAGCGCGAGAAGCGGATCACGCGCACCGAGATCGCCAAGCTCAAGCAGGCCAATAAGGAATTCCGCGTCATCATCAACGAGACGCACGCCAAGATCGACGAAGTGAAAACCGTCGCCGAGGCGAAGGCGAACGCGCAAAACAAGAAGATCATCTCCGAACTGCAGGTTCTGGAAAGCCTGATGCGCGATTTCGCGGGCAAGATCGCGAACTCCGCGCGTGTTGCCGCGCCGGCACCGCACATGATCGAGCAGCACACCTCGGCCAAGGCGAAGAACTATCTGGAGTCGCTGGGCGAGCCGCAGCTGCTGGAGACCATCCGCGCGGCGCTCGAAGAAAACCGCGTCGATCTCTACCTGCAGCCGATCGTCAGCCTGCCGCAGCGCAAGTTGCGCTACTACGAAGCGCTGTCGCGCCTGCGCGCGGAAGACGGCACGGTGATCATGCCGGCACAATATATGAAGGTTGCCGCGCCCGCGGGCCTGATGAGCGTCGTGGACAATCTCCTGCTGTTCCGCTGCGTGCAGATCGTGCGCCGCCTGACGACCAAGACCAAAGAGATCGCGGTGTTCTGCAATATCTCCGGCGACACGCTGGCGGATCAGGAGTTCTTCCCGCAATTCCTGGAATACATGCACCACAACCGCGACCTGGCGAACCAGATTGTGTTCGAGTTCTCGCAGACCGCGGTGGAGAAGGCGGGGCCGCAGGGCGATTCCAACCTGATGTATCTCTCCAATCTGGGCTTTGCGCTCTCGATGGACCATGTGAACAACCTGGCGCTGGACTTTGCCAAGCTGAAAGGCCTCGGCTTCCGCCACATCAAGGTGCGCGGCGAGACTCTGATGAACGGGATGAAGGGCGCCCATGCGCTCGTGGCCGCGGAGGATTTCAAATCTCTGCTGTCGCGTCATGGCCTGAATCTCATCGCGGAGCGCGTGGAAGACGAGAAGACTGTCGTGCAGTTGCTCGACTACAACGTGGATTTCGCGCAGGGCTTCCTGTTCGGCGAACCGCGCGCGGTGCGCGACGATCAGGTCCGCGTGCCGGAATTCGTGGGGCCGGAACGCCCGACGTCCATCGTTCCGTTCAAGCGCAGCGCTTAGGCGATGCCGCCGACCTTCGCGTTGATCCTCGTGGGTATCGTCGCAATTCCGGCTTTTGCTTGTGGTATGCTCGCCGGTGCAGCCCTTATGTGGCTACTAATCAAAAGGCGTATGCCGCATTGACCGCGCGGGCGCTGTCATGCGATCCGCTCGCCCATGACCCAGATCATCTCCGGTCTTCAGGAAATCGCGCCCGGCCACGACGCGCTGGTGTGCGACGTGTGGGGCGTTCTGCACAATGGCGACAAGGCGCTGATGCCCGCCTGCGATGCGCTCCGCACGTTCAAGGAAAACCACGGCCCGGTGATCCTGCTCACCAACGCGCCGCGCCCGGTGAGCGACGTTGAGGAATTGTTCGTCAAGAAATACGGCGTGCCGCTGGATTGCTACGACGCGATCGTGACGTCCGGCGTGGCGACACGAGACGACCTGGCGAACCGCGCGAAGGCACATCGGCTGGCGATGCTGCATCTGGGGCCGGAGCGCGACAGCGGCATTTTCGAGGGGTTGAACGTCGAAACCGTCGATGTGGATCGCGCGGAGATCGTTCTGTGCAGCGGCCTCTACGATGATGATACGGAAACGCCGGCGGATTATGTCGAGCTTCTGGCGAAGATGAAGGCGCGCAATTTGCCGATGATCTGCGCCAATCCGGATTGGCAGGTGCAGCGCGGCGGGCGCCTTGTCTATTGCGCCGGTGCTGTTGCCAACGAATACGAGAAGATCGGCGGCGAAGTGATTTACTACGGAAAGCCGAAGACCGCGATCTATGACTATGTTCGCGCGCTCACCAAGGGCGCGAAAAACCCGCTCGCCATCGGCGACGGGATGCACACCGACATCAGGGGCGCCAATGCCGCCGGAATGGAGGCCTTGTTCATCGCCGATGGCGTGCATGGCGAGGATGTTCGGGAATTGACCGAGCGCCAAATGGCGGAATTGTTCGCCAAGGCGGGCGTGCACGCCAAGGCGGCGATGCGCGCGCTTGTCTGGTAGGCCGCGCGCCGATAAGAACGGCTGACTGCAACCGGAGTGCCGCCATGACCTATTATATAGACGATCTCAAGCCGGGCATGAGCGAAAGCTATTCGCGCACGGTGACCGAAGAGGACGTGCAAAAATTCGGTGAAGTCTCCGGCGACATGAACCCGGTGCATTTCGACGAAGCCGCTGCCCGCAAGACGATCTTTCGCGGCCGCGTGGCGCATGGCGTCATCACGCTGAGCTATATTTCCAAAGTCCTGGGCATGCAGATTCCCGGACCGGGCACGATTTTCATGGGCGCGACCACCCGCTTCAAGGCGCCGGTGCGCATCGGCGATACGGTCGTCACCACCTGCACGGTGAAGGATGTCGAGCCGGTCAAGCGCCGTGTGACGTTCGACTGCGTCTGCAAGGTTGGCGACACCGTGGTGGTGGAAGCCGACACGCTGGTCATGGCGCCGGCTCGACCGAAAGCCTGACATACGACGCGCATGCGCATTTTCCGCCACTATGACGACGTGACCGCCGACAGCAAAGGCGCGGTGGTGGCGATCGGTAACTTCGATGGCGTGCATCGCGGCCATCAGGCGCTGATCGCGCGGGCGCGCGCGCATGCGGATGCGATGGGTGTACCGATGGGCGTGCTCGCCTTCGAGCCGCACCCGCAGGAATTCTTCCGCCCGTCGCCGGAGAGCTTCCGCCTCACGCCGTTCCGCGCCAAGGCGAGGCTGATTGCGGAGCAGGGCGCCGATGCGATGTTCGCGCTCGCCTTCGATGCGCAGATGGCGACGAAGAGCGCGCAGGCTTTCGTGATGGATGTGCTGGTGAACGGCCTTGGCGTGTCCTGCGTCGTCGTCGGCGAGGACTTTCAGTTCGGCAAGGGCCGCGCCGGCAATGCCGCAGTGCTCGGCTACATGGGGGAGATGGAAGGCTTCGGTGTAGAAACGTTCGAGCCCGTGCTGGAAGATGGCGCCGACAAGATTTCCTCCACCCACATCCGCGAGGCGCTGAAGGCGGGAAAGCCGGAAGTGGCGGCGGAGCTGCTGGGCCATTACTGGAGCGTGGAATCGCGCGTGGAACATGGCGACAAGCGCGGCCGCACCATCGGCGTGCCGACCGCCAACATGCGCATAACTGACACTCTCAAGCCCGCTTACGGCGTTTATGCCGTCCGCGCCACGATCTACGAAGACGACAAACCTGTCATGCGCAAGGACGGCGTTGCCAATTTCGGCATTCGTCCTATGTGGAAGACCGAAGAGCCCTTGCTGGAAACCTGGCTCTTCGATTTCGACGGCGATCTTTACGGAAAGCACATGGCGGTAGAATTCGTGCATTACATCCGCGGCGAAGAAACGTTTGACGGTCTCGATGCGCTGAAGGCGCAAATCGCGAAAGACGCAGAAGCCGCAAAGAAAGTGCTGGCCACCGTATGAAAGCGCCGATCCTGCCGCGCCCCTATCCCGACGCGAAGATTCTCGAAGGCCGTTTTGTGGACCTGGAGCGCATGGATGTGCCCCGCCATACCAGGGAACTGTGGGATGCCATTGGCTCCGACGATGAATTGTGGAAGGGCATTCCGTCCGGTCCGTTCGCAGACGAGAAGGCGTTCAAGGACTGGCTGGCGGATCGCTCTGCTCGCGACGGGCAAGTGCTCTATGCGGTACGGGACAAGAAGAGCGGCAAAGCCGTCGGCCTTTATTTTCTGCTGCGGATCGATCCGCAGACGGCGACCTGCGAGATCGGGCTCACCTATGGCAAGGCGTTGCAGCGCACGGCCGCAGGCACCGAGGCTTTCTATCTTCTGGCGAACTACGCGCTCGGCACGCTGGGGTATCGCCGCCTCGAATGGCGCTGCGGCCCGGAGAACGATGCTTCGAACCGCGCCGCCCAGCGCTATGGCTTCACCCGCGAAGGGATGTTGCGCCAGACGAGCTGGACCAAGGGCGGCAACTGGGACACCGTCTATTATTCGATCATCGATGGGGAATGGCCGGCCATCTCCGGAAGGTTCCAGGCGTGGCTGAACCCGCGCAATTTTGACGAGCACGGCCATCAGGTCCGCGCCCTTTCGTCCTTTTCCTGACCGCTGGACCCCCGCCTTGGCGGCTGTTAGAACAATTCCAACTGATTTCCTTGGGCTTTTCGAAGATGAACCGTGTTGGTTTCAGGGGTTTTCGAATTCGCCGCCCGGCTCCGCCGCCGGGGGAATGATCCCTGCTGGTTCGCGCGGATGCCGGGATGATGCCCTGTCCGCCAACCTGATAAGAACCTGAGACAATGTCCCACACGACCGACACAAAGCCCGCCCGCGATTACAAGGCGACTCTCTTCCTGCCGACAACCGACTTTCCGATGAAGGCCGGCTTGCCTGCGGCCGAGCCCAACTGGCTCGCGCGCTGGGAGAAAATGGACCTCTACGGGCAGATCCGGAAGAAGATGAAGGGCAAGCCGCTCTTCGTTCTGCATGATGGCCCGCCCTACGCGAACGGCGAAATCCACTCCGGCACGGGCCTGAACAAGGTGCTGAAGGATATCGTGGTGCGCTCCAGAGGCTTCCTCGGATTCGATGCGCCATATATCCCGGGCTGGGACTGCCACGGCCTGCCGATCGAATGGAAGATCGAGGAGAAGTATCGGAAAGAGGGCAAGTCGAAGGACGATGTTCCAATCGACCAGCTTCGCCGCGACTGCCGCGATTTCGCGAACCACTGGATCGACGTGCAGCGGGGCCAGTTCAAGCGGCTGGGCTGCATGGGCCAGTGGGACAAGCCTTACACGACGATGGATTATCGCGCCGAAGCGGTGATCGCGGGCGAGCTGCACAAATTCGTCGACAACGGTCTGCTCTATCGCGGCTTCCGCCCGGTGATGTGGTCGCCGGTCGAGAAGACCGCGCTCGCCGAAGCCGAGGTGGAGTATCACGAGAAACAGTCGCCGACGATCTATGTGAAGTTTCCGATCGTCAAAGGGCCGGACGATCTGAAGGGTGTGAACGTCGTCATCTGGACGACGACTCCGTGGACGATCCCGGGCAACCGCGCCATCGCGTTCTCGCCGAGCATGGATTACGCGCTCTACGAAGTTGACAGCGTGAACGAAGGCGCTTTGCCCAAAGTCGGCGAGCGACTGCTTCTGTCCGACGCGCTGGCCGAACAGACCGCGAAACATTCCAGGATCACGCTGAATCGCATCGCGAAAGTCGATCCGCATGGCCTTGTCGCGGCGCATCCGTTGCGCGGGCAGGGCTATGAATTCGACGTGCCGCTGCTGCCGGGCGATCACGTCACCGCCGATACGGGCACGGGTTTCGTGCACACCGCGCCCGGTCACGGCGAAGAAGACTTTGCGCTGCTCACCAGCCTCAACCGCAATTACACGCGCGAGAATCCCGACGCGTTCGGCGTGGTGCAGGAAGACGGCTCGTTTGCGCCGCATGTGCCGATCTTCGCGGGTAAGCGCATCCTCACGCCGGAAGGCAAGGATGGCGATGCCAACGGCATGGTCATCAAAACCCTGATCGAAGCCGGCAAGCTTCTCGCAAAGGGCACGTTGCGCCACCAATATCCGCACTCGTGGCGCTCCAAGGCGCCGGTGATCTTCCGCGCGACGCCGCAATGGTTCGCGTCGATGGATCGCGAAATCCCCGGCGGCGGTACCTTGCGCACGCGCGCGATGAAAGCCATCGGCGACACCAAGTGGTTTCCCAAGTCCGGCGAGAACCGCATCGCAGGCATGGTGAAGGATCGACCCGATTGGGTTCTTTCGCGCCAGCGTGCCTGGGGCGTGCCGCTCGCGATCTTCGTGAACAAAGAGACTGATGCAATCCTCAACGATCACGACGTGAACGCGCGTATCGTCGAAGCTTTCAGGAAAGAAGGCGCGGATGCGTGGTTCAAGCCGGGTTCGGCGGAACGCTTCCTCGGCAACAAGTATAAGGCCGAAGATTTCGAGCAGGTGAAGGACATTCTCGACGTCTGGTTCGACTCGGGTTCGACGCATGTGTTCACCGTCGAACAGCCGTTGGAGCCCGAATGGCCGCAGAAGGATCATGCCGATCTTTATCTGGAAGGTTCGGACCAGCATCGCGGCTGGTTCCAGTCCTCGCTGCTGGAAAGCTGCGCCACGCGCGGGCGGGCGCCCTACGATGAAGTGCTGACAGCCGGCTTCGTGCTCGATCGCGAAGGCGACAAGATGTCGAAGTCCGTCGGCAATGTGATCCTGCCGCAGACCATCGCCGACAAGAACGGTGCGGACATCTTCCGCCTGTGGGTGGCGTCCTCCGACTTCACGCAGGACCTGCGCATGGGGAACGACATCATCCAGTCGAACACCGATGCCTATCGCCGGTTGCGCAATACCATCCGCTTCATGCTCGCGAACCTCTCCGGCTTCGACGAGAAGGAACGCCTCCCGCACAAGGAGATGCCGGAGCTGGAGCGCTACATCCTCGCAAAGCTGGCGGAGATCGACGCGGTCGTGCGCGAGGGCTACACCAATTACGATTTCAACCGCGTCTACAACATGGTGTTCTCGTTCTGCACGAACGAGCTTTCCGCGCTTTACTTCGACATTCGCAAGGATGCCCTCTATTGCGACGCCGCTGCCAGCGTGCGCCGCCGCGCATCGCGCACCGTGACCGACATCGCGTTCCGCCATGTGGTGACATGGCTTGCGCCGATCCTGTGCTTCACGATGGAAGAGGCATGGCTTCTGCGTTTCCCCGGCGAGAACGAGAGCGTACACCTCCACACCTTCCCGCATGTGCCGAAGGAATGGCACGACGAGAAGCTCGTTCAGAAATGGGCGCGTATCCGCGAACTTCGCCGCGTTGTCACCGGTGCGCTCGAAGTGGCGCGCCGCGACAAGGTCATCGGCGCGAGCCTTGAAGCGCGCCCGGTCCTGTTCGTGAACGCGGACGACGCCAAGCTGTTCGAAGGTCTCGACCTCGGCGAGATCGCCATCACCTCGCATGCCGTCGTCTCGACGCATGAAGCACCGGCCGACGGGTTCACGCTCGTGGACGTGGAAGGCGCGACGGTGCGCTTCGAGCATGCGCAGGGCGACAAGTGCGCGCGCTGCTGGATGATCCTTCCCGAAGTGGGCTCGAATCCGAAACACCCCGACCTCTGCAACCGCTGCTCCGCCGCGGTGGACGCTCTGGAGAAAACCGCATGACATCGCGCGACTGGGGCCTTGCCGCCGCAGCCATCGCTCTCATCGCCGATCAGGGTTCCAAGATCCTGATGCTTTATGCCTTTGGCTTCATCAATTTTGGCCCTGGCGAGGCGGTCGGCGTGCTTCCTTTCTTTAACCTCGTGATGGTCTGGAATCCTGGCGTTTCCTACGGCCTGTTCCCGGCTCATGGCTTCTGGGGAACCGCGTTTCTGGCCGTATTTTCATTGGCGGCGGTGGGGGGATTGGGCTACTGGCTTTGGAACGCCACGAGGCCCGCGTTGGCGATTGGCCTGGGCATGGTCATCGGCGGGGCGCTGGGAAATCTGGTGGACCGGCTGATCTATGGAAAGGTTGCCGACTTTTTTCACTTTTACGTTCTCGGCTACGATTGGTATGTGTTCAATCTCGCCGATTGTGCGATCACTTTCGGCGTCGCCGCGCTTTTGTACGACGCCCTGTTGCGCCCCGAACCTGCGGCCGGCGCGGGATAGAATTGGAGAGTTGTGATGGCCGAATTGCGCATGCGGACCCTGTTGCGTGGCGCCGTGTTTCTTGCCGCCGGATTGTCGCTGATGTCCTGCGACTCGATCCGCGAAGCTGCCGGCATCACCAAGCAGCCGCCGGACGAATTCGCTGTTGCCACGAAGGCGCCGCTGATCATTCCGCCGGACTACAATCTGAAGCCGCCGAAGCCTGGCGCCGCGCCGCTCAACCAGATTTCGCCGACACAATCCGCGCAAGCTGCGCTCTATGGACAGGATGCCGCGCAAGTAGCAGCCACCATGCAGGGCAACTACAGCCAGGCCGAAAAGATGCTGCTCGCGCAATCCGGCGCGGCGACGGCCGACGATTCCATTCGCCGCACCATCGCGTCCGACAACGCCAACGCGGAAGATACCGGCGCGTTTACCGACTCGCTTCTGTTTGGAAGCAGCGCCGCCGCGTCCGGCGATGCGCCGCTTAATGCGGACGCGGAGCAGGCGCGCATCAACGGCGGCAAGACCGACGATGCGCCGGCGGAAAAGACCAAAGAGAAAGCCAGCGTGGGCGACGACAGCAACAGCAGCTGGTGGCCGTTCTGAATTTGACCAATCACCCGTTCCTGGCTCGTGGATTTATCTGCGCAGCCGCCGCTGCCGCTTTTATCTTCGCGGCGCCCGCAACAGCGCAGGAAAATTACGTTTTCCAGTTTGCGCTGAAAAACGGCATGCAGGTGGTGGTGGTGCCCGATCATCGCGCGCCAGTCGTCACGCAGATGCTGTGGTTTCGTGTCGGCGGTGTGGACGATCCGCCGGGGCTTTCCGGCCTCGCGCATTTCTTCGAGCACATGATGTTTCGCGGCACCAAGACGGTGAAAGGCGACGAGTTCGCCCAGACCGTCGCGCGCAACGGCGGCGAGACCAACGCCTTCACCACGCATGATTACACAGCGTTCTACGAGCAGATCGCCAAGGACCGGCTTCCGCTGGTGATGAATCTGGAAGCGGACCGGATGATGAATCTCGATCTGTCCGATTCCAATGTGAATACGGAACGCAATGTGGTTCTCGAAGAGCGGCGCATGCGGGTGGACAACGACCCGCAATCGCTGACGCGGGAGCAGATGGAAGCGGCGCTGGAGCTATCTCATCCATATGGCAGGCCGGTGATCGGGTGGCCCGAGGAAGTCCGTCGCATCGACCGGAAGGAAGCGCAGGATTTTTACGACCATCACTATGCGCCGAACAATGCGATCCTCGTGGTGGCCGGCGATGTGACGCCAGCCGAGGTGCGCAGTGCGGCAAGCGCAGCCTACGACAAGGTGCCGCCGCGCGAGCTGACAGGACGCGCCGAGTATGCGCAGCCGCAGCGATTGGGCGCCACGCGGCTGTCGATCTACCGGCCGGATGTGAAGGTGCCGCTCTTCATGCGGCTCTACCGGGTGGTCAGCTACACCGAAGCCAAGCCGGGCGAGGCGGAGTCGCTGGAAACCTTCGCGCAGCTTATGGGCGGCGATCCGACCAGCGTGCTCTACCGCGAATTGGTAGTGAAGCGCCACCTCGCGACGAATGCCGGCGCAAGCTATGACGGCTATGCGCGCGACAACGGCACGTTTGGAATCTACGCGATCCCGCGTGCCGGCGTGCGGCTCGACCAGCTCGAGCATGCGATCGACAAGATCCTTGAGACCTACAGCAAAAAGCCGCCCGCGGCAGCCGATCTGAAGCGCGCGAAGACACAGCTCGTTGCCGATGCGATGTATCAGCGGGACAGCCAGTTTTCGCTTGCATCCGCATATGGGCAGGCGCTGGCCATCGGCCTCACCACGGACGATGTCGACACCTGGCCCCATCGCATCAAGGCGGTGAAGGCCGATGCCGTGCGCGAGGCTGTCGTCAAGAACCTGCCCGAGCGCGAATCCGTCACGGCCTATCTGCAGCCGGGGAAACCGCGATGATGGCACGGCTGACAGGCCTGATTTTCGCAGCGGCGCTTGCGCTCTTTGCGCCAGTGGCGGCGCAAGCTGCGGACGTGAAGCCCGTCAACATGGGCAAAGGCGTGGAGGTATGGTTCCAGGAGGACCATACGCTGCCGATTATCGCGATGACTGTCGCGCTACCCGCCGGATCGGGGTACGACCCCGCCGACAAGGCCGGACTTGCCTCCTTCGCTGCGGCACTGATGGACGAAGGCGCCGGCCCCTATAGCTCCGATGCTTTCCAGACGGCGCTGAGCGATCGCGGCATCCGCTTTTCCGCATCGCCCGACCGCGACTGGACCACGATCACGCTGGTCACGCTGAAGGAAAATGCCAAGGACGCTTTTCGTCTTCTTGGCGTTGCGCTGTCCAAACCGCACTTTGACAACGCCGCCATCGCCCGCGTTCGTGCGCAGATCCTCGCCAGCTTGCAGTTCGATCAGGAAGACCCATCGAGCATCGCGGCGAAGGTATTCTTCATGCGCTTCTTCGCCGGCCATTCCTACGGCCATCCCGTTGAGGGCTACATGCAGTCCGTGGCCTCGATTTCGCGCAATGACATCGTTGCGTTCGCGCGCAATCACTGGGTGCGGGGCGGCATGCATGTCGCGGTTTCGGGAGACGTGGACCAGGCAACGCTGAAATCTCTGCTTTCGAGCGCGTTCAGCGCGTTACCGCAGAAGGCGCCGCCGCCAATTCCCGCGGTTCATCGGATGGGGTCGCCGGGCACGAAGATCGTTCCCATGCCGGTGCCGCAACCGAACATCGTTTTCGGATTGCCCTCGCTTTCCCGCAAGGACAAGGACTTCATCCCGCTTTACGTCGCCAACTACATCCTGGGCGGCGGCGGATTCTCCTCGCGACTGACCACAGAGGTACGCGAGAAGCGCGGCCTGACCTACAACATCTCCACATCGGTCAACACGCTGGCGCATGCCGGTTATTTCGCCGGACAGGTGGCCACCAAGGCTGGCTCCGTCGATGAGACCGTCAAGGTCATCCGCCAGACGATCGCCGATTTCGCCGCCAACGGCGCGACGCAAAAGGAACTGGACGACGCCAAGACCTATCTCACCGGCTCGTATCCGCTCGCGTTCGCGTCCAACACCGGCATCGCCGCGCAGTTGAATGCATTTCAGGATGCGGGATTGCCGATCAGCTATCTCAAAAATCGCAATTCCCTGATCAATGCCGTAACGCTGGACGACATCCGCCGCGCGGCGAAGCGGGTCTGGTCCAATCCTCGGATCACGTTCGTTATTGCCGGTAATCCCGCCAGCCCGGCGCAGCCTCAGAAACCGCTGCCCGGGCCCGACAAGCCGCCGGGGGCAGCCAAGCCAACGACGCAGAAGCCTGCGCCAACGGTCAAATCGCCGAAATCCGCGACGCAACCGGAAGCAGCGGCCCATGCGGGCGCGTCCGGTGATGCCAAAACCCGCCCCAACCACTAATTCGCTGTGAGTCGCGGGGTGCGCCGGGCAGTTTGGCCGGGTGCGCTCTGCTAGGCTCGAATCATGAAGATTCGCCGTCTTTCCGAAGGCACGATCAACCGCATCGCCGCCGGCGAAGTGGTAGAGCGGCCGGCCAGCGCCGTGAAGGAGCTGGTCGAGAACGCGATCGATGCGGGCGCGCGGCGCATCGACATCGCCACCTCGGCGGGTGGCGCCGACCTGATCCTGGTGGAAGACGACGGCGAGGGCATGGCGGCGGACGATCTTTCGCTGGCTGTCGAACGCCATGCGACCTCCAAACTGCGCGACGACGATCTGTCCACCATCGCTACGATGGGCTTTCGCGGCGAGGCGCTGCCGTCCATCGGTGCGGTGGCGCGGCTCACCATCACCAGCCGCACCAAGGCGGGCGAGGGGCATGAGATCAGCGTCGACGGCGGCGCGATGGATGGGCCATCGCCCGCCGCCTTTCGCGCGCAGGGACAGAGCGGTACGCGCGTGGACGTGCGCGAGCTGTTCTATGCCACGCCCGCGCGGCTGAAATTCATGAAGTCCGTGCGCAGCGAAGACCTTGCCACCACCGATGTGGTGAAGCGTCTGGCGATGGCGCGGCCCGATGTGGCGTTCACGCTGACTTTGGACGGACGGCGCGCGCTCGATCTGGCAGCTGAGGCCGATATCTTCGACGGCCGGTTGAAGCGGCTGGCGAAGATCATGGGCCGGGATTTTGGCGACAACGCCGCGCCGGTCGATGTGGCGCGTGAAGGTTTGCATATCTCCGGCTTCGCGGGACTGCCGACCTACAACCGCGCGAACGCCCAGATGCAGTTCCTGTTCGTGAATGGCCGCCCGGTGCGCGACAAACTGCTGATCGGTGCGGTGCGCGGCGCATATGCCGACTTCCTCGCGCGTGATCGCCATCCGGCGCTAGCGCTGTTCCTGGAATGCGATCCAGCCTTCGTGGACGTGAACGTGCATCCAGCCAAAACCGAAGTGCGTTTTCGCGATGCGGGGCTGGTGCGCGGCATGATCGTCTCATCGTTGAAACATGCGCTGGCAGATGCGGGCCATCGCGCGTCCACCACGGTGGCAAGCTCTGCGCTGGCATCGTTCCGCCCCGAAGCGCCATCCTACCCAAGCAATGTGCGGCCGTTTCCAATGACGCCGGGCATGGCGAACCCGTCGAGGGATTTCCAGTCGCCGCTCTTCGCCGGAAACGCCGCGCCTGCTTATTCCGCGCGTGTGGAAGAAGTGCCCGCCGATGCGCCACCTGCCGAGTTGCCGCTAGGCGTGGCGCGCGCGCAGCTGCACGAAACCTATGTCGTGGCGCAAACGACGGACGGCATCGTCATTGTTGATCAGCACGCCGCGCACGAGCGGCTTGTCTATGAGCGGATGAAGAAAGGCTTGGCGGAGGGCGGCATCGCGCGCCAGCCGCTGCTCATTCCCGAAGTGGTAGAACTCGATCCGGCGGAAGTCGACCGCATCGCTTCGCGCGCGGGCGAATTGGCAGAACTGGGTCTTGTCATCGAGCCCTTCGGCCCTGACGCTGTGATGGTGCGCGAAGTGCCCGCGATGCTGGGCAAGGCCAATCTCAAAGGGCTGGTGCGCGATCTTGCCGATGATATCGCGGAGACCGGCAAGGCTTTGTCGCTGAAAGAACGGCTCGAAGAAGTTGCCGGTACGCTCGCCTGTCATACTTCTGTACGCGCGGGGCGCAGGCTCAATGCCGAAGAAATGAATGCGCTCCTGCGCGAAATGGAAGCCACGCCCCATAGCGGACAATGCAACCACGGCCGCCCGACTTATGTGGAGCTAAAACTCTCGGACATCGAACGCTTGTTCGGGCGTCGCTAAAGATTGCGCACAAATCTCCGTGTGCCGGGAATGCCCAGTGCGGCTTCGAAGTCCGGCGCATGTTTCTCTTCCGCGAATTTGAAATCGGATTTGAGATAATTCTTCTCCGCCGCATCGTTGCCGACGAAGATGCTGATCTGCGCGCGCTTGAAGCCCTTTGAGCGCGCGACGCCCAGTTCCACCTGCATCAGGGCATAGGTAAGGCCCATACCGCGAAACTCCGGTTTTGTGGCCACGTTCTCAATGGTCCACGCGCCGTCTTCGCTAGTAGCGGCGGATACGATGAACGCGCCGCGGGGCCAGAACTGCTCCTGTTCGGATTTGGGGATGTTCATGCGCTCGCTGGCTTCGGCCATCGCGTCATAAGAGGCTTGGTAAACGCTGTCGTCGCCGAAGCCGCACATGGCCGAGACGGGTTCGCCATGTGATTCCACCACGTGGAACAGCGACCAGTGCCACCAGGATCGCGCCTTGGCGAGCGTCAGATATTTCGCGAATTCCACGCAGTAGGCTTCCTCGCGCTGCAGCACGATCTCGAACCAGCCGCGCTCGAGCTGGCTGCGGGCTGCAGCGACGCAGGCCCAGCCGAGGAAGTCCGCATCCTCGGGCCGGGCAGGGCGAATGATGATCGACATGGCGGCACGATCCGATATTGAGCGCCGCTTTGGCAAACGCTAGATTGCCCCGGTCATGGAGTTGGCCCGCATGTGTGGGATTTCGCGCAACAGATAGATCGCCAGTCCGGCCGGCGCCGCTGCGCCGGATTCTGTCTTCCGCAAAATCCCATTATCATTATGCGAGGTGCCCGCCGTGGCCTTCTTCCGCAATACCGCCGTCAACCTGCTGAATCTTCACTACGGCATTTTCGCCCTGGTGATGAACGGCGCGGGTGTTTTCATCTGCATCTATCTGCTCAAGGCCGGTCTTTCCGCGGCCGGGGTACTCGCCACCATGGCCGCCATTCTTCTGGCGCGATTTCTCATTCGCCCGGCCATCGTTCGGCTCGCGGCGCGGCTAGGGCTCCAGCGCATGCTGATTGCCGGCACCGTGCTGATGTCGATGCAGTTTCCAATTCTCGCCTTCGTGCATGGTGCGAATGCCGCGCTCTATGTGATGATCGTGGTCGCGGCCATTGGCGATACGGTCTATTGGTCCTGCTACCACGCTTATATGGCGGCGCTCGGCGATCACGAGCATCGCGGCCAACAGATCAGCATGCGTGAAGCCATTGCGGCCATGGCGGGCATCGTCTCGCCCATCCTCACGGGTTGGCTTCTGGTTGCCTACGGTCCGCTCACCGCGTTCGGCACGGCGAGTGCGATCAATCTCGTATCGATGGTGCCCCTGTTCTGGACGCCCAACATCCCGGTGGCGAGGCAGGCTCCGGGCGCTTTCCGCGCAGCGCTGCCCGGCGTGCTCTTCTTCGCGGCGGATGGCTGGATCGGTTCGGGTATTGTTTTCTTGTGGCAGATCGCGCTGTTCGTTTCGCTGGGCGGCAGCTTTCTCAACTTCGGCGGCGCGATGGCGATCTCGGCGCTGGTCGGCGCGGTGGCGGGACTGTTTCTCGGCCGTCATATCGATGCAGGGCATGGCGGCCGCGCCGTCTTCCTGGCGTTCGGGCCGCTCGTGGCGATGGTCCTGCTGCGCGCCGCGTCGTTCGGCCATCCGGGCTATGCAGTTGCCGCCAATGCGCTCGCTTATGCGGGCTCGTGTCTTTACGTGCCCACCCTGATGACGGCGGTTTACAACATCGCGAAGGACTCGCCTTGTCCGCTGCGTTTTCACGTCGCCACAGAAGGTGGATGGGACATGGGCGGTTCGAGCGGGTGCCTTGCCGCAGCATTGCTTCTTTGGCTTGGCGCACCGATGGCGGTCGCATTGCTGTTGCCGCTGGCCGGCGTGACGGCCTCCTTCATCATGCTGCGCCGCTACTATGCGCGGCTCGGACCGGTAACGCGTCTTGCGGTCGAGGAGATCGGCGGCAGCCCAACGCTGGGACATTAGGCGAGGGCGAGAAACTCCACGCGCGTGTCGCCATAGATGCGGCTGTCGATCTGGCGAAAGCCGTCGGCGCTGACGGCCTGTTCGTCTTCCGCCGTTTCCGCGACGATCAGGGCATTTGGTGAAAGCCATCCGCCTTCGCGCAACGCTGCGAGCGCGGGTGTCATGAGGTTCTTGCGATAAGGCGGGTCGAGGAATACCAGATCGAACGGCCCGCCCGCGCCCGTGTTCATCGGGCCCAGATCGGTAGCATCGCGCCGCCAGATCTTGCTGGCGCCCGTCAGGCCCAAGGCTTCCACGTTCTCGCGGACCAGCGCGCGGCTTTCGGCATGATCGTCGACAAACAGACACCAGGCCGCGCCATGGCTGATCGCTTCGATGCCGAGCGCGCCGGTGCCGGCATAGATGTCCGCCACGCGCGCGCCATCCAGCGCGAAGCCGATGCCGAAATCATTGTGCATCAGTATGTTGAACATCGCCTGCCGCACCTTGTCGGAAGTTGGCCGCACGCGGTCATCGCGCGGCGTGATAAGGTTGCGTCCGCGCAAGTTGCCGCCGGTGATCCTCACAGCGCCTTCCACATGACGATGCGCTGGTGGCCGCCGGGGAAGGGCACTTCGCCGACGACCTTGTAGCCGAGCTTCTCGTAGAACGGCCGCGCCTGGAAGCTCATGGTGTAGAGCCAGCTATCCACAGCGCCGCGCTTTCTTCCCTCGTCCTCGACCATCTGGATCATCTTGCGGCCGTGGCCCTTCCCGCGCAGTTCGTCGCCATTCCAGACAACTTCCAGATACATCGAGCGGTGGCCGAGCGTAGCCGCGACGCCGCCGACGACGGCACCGCTGTCATCCTTGAGCGCCACGTTGAACTTCTGCGGCGGCGGGCCGTCCACGAAGCGCTTGTTGAAGCCCTTGATGCCTTCGACCAGGGCCTCAACCGTCTTCGGGTCTTCGTCGATCGCGTAGTGGATCGCCATTCAGGGCTCTTCGGAGAGCTGCAGCAAAAGCTTGCCCGTATTGCCGCCCACGAAGAGCAGGTTGAGCGCGAACAACGCCTTCTCGATGCCCTTCACGACGTGGACATCATATTTGATCTTGCCCTCGGCCACCCACGGCGCCATGTCACGGAAGAATTCGTGCATGCGCGGGAAGTAGTCGATGATGATGAAGCCTTCCACGCGCGCGCGTTTCATCAGGATGTTGGCGAAGTTGCGCGGGCCGGGAATCGGGCCTTCGGCGTTGTAGCCGCTGATCATGCCGCAGAGCACGATGCGCGCTTTCATGTTCAGATTGTCCATGACGGCTTCCATGATGGTGCCGCCGGCATTCTCGAAATCGATGTCGATCCCATTCGGGCATTCGCGCTTCAGCGCAGCGCCGACATCCTCTGTCTTGTAGTTGATGCAGGCGTCGAAACCGAAATCCTGCACCACATGGCGGCACTTCTCGTCCGAGCCCGCGATGCCAACGACGCGGCAGCCTTTCAGCTTTGCGATCTGCCCTACGATAGAACCGACCGCGCCGGCAGCGGCCGAGACCACGACCGTCTCGCCGGGTTTCGGCTGTCCGATATCGAGCAGTCCGAAATAGGCGGTAGCGCCTGTCATGCCGAGTACGCTCATGTAAGCGGTGAGCGGCGCGTTGCGCGCGATCTTCTGGCCGCCATCGAGCACGGCGTATTCCTGCCATCCCACAATGCCGGAGACGACATCACCCTTCTGGAAGGCAGGGTTGTTCGATTCCTCGACGACCGAGAGCGTGCCGCCGCGCATGACATCGCCGATCTGCACCGGCGGCATGTACTGCTCCATGTCGCTCATCCAGATGCGATTGGTGGGATCGAGCGAGAGATAGAGCGTGCGGGCCAGAAACTGTCCCGGACCGGGCTGCGGCATGGGCTGCTCGACCAGGTCCAGATCGCCCGGCTTGATGTCGCCCACGGGGCGGCGCTTCAGGAGCCACTGCCTGTTCATTTTCGTCATGTTTTCCTCCGGTAGTCTTCTGCGCTTACCCTAGCCAGATGATCACGCGCCTGCGAGTGGCGATGCGCCGCTGTTCCCGGTATAGCGGGCGGCCATGAAACGTATCGCTCTGGTTTTCCTGTTCCTTCTCGCCGCGCTTCCCGCAGCGGCACAGATCAATACCGGCCCGAAAGTGCAGGCCAGGCTCGTCGCAGAGAAGGGCGAGATTGCGCCGGGCAAGAGCGTCACCGTCGCGCTGGAAGAGGTGATCAAGCCCGGCTGGCACACCTACTGGTCCAATCCGGGAGAGGCAGGGCTTCCCACCGAGATCAAATGGACGCTGCCGCCGGGGTGGAAGGCTGGTCCGATTGCCTGGCCCTATCCCAAGCGCCTGCCGGTCGGGCCGCTGATGAACTACGGCTATGAGAACAAGGTCTGGCTGCTCACCACCATCACCGCGCCCGCCGATGCGAAGCCCGGCGACATCGTGAACCTGCAGGCCGCGGCTGACTGGCTGGTGTGCAAGGAAATCTGCATCCCGGAAGACACCAAGCTCGCGGTGCCGTTCACGGTGAGCGCCGAGCCATCGCCGCCTTATCCGACGGTGAAGGAGCAGTTCGATGCCTGGCGCGCCAAGGTGCCGGTTATCTCGCCTTGGCCGGTGACATTCCACGCGGGCGAAACGCTCGATCTGTTCATCGCATCGCCATCGCTTGCGAAAGCGCAGTCGAAAGACGCTGTGTTTTTCCCCGCGCAGGAAAACGTCGTCAACGGTATGGCGGAGCAGCGGCGCGGCGTTGCGGGCAACGGTTTGGTGCTACGTCTCGAGAAAAGAAAAGACGGAACGACGCCAAAGATTTTGTCCGGTGTGCTTGTCCTCACATCGGCCGACGGTACGGTGCAGGCGGTCGATATTGCAGCCAAGCCTGGCGCCGTTCCGAACGTTGAAACGCAAGCTACAGATCATACCGGCTTGCTTGCGGCGCTTCTGTTCGCGCTCATCGGCGGATTGATCCTGAACCTGATGCCATGCGTGCTGCCGGTTCTGGCGATGAAGGCTCTGGCGGTCGCCAATCACGCGCATGGTGACCGGCGTGTTGTGGCGCTGGAAAGCTTCTCTTACGGTGCGGGCGCGATCGTAAGCTTCGCGGCGTTGGGGTTGCTGCTTGTCGCCCTGCGCGCCGGTGGGCAGGCAATCGGCTGGGGCTTCCAGTTGCAGGAGCCCGCAGCGGTCGCATTCTTCGCGCTGCTGGTGTTCGCGGTCGGCCTCAATCTTTCCGGCGTATTCGAAGTCGGCAATGTCACGGCGGGCGACGCGTTGACGCGGCGCGGCGGATGGGTCGGCTCGTTCTTCACCGGCGTGCTCGCCGTCGCCGTCGCCGCGCCGTGCACCGCGCCGTTCATGGCCGCAGCGCTGGGTTACGCGCTGACGCAGAGCGCCATTTCCGCGCTTCTTATCTTCGTCGCGCTTGGGCTTGGATTTGCCTTGCCCTTCATATTGATCGGCATCGCGCCATCCCTGTTGCGCATTCTGCCAAAGCCTGGCGCATGGATGCTTGTCTTCAAGCAGCTTCTGGCGTTTCCGATGTACGGCGCGGCGGTTTGGTTGATCTGGGTGCTCAGCCAGGAAACGTCCGGCACCGGACTGATCGCAGCGCTTGGCGCGATGGTGGCGCTGGCTTTCGCCGCATGGGCCTGGAATGTGAGTCGTCTGGCTTCGACCGCATGGCGCGCGGCCGGGACGATTTGTGCGTTGCTCGGATTGGCTGCTGTCGCCGCGATGCTGTTATTCATCCGGACTACGACGGCCGCGCCGTCACAGGCGGCGTCTTCGCAGGCGGATGTCACTGGCCTCGCGTCCCAGCCCTATTCGGCCGCGAAGCTTGCATCGCTTCGTGCGGAAAACCGCCCCGTGTTTGTGGACGCCACAGCGGCCTGGTGCATTACCTGTCTGGTGAATGAGAAAGTCGCGCTGTCGGGCACGCGCGTGCATGAGGCCTTCGCGCGCAAGCACATCGCTTTTCTCGTCGCCGACTGGACCAATCGCAATCCGGAAATCACGGCGTTGCTGCAGGCGCACGGCCGTTCCGGCGTGCCGCTCTATCTCTATTATGCGCCGGGAGCGGCGAACGCCGTCGTGTTGCCGCAGGTGCTTTCGGAAAGCGAAGTTTTGAACATAATTGGCGGTTAGCCGTTAGCCTATTTCCCCACCAGGTCTGGAAATCATCCATGAGTTCGCAAGGTTCGCCGGCGCATCCGCGCGCCGGATTTTTCGCAAGCCTCGACATGCGCAAGCTTCGCCAATGGCATCAATATCTGGGGCTGTTCTTCGCGCCGGCGATCATCTTCTTCGCGTTCAGCGGCGCGCTTCAGACCTTCAGCCTGCACGAAGGCGGCCATGGGAGTTCCTATGAACCGCCGGCATGGATCGTCGCCATCGCCAGCGTTCACAAGGATCAGCGCCTGCCGCGGCCGCGGCCTGCCGCTGCCGAGCAGCCGCACCCCGTCCAGCACGCGGAAGGACCCGAGCAGCGGCACGAACCGAGTGGTCCCTCGCCGCTGCCGCTGAAGATGTTCGTGCTCTGTATGGCTGTTGGGCTGATCTCGTCCGCGCTGCTCGGAATAACCATCGCGCTGCGCAACCGAACCGTGCGCCGCAATGCCCTGATCACGCTGGCGCTGGGTACGGTCCTGCCTATCGTGCTTCTACTGCTTTAACTGCGCGATTGTTGCGGTGCGGTATAGCCCCGGGGCACGGGTGTTGCGGGGTGCCCGCCCAATTGGCAACCCCATTACCGCCTCCGAAGGCTAGATTGCCAGTCCCTCTCAGGAGACCGTCATGAGCGTGTTTGAGTCCCCCGATTTCGATCACCACGAAACCGTCGCCTTCTTTGACGACAAGGCCAGCGGGCTCAAATGCATCATCGCCATTCATTCCACCGCGCTGGGCGCGGCTTGCGGCGGCACGCGCGTCTATCCTTACGCGAACGGCGATGCGGCGCTGACGGACGTCCTGCGCCTCTCGCGCGGCATGAGCTACAAGAACGCCATCGCCAACCTGCCGCTCGGCGGCGGCAAGGCCGTCATCATCGGCGATCCGGCCAAGGACAAGACCGAAGCGCGCCTTCTGGCTTATGGCCGCGCCGTAAACGAACTCGGCGGTCGCTACATCACCGCGATGGATGTTGGCATCACGCCGGCCGACATGCCGGTGATTGCGCGGGCGACAAAACATGCCGCTGGCTTCGACATGCCCGACAAGCCCTCCGGCGACTCGGGTCCGCCGACGGCGCTAGGCACGTTTGTCGGCCTGAAGGCGGCGATCAAGCATCGCCTCGGCGCCGATAGTGCGAAGGGCCTGACCGTGGCCATCCAGGGGCTCGGCAAGGTCGGTGGCACGCTGGCGAAACAGCTTCATGCGGAAGGCGCGAAGCTCGTCGTGGCCGACGTGCATGCCGACGTTGCGAAGAAGGCAGCCGAGGCCTATGGCGCCAAGGTCGTGTCGGTGGACGATATCGTCACAACCGAATGCGACGTGTTCTCGCCGAATGCGCTGGGCGCGATCCTCAACGACAAGACCGTGGACAAGATCCACGCGAAGGTCATCGCCGGCGCCGCCAACAATCAGCTCGCGCGCGACGAGCATGGTGCGGCGCTGAAGGCGCGGGGCATTCTCTACGCGCCGGACTACGTCATCAACGGCGGTGGCATCATCCGCGTGGCCGGGCAAATCTTCGAATGGACGGATGCGGAAGTTGAACGCCGCGTGCTCGCCATTGCCGACACGCTGACGCAAATCTTCAAGCGTGCCGACCAGGAGAACAAGCCGACCAACGTTATCGCTGACCGCATCGCGGAAGAGCGCATGGCGGCGGGCGGCAAATCTACGGCGCAGGCCGCGGAGTAACGATCGTCTAGTGCATCAGGTGCGGCCAAAGGCCAAGGATGCCGATGATGATCAGATAAATCGCGATCAGGTAGTTCAACAGGCGCGGGACGAACAGGATCAGAAGGCCGAAGATCAGGGCGATCAGCGGCGACAGGATCAGTACGTCGATTCCGAAAATGGGATGCATGGCACGGGTCTTTCGCTAGGGCGCAGGATCAACGCGACGTTCTCTTCCGGGTTGCACGCTTCTTCTTTTTCGCCCGCGATGTCTTCGCGCGCCGTTTGGTCGGCGGCTTTGCCTTCCGTGCGGATTTTGCAGCCTTCGCCTTCTTCCGCCTTGAGGGTGGGGCGGTTTTTCGCCCCCGGGGCGCGCCGAGCGCGTCGCCGCCCATGAACGCGGGCGGATCGCTGGCCGGGAAGCTTTCCTCGATCTCTTCGTCGATCTTGCCGTTCCGCTTGGACCTTGGCGCCATGGGCTAGTTTCCCAGAGTTGCATGTGAACGCTAGCAGCTATGTGGGCCGTCCGTAACGGGTGTGTGATCTTCGCGCCCGTGCCTTGCGTGCTACCGTTTGGCGTTTTGCGAGGGGGCGATCATGACAGTTATATCCCGCAGAGATCTGCTGACGGCCGCGGCCGCGCTGGGAGCGAACGCAGCATGGGCCAAGGCACCGTCGCCCTCGCGGCTGAACTGGAAAGAACGGCGCGATCTCTATCCGGAAGGCGTGGCGTCGGGCGATCCGGACAGCGGCAGCGTTCTTCTCTGGACCCGGCGGCCTCATGACAAGGGCCTCAAGGTGGCGCGGCTCATGGTCGAGGTCGCGCAGGATCGCGATTTCCAGAATGTGGTCGCCAAAACGAAAGCGACGGCGCTGGAAGAATCGGACTGGACCGTTCGCGTTCTTGTGGGCGGGCTGAAACCTGCGACGGAATATTGGTACCGCTTCACCGACGCAGATGGTCATGGCAGCCGCATCGGCCGCACCATCACCGCGCCGGCGGATGACGACCCGCGCCGGGTAAACTTCGCCTTCGTCTCCTGCCAGAACGCCAACTACGGCGCGCAGAATGCGTATCGCCGCATGATCTATGAAGATCAGCGCGCGGCGCCAGAAGACAAGCTGGGCTTCGTGCTGCATCTGGGCGACTTCATCTACGAACTGGTCTGGTATCCCGAAGAGCGCGCGACCTACTACGACCGCAAGGTTCGCGACATCGTTCGCTATGCGGACGGCGAAAAGCATGAAGATTTCCACGTGCCCACCACGGTCGCCGGCTATCGTGCGATCTACCAGGCCTATCTGCACGATCCCGACATCCAGGATGCGCGCGCCTATTTTCCCTTCGTGACGATGTGGGACAACCACGAGTTCTCGTGGCAGGGCTGGCAGTCGCTGGAGAATTTCGGCAAGGGCGATATTCCGTCGCAAACGCGCAAGGTTGCCGCGATGCAGGCGTGGTTCGAGATCCATCCGGCGCGCGTGATCAAGAAGAATCCGTCTCTGGAAAAATTCGATCCGCCCTCGGTGGCAAACGCGCCGATCACGACCTTCGACGACAACGGCCTCGGCACAGAGCCCAACAACATCACGGCCATCAACAGCCTCATCGGCTATCGCGCGCTGCGGTTCGGAAAGAATGTCGAACTGATCGTGACCGATCAGCGCTCGTATCGTTCCCGCGATCCCATGGACAATCCGGCCACCGGTGCGCTGAACGATTTCGCGTTTATACCTGAAGACGTTCAGATCGTCCTCGATGCCGGTCGCGAAGCGAATGGCGGAGAGCCACCGGAGACTATCACCTTCGGAGATGTCAGCTTCGCCAACTATCGGAAGGATCAGCCGCCTGCGACGTTGCTGGGCGCCACGCAGAAGGCGTGGTTCATCGACAAGCTAAAAACCTCGCAGGCGACCTGGAAAGTGTGGGGCAATACGCAGGCCACGCTCGATATGCGCGCAGATCCGCACAACCTGCCGAACGGCATGGGTGGAAAGCCATGGCCGGATAAAAGCTATGGCGGTTTCGGGACCGGCGAACCCTGCGCCGCCTATGTGGAGCGCAACGAAATCTATGACGCGATCGCGCGCGAAGGCGTTACCGGCTTTGCGGCTGTTGCGGGCGACCGGCACAGTTTCTGGGCCGGAGTGGCGACGAAATCTCTGCCGCCGCGCGGTTTCGAGCCGGTGGGCATCGCGTTCGTCACCGGCTCCCTTTCGGCGCCAGGCATGGTGGAATCGCAGGAACACCATTGGAAGAAAGACGATCCGTCGCAGCAGCTCGTCGTGGTGAAGCGCGAGAGCGGCGAATTCGAAGCCACCGTGAACCTTACGGTTCATCACGGTGTGCAGACGGCGCTTGAATACGCAAAGAGCGGCGACATCGACAAAGCGCGTGCGCTGCGCAACCCCGACAGCGCGCCGCATGTGTCCTTTGTCGACATGGGGGGGCATGGCTATGGCGTCGTGCGCGCCAGCACTGACCGTATGGACACCGAATTTGTATGCATCCCGCGTCCGGTCGAGCGTAGCGCGACAGAAGATGGCGGACCGCTGCGTTATCGGGTCGTCCATTCGGCAAAGCTTTGGGGGAAGGGCGAACGCCCGGTCCTGGAGCAGACGGTCGTCGAGGGCGACGCCAAGCTGTCGATTTGATCGGAACTGGTGCCGGAGGAGAGAATCGAACTCTCGACCTACCCCTTACCAAGGGGTTGCGCTACCACTACGCTACTCCGGCATCCGAGGCCCGAAACGCGAGGGTTTGGGCCGAAAGGACGGCTGCTATACCCAAGCTCCGGCCAAAGGGAAAGACCGAATATCCGCCCATGGCGCCCAAAGATTCCGCCGCCCAGAAACGCCTTGCTGCCGCCTTGCGCGAGAACTTGAAGCGCCGAAAGGCCGCCCAACGCGCACGCGCCGCCACAAAAGCTGCTTCGTCGCAAACGGATGCGGAAACACAGGCGGAACATCGCCCCATTAAGGGCCAAAAGCCGGGCTAATTTGCGAAAATGCGCGCCTGTTCGCAGGGCATCATGCGCGCTACAAGCAATGCGGAAGCGGCGCGTTCTGGCCGCATGAGGGCAAATGGACCGGATCAGGATCAAGGGGGGCAATCGCCTCAAGGGTGAAATTCCCATCAGCGGTGCCAAGAACGCGGCGCTCAAACTCATGGTCTCGGCTCTGCTCACGGACGAGCCCATTGCGCTCACCAATGTGCCGCGCCTGGCCGACGTCGCGGCGATGAGCGATCTGCTGATGCAGTTCGGCGTGACAATGAATGTGCGCCGCGGTGAAAAGCTTGGTCAGAGCGATACCATGCGGCTGCACGCAGCGCGCATCGAGTCCGCCTACGCACCATACGACATCGTGCGCAAGATGCGCGCGAGCTTCCAGGTTCTGGGGCCGCTTCTAGCCCGTCACGGCGAAGCGAAAATTTCGCTGCCGGGTGGCTGTGCCATCGGTGCGCGCCCGGTCGACTTCCATCTGAAGGGCTTCGAGGCCATGGGAGCCGACATCGAACTGGCGGATGGTTACGTTCTCGCGCGCGCGAAGGGCGGGCTAAAGGGCACCACGTTTGAATTTCCGTTCGCCTCCGTCGGCGCAACCGAAAACCTGATGACGGGTGCGGTCCTCGCCAAGGGACGCACGGTGCTAAAAAACTGCGCGCGCGAACCGGAAACGCAGGATCTCGGCAATTGCCTGATCGCCATGGGCGCCAGGATCGAGGGGCTGGGGACGACCGAAATCACCATCGAAGGCGTCGAAAGGCTGCGCGGCGTGACGCACGCCGTCATGCCGGACCGTATCGAGAGCGGCACCTACATGATCGCCACGGCAATGGCCGGCGGCGATGTTGAACTGGTCGGCGCGCAAGCCGCGTCAAACGGCGCACTGATCGATCTGCTCGAGAAGATCGGCGCCGAGGTGAAGGAAACCAACCGCGGTATTTCCGTGCACCGCAACGGCGCGCGTCCCGCGGCGATGGATGTGACAACCGATGTCTTTCCGGCGTTCCCGACCGATCTGCAGGCGCAATACATGGCGCTGATGTCCATCGCCAACGGTACCGCGCACATCAAGGAAACGGTGTTCGAGAACCGCTTCATGCATGTACCGGAATTGTCGCGCATGGGCGCGAAGATCCACGTGAATGGCGATCTTGCAACCGTGACGGGCGTCGAAACGTTGAAGGGCGCTCAGGTGATGGCGACGGATCTGCGTGCCAGCGTGAGCCTCGTGCTGGCGGGACTGGTTGCGGACGGAGAGACGATGGTCAATCGCGTCTATCATCTCGATCGCGGGTTTGAACGTCTGGAAGAGAAGCTTTCCGGCGTCGGTGCGGAGATTGAACGGCTTCAGTGATGAAACGCGAGACATTGGCCGCGGAAGACGCGGAAGACCTTCAGATCATTTCGGCGAAATTGCAGGATGCGGTCGGCCGCGTCGGCGATCTTGTCTGGTTGCCCAAAGCGCGCCGCTTCGCGGCATTGCTCAATCGCTTCAAGTGGGAAACCGGACGCGACGGCGACGATCTTCGTATCCGCAGCGGACTTTATTTCAACAGCGTCCTTTCGGTGAAGTCGCATAAGATCATGCGCGGCGATCCGGATGCGGTGCTCTCGCTGCTGGCCATCCGCTTTGCGCAAAAAGGCGCGGACGATCCCGCCGGCACCGTGGAGCTGATATTTTCGGGCGGCGGCACGATCCAGCTTGAGGTCGAAGCGCTCGATGCCGGTCTTGCCGATGTGAGCGGCGAGTGGGCCGCGCTAGGCCGCCCCGACCACGAAACGGATTCCTGACATGGCGCGCCGTCTCGATGCGCGCGCCCAGGATTTCGCGGCGCAATTCTCCGCGCTGATCTCGGCCAAGCGCGAGACGGAAGAGGATGTCGCACACGCCGTTCGCAATATCATCGCCCACGTGCGCAAGCGCGGCGATGCGGCGGTTATTGAACTGACGAACAAATTCGACCGCGTTTCCTTGACTTCGCAAACCCTGCGGCTCAGCGATGCCGAGATCGCGGAGGCCGAAGGCCAATGCGGCAAGGATGCGCTGGCGGCGCTCGATATCGCGGCGAAGCGAATCGAAACCTATCACCGCCGCCAGTTGCCGAAGGATGACAGCTTCACCGATGACACCGGCGCAACCCTGGGCTGGCGCTGGACGCCGCTGGACAGCGTGGGGCTTTACGTTCCCGGCGGCACGGCGAGCTACCCCAGTTCAGTTCTGATGAACGCAGTGCCCGCGCGCGTGGCGGGCGTGGCGCGCGTTGCGATGGTGACGCCGGCGAGCGGGGGCAAGATCAACCCGCTGGTTCTTGCCGCGGCAAAACGGGCAGGGGTAACGGAGATATATAAAGTGGGCGGCGCGCAGGCTATCGCTGCGCTGGCTTACGGCACGGCGAGTATCGCGGCGGTGGACAAGATCGTCGGCCCCGGCAACGCCTATGTCGCCGCCGCCAAGCGTGAGGTATTCGGCACGGTCGGCATCGACTCCGTGGCGGGACCGTCCGAAATCCTTGTCGTCGCCGACAACAAGAACAATCCGGACTGGATCGCGGCCGATCTGCTGAGCCAAGCCGAGCACGATGCGTCCTCGCAAAGCATCCTCATCACCGACGACGTGGACTTTGCCGCGAAGGTGGAAGAGGCCGTCGATCGCGCGCTCGCGCTATTGCCGCGAAAGGAGATCGCAGGTGCAAGCTGGGCGAACAATGGTGGCGTCATCGTCGTTGCAAAGTTGGCCGACGCGGCACCGCTGGCGGACCGTATCGCGCCGGAGCATCTGGAGATCGCAACGGAAAAGCCTGAAGATCTGCTGAAGCTGGTGAAACATGCCGGCGCCATTTTTCTCGGTCGCAATACCCCGGAGGCCATGGGGGACTACATCGCAGGACCGAACCATGTGTTGCCGACGGCACGCACGGCGCGGTTCTCATCAGGCTTGTCGGTGCTCGACTTCATGAAGCGCACAACGCTGCTTTCCTGCGACGCGAAGACCATCAACGCGATAGGCCCGGCCGCCATCACGCTGGCGGAGGCCGAAGGGCTGGACGCGCACGCCCGTTCCATCGCGGCAAGGTTGAACCGGCCATGAGCGATTTCCGCATTGCCGCGATTGAGCTTGATGAGCGAAGCGTCGTGCGCCGGACGCGCGAGATCGAGCAGGAGCGCGAGATCGCGATCTACGACCTGCTGGAAGCCAACACCTTCAAGCCGGCGGATTCGCAAGGCGGCCCGTACAAGGTCGTTCTGTCGGTGGAAGACAACCGCCTCGTTTTCAATGTGCGCCAGGAAAACGACAGCGAGGATTGCCGCGTGCAGCTTTCGCTCGCGCCGCTGCGCAAGATCATCAAGGACTACTTCCTGATCTGCGAAAGCTATTTCAAGGCGATCCGTAACGCGCCGCCGTCGCAGATCGAGACGCTGGATATGAGCCGTCGCGGCGTTCACAACGAAGGCTCGGAAATCCTCAAGGAAAATCTCGACGGCAAGATCGAAGTGGACTTCGACACCGCCCGCCGCCTGTTCACGCTTGTCTGTGTGCTGCATCTGAAGGGCTGAGGCGATGCGCGGGCCCAATGGCGAGGAGCTGCCGCAGGCCGTTCTCTTCGCCTGTACGCAGAACGCCGTGCGCAGCCCGATGGCCGCAGCCATCATGCGCTATCTCTACGGCAAATTCTGCTACATCGACTCCGTCGGCGCGCGCGCCGGCGAGAAGGACGAGATGATCGTTGAGGTGCTGGACGAGATCGGTATCGAACTGGGCAAGCATCGGCCCAAGAGCTTCGACGCTCTGGAGGATGAGTCCTTCGATCTGGTGATTACTCTGTCGCCGGAGGCGCATCACAAGGCAATGGAGCTTACCCGCACCATGGCAGTGGATGTTGATTATTGGCCCATGCACGACCCCACGGCCGTGGAAGGTTCGCGCGAACAGCGGCTGGATGCGTATCGAGCAGTGCGCGACGAACTGATGCGCCGGATTCGGGAGCGTTTCGCGGTGGACCGGGCGTCGGATGCTTGATTGCGAGCGTCTGTCACCGGCGTCAGCGCCAGGTACAACCTATGAATATTCGTAGATTGTGAGCGGGCAATGCCGTCCGCTAATCCTCTGTGGCGGTCATCTTCGCCGCATCAAGCCTGCGCGCCATGCGGTGCGCAAATTCGCAGATCACAGGGGATACAGTTGCAATGACCTATCGGATTCTTCTCGGCGCAGCGGCCTTGATGGCGGCGGCCATCCTGTCAGTGAACACGGCTACCGCAAACAACCTCAACCGTTGCGTATCGGTTTCGGGGCGGCACGTTCAGAATAATTGCAACGAAAAGATCAGCTTTGCCTATTGCACGTCGAACACGTTCACAGCCCCCTCCGGGGTCGTCTTCCGCCCTTCTTGCAACAGGGGTGGCGGCAAGCAGCCCTATTACAGTCATGCCAAGACAATGTCGGCCGGCACTTCCGCCGATCTGCCGATCCGGGACGAGCAGCGTTTCGATTTTGCGGTTTGCCCCTATCGCTCGCACCTGCAATCCAGTCACTCAGGCGATTATTCCTGCGTTCCTTGGTAGGCAATTTGCCGGCCCAGCTGGGCGCTGAGTGCCTTTCATGGGGCGCAGCTGCCGAATCGGGGGGCGTTTTGCGTTGAACGGGCGTCTGATGCCCGAAAACCGGCCAATTCCCTTGATTTTGGACGGGTTCGGTGTCATGTCCCGGCCCTCAAAACCCGCCAGAGGAAGAATGGCAAAAGAAGAACTGCTTGAGTTTGAAGGTACCGTCAGCGAATTGCTGCCGAACGCGACATTCCGCGTGGCGCTGCAGAACGGTCACGAGATCATCGCCCACACCGCGGGCAAGATGCGCAAGAACCGCATCCGCGTGCTGACCGGCGACAAGGTCATGGTGGAAATGACGCCGTATGACCTTACCAAGGGACGCATTACCTATCGCTTCAAGTAAGCCCGCGCGGCTTGCGCTGGTGCTGGCGAGCGAAAGCCCCCGCAGGCTTTCGCTGCTGGCGCAGATCGGCATCACGCCCGATGCGGTGCAGCCCACTTCCATTGACGAAACACCTCTGAAGGCCGAACAGCCGCGTGCCTACGCATTGCGTCTGGCGCAGGAGAAAGCGCGCGCGGCTGGAGAAACCTGGCGCGGCGCACCCGCGCTCATTCTCACCGCCGACACTGTCGTGGCATGCGGACGACGCATTCTGCCGAAAGCGGAGAGCGAGAAGGATGTGAGTGATTGTTTGTCACTTCTCTCCGGACGTCGCCACCAGGTGATGACTGCCGTTGCGGTAAGAAAGCCGGATGGCGCGATCAAGACGGCGCTGTCACTTACGCGTGTCGCGTTCAAATCGCTATCGGCACAGGAAATCCGCGCTTATGTGCAGTGCGGCGAAGGCTTGGGCAAAGCCGGCGGTTACGCGATCCAGGGCCGCGCCGAAGCTTTCGTGCGGCAGATCAACGGCTCCTATTCCAATGTTGTCGGGCTGCCATTGCAGGTGACCGCGGGCCTACTTAGTGGCTTGGGTTTCAGCGTTCTGTGATACGCTCCGCCTGCTGATATTCGATTGCTGCGTATGAACAAGGAAGTCCTGATCAATTGCGGGGCGGGGGAAATTCGTGTCGCTATCGTTGAAGAGGGAAGGCTCCAGGAGCTTTTCCTTGAGCGCACGATTGGCCTCGACGACGCCGCGCTGAAGAAAAAAGGCGGCCGCGGCGGCCATAGCCTCATCGGCAACATCATTCTCGGCCGCGTGCAGCGCGTGTTGCCCGGCATGCAGGCCGCGTTCGTGGAAGTCGGGCTCGAGCGCTCCGGATTTCTCGGCGCCCGCGAAGCGCGCTGTCTCGCGGATCTCCCCGGCTTCGATGAAGAGCGCACGCCCAAGATCACCGATTGTGTGCGCGAAGGTGAAGAGATCGTCGTGCAGGTGGTGAAGGATCCCATCGGAGAAAAGGGCGCCCGCCTCTCCGCGAACGTCACCATCGCCGGGCGCCTGTTGGTGATGGTCCCGAACCAGCCGGGTATCGCCCTGTCGCGCCGTATCGAGGATGAGGAAGAACGCGCGCGCCTGATTGCCATGGGCGAACAGATGATCGCCGAAGACAAGGGCAAGCTCGTGCCCGGTGCGGGGTACATCGTGCGCAGCGCGGGTGTCGGCGCGACCGTGCAGGATTTCCGCGAAGATGCTGAGCGCCTTGCCGAAGCGTGGCGGCCTGTGATGGCGCGGCGCCAGAGTGCATCGGTTCCGGCTACGCTGTTCCACGATCTGGATCCAATTGAGCGCACTATGCGCGACGAGGTGGATGCAGAGACATCGCGCGTGCTGATCGACGATCCTCATTCCTATGAGGCGGCTGTCGCCTATTGCGAGCGCGCCATGCCGGAAGCGACCGACAAGATCGAGCTGTTCAACGGGCCGGACATGCTCTTCGACATGTACGATCTGGAAGACGAGATCGAGCGGCTCGTATCGCCGCGCGTGCCGCTACCCGGCGGCGGCTGGATCACCATCGAGGGCACGGAAGCACTCACGGCCATCGACGTGAACTCCGGCAGCTTCACCGCCTCCACGGGGCTGGAGGAGACCAGCCTCAATGTGAACCGCGAAGCGGCCGACGAGATCGGCCGCCAGCTTCGCTTGCGCGGCATTGGCGGTCTGATCGTGATCGACTTCATCCATTTAAACGACCCGAGCAACATCGAAACCGTGTTGGCGACCCTGCATGAAAGCCTGTCGCGCGATCGCACGCCCACGCAGATTTCTCCGATGTCGGAATTCGGACTGGTGGAGATCACGCGCAAGCGCATCCGCGATCCGCTGGTGAAATTGATGACCGAGTGTTGTCGCCCCTGCGAAGGCCACGGCCGCAAGCGCACGCGCGACACGGTCGCGCTGGAAGTGATCCGCCGCGTCGAACGTCAGGCCGCAGCGGCGCCCGGCAAGCGGGTGATCGTGCGCGCTTCGCCGGAAATCATAGCTTGGCTTGAGCAGCATGGCGACGAAGTGCGCAATGCGCTGGCACGCCGGGGCGCCCCGCGCGTTGTGTTTGAGGCGCGGGACGAATTTGCGCGCGAAGGCTTCGATGTCGGAACAGCAGCCTGACAGCAGTACACGCAAATGCGCCATCTGCGGCAAGCCGCAAGATCCGGCTTTCCGTCCGTTCTGCTCCAAGCGCTGCGCGGATATCGATCTCAATCGCTGGCTGAAGGAAGGCTATGCGATACCAGGTGGTGAGCCTCCGCCGGATGAAGGGGGCTCAGGCGGCGAAGACGTCTAGTCGTCCAGAAGTTCGATACGGTCGCGGCGTCGCGGCACAAGAATGGCGATGGCCAGCGCGGCCAGAAACGGCGATAGCGCGATGGCTGTGCCGTCTTCTTCCTCTTCGAATTTCCAAACGGCGGCGAGGGCGGTGATACCCAGAATGGCCCAGACGAGTTTGCGCATATTTGTCTCCCGACACGCGGTGCGAACGCGTGGGGGACCGGCAAAGTTCCATATGGGGAGAGTGGTGCCCAGGGGCGGAATCGAACCACCGACACGCGGATTTTCAATCCGCTGCTCTACCGACTGAGCTACCTGGGCTTGCCTTGGCTTTTGGCCGTCGGATCCGGGGCTTGCCCCGGAAGGAGGGGTTTTTTAGGGGAGGGCTTGCGGCCTGTCCAGCACCCTTGAGCAGGCGAAGCTGCGGCGCGTTTTCCGCCTAGTTCTGGGCGAAATGCCGGTCGTCTTCGGCCGGGCCGGCGGAGATGACCACATTGCCCAAGGTGATCTTCGGCATCGAGTGCATCCACCAGCCGTGTTCGTTGAGCGAATAGATCGGCACGTATTGGACGGCGATATCCATCGGCACGACGTGCTGGAGCTGGTTGTCCAGCAGCCACACCGTGCCTTCCGCGCGCACCGCCAGCACGGCGTGGAACACATTCAGGTTGGTGTCGTCCACGATCACAATGCGCATATCGTCGGCGGATACGCCAAGACGCGCGAGGCTGAAATATTTGGTGATGGCATAGTCTTCGCAGTCGCCGCCATGCGCGAGAAATTGGCCGGGCGTCGCCCAATAGTCGGACACATGATAGTTCTGCGCGTCTTCGACATACGGTCGCGTATTCGCCCAGGCGTTCACGGCCTCAATCTGTTCCTTGCGCGTCTTCTTGCGAATGCCGTCGAGAAAATTCGTCCAAGCTGTCGGCACGCAGAGGCGTTCATTCGCGCATTTTTCCGGGTGGGCTGGATCAACGCGCAGCGCGACCGGCTGCGGCTGCGCGATTGCCATGTCGGAGATCACCCCCTGCCAGAAAGGAAAGAGCGCGAAATTGCGGCCACCCGCCGTTCCGGACTGGAAGACGGAGCTTGCATGGGCGCTGACCGGCGCGAAGAGCGCAAGCGTCAGAATCACCATCTTCGTGAACGAGACCGAACGCATCGGTAGCACGCGCCTTGTGTTGCTCGCGTGAGTGTGCGCCGGGTGCTATGAAATCGTGGTTCAAACGAAGCGCCGATTCTGAGCGATTGGCTTTGCTTTTCATTAAGCATGCGGGATGAGGGCGATGGGCGGATTTGCTGCGGCATGGGGACGTCGCGGTGCTTGGCTTGGTGTGGCGGTCTTCGTCGCGGCGATGGTGCTTGTCGTTGCTGCATTCCGCATTGCGCACAACGAGCGCGCCTTTGAACTGGATCGCTGGGCGGTTCGCTTGAAATCGGCCAGTGCCGAGCCTGTCGGCATGGTCAACAAGTGGTTAAGCGACAGCCGGTCCGCCGTGCGGGCGGTCGCGGTGAATCCGACCGTGCAGATTTATCTTTCGCAGAACGCGCTTGGCGGCGCGGCGGTGACGCCGGAGAGCGAAGCGCAGGGCGCATTTCTGCAAAGCTATATCGCCAGCCTGGGAGCCCATGGTCCCTTCGCTGCGCAGAGGGGCGGGCAGGCGGGGATCGCCATCTTGGATGGGCGAAGGCGTCTTGTGTCGGCGACATTCGGGTATCGCCCGTCGTCGCAAACCATCGCAGCGCTTATGGCACGGATGCGCAATGCTGAAGCCGGGCCGCTCGCTACGGCTGCGGGCAACGGTACGCAAGTGTCATTCCTCGCCGCCGTCCGCCCAATCCAGGGACTGCCGACGGCTGCACCGGTTGGCTATGTCGTCGCCGAGCGGCACCTGGACAAGTCATTCTGGTCTGCCGCGAGCTCGCCGCTTGCCGCCGATCATGGGCACGAAAGCCTCATCGCGGCCCCGCACGCCGGCGAACATTCGCTTGTCGGTCTTTCGATCGAGCGAAAGGCACCTCTCGTGAATAGTGGAGAGGACTTGGCCGCGCGCAATCCTGGCAAGCTAGAGCAGGCAGTAGGTCTCGACGGCAGGGTTTCCCTGCATCTCGCCGTGCCCGTATCCGGCACCGATTGGACCGTGGTCGAGAGTGTCCCGACTGCCAATGCCCTTGCAGGGGTCGATGCTCGGATTCGAAACCTCCTGACGATCCTGCTTCTGATCCTGCTGGCGATCATTCTGGGTTTGCTGCTGCTGTGGCGCCATGTGAGCGCAGTGCAACAAGCCGCGGCGCGTGAATCCGGCATAAAGCTCTATCGAAGCGTCGCGGAAGTTCTGCTGCAGGCGATCGATCAGCGCGATCCTGGGGCGGCGGAGCACTCGCGCAAGGTCGCGAACCTGTCCCGCGCCGTCGCCCTGCGGATGGGTTTGTCCGCAGCGGACACCGACACGGCAGAGTTGGCCGGCGCGCTCATGAACGTGGGCAAGCTCTTTGTGCCGGTTCCACTTCTGACCAAGACTGCAGCCCTGGAAAAGGACGAAGCCTCCCAGTTCGCGCTGGGGGCTACCCGCTGGCTGGACATACTAGGCGATGCTCCGATGGACCTGCCCCTGGTTCCCGTCCTGCGGGATGCCTACCGGCTGGGCCGGGGAGACTCGCTTGGCGGCGGGAGCGAGGCGCGGATTGCTTACATTATAGTGGCTGCCAATAAAGCCGTGGCCCTGATGAGCCCTCGCGCCTATCGCATGGCTCATTCCCCCCAGGAAACGCTGGAAATGCTGCGAAATGCGCAGCCGCCACTGCCGCAGACCGTATGGTCGGCCATGACACAACTGTTGCAGGCGTACAAGTAATCGCCGCACGCGAACACTGGGCGGCGCTGGACAAGGGGCGGTATTCGCGGGCTTCTGCAACCGCGAGACGAAATATTGCGTAATATCGTTAGCATTGTGACCTTCCCCGTATTGCCCAAATTGGGCAAACCCTGTAAATCACTTAACAAATAGTTACTGGGGCTGGGAAAACGCGCTCGATCGCGAATTTCCCGCATTGAGGGCGTTGGGATGATTTCCATGACTGTTCGGCATGCCGTTCTCGGCATGGCCGCTTTGCTTATGTGCTCGACTTCGGCGTTGGCGCAGACATCCGCAGAACCGAGCCATGTCGATGAGCGCTTTCGTCCGCAGCCCCAGGCGCCGTCGGTTGGCGCGCCGATCGAAATTCCGTCCACCCCGCCGACCAACGCGCCCGCAGGCGGCGAGAATGTCTCCTTCACCATCTCCGGCGTGAATTTTACCGGCAACACGGCTGTGCCGGATGCCGAGCTGCAAACGCTCGCGGCGCCCTATCTCAATCACGCAATTACGCTCGCGGATGTTTACGAGCTTGCCGCGAAGGTGACCGCCGCCTATCGCAGCCGCGGCTATGTGCTCGCGCAGACCATCGTGCCGGCGCAAAAGGTGAGCGACGGTCGTCTCACCCTCAAGATCGTTCAGGGCTATATCGACCAGGTGAAGATCCAGGGCGATGCCGGCGGCGGCCGCCCTTATCTCGAAGCCTATGGCGAGAAAATCAAAGCCCAGCGTCCGCTGACAGCGCAGGTGCTGGAGCGCGAACTGCTCCTGGTCAGTGATCTTGTCGGTTTCCATGTGCGTAGCGTGCTCACGCCGTCTGCCACTGCGCAGGGCGCAGCGGACCTGACGCTGGTCGTCGACCGCAAACCGGTCGACGCCTACATCGCAGTCGACAATCGCGGCTCGAAATATCTCGGCCCCTACGAAGTGATGGCCGGCGTATTCCTGAATGACGCCTTCTCGACCGGCGGCCGCCTCGGCCTGAATGCTGTGATGACGCCCAACAGCGGCCCGGAGATGGCATATGGCGCGTTGTCCTTCGATCAGCCGCTTGCCGACGACGGCATGCGCGTTTTCACGACGCTCAGCTACACGCACACCAAGCCGGGCTCGGTGCTGCGCACGCTCGATACGTCGGGCAAGGCGATCAGCGGCGACATGGCGCTGTCCTATCCCTTCACGCGTTCGCGCGACTTCAACTTCAACGGCGCGCTCGGCGTGTCCTATCACGACACTTCGTCCAAGAACGCCGTGATCGACCCTCTGTTCAGCGATCACGTACGCGCGGTGTACGGCAACCTCTACATCAACGCGCTGGATGACTGGGGTGGGTACTCGACACTGTCTGGCCGCATCACGCAGGGCGTTGGCATCTTCGGCGCAACGAAGAAGAGTTCCCCCAACAAATCGCGTATCGGCGCGAGCGGCGAGTTCACGCGCGCGAATTTCGATGCCAGCCACGAGCATCCGCTATTCGACGACTTCTCCGTGTTGCTGGCCGCCAGCGGGCAGACCTCGTTCGGTCATTCGCTTCTGGCCTCCGAACAGTTCTCGCTGGGCGGATACAACTTCGACCGCGCCTTCGATCCGAGCGAGATCACGGGCGATTCTGCGCTCGCCGGCAAAGTCGAACTGCGGTGGAACGTGATCCAGGAAGCCGGGCCGATCTCCGGCGTCCAGCTCTATGGCTTCTATGAAGGCGGCGAAGTGTGGCAGTCGCACGCGCTGCCCGGGACGCCGAAGCATGAATCTATTTCGTCGGCAGGCGCCGGCGTTCGTTTCGCCGTGTCCGACACGATCAACGCGGATGTCGAGTGGGCGGATCCGCTCGAGCGCGACGTCACCGGCGTCGTTAAGCGAAATTCGCGTTTCCTGTTCTCAATCGGCGCAAATTTCTAAAAAGTTTAAAGATGTCACGGGCAAAAGCCCGAAGGAGTAAGGGTCATGGGTAACAAGTTCGCAAAGCGCAATTTCCTCGGCACGTCGGCACTGACGCGTCCTCTGTTCGCACTGGGCGCGGCGAGCGCGCTCTTTGGAGCGGGGCCGGCGCACGCCATCGATGCGAACACTCTGCCGCAGAACCCCAACGTCGTCGGCGGCAAGGACAGCTTCTCGCAGTCCGGCAGCACGCTGAACGTCAATCAGCAGACGAACCGCACGGTCATCGACTGGCGCAGCTTCGACATCGGCTCGAAGGCGCAGGTGAACTTCAACCAGCCGGGCACCAGCTCCATCGCCGTGAACCGCGTCAACGGCTCCACCGATCCCACCCAGATCCAGGGCGGCCTGCATGCGAACGGCCAGGTCTGGATCCTGAACCCCAACGGCGTGTTCTTTGGCAAGACGGCGCGCGTCGACGCGGCCGGCATCGTGGCCACCACGGCGGACGTCAACAACAAGGCGTTCATGTCGGGCAGCAGCAAGCTGCAGTTCACCGGCGGCAACCACGGCTCGGTCGTGAACCGCGGCAACATCTCGGTCGGCCAGGCCGGCCTTGCGGCGTTCGTTGCGCCGTCCGTGCGCAACAGCGGCACCATCCGCGCAACCGTCGGCCGCGTGGCGCTGGCCGCAGGCTCGACCTACACGCTCGATCTCGCGGGCGACCACCTGGTCGAACTCGGCCTCGGCTCCGTGCACGCGGTCGTCGACAACTCCGGCAAGATCGTGAACCCGGGCGGCACCATTTCGCTCACCGCGAAGGCGGCGAGCGATGTCGTCAGTTCGGTCGTGAACGTGTCGGGCGTTGTGAGCGCGTCGTCGGTTTCGAAGTCCGGCGGCACGATCATCCTTGGCGCCGACAACGTCACCACCACGGCCAGCGCGCACATCGCGGCCAATGCCGGCACCAACGGAACGGGCGGCTCGATCACCTCGGTCGCGAACAAGCTTGGCACCTATGACGGCGTCTTTGCCGCGCGCGGCGGCAGCAAGAGCGGAAGCGGCGGCAAGATCGAAACGTCCGGTCATGACGTCTCTCTGGCCAGCACGCTGCGGGTTTCGGCGTCTGCGGCTTCCGGCAAGGCCGGCAAGTGGACGCTCGATCCCGTCGATCTCGATATCGATTCAGCCTACGCCACCCTGATTCAGGACACGCTGGCGGGCGGCACCAGTTTCGAGGCGTCCACGTCGGGCTATGACAATGGCGACATCACG
>Ga0187809_10000035_pt1 | contig 108149 bp, 94 predicted proteins | sample NC_wetland_sal_i_8_FD_132415 | JGI IMG/M metagenome (GOLD analysis project Ga0187809, IMG submission 132415) | Wetland sediment microbial communities from Neuse River Estuary, North Carolina, USA - ASW_4 | ecosystem: Environmental > Aquatic > Freshwater > Wetlands > Sediment | place: USA... | reverse complement strand
GGCGCCAGGACATCGACGACGTCTCCGACTTCCACCGCCTGGAGATCCAGCACTTCTTCGAGGTCTACAAGGACCTCGAGCCCGGCAAGTCGGTCGAGGGCGCCCACTGGGTGGGCCGCGCCGAGGCCGAGGCCGAGATCGAGCGGTCGCGCCAGCGCGCGATCGACGGGGGCTACGTCACGCACTGATCCCGGGGGCCGGCCCCGGTCGTCGGGTGGACGGGCGCGGCCCGCGGTCGCGCCCGCGCCTCCCGCTCGGCTACGGGCGGCCCGGCTTCCCCGCTCGGTCGCGAGCGGACCGGCATCCCGGTCGGCTACGGGCGGCCCGCGTAGGGCATGGTCCCGGACCACCGCATCGCGGTGATGCGCACGGGCACACCCGCGTGGGCGGCCTCGACCATCTGCCCGTTCCCCACCCACATCGCCACGTGGTAGACGGAGTTCGGGTCGGCCGGGTTGTCGGACCAGAACACCAGGTCACCCGGGCGCAGGTCGGCGTACGGGATCTTGAGCACCTGCTTGTACTGGTCGGCCGCCGTCCGGTTCAGCGAGATGCCCGCCTGCCGCCACGACCACGAGGTCAGCCCGGAGCAGTCGTAGGAGTTGGGGCCCGAACCGCCCCACACGTAGGGCTTGCCCACCTGGGACTCGGCGTACGCGACGGCCGCCGCACCCTGGGCCGCGGTGCCGCGCGAGAGGCCGGTGCCCACGCCGTAGGCGCCGCCCGACGAACCGGTGCCCGACGAGGTTCCCGTGCCCGTGCCGGTCCCCGTCGTCGCGCCGGTCCCGGTGCCGGTCCCCGACCCGGTGCCGGTACTGGTCCCGGTCCCCGATCCGCCGCTGGTCCCTGTGCCCGTGGTGGCGCCGGTCCCCGACCCCGTGCCGGCGCTCGTGCCCGTCCCGGACCCGGTTCCGGTCGTGCCGCCCGCGCCCGCGGTGCCACCGTTGCTCGGAGGGGTGGCCGTGCCCGCGCCGCCACCTCCGGCCGGGGTCGCGGCGAGCCGGGCCGCCTTGGCGGCCTCCTCCTGCCGCTGCCGGTTCGCGGCGTCGATCGCGTCCTGGCGCGCCTTCTCCACCGCCACGCTCGTCTGCTGGGCAGCGGCGAGCTTGGTGATGAGGGTGTCGCGCTCGGCCGAGGCGGCCGCCACCTGGGCGTTCGCCTGCGTCTGCGTCTGCTGCGCCGAGGTGAGCGCGGCCTGCGCGTCGGCCTGCTTCGCCGTGGCCACCGACGCGGCGGCGTCGGCGCGCTGGTGCAGGGTCTGCGCCACGAGCTGCGCCGCCCGGTAGGACTGCACGGTCTCGTCGGCCTTGCCGGTGAGCATGGCCAGGTCCGCGGTGCGCTGCGCGACGTCCTGGAAGCCGTTGGCCGACAGGACCGCCTCGATCGCGTCGATCGAGCCGCCGGACCGCGCCATCTCGCGCGCGTAGGCCATGAGGGTCTGGCGGGCCGTCTCGGCGGCGGTGTCCGCCTGCTGCGACCGCGTGGCGGCGTCGGTGGCCGTCTGCTGCGCGGCCTGGGCGTCGGACAGGGCCTGGGAGTACGCCTGGCCCGCCTTCTCGACGGCGATCTGGGCGTCGCCCGCCACGGTGGCGAGCTGCGCGAGCCGCACCTCCATGCTGGCGACGTCGTTGGCGGCGGACTGGACGGCGGCGTGCGCGTTCGCCACGTCCTGGGCGCTGGGCGCCGTGGGCGTCGGGTTCGGGGCCGCGACGGCCTGCTGCAGGGGCGACGCGACGAGCAGCGCGCCGCACAGCCCGGCGGCGACGAGCGATCGGCGCCCACGGGTCGCCCAGGCGCCGACCCCACGGACGGCCCAGGCACGGGCCTCTCGAACGACGCCTGCGCGGGCCGCACGGACGACTCGGACGGCTGCTGCCGCGGCCGCCGCGGCCGGGCGCTCGTCGTCGGGCGCGCCCACGCGCGCCCATCCGCGCGGGACGGCGCCGTCGTCGGTCCTCGGGGACCGCCCGGCGTCGTCGGGCGCGCCCGCCCGCGCCCATGCGCGCGGGACGGCGTCCTCGCGGCCGGCCGCCGAGGCGCGGGCGCCCTGGGGCTCGCCACCGTCCGCCGAGGGGCGCGTCATGGCGCCGTCGTCCGCCCTCGGGGACCGGCGGGCGTCGTCGGGAGCGCGATCGAACCGGGCCACGACAGGGGACGCTACCTGCGCAAATCCCAGAAGTGAACTCTCGTAACACAAGCAACATGAGTCACATGGATGTCATTCGGGACGGAACGGTCAGAACGGCGCCGTCACACCCTTGGCTCCCGCGTGCGAGGCGCCCGCGTCGCCCGGCACGGGCCGGCCGATCCGGCGGAACGCAGCGATGTCGTGCTCGACGAGCGCGACCGGGGCGAGCTCGACGAACCTGCGCCCGGCCGCGACGCAGCGCACCCGGCGGTCCTGGTCGCCGATGCCTTCGACGACCGCCGTGCCGGCCAGGCGGAGCGACCAGTGCCACCGGTAGCCGCTCGTCAGGCGGACGGCGAGATCGAGGGACGCGGCGCCACCCAGCACCCGCTCGAGGCCCGACCGCGCCGCGGCCACCGTCGGGTACGCCCCGGCCGAGCGTGCGAGACCGCGGCCGTTGGCGCTCACCAAGCGCCACCAGACCGCCTCCTCGCCCGAGAAGCGGTAGAGCTGGAACACCGGCGCCACCGGCCGCCACCGCCCTTCCCCCGTCAGCACAGCGTCGGACCGATGGAACCCGACCCGTCACCGGGATGGGCGACACGACGGTGACGGGAGGACGAACGCCGGGCGACGTCCTGGTCCGCGGCCTGCGCGCGGCTTGCAGGGGCGGTCGTCCACCGCCGCCACCACGACGTTCCCGAATGGTGAGACACCCGTGTTGCTCCGCGGACGGAGCCGTTTAGTCTCCATGCATGTTCACCTGCCGAATGTGTCGCTGACCGCGCACGTTCGGCTGTGCCCGCGGGCCGGTCGCCCCCTGAGGCGCCCCCGTTTGCACCGAGCCTGAGGCTCGACGTGCGCCACACCCCCAACCCCCGCGGGTCGGTCGTCGGCTGCACGCCTTCCTCGTCCTCGCGGGACTCCTCCCCCGCCCGAACGACCCGAAGCGAGCAGACCGATGAGCAACGAGAACTGGAACTTCGAGACCCGCCAGATCCACGCCGGCCAGGTGCCGGACCCCGCCACCGGGGCCCGGGCGCTGCCGATCTACCAGACGACGTCGTACGTCTTCGACTCCGCGCAGCAGGCGGCCGACCGGTTCGCCCTCAAGGACCTGGGCCCCATCTACACGCGCATCGGCAACCCCACGCAGGAGGTCGTCGAGAACCGGATCGCCTCGCTCGAGGGCGGAGTCGGCGCGCTGCTCGTCTCCTCGGGCCAGGCCGCCGCCACGCTGGCGATCCTCAACGTCGCGCAGGCCGGCGACCACATCGTCTCCAGCGCCTCGCTCTACGGCGGCACGTACAACCTGTTCCACTACACGCTCGCGAAGCTGGGCATCGAGACGACGTTCGTCAACGACCCGCACGACCCGGAGCAGTGGCGCGCGGCGATCCGCCCCACCACCAAGGCGTTCTACGGCGAGACCATCCCCAACCCGAAGTCCGACGTGCTCGACATCGAGACCGTCGCGGGCATCGCGCACGAGTACGGCGTCCCGCTCATCGTGGACAACACCGTGGCCACGCCGTACCTCATCAACCCCATCCAGTGGGGCGCTGACGTCGTCGTGCACTCGGCGACGAAGTACCTGGGCGGCCACGGCTCCGCCATCGGCGGCGTGATCGTCGACGCCGGCAGCTTCGACTACGCGCAGTACCCGGACCGGTTCCCCGGCTTCAACGAGCCCGACCCGTCGTACCACGGGCTCGTCATCGCCGAGGCGCTCGGGGTCGGCTCGGCCTTCGGCGCCAACCTCTCCTACATCCTCAAGGCGCGCATCCAGCTGCTGCGCGACCTCGGCGCGGCGATCTCGCCGTTCAACGCCTGGCTCATCGAGCAGGGCATCGAGACGCTGTCGCTGCGGCTCGAGCGGCACGTCGCCAACGCGCAGCGGGTCGCGGAGTGGCTCGCGGCGCGCGACGACGTCACGACGGTCCACTACGCCGGGCTCGAGTCCAGCCCGTACCACGCCAACCAGCTGAAGTACGCGCCCCGCGGCGCGGGCGCCGTGCTGGCGTTCGAGCTGCCGGGCGGCACCGAGGCCGGGCAGGCCTTCGTCTCGGCGCTCGAGCTGCACTCGAACGTCGCCAACATCGGCGACGTCCGCTCGCTCGTCATCCACCCGGCGTCGACGACGCACTCGCAGCTGACGCCGGAGGAGCAGGCGCTCTCGGGCGTGACGCCCGGGCTGGTGCGGCTCGCGGTGGGCATCGAGCACATCGACGACATCCTGGCCGACCTCGAGGCGGGCTTCCGCGCCGCCAAGAGCGCCTGAGCGGTGCCTCTCGTGACCGACGGCACGCCGACCCCCTCCCCGGACCGCTCCTCCTCACGGTCCGCGGCGGGGGCGGCGCGCCGCGGCGCGCCCCTGTCGCGCCTGCCCCTGACGCAGCGCCCCCCGGTGCCGGCGTCCGGCGCGTGGCGCGAGGGCGACCCCGTGGGGCACCGTCAGTTCGCGTCGCTCGGGCCGCTCGAGCTCGAGGGCGGCGGGCGGCTGCCGTCGGTCACGCTGGCGTACGAGACGTGGGGCACGCTCGCGCCCGACGGCTCGAACGCCGTCCTCGTGCTGCACGCCCTCACCGGGGACTCGCACGTCACGGGCACCGCGGGCCCGGGTCACCCCACCGCCGGGTGGTGGTCGTCGCTCGTCGGCCCCGGCGCCCCCATCGACACCGACCGCTGGTTCGTCGTCGCGCCCAACGTGCTGGGCGGGTGCCAAGGGTCCACCGGGCCGTCGTCGGTGGCGCCGGACGGCCGGCCGTGGGGCTCGCGCTTCCCGCTGCTCACGGTCCGCGACCAGGTGGCCGCCGAGGTGGCGCTGTCCGACGAGCTCGGCATCGCGCGGTGGGCCCTCGTCGTCGGCGGCTCCATGGGCGGCCACCGCGTGCTGGAGTGGGCGGTGTCTGAGCCGTCCCGCGTGGGCGCGGTGGCAGTCATCGCCTCGACGGCCCAGACGTCGGGCGACCAGATCGCGTCCTTTCATACGCAGATCGGCGCCGTGCAGGCGGACTCCTGCTTCCACGGCGGGGACTACTACGACGAGCCCGACGGGTTCGGCCCGCACGTCGGCCTGGGCATCGCGCGGCAGATCGCGCACCAGACGTACCGCTCCGCTCTGGAGCTCGACGAGCGGTTCGGGCGCATCCCGCAGGGCGAGGAGGAGCCGCTGGCGGGCGGGCGGTTCGCCGTCCAGTCGTACCTCGACCACCACGGCGACAAGCTGACGCGGCGCTTCGACGCCAACACCTACGTGGTGCTCAACCGGGCGATGATCACGCACGACCTGGGGCGCGACCGCGGTGGTGTGGAGGCCGCGCTGGCGTCCATCACCGCGCACGCGCTCGTCGTGGCGGTCGACTCCGACCGGCTGTTCCTGCCCGAGCAGTCGGAGCGCATCGCGCGCGGGATCCCCGGGGCGGGCCACGTGCGGTACGTCCACTCGCCCTACGGGCACGACGGGTTCCTCATCGAGGAGGACCAGGTGGGCGCGCTGGTGGCCGGCTTCCTGGCCGACGAGGTCCGCGCGGGCTGACCCGTTCACCCATCCGGGTGACGGCGGGGCGGTGCTGTGGAGAACCCGCCCGCCGACCCGGGCGACCGTGCCATGGTGCGCCGGTGTCCCGGCGTCGTACGACGGTCACCCTCGTGGCAGCGAGCGTCCTCCTGACGGTCGCTGCCCTCACCGCGTGCTCCGGGCCGACGACGTCCGAGCCGACGACGCCCGCCCGGGCATCCGCCCCGGCGAGTGCCACCTCCGCTCCGACGACGCCCGCACCGTCGCCCACGTGGCCGCCGCAGGTGGCCCTGCCGACGCCGCCCCCCGAGATGGCGCGCGACGACGAGACCGGCGCAATCGCCGCGGCAACGTACTTCCTCACGGAGCTGTACCCGTACACCGAGATGAGCCAGGACACGACGTCCTGGGTCGCGATGAGTCACCCGGACTGCGTTTTCTGCAAGAGCGTCCTCGCAGATATCGCCGCGCAGCGCGACGCAAATCGGGTAGCCGTAATCGCGCCGATTAGGGTCCAGGACCACACTCTGGCGATTCTCGGTCCTGCAATGTTCAGCGTGAAGTTCGAGATCCGGACCGGACCGGACGAGGACTTCTCCGCCGCGGGCGTGTCTCTCGGGCGGACCACCGCGGATGGGGGGACCGCAAACGTAATCGTCGTGCGGCAGGGGACGACCTGGCGCACGCGCGGTGTTGACCTGACGAGGCACCCGTGAACGGGGCGGAAGCCATCGCGCTAGCCGCCGTCTTGGCGCTCTCGTGCGCGAGTTCGTCCGAGGATCCACCACAACACTCACATGTTTGGACCGAAGCGTTCGACGACTCGGTAGAAATCGGCGCTTCAAGCGGAGCGGTGGACCTCGCCGAAAGCGGATCGCCAATCTTGGCCACGCCAACGCACCAGCAGCGCATGCGCGCGCCGATCTGCCCGCTGGGCGACAACTCCCTGGGCGCGCAGACCCCGTGCCCCGGTGATCCCGTCGAGCCGCTGCCCGAGTGCGGCGACGCCGCCACGCTCCCGCCGCTCTGGGAGCGCATCATGCCCGACGCCGTGGCGACCCCGTGGCGGCTCGTCGGCCCGGCGGTGTGCGCGACTCCCGCGGACGTCACCCCGGCCATGGTGCTCTCCGCGTTCCAGCGCCTGCCGCTGACGCCGAGCCCGCTCGTCGTCCAGCCGGACCGCGGCTGGGTGCTGGTGAACAAGCCGACCGTGGTCCATGCGGACGGCGGCCCGCAGGTGCTCACCACCACGGTCCTCGGCACGGCGGTCACCATCACCGCGACCCCGACGAGCTTCACGTGGGACTTCGGCGACGGCGCCACCCTGGCCACCACCGACCCGGGGCAGCCCTGGCCGGCCGGCCACCTCGGGCACACCTACACCCGCCTCGGCGCGTTCGAGCTCACGCTCACCACCACGTGGTCCGCCACCTACACCCTCGCCGGCGACGCCACCGTCCGCGACGTCCCCGGCACCGCGACCACGTCGTCCGCGTCCGCGATCGAGGTCCGCGAGCGCCGCGCGTACCTCGTCGGCGGCACGTGCGACGAGGACCCCACCGCGCCTGGCTGCTGACCACCGCCGCCCAGCGCTGGGCCGCCCGGGACCGTCCGGCTAGGTTGACCCCGTGCTCGCCGCGTACGCCGCCCGGACCTCGCCCGACGACCCGCTGTCCGCGCTCGAGGTGGGCGACGTCCCGGAGCCGACGGTGCGGGACGGCTGGACCACCGTGACCGTGCGGGCCGCGACGCTCAACCACCACGACCTGTGGTCGCTGCGCGGCGTCGGCCTGCCGGCCGAGCGGCTGCCGATGGTGCTCGGCTGCGACGCCGCGGGCGTCACGGACGACGGCCGGGAGGTCGTCGTGCACGCGGTGGTCGGCGGCCCCGACGCCCCGGCCGGGCAGGCGGTCGCGCCCGACGAGCCCCGCAGCATCCTCTCGGAGCGCTACCCGGGCACGCTGGCGCAGCGCGTGAGCGTGCCCACCACCAACCTCGTGGACAAGCCGCCGGCGCTGAGCTGGGAGCACGCCGCGTGCCTGCCCACCGCCTACCTCACCGCGTACCGCGCGCTGTTCCGGTCGGGCACGGCGCGGCCCGGCCAACGCGTGCTGGTCCAGGGGGCCGGCGGCGGGTTCGCCGCGGCGGCGACCCTCCTCGGCGCCGCCGCGGGCCTCGACGTGACCGTCACCAGCCACGACGCGGCGAAGCGGGAGCGGGCGCTGGCCCTGGGTGCGGCCGCCGCGGTCGAGCCCGGGACCCGCATCCCCCGGGTCGACCTCGTGCTGGAGTCGGTGGGTGCGGCGACGTGGGGCCACACCATGCGGTCCGTCCGGCCGGGCGGCACCGTGGTCGTCGTGGGTGCCACCTCGGGCGACCCCGCACCCATGGAGATCACGCGCCTGTTCTTCCAGGAGGTGACGGTGGCCGGCGCCACCATGGGCTCGCGCGACGAGCTGGCGCAGCTCGTCGCCTTCGTCGCCGGCGCGGGCATCGCGCCGCCGGTGGACTCGTCGTACGCCCTGGCCGACGCGCGGTCCGCCGTCGCGCGCCTGGCCGGCGGCGCGGTGTTCGGCAAGGTCGTCGTCCGGCCGTGAGCGCCTGGCGGCCGGACGTGCTGGGCGAGCCGTTCGACGCCCGCACGCTCCACCTGGACGACGACGACGAGGGCCCGGTGGTCGCCACGCTCGTCCGGCACCACCCGCCCACCGACGAGCCGCTGCGCGCCGCGCGCGTGGTGCTCTACGTGCACGGCTGGTCCGACTACTTCTTCCAGCGCGAGCTCGCGGAGTACTGGCACGCGCGCGGCGCCGCGTTCTACGCGCTCGACCTGCGCAAGTACGGGCGCAGCCTGCGCGACGGGCAGACCCCGGGCTATGTCAGCGACCTGCGCACGTACGACGAGGACCTCGACGCCGCGCTCGCCGTCATCCGGTCCGCGCACGGGGCGGCGGCGCGGGTGCTCGTCATGGGTCACTCCACGGGCGGCCTCGTGACGGCGCTCTGGGCGGACCGCCGACCGGGCGACGTCGCGGGACTCGTGCTCAACAGCCCGTGGCTGGAGCTGCAGGGATCGTCGGTGCTGCGGCACGTCTCGGGACCGGCCATCCGCCAGCTCGCGTCGTTCCAGCCGAAGGCCGCGCTGCCCAACATCGACCCCGGCTTCTACGCCCGCAGCAACCGCGCGCAGGACGGCGGCGAGTGGGCCTACGACGAGGCCTGGCGGCCGGTCCCGTCGTTCCCGGTGCGCGCCGGCTGGCTGCACGCCATCACCGTCGGCCATGCCGCGGTGGCGCGCGGCCTGCACGTCGAGGCGCCGATCCTCACGCTGACGTCGGCGCGCACCCTGATCTCGCCGCGCTGGTCGGAGGAGATGCGGGCGGCGGACATCGTGCTCGACGTCGAGCTCGTCGCACGGCGGGCCCTGCAGCTCGGGCCGGTGGTGACGGTGGTGCGGATCACGGGCGGACTGCACGACCTGTCGCTGTCGGCGCCGCCCGTGCGAGCGCGGTTCTACGCGGAGATCGACCGTTGGCTCGCCGGCTACGGGTGGGGCTGAGCGCCGCACCCGCCGGCGGCCCGCGCGCGGGGGCCTTCGCCTCTCGCCGGCGCCCTGCCCTCGCGCCGGCCGCTCATCAGCGGCCGGTGACCTCGGCCAGCGTGAGGCCGCCGTCGCCGAGGCGCCACGTGCGCCAGCCGTCCACCGCGCCCTCGCTGTGCGCGGCCCGCGCCGCCGCGAGGTCCGGATCGGCGAACAGGGCGCCGTCGGCGAGCTGGATGAGCCCGTCGGGCCGCAGGGTCGCCTCGAGCCGCTGCCCCCGGCGCACGCGCACCCAGACGAGGGGCGCCGGCGCACGCAGCGCCGCGGCCAGCTGCACCAGCTCGGGCAGCGCGGCGCTCGTCGCGAGGTAGCCGAACCCCGCGGCCGACGACGCCGCCGCTGCGGGTGCCGCCAGGTACGGGGCGTCCGCCTGCGCGGTGCGCGGCGCCATCGTGTCCGTGCGTCCGCCGAACGCCGCCGCCGTGGTGCGCATCGGCAGGGGTGCCGCGGGCCGCTCGGCGCGGCTGGGCGCGGCGACGAGCGCCGCCAAGGTGGCCGGGGCCGGGCGAGTCACCGGCGGTACCGGGCGTTCGAGCGTCGCCGCGGGCCTGGCGACCGGGGCGCCGGGTCGTCCCATCGGCGAGCGGCCGGGCATCGTCGGCGGCTGCGTGGGGATGAACGGGGGCTCGGGTCGCTCGTCGTCCAGCGGGACCGGGATCGGGACCGAGGTCTGGACCTGGGTCGACCCACCACCGGCGGGCGCGCCCTGCACCAGGCGCAGCGCCGTGGGCTCGGCCGGCCGGCGCACCGCCTCGAACTCGGCGAGCGGCGAGACGTCGAGCAGGCGGCGGCCGTCCGGTCCGCGCACCACGCCCACCTGGATCACCTTGACCGGCCAACCAGGGCCGCGGACGGCCGCGAGCGTGTCGACCGACTCGGCGGCCACCTCGGAGCAGACCAGCACCAGGCGCGTGCCGTGCCGCAGGTCGGCCGGGCGGGCGAACGGCACCTGGTCGCGGAAGGCCGCGTAGTCGGCCGCGAACCGGTCGGGGTCCGGGTGGTAGGCGCGGGCCAGGTCGGCGGAGGTGAGTCGGGCCGCGGCGCCGGAGTGCCGGAGGGCATCGACGATCGCGCCGTCGTCCACCACCTGCGCCACCTCGAGGATCACGGGACGGCCGGTGACGTCGAGCGCGAGCAGCTCGGGGACGTCGGCGTGCTCGGGCATCGTCGAGCGGGCGCGCACCGCGAACAGCGGCTCGCCGACCACCGCCGGCAGGTGCTCGCTCAGCAGTGTCCGGACCTCGCCGAGGAACGTCCCGGCGAGCGGTTGCATCGGCTGCACGAGGCGCGGCCGACCGCTGTCGGGCTCGAAGATCGGCATCCCCGTAGTCCTTCCGCGACGCGCCTGGGCTGCGCGCCGCCCATACCTTCCCATAAGGGACGAGTCGTCCCCCGGAACCTCGCACTACGGACCGGGCGTGTCCACCCGCCGGGACGCGCCGCCGGGACCCGCACGGACGCGGTCGGCGGGGCGCTCAGTCCGCCGCGAGGAGCCGTTCCACCCGGTCGACCTTCGCCGTCAGCTCGCCCACGTGCCCCGGGCGGATGTCGGCCTTGAGGACGAGCGAGACCCGGCCCGCGCCGCGTCCGGCCGCCTCGGTGGCCCGTCGGACCACGTCCATCACCTCGTCCCACTCCCCCTCGATGGTGGTGAACATGGCGTCGGTGCGGTTCGGCAGCCCGGACTCGCGGACGACGCGCACGGCGTCGGCAACGGCCTGGGACACCGACTCACCGACCCCCATCGGGGACACGGAGAAGGCGACGAGCATGCCCCCACCCTCGCACCGGTGGAACGCACCGGCCATCCCGGGCGGCGCGTCCGCGCGTGTCCGTTCCAGCCCGTGGGGGCGGGGGGAGGGCTCACGCGCGCCACTGGAACGAACGGGTCATGCTCGGCAGCGCGTCCGCGCGTGTCCGTTCCACCCCGTGGGCGGGGGTGGGCAGGTGGGCAGGCGGGCCGGCGGGCCGGCGGGGCCAGGGTCAGGCGGGGAGGTGGGCGGCGAGGAGCTGGGCGAGGTGGACGCCGTGGACGCCGGCCAGCTGCTCGGCCTGCGTGCGGCACGAGTAGCCGTCGGCGAGGTAGACGTCCCCGGGCGCTGCCTCGCGGAGCGCCGGCAGCAGCGCGTGCTCGGCCACGGCGACGGACACCTCGTAGTGGCCGGCCTCCATGCCGAACGAGCCCGCCAGCCCGCAGCACCCCGCGAGCGTCGAGAGGCGCGCGCCCGCCGCGGCCAGGAGCCGCTGGTCCGGCCCGAAGCCCATGACCGCGTGCTGGTGGCAGTGCGGCTGCACCACCGCGGTGACGTCGGACAGGTCGGGCAGGGTCCACCGGTCGCCGGGGCCTACCGGGGCCGGCGCGGTGAGCAGCTCCGCGAGCGTGCGCGTGGCCCCGGCCACCGCGACCGCGCGCGGGTCGTCGGGCAGCAGGTCGAGCAGGTCGGAGCGCAGCACCGCGGTGCAGCTGGGCTCGAGCCCCACGATCGGGATGCCGTTGACGGCGAACGGACCGAGCACCTCCAGCAGGTGGCGCAGCCGGTCCTTGGCCCCGTCGAGCTGGCCCGTGGTGATCCACGTGAGGCCGCAGCACGCGCCGTGGTCGGGCACGAGCACCTCGTAGCCGGCGGCCCGCAGCACCCGCACCGCCGCGACCGGCACGTCCGGCGAGAGCGTGTCGTTGAACGAGTCGGTCCACAGCAGCACCGGCTGCCGCCCCGATGCGCCCGGCCGGGTGGCCGCGTCCGGGTGGGCTTCCCGGCGAACGGCGTCCGCATCTCCGCCCAGTGGCGACCCGTCGACCCCGGCCGTCGGCGGAGCGAGGGCCGCGGCCGGCGGTCGGGACGCGACCGTGACCTCGTCGTGCGCCCGAGCCCAAGCCCGGAACGGACGACGAGCGAAGCGGACCATGCGCCGGCGCGGGTCCATGCCGCCGGCCCGCAGCACCAGCCGGGCGAGGGGCCGCACCGACAGCACCGCGTTGGCCACGGACGCCAGTCCCGGCACGCCCGTCACCAGCCGCGTCCACCGAGGTAGCCAACCGAGCGCGTAGTGGCTGGCCGGGCGGGGCCGTCCCCGATATGTACGGTGCAGCACCTCGGACTTGTACCGAGCCATGTCGACGCCCGCGGGGCAGTCCGACGAGCACGCCTTGCACGCCAGGCACAGGTCGAGCGACTCGCGCACCTCGGCCGACCCCCAGCCGTGCGAGACGAGGGACCCGTTCGCCATCTCCTGCAGCACGCGCGCGCGGCCACGGGTCGAGTCCTTCTCGTCGTGCGTCGCGAGGTAGCTGGGGCACATGAAGCCGCCGGCCGCCGAGTCGTCCGCACGGCACTTGGCGACACCGACGCAGCGGTGCACCGCGGTGGTGAGGTCGCCGTGGTCCTCGCCGAACGCGAAGCCCACGGACCCGAGCCGGTGGGCAGCGGGCCGGCGCAGGTCGGCGTCGAGCGGCCGGGGTCGCACGAGCACGCCCGGGTTGAGCAGGTCGCGCGGGTCGAACAGGTCCTTGACCGCGGAGAACAGCTCGAGCACCGGCTGCGGGTACATCACCGGCAGCAGCTCCGAGCGGGCCCGCCCGTCACCGTGCTCGCCGGACAGCGAGCCGCCGTGGGACGCGACCAGGTGCGCGGCGTCGGTCATGAAGGCGCGCAGCGCCGAGCCGTCCTCCTCCAGCGGCACGTCGAGCCGCAGGTGCACGCACCCGTCGCCGAAGTGGCCGTAGGCCATGCCGTCCACGCGGTGCGCCGCCATGAGCGACGAGAGCTCGCGCAGGTAGGCGCCGAGCCGCTCGGGCGGCACCGCGGAGTCCTCGAAGCCGGGCCACGCCTGCTCGTTGGCGTGCGTGCGCCCGGCCAGCCCCGCGCCGTCGGCGCGTACGCTCCACAGCCGCGTCGCCTCGGGCCCAGGCGGGTAGACGCGCACCGCGGCGGTGCCGGCATCCGCCGCCAGGGCGCGCGCCGCGGCCGTGGCCTCGTCCACCGTCGCGCCGCCCACCTCGACGAACAGCCACCCGCCGCCGTCCGGCAGCGCCGGCACGGCGGACGCGCCGCGGGCCCGGCGCACGACGTCCACCAGGCGCGCATCCATGCCCTCGATCGCCAGCGGGTGGTGGGCCAGCAGCCCGGGCACCGCGTCCGCCGCGGCCGCCATGTCGGGGTAGCCGAGCACGACGAGCACCGGCGCCGCGGCGACCGGCACCAGCCGCACCGTGGCCCCGAGCACCGTCACCAGCGTCCCCTCGGACCCGACGAGCGCCTTCGCCAGGTCCGTGCCGCGCTCCGGCAGCAGGTGCTCCAGCTGGTAGCCCGACACCTGGCGGCCGAACCGCCCCAGCTCCGTGCGGAGGGTGGCCAGGTGCGCGTCGACCAGGGCCTGCAACCCGGCCACCGCGTCCAGCGAGCCCGCGCCGGCGGTGAACCGGCGCCCGGTGCCGTCGACCACGTCGAGCGACACCACGTTCGCCGACGTGCGCCCGTACGCCACCGCGTGGGGGCCGCAGGCGTCGTTGCCGATCATCCCGCCGAGGGTGGCGCGGGTCCACGTCGACGGGTCGGGCCCGAAGCGCAACCCGTGCGGTGCCGCGGCGGACTGCAACGCGGCCATGACCACGCCCGGCTCCACGGTGGCGAGCGCCGAGTCCGGGTCGACCCGCACGATGCGGTTGACGTGCCGCGAGAAGTCGAGCACCACGCCGGGGCCGATGGCGTTGCCCGCCACGGACGTGCCGGCGCCACGCGACGTGACGGGCACCCCGGCGGTCCGTGCCGTCTCGAGCGCGGCGAGCGCGTCGTCGACGTCCCTCGGGAAGACGACGACCTGCGGCACCACGCGGTAGTTCGACGCGTCGGTGGAGTACTCGGCGCGGCGCCGGCTCGACGAGTCCACCTCGCCGCGGACGGCAGCCCGCAGCTCGCCGACGAGGTCGCTGACCAGGCCCGTGGGTGCCATGCGCGGCAGTTTCTCACCCGGCTCCCGCGCCGCGCCGGGACGTCCACGGCCGCGGCCGACGAGGCGCACGGGCCTCGTCGTCCCGCCGCGGGGGGAAGGTCAGCGGGCGAACGGGCAGCCGTGGCAGCCGAGGGGCTTGTCGGGGCCCGTGGGGCACCCGGTGCGGCAGGGCGACCCGCCCGCGGAGCGGACCACGAGCCCGAGGCGCTCGGCGTGCTCGAGCGCGAGCTCGACCACGTCGTCGGGCACGCCGAGCCGGGCGGCGATCCGGTCGGCGGTCAGGCCGCGCTCGGTCTCGCGCAGCACCTGGGCGACGACGGTCGCGACGCCCGGCGCCGCCGGGACGGCGCCCGACCGCCCGGCGACGACGGTCGCCGCCCCCGCGCTCACAGCAGCCGCCCGATCTGGAAGGCGGCCGCCGAGAGCAGCCACGCGAGCACCAGCTGGGCCCCGACCGCCGCGGCGGTCCAGCGCCGGCCGAACAGCCGGGCCTGCTCGGCCATCGTCGCCAGGCACGGCGTGTACGCCAGGACGAACACCATGAACGCGAACGCCGCCGCGCCGGGCGCGCCGCCGGACGTCCGGTCGAACGTCGCGCGCAGCTGCGCGCCGAGGTCGCCCGGGTGGGACGGGTCGGCCGGCTCGGTCACCGCGAACGACTGAGCCATCGAGCCGACCACGACCTCCTTGGCGACGAACCCGGTCATGAGGGCCGAGGTCGCGTGCCAGTCGGCGTAGCCGGCCGGCGCGAACACGGGCGCGATGCCGTCCGCGACGCGCCCGTACACCGAGTCCTGCACGGGCACGTCCGCGAGCGCGTGGCCGGTCGTGGCGGGCACCGCCATGAGCACCCACACCACCGCGAGCGTCGCGACGATGATCGAGCCGGCCTTGTGCACGAACGACCACACGCGCACCCACGCCGACGTGCCGATGGCCCGCAGGCGGGGCCGCTGGTAGGCGGGCAGCGCGACGACGAACGGCTCGCGCCGCAGGTCCCGGAACGCGGTGCGCCGCAGCAGCAGGCCGACCCCGACGACGAGCAGCGCGCTGAGCACGTACATGGCGAACACGGCGGTGCCCGCGTCGTGCGGGAAGAAGACCGCGGCGAGCATGAGGTAGACGGTGAGCCGCGCGGTGCAGCTGGTGAGCGGGATGAGCAGGCCGGTGAGGAGCCGCTGCCGCGAGTGCGGGAGTGTGCGGGTGGCCGCGAGCGCGGGGACGTTGCAGCCGAACCCCACGACGAGCGGCAGCACCGCGCGGCCGTCCAGCCCGAGCCGCCGCATGGCCCGGTCGGCGACGAAGGCGGCGCGCGCGAGGTAGCCGGAGTCCTCGAGCAGCGCGACCGCGACGAACATGATCGCGATGAGCGGGGCGAACGAGAGCACGGTCGCGACGCCGGACAGCACGCCGTCCACGACGAAGCCGCCGACCCAGGCCGGGGCGCCGGAGAGCCAGCCGCGCAGCAGGCCGCCGAACCACCCGTTGACGGCGCCGCTGACGGCGTTCATGAGGGGCGCGGCCGCCACCGTGACGAGCTGGAACACCACCCACATGACCGCGAGCAGCACCGGGATGCCCACGGCGGGTCGCAGCAGCACGGAGTCGACGCGGTCCGACCACGTCCGGCGCACGCGCGCCGGCGCCGGCGCGGCGGGCTCGACCGCCGCGAGCACCTGCTGGACCCACCCGAAGAGCGCCTCGGCCTCCGCGAGCCGGGGGTCGTCGTCGCCCGGACCCGCGGCCGCGGCCGGTGGCTTCTCGGCCGCCGCCGGCCCGAGCGCGCCCTCGCTCGTGCCGCCCGTGGGCATCGCCGGGCCCGGCCCTCGCACCCGGGCGGCGTGCGCCCCGGCGGCGACCGCGCCACGCACCGCCGTGGCCAGCTCGGCGATCCCGTGGCCGGTCCGGGGGTCCACGCCCACCACCGGCACGCCGAGCGCCGCCGCGAGCGCCGCGGCGTCGAGCGCGAGACCCCGGCCGGCCGCGACGTCGCGCATCGTGAGGGCCACCACCACGGGCGTCCCGGCGCGGGCCACCTGCCCGACGAGGTAGAGCGAGCGCGCCACCGCGGTGGCGTCGACCATGGCGACGACGACGTCGACGCCGCCCACGGCGCCGCGGCCGGCGACGGCGTCGGCCGTCACCTGCTCGTCGGGCGTGCGGGCCAGCAGGGAGTAGGCGCCCGGGAGGTCGACGAGCTCGACGTCGGCGGCCCGCCACACGCCCGTGGCGAGCTCGACCGTGGTCCCGGGCGCGTTGACGACGTGCTGCCGCGCGCCCGTGGCCGCGTTGAAGAGCGTCGACTTGCCGACGTTCGGCGCGCCGACGAGCGCCACGGTGGCGCGCCCGGTGAGGGCGACGGCCGGACCGGCCGCCGCCGGCTCGTGGCAGCTCATACCGCGACCGGCTCCGCGAGCCGGTCCGGCTCCGCGGGTGCGGCCGCGACCTCCACCGGCTCGACCGCGATGAGCGCGCACGTCTGGGCGTCGAGCGCGAACCGCTCGGCGCCCAGCGCGAGGACGCGCCCCTGCCGCCCGGCGTCGTGCATCACCTCGACGAGCGCGCCGGGGCGGATCCCCAGCTCACGCAGCCGCAGGCACATGCCCGGCTCGACGTCGAGGCCGAGGATGCGGGCGCACACGCCCGCGCCGCAGCAGCTGAGGTCCATGCCGTCGACGGTACGGGTGAGGGTTGCCTACCCTCAGCGGACTTAGGTCCCCCTTACCCGACCGACGGCGGGCGGGGTCACGTGAGCGCGGCGTCCAGCGTGATCGTCGTGCCCGTCAACGCCTTGGACACCGGGCACGTCTCCTTGGCGGCCTGCGCCTGCGCGAGGAAGCCGGCCTCGTCGAGCCCGTCCACCTCGCCGCGCACCGTCAGCGCGATGCCGGAGATCGCGAAGCCGCCGGCCGGGTCCGGGCGCAGCGTGACGTCCGCCGTCACCTCCAGCGCCCGCGGCGTGCCGCCGGCCGCGGCGACGAGCGCCGACAGCTGCATCGCGTAGCACGACGAGTGGGCCGCTGCGATGAGCTCCTCCGGGCTCGTCACGCCCCCGGCGTCGTCGGACGTCCGGCGGGGGAAGGAGACCGCGAAGCGCCCCGCGCGCGAGCTGAGCAGGTCCACCTGCCCGCCGCCCTCGGTGAGCGTTCCGGTCCAGTCGGTGCGTGCACTGCGTGTGGCCATGACCGCCTCCTGCGGGAAAGGGATGCTCACACGCTAGGCGGGTCGCCGCGCCTGCGCGCGTTCGAGGTGGGCGGCGACGACGTGCGGCGGCGCGCCGGCCTCCCCGAGGGTGCTCGCGGCCCGCACGTGCAGCCGGCGGCGCGTCTCCTCGTCGAGCCCCGCGTACAGCGCGGTGCGCACCAGGTCGTGCCGGAACACCAGCCGGTCGCCCCGAGCCGCGACGACGCCGGCGGCCAGCGCGTGCCGCAGCGTGCGCCAGCAGTCGGTGAGGGGCTGGTCGGCGAGCGCCGCGAGGTCGGGCACCACGAACGACGGGCCGAGCACCGCCGCCCGCGACAGCAGCGCGAGCACCCCGGGCTCGAGGTAGGCGAGGTGGGCGCGCGCGGCGGCGTCGAGCTCGTCCTGCCAGCCGACCCCCTCGAGGTCCACGACGCCGTCGTCGTGCCAGCGCAGCGCGCCGGCGTGCTCGGCCGCGCGGACCACGGCGGTCACCAGGCGCGGGTTGCCGCCGGCGGTGGACAGCACCCCGCGCAGCAGCGGGCCGACCGGGTGCCCGACGAGGAGCTCGGCGAGCTCCACGGTCGCGCCGGGCGACAGCGGGCGCAGCTCCAGGTTGCGCGCGCCCGCCCGGACCCACGCGACCACCATCCGCTGCACCGCCTCCCGGTGCGGCACCGGCCGCTCGGTGAGCACCAGCAGGGTCGAGGGGATGGGTCCGGCGTGCGCGTAGCGGCCGAGCACCTCCAGCGACGCGTCGTCCGCGAGGTGCACGTCGTCGAGCACCACCGCGCGCGGGCGGGGCGTCGGCGCGTCGAGCAGGCGGTCCACCTCGGCCGCGGTCGGGCCGGGGAAGGACCGCACGACGAGCTCGACGTCGAGCATCTCGGCGCCGTGGTCGAGCGCCCGGACGAGCCGCGTCCTGCCGATGCCCGCCTCGCCCTCGAGGAGCACCACCGCGCCCTCGCGCCCGGCCGCCGACGCCAGCAGGCCGTCGAGGTCGTCGAGCTCCGCGCCACGCCCCACGAGCGGGTCCGGCTGCCCCGCTTCGACCGGTTCGTCCACAATTCGTGATCGTAGAGGTCGGGCCGCCCGGACCGGCCCGACCCGCGGTCAGCCCGTGTACTCCCAGTGCCACGGCTCGTGCTTGGAGCCGCCCGGCCGGGCCCACGCCGGGTTGTGCCACCCGTACGCCGGGCCGTGCGCCGTGAGCCACGCGTAGGCGGCCGTGCCGTAGGCGCCCGCGTCGCCGATGTCCACGGCGATCCCCAGCCCGTGGTTGGACGTGCCGGGCACGGCGCACAACCAGCCGCGCGTCCGCGTGCACTGCACCTGCGCGGCGTACGAGCGGTACGAGTCGTTGAGCGTGAGGTGGTGGCCGAACGCCTGGGCGAACGCCGCGTCCATCGCGTCGATCGCCTCGGCGGCGTCGCAGCGCAGCAGGGCGGCGGAGTCGAAGCTCGGCGCGCACAGGGCGGACGCGGGGAGGCGGCCGTTCGCGTAGCCCTGCAGCGACGCCTTCCACGCGGCCTTCTGGGCCGCGGCCTGCTGCGCCGCGGTCTGCGCGGCGGCCTGCGCCGCGGCGGCGGTCGCCCGGGCCACGGCCGCGTCGGCGGCGGCGTCCACCTGAGCCACCTGCAGCGCGAGCGCGAGCACGGCGGACCGCAGCGCGGCGGCCGCGGGGTCCTGCACCGTGGTGACGGTCGGCAGGGCAGCCTCGACCGAGGCGGTGTCGGTCACCATGATCTGCGGCACGGCCGCGTCCGGAGCCTGGCCCGCGGGGGTCACCGGCGAGGCGCTCGGCCCGGGTGCGCCGGCCGACGAGGTCGCGGTCGGGGACGCGCCCGGGGCGACGGGGGCGGCCGAGGTCACGTCCGCGGCCCCGGGCACGGTCGGCGCGGCCGAACCGCTGCCCGCGGTGGATGCCGGCGCGGGCCCCGGGGACACGGCACCGCTGGGGACGGAACCGGGGGCCGCGGCGCCGCCGGTCGCGACGGTGGCGGGGCCGGCGGCGCCCGACGCGGCGGCCGCCTGGCCCTCGACCTGCGCCGAGACACCCGTCGACCCGTCGCCGGTGGCGCCCCGGTCGGAGGCGGCCGCGTCGGACGAGGGCGGGGTGCTGGGCCCGTCGGGCGCCCGCATGCCCGACCGGGAGACGCGCTGCGGGCTCTCCACCTGTGTCACCAGCAGGTCCACCTGCTGCTGGAGCCGGTCGAGCGCGGCGAGCTGGTCGGCGGGGACATCGGCCTGCACGGCCTTCGCCCGGATGCTCGCCGTCTGGGTCACCGCCTCCGTCGCGACGTCGGCGAGGTCGGCGCGGGTGGTCGCGGCGTCGGCACGCTGAGCCTGGCTCGGCCCCACCTGACGCACGACCTCGGCCCGCCAGGCGGCGGCCTGCGCGGCGGCCGCGTCCGGGGACGGGTCGACGACGACGAGGACCAGGCCGGTCACCAGGGCACCGGCGACCCCGGCGCGGGCGACCCAGGTCCACGGGCCCCGCGCGGGCCGGGTGGCGACGTGCTTGCCTCCACCGGACCGACGCCGGGGAGGCAATCTGTCACTCACCCGCAACACGTTAAGCGACTGATACAGGCGTCCAGGACGGGAAGGGGGCGAATCGGGCGCCGCCCTGGGGAGATCCCGTGTTCGTCTCGTCACGGCCACGTGACGAGATCCGAGGGGTGCCGGGCGGTAGCCTCTCGCCGTGCCCGACGCCCCCACCGACGCAGCGGCCCGCCCCGGGCTCGAGGACCTGTACGACATCGCTCGCCTGGCGGACCGGCTCGGGGTGGAGCACGCGACCATCCGCGTGTGGCTCTCGCGCAAGGTGCCGTGGCTGCCGCCGCCCGACGGGCGCCTCAACGGCGGCGCCGTCTGGCGTGCCGAGACGCTCGCCGGGCTGGAGGACCGCCGGCGGCCGGGCCGCCCGGGTCCCAAGCCGCGGGCCGGCGACGGTGCGCTCACGGGCCAGGTGCGCACCCTGACCGGGGCGGTCCCCGCCCCCGCGAGCGCGCCGGAGGGCGGCGACTAGGCGTGGACGCCGGGCGCGCCGACGACGTGGCGACCGCGATGGCCGTCCTGGACCGCGCCCGCTTCCTCACCCCCGAGCAGGCGCCCCACGCCGACGAGGACCGCGCCCTACCCCTCTTCCACGGGCAGACCGGGTCGCAGCCCAGCACCGTCGCGGAGATGCTGCGCCTGCTCGAGGTTCCTGTCGGGGGCGCCGTGCTCGACGTCGGCTCAGGATCGGGCTGGACCACGGCGCTGCTCGCACGGCTCGTCGGGCCAGCCGGCCGCGTGCTGGGGCTCGAGCTGGACCCGGACCTGGCCGCGTTCGGCGCCGCCAACCTCGCGGCGTGCGACGTGCCGTGGGCGCGGATCGAGCTCGCCGACCCGCACGTCCTCGGCCGGCCGGTGCCCGGCGGCTGGCCCCGCATCCTCGTCTCCGCGTCGCCGCGCCGGCTGCCTGCCGCGCTCGTGGCGCAGCTGGCCGACGATGGCCGCATGGTGCTCCCGGTGGGTCGGCGCATGACGCTCGTCGTGCGCCGCGACCGGGTGGTGCAGGTCTCGACCCACGGGGAGTACCTGTTCGTACCCCTCGTCACACCCTGACGTTTCGCCCATTCCGCCCCTCAGCAACGAGGGGTGGCCGGCCGATGGAGCAGACATGGCGACCGAGCGGCTCGACCTGACGCCCGAGGTCTTCTTCGGGGCGATGTCCCAAGCGGCGCGCGCCCCGCGCCGTCACCGCACGGGCTGGCTCTTCGCGTCCGTCGCCGCCGTCGTCGTGGCGGCCGCGGTGCTCGTCGGCCACGCGCTCGCGCCGGGACCGGCGCAGCCGCCCGCCACCCTCGCGGCGTTCTCGGTGCCGCAGCAGCCGATCGACGTGCTCAACGCGGACGACGCCTCGCGCCTGGTGGTGCAGCCCGGCTCCACGCGGCTGCTGGTCCGCACGCACGACGGCAACCACTACGCCGCCCTGTCCGCCTCCGGCGAGCTGTGCCTGCTGCGCGTGCCCGACGGCGACGTGCCGAGCGAGGTGTGCGTGCGCAACCGGGTGGGCGCGGACGTCACCATCGGCGGCGACGGCGGCGGCGGCCAGGTGCGGCTCGTCGCCGACGGCGCTCCGGCGCCCGCCCCGGCCGAGGGCTGGCGTCCCGCCGGCCCGAACGTGTGGACCCGCGGCTGAGCCGCCTCAGCGGCTGAGCGCGGCGACCAGGCGCGTCACCGCGCCGCCGGCACCCCACCGCCCGACGAACGCGGCGAGCGCGTCCGGGTCCGCGGGCGCCGTCGGGAGCCGGTCGTCCACCACGGGCACGGGCGCGTCCCGCGCCACCCGGACCACGCCGGGCGCCACGTCGAGGTAGGCCGCGGCCTCGATGAGGCGCCGCAGCTGTGCGGGAGTCAGGCCCGGGTCGCCGCGGTCGCGCGCCGCCAGCACGCCCTCGAGGCTGCCGTAGCGCACGACGAGCGCCGCCGCGGTCTTCTCCCCGATGCCCGGCACGCCCGGCAGCCCGTCGCTCGGGTCGCCCCGCAGCACCGCCAGGTCGGCGTACTGGGCGCCCGTGGCGACGCCGTACCGGCGGGCCAGCTCGGCCTGGTCCACGGCGACGGCGCCGTCCTTGCCGGGCAGGAGCACGCGGACGTGCGCGTCGTCGTCGACCAGCTGGAAGAGGTCGCGGTCGCCGGACACCACGTCGACCGGCTCGGCCGTCGCCGCCGCCCGCGCCACGAGCGTGCCCATCACGTCGTCGGCCTCGAAGCCCAGCGCACCCAGCCGCGGGACGCCGACCGCCGCCAGCACGTCCGCGACGAGCGGGACCTGCGCGGCGAGCGCCTCCGGCACCTGCTCGGCCCAGCCACCGCCGGGGAGCTCGCGCGCCACGCGGTGCGCCTTGTACGAGGGGATCGCCGCGACGCGGAAGGCCGGGCGCCAGTCGTCGTCCCACGCGGCGACCAGCCGGTCCGGGCGATGCTCGGCGACGAGCCGGGCGATGGTGTCCAGCAGCCCGTGCACCGCGTTGACCGGCGTGCCGTCTGGGGCGCGCACGGAGTCGGGCACGCCGAAGAACGCACGGAAGTAGAGGTACGACGTGTCCAGCACCATGAGCGTCACGGCGGCCTCCCCTCGCCCGGGCCGCGCGCTCGCCGGTCCGGGCCCCCAGCCTGACATCCCGGCCCCCGCGCGTCACGGTGGCGGCCGGCCGACGACCCTCCGACGTCGACCGGCCACCACCCGTCTCCCTCCGGCCGCGCCGCCGCGGCCGACGACGCTGCGGGCTCCCCGCCCGGGCGCGGGCGACGGTGCGGGCCCCGCGCCCGGGCGCGAGCGTCAGCGCGAGGCGAAGTCCAGGTGGTCGTCGGCCACCGCGACCACCGACCAGGTGGCGCCGGTGGTGTCGGTCAGCACGTAGGCCGGGACCAGGGCCTGCGACCCGTCCGCCTGGTACGTGAGGGCCACACCCAGCTGCGCCGACACGAGCGTGACGTGCCGCACCGGCCACGCGATCGCGGCCCCCGGCTGCGGCGCCGGCGGGACCGTCGGCGGCTGACTGGGGTTCGCCGTCGCGACGGCGGCCGGCGTCGGCAGGTCGGCCGTGCCGGAGGACGCGACGCCGGAGGACGCGGTGCCGGCGGCGCCCATGGCGTAGGCGACGCCGCCGCCCGCGCCGAACCGTGGGTCGTTCAGGCGTGCCACCGCGGCGTCCGGGCTGACCACCGGGTACGCGCCGAGGGAGACGAGCTTCGCGAGCGTCCCGTTGAGCGACTGCACACCGTCGCCGACCAGCGTGACGCTCCAGCTCACGCCGGTCAGGCGGCCGTCGAGCACCTGCCGGAACGCGACGTTCACGAAGGCCGCCCCGGCCGCGCCCGCACCCTTGTCGTTGCTGTCGTCGACCTGCACCTGGGTCCCGGTCGTGTCGACCCCGAGGGACGTCAGCGTGTCGCGGGCCCGGGCGATCGCGGCGTCGCCGGTGGGGGTGGTGCCGGTCGCGCACACCGACGGGTCCGCCGGCCGGGCCGGCGTCGTCGGCCCCGGAACCGGGGCGACGTCGGGTCCGGAGGGCGGCACGGCCGCTTCGCCGCCCGCCACGCCCGCCGTCCCACCGTTCGACCCGCTGGTCGTCGCGCCGTTCGGTCCGCTGGTCGTCGCGCCGCCGACGCCCGACGGCGTGCCGCACCGCCACGGCTCGCGCGCGGGGTCGTAGTAGGAGAGGGCGCCGGAGCCCTCGAGGCGCAGCGTGGGCCCCGACCCGTCGCTCGGCCCGACCGCCCAGGCGCCCCACTCCACGCGGGGGGTACCGCTGACGCCGAGGACCGTGGCGAGGTGCGCGGCGGTCGCGGCGCTGGCCACGGACGAGGCGTCGAACGCCCACGCCGTCGCGCTCCCGGCGGCGGTCGACAGGCCGCGCCCCGCGAAGACCGTCCGCACGCCGTAGGGCGCGAACCCGCCGGGCATCGGCAGGTCGGCCGGCGCGCTCGAGGACTGGGCGCTGCCAGAGGCGCCGGCCGCCATCCCGTTGGTCGCGGCACGGTCGCCGGTGCCGCCCCCCAGCGAGATCGCGGGCAGGGCGGCGACGCCCGCCCCGCTCGACGGAACACCGCCTGCGACGCGGTCCGAGGCCACGTACCCGCCGGTGCCGACGACGGCCACCGCCGCGACGGCGGCGGCCATCCGCACCCACGCGGTGCGGCGGTGCCGGCGGGCCGCCAGCTCGTCGTGCGGCCTGCCCGGGCCCCCGGCCGCGGGCGCCCCACCGCCAAGCACGCCCGTCCCGGGCACACCACCGTCGGGCCCTCCGGTCGCGGGCACCCCGCCCTCCTGCGCTCCGGCTCGGTGCTCGTCGGTCACTGGCACGCCCGTGGCGGCGAAGACCGCGGCGGCGATGCGGGCGAGGTCGGGTTCGGTGCCGGCCGCCGGGTCGGCGGCACGCAGCCGGTCGAAGGCGTCGTCGGGGGTCATGGCAATCTCCGTCCGTGGGGGTGGAGGGCTGCCCTGTCTGTGTCGTCGCCCGCCCTCCGCTTGCACCTCGCCGTCCTCGGCGCCCGCGCTCCCGGCCGTCCTCCGCCCGCACACTCCCCCGCCGTCCTCCCGGGCCCCACGTCTCCACGCCCTCCCCATCTCCACGCGATCACCTGTGCCCGTCTCCTCGTCTCCGCGACGAGGGCGGCACTTCGTCACGAGCTCGGCAGTTCCACCTGCCGAGGTCGTGACCAACTGCCGAGCCCGTGACCAACTGCCGAGGTCGTGACCAGATGCCGAGGTCGTGACGAACTGCCGAGCTCGACACCACTCGCCCTGGTCGCGGCCCGTTGCAGTGGTCGTGGTCGGCTGCGGGCGGGCGGCCGCGCGAGCACTGTCGCGGGAGGGGATCGGTTCGCCGACGGGGCGCACCGGGGACGGCGGGGGCGACGACGGGCGGGCCGAGGGCCGATCGATCGAGGACGAGTCGGGCGGGGCCGGGCCGAGCCGGGCGGGGCCGGGCGGGGGGCCGAGCCGGCTGGACCGAAGACAGGAGCGAGGGCGGCCGGGGATCAGGCGAACTCGGACCAGGCCGCGGCGAGCCGGGCGCGGGCGCGGCTCAGCGCGGCGTCGGCACCCCCGCGACCGATGCCGAGCACCGCCGCGAGCTCGTCGCCCGCCAGGCCCTCCCACGCGTTGAGGAGCACGATCTGCCGGTCGCGGGGCGACAACCGGCGCAGCACGGCACGCACGTGCTCGTCGCGCACGGCGCGGACCGCGGGGTCGTCGTCCACCACCTCGTCCGGCACGTCACCCACCGGGACCGGCCGGCCCTTGCGGCGGTGGTTCGCGACGACGAAGCCGGCGGTGCGGTACAGCCACGCGAGCGGGGCCTCGTCGGGCACGTCGTCCCGGCGCCGCCAGGCGACGACGAGCACGTCGGCGGCCAGGTCGTCCGCGTCCGCGGCCCCGACGCGACGCAGCAGGTAGCGGTGCAGGGCACGGGTGTGGCTGCGGACGAGGTCCTCGAACCAGGCGGCGTCGTGCCGCCCGGCCGCGGCGTCGCCACGGGCACCGGCGCCCCGCTCGGCACCCTCGTCGGGCAGCAGGTCGCGACGGTCACGCTCGGCACCGTCGTCACTCGCCTCGTCGCGGCCGTCGCGCTCGGCACCGTCGTCGGGCACCACGCTGAGCCTCGGCGCCACGTCAGCTCCCCACCTCGCGCGGCCTGGTCAACCCCACTGTGTCGCGGCGACGCCGGATCTTGCATCAACCCGGCGTCGGACTGCGGAGCGCGCCGCGCAGGCGCCGGTGCGGGACGGGCCCGACCCGGCTACAGCCCCTCGGCCACGGCCGCGGTCGCCTGCAGCCACGCCGCGCGCGTCGCGGGCCGCAGCTTGCGGTAGTCGATCCGTCCGCCGCCGACGAGCTCCGGCTCGTACGGCACCTCGACGACGGTCCTGGTCAGCGCACCGAAGTGCGTCCGCAGCCGCTTGCGCAGCTCCTTGTCGACCTTCGGCGCCGCGTCGGACAGGATCGTCACGGCGCGGCGCACCGCGTCCTCGTGGCCGGCGGCGCGCAGCGCGTCGAGCGCCCACGCCGCGGACTGCCCGGTGTCCTCGCGCACCGTGCTCACGACGACGAGCTGGTCGGCCGCGTCGATCGCCGCACGCCAGTTGGAGGCCCGCATGTTGTTGCCGGTGTCGATGATGAGCACCCGGTAGAACTGGGACAGGAGCCGGTGCAGGTTGCGGAACGAGTCGGCGTCGATCGACGCGGCCGAGGCTGCGTCCTCGTCCGACGCGAGCACGTCGAACTGCTCGGTCGGCTGCGTGCGGACGAAACCGTCGAGGTCGCCGATCCGCACGGTCCCCCGCACGGCCAGCGACGGCATCGAGCGCAGCAGGTCCACCGCGGTGCGGTCGTGCAGCGCCGCGGCGCGCCAGCCCAGCGTGCCGTGCGTCTCGTTGTTGTCCCACGCGAGCGTGTAGCCGCCGCGCTGCAGCCCGAACGTGGCGGCGAGCAGCATCGTGGCCGTCGTCTTGTGCGCGCCGCCTTTCGGGTTGACGACGACGACGGTGCGCGGGCCGTCCAGCGGCCGCCGCACCGCGCGGATCGCGGCGCGCTCCCGCCGCTCGGCGCGCCCGGGTCCGGGCCGCACGCCGCCGAGCGTCACCAGCGCGACCCCACGGCGCCACCCCCGGCGGGCCGGCTCCCGGCGCTCGGCGCGCCGGGTGGTGACGAGGTCCTCGAGCGTCGGCAGCGGCGCGCCCGCGCCCGGCGTCGTGGCGCGGGGGGTGTCCGTCGCCGCGGCACGCGCCGCCGCGCCGACGGGCTCCGGCACGGACTGCCCCGCGGGGGGCGCCTGGTCCACGCGCCCGTCGGGGTGCACGACGAGGGCCCACAGGCCGTCGGGGTCGCGCACCTGCAGCGGCACGGCCGCGTCCAGCCGCGCGGCGAGCGCGGCGACGCGACTCGTCACCTCGGCACCGACCTCGGCGAGGTCGGCGCCGGCGATCGTCTGCACCACGCCGTCGATGCGCAGCTCGCCCGTCCCGTCCGCGCGGACCTCGGCCGTGATCGCCGGCACCCGCCCCGCTGCGACGGTGCCGCCCCCTGCTGCGTCGACGTCCGTCATGGATGCCCTGCCCTTCGTCGTCCCCGGCACGCGCGGAGTCGTCACGCCTCGTACCGAATGAAACTACGTCGGGGCAGTCCCGGCGCGCCGAGAGGTCGCAGGTGGGCGGGCTCAGCCCGCGGTCGCGACGTCGAACCACACGGTGCGCTGGCCGTCGCGGCCCCGGCTGCTGCCCCACGCGTTGGACAGCACCTCGACCAGCGCGAGGCTCGCGGCGTTCGACGGCGCGAGCGCCGCGAGCGCGGGACCGGTCACGGTCACGTGCACGGCGTCGTCGTCGATGTGGAGCCGCACGGCGACCTCGTCGTCGGGCGTCCCGGTGCGGACCGCCTCCGAGACGAGCTCGGCCGTGAGCACCTCGACGAGCTGGTTGAGCGCGCCGCCCACGCCGGCTGCCGCCACCACCCGCATCACCCAGTGCCGCACGATCCGCGCGGCGCCCGGCTCGGCGGGCAGGGAGAGCTCGTGCTCCGCACCGCGCGCCCGCGCGCTGCGGGCACTCGACAGGTGCCGGACCTCGCCCACCGGAACAGGGTGCCCGACGATGCCCGATTCCGCAGGGCGCGAGCGGTCACGCGCCCGGGTGATATCCCCCCTCCGGCCGCCGCCAGTCCTCGACCTCGGCGGGCATGAGGACCCACAGCACCACGTAGACGATGAGGAAGCTGCCCGGGATCAGCAGGTTGACCAGGAGGAAGAGCAGGCGCGTCAGCCACGGGCCCAGCCCGAGGCGGCGCGCCAGCCCGGCGCACACCCCGGCGACGACACGGCCGTGACGCGGCCTGACGAGTCCCTGACGAGCGAAGGCGTCCATGGGTCCCAGCGTCGTCCCCGGCCACGGACGCCGCATCGGGGGCTCCCCCGGGTTCTCCCCTGAGGCCCCTCAGGCCGCCTCAGGGGGTGCCGCGGGGACGAGATCCGGAGATCTGCCGATGCGCGCGAGCCCCCCTCACGACGAGCGTGGAGACATCACCCGCAGACAGCACCGTAGGGACGTTTTGCTCATGACAACCGCCGCCGGTTCCGATAGAACATGCGTAGTGGATCCCACGACGATCCCCACGCCACGAACCCCACAAGGGAAGGCACGATCGACGATGATCGAGACCCAGGGCCCCGCCCTCGAGGCCGAGGTTGCCTACCGCCGCGAGCGCGCCGGATGCTCCTTCGCCGCTCGCCGCGCCGCCTACGAACGCCGCGCCGCCCACGCGCGCGCCACCCAGGCCCCGGTCCCCACCGCCCCCCGCCACCACGGCATGACGTCCGTGCTGCGTGGGTGGCGGCTGCGAGGATCGGGGGCGTGGCACGTAGCGCGGTGAGCATCCCGTTCGTCGCCCGCGAGGCCGAGGTCACGCGGGCGACGGCGGCGCTGGACCGGGCACGCGCCGGCGAGCCGTCCCTGCTGCTCGTCGCGGGGGACGCCGGGGTCGGCAAGACCAGGTTCCTCGAGCACGTCGCCGAGCTCGCGCGTACGTCGGGCGCGCTCGTGGTCACCGGCCACTGCGTGGACCTGGGCGAGATCGGGCTGCCCTACCTGCCCTTCACCGAGGCGCTCGGCGCCCTCCAGCGCCTCGACCCGGCGACGCTCGAGGAGGTCGGGACCGAGCACCCGGCCCTCCGCCGGCTGCTGCCCGGGGGCGGTGCCGGGGACGACGAGGGGGCGGACCGGCGTCGCCTGCTGGAGGGCATCGCCGAGGCGCTCGCGGCGAGCGGCACGCGCGAGCACCCGTTGCTGCTCGTCCTGGAGGACCTGCACTGGGCGGACGCGAGCTCCCGGGACGTGCTGCGGTTCCTCGTCGCGCGCCTGGCGGACCAGCACGTCGTCGTCGCCGCCAGCTACCGCTCGGACGACCTCCACCGCCGGCACCCTTGGCGCGCCGTCGCCGCCGAGCTCGGGCGGCACCCCCGCACGGAGCGCGTGGACCTGCTCCCCTTCACGCGGGACGAGCTCGGCGAGTTCGCCTCGAGCGTCGTCGGGCGCCCGCTGCCGCCGGCGACCGTGGACAAGGTCCGCGAGCGCTCGGAGGGCAACGCCTACTTCGCGGTCGAGATCCTCGAGGCGGGGCCGGACGACGACGAGCTGCCGTGGTCGCTCGCCGACGTGCTGCGGACGCGGCTCGACCCGCTGGAGCCGGCGGTGCACCACCTGGTGCAGGTCGCGGCGGTAGCGGGGCGCCGGGTCGCCGAACCCCTGCTGCGCGCCGTGGTGGCGGCGGGCGGAGCGCCCCCAGTCGACGTCGACGCCGCGCTGCACGACGCGATCGCCCACAACGTGCTGCGCGAGGAGGACGGGCAGATCGCCTTCCGCCACGCCCTCCTCGCCGAGGTGGTGTACGGCGACCTGCTCCCGGGCGAGAAGTCGGCCCTGCACCGCGCCTACCTCGCGGCGCTGCGGGACGACCCCGCGCTCGGCTCGGCCGCCGAGCTGGCCGCGCACGCCCTGCTCGCGCCCGACCTCGACGCGGCGCTGCGGGCGTCGTGGGCCGCGGCGGAGGCGGCCGCCGAGATGCTCGCGCCGCAGGAGCGGCTGCGCCACCTGGAGGTGGTGCTGCGGCTGTGGGACGCCGTGCCCGCGACGGCGGCGACGATCGGCCCGGACCGCGTCGGCGTGGCGGAGGAGGCCGCACGCGCCGCGGTCGAGGCCGGCGCGATCGAGCACGGTGTCGCCCTGCTGCGGTCCGCGCTCGAGGGCCCCGCGGTGGACGCGCACCGCCGCGCGGTGCTGCGCATCGCGCTGACGCGGGCCCTCCTCGGGCTCGAGCGCCCGCGCGAGGCGCGCCTGGAGATCGTGGCCGCGCTCGCCGACCTGCCCGAACCCGACGCCGACCGGGCCCGCGCGCTGGCCGCGGAGGCCAGGGTGGCGCTCGACAGCGACCTCGACGAGGAGGCGGCGGCCGTCGCCGCCGAGGCGGTCGACCTGGCGCGCCGCACCGGGGCGGCCGACGCCGAGTCCGACGCGATGACCACGCTCGCGGTGCTGGACCAGCAGTCGCCGCAGCAGACCGAGCGGCTGCTGCGCGACGCCCTGCGGCGCGCCCGGGAGTCCGGCGACGGCGTCACCGAGCTGCGCACGCGGTTCAACCTCGGCTCGAGCCGCTTCTACGCCGGCGACGTCGCGGGCGCCCGCGAGCTCGTGGAGGAGAGCCTGGCCAGGGCTGACGGCCTAGGGCTGACGTGGTCGAGCTACGGCATCGCGCTGCAGTGGCTGGCGGAGCTGGCGCGCTACACGGCAGGGGACCTGTCCGCACCCGCGGTGCGCACCGCCCCTGCAGGCCTGGAGTCGAGCACGACGGTGGTCGAGGCGGTGCGCCAGTACGCGGCCGTGGCCCGCGGCGACGCCGACGCCGTGGAGCGCGGTACGGCGCTCATGGGCGAGTGGTACCGCGACCCGATGATCCTGCACGTGGCGGGCGGCACCACGGTGGACGCCCTCACGTGGGCCGGCCGGCACGACGAGGCGGCGACCCTCGCGGCGCGCGTGCTCGACGACATGTCGCGCACCTGGTCGGAGCACTTCCTCGGGGGCATCTGGCACAGCGCGCTCGCCCTGACGGCGCTCGCCGACGCCGCGGAGCACGAGCGGCTGCACGGCCGCGACCCCGCCACCCGCGTCGCCGCCGGCGATGCGCTCGTCAAACGGGCCCGGAGCACCGCCGAGCTGGGGCGCCCGCGGGGCGGCGCCCTGGGCCCGGAGGGGCGCGCGTGGCTCGCGAGGGCGCAGGCCGAGCATGCACGGCTGTGCGGGCGGGACGACCCGGCGCTGTGGGAGCGGTGCACCGAGGAGTTCGCGGCCGGCTTCCGGTACGAGGCGGCACGGTCACGCTGGCGCTGGGCCGCGGCGCTGCTGGGCGCCGGTGACCGTGCCGGCGCCCGCGAGCAGGCCGCCCTCGCGCTCGAGGCCGCCGACGAGATGGGCGCGCACCCGCTCGCCGAGGCCGTGCGCGCCCTCGGCCGGCGGGCGCGGCTCGACCTGCCCGGCCTGCGCCTGACCGGTTCCGCCGTGCTCACGGCGCGCGAGGCGGAGGTGCTCGCGCTCGTCGCGCAGGGGCTGACCAACCGCCAGATCGGCGAGCGCCTGTTCGTCTCCGACAAGACGGTGTCCGTGCACGTCTCCAACGTGCTCGCCAAGCTCGGGGTCTCCGGGCGGGCCGAGGCCGTGTCCGTGGCGCACCAGCGCGGCCTGCTCTCGCCGCCGTGAGCGCGCGCCCGTAGCGTGAGGGCGTGGCAGCGCGCGACGAGCCCGCGGTGGAGCTCGAGGTCGGTGGACGCACGGTCCGGGTGTCGAGCCCGGACCGCGTGTACTTTGCCGAGCGCGGGCTGACCAAGCTCGACGTGGTCCGGTACTTCGTCGCCGTGGGGGACGGCATCCTCGCGGCCCTGCTGCACCGGCCGACGACGCTGGAGCGGTGGCCGCGCGGGTTCTTCCCCGAGGCCAGGCGCGCCACCCGGGCGGACCCCAAGGGCGACGCCTTCTACCAGAAGCGCGTTCCGGCCGGAGCGCCGGAGTACGTCGAGACGGCGCGCATCGCGTTCCCCAGCGGCCGCGTGGCCGACGAGGTCGCACCGACCGAGCTCGCGGTGGTCGCGTGGGCGGCGAACCTCGGCACCCTGACGTTCCACCCGTGGCCGGTGACGCGTGACGACGTCGAGCACCCGGACCAGCTGCGCATCGACCTCGACCCGCAGCCGGGCACGTCGTACGCGGACGCGGCGTTCGTGGCGCCGCACCTGCGCGAGCTGCTCGCCGAGCACGGCCTGACCGGGTGGCCGAAGACGTCCGGCGGCCGGGGGCTGCACGTGTTCGTGCCGATCGAGCCGCGGTGGACGTTCACGGAGGCGCGGCGCGCGACGATCGCACTGGGCCGCGAGCTGGAGCGCCGCCTCCCGGGCCGCGTCACGACGAAGTGGTGGAAGGAGGAGCGCGGCTCGACGATCTTCGTCGACTACAACCAGATGGCGCGCGACCGGACCATCGCCTCGGCGTACTCCGTCCGCGCCAACGCCCGTGCCACCGTCTCCGCCCCCCTCACGTGGGACGAGGTGCCGCAGGTGGAGCCCGACGACTTCGACGTCACGTCCATGCCGGCGCGGTTCGCGGCGGTCGGCGACCTGTTCGCCCCGCTCGTCGCCGGCGGCACGCCCCGCTACTCGCTGGAGTCCGCGCTGGAGCTGGCCGCACGCCAGGAGCGCGACGAGGGGGCGGGCGACCTGCCCTACCCGCCCGAGTACCCGAAGATGCCGGGCGAGCCGACCAGGGTTCAACCGAGCCGAGCAAGGCGCGTGACCAGCGATGAGGTCTGAGATTCTGCGGCGCGACACAAGCCGAGCCCGGTCAGCACGGATGTCACCGCCACTTGTCGGGACGCGCCCACGTTGCGCCGCTCCGCGGATCAGAAACGACTTCCGGAAGAAGTGATTGTCGTATCGCGTCCGTACCGATGTGAAACGACTTGGGCATTAGCGTTTGAAGTTCGCTGGAAAAGCGAGCCGGTGGAAACGCAGCCGCCATGAACAACTCCGGACTCAGCCTCTTTACCGTCTTTACGGCGGGGGCGAGGTCACTATCCGCCGACACGATGAGAGCCGAGGCCATGAGGCCCGCCGCAGCGTCTGCTACGAGGGAGACGGCGATGTTGACATCGGTCTCCTTTTCCTCATAGAGCGTGTAGCTGTGCCCGCACCTGCGGCATTGGCGTTCCTTGGTCTGATAGCGACCTTGAACGTCTTCGAGCAAGCCATCCGAGTGCGATTTCAGGGCGGCGATGTACGCACTCTGCCTAGAAAGCGCGTGCGAGTCACCGAGTACCGGGGCCGTGAAGTACTTGACAGAGACAAGTTCACTTCGGGGCCTTAGCCTGCGACAAAGGGCTGTCACGTCAAGCCAAAGGTACCGATGCTGCCATCTGTCGTGAAGCCCGTGGTACAGGTTGAACCCATCCACATAGACTGCTAATCGCTCGCCCACGGACACTCCCAACCGACGCTCCGTCAGCCGATCGTGGCACAAGACACATCGTCAGATGTTGCTTCCAGAGCCGCGGCCGCATAGGTTGTGTCTTACACCCCGCCGACATCCCCAGGGAGTCGGCCCGACGGCCCCCCCACGGGGGCCGTCTTTGTGTCTGCGCACATCACGCTGCGACCGGCAAGCTCGGGCAGCTTAAGCGCCCACGATGCGCAGGCCGGGAGCTCAGCCGCCGACGCACCCCGCTGCGCCGCTGCGGTCGCTCCAACGATGCGGGACCCGCCCAACAGCGTTGACTGCAACACTCAGCCCTGGGAGACGTCTTCGCAGGTCAGTCGAGCGCTGCACGGTGTCGGGAACCCGAAGATGCGCGGTGAGCCCCTGCGCGTCCAGCCGAGCCGGGCCCGGAGGGCCAACTGAGACCCGCCCAGTCGCAGTGCCCTGGCGCCGGCCGCGCGTCGGGCGACGGCCTTTCGACGCCATGTCCCGACGCCGACCGCCCGAGGGCCGCGCCCGTCAGGGCAGGTAGTCGAAGTGCCAGTACTCGTACGGGTTCGGCACCCAGTGCCACGTCGGCCCGTTCGCCACGAGCCAGTCGCGCTGCGGCGTGTGCAGGCCGTACTCGCAGGGCAGCTCGGGGACGTCGATGGCGATGCCCCAGCCGTGGTTGGACGTGCCTGGGCGCGCGGCCACGCTCGGTCCCAGCGCCGCGTACATCGCCTCCTGGGTCGCCAGGTCCCGGTAGGCCAGGTCGATGTCGAGGTGGTGCCCGAACTGCGCCCGGAACGCCACGTCGAGCTGCTCCAGCGCGGCCGTCGCGGGCGTGACCAGCCAGTAGCCGTTCCCGCGGGAGTCGGTCGCCCAGGAGACCGGCGTCATCACCGAGGCCGGGAGGTCGCCGTTCACCGTCGGGTCGCCGTCGGCCGCAGGCACCGACGTGTAGAAGGCCGGGCCGCCGTACGTCGTCCGGCAGGAGTCCGTCGGGTCGGGAGTGGCAGGGGCCGAGGCGCCGGCAGAGGCGCGTGCGGTCGCGGAGGCCCGCGCGGCTGCCGCGGCCCGGGCGGCCTCCCACTCGTGCTGGGCCGCGACGACGGCGGCGGACGTGGCCGCCAGCCGGTCCGCGAGGGCGTCCACCGCCGCGGGCGCGGTGCGGCCCGCCAGCGCCTCCTGGGCCTGCACGATCGCCGCCGCGAGCTGTTCCCGCACGGCGTCGTCGGCCACCCGCCCGGCACTCGCGTCCAGCGTGGCCCGCGCGCCCGGGATCGCCTGGGAGAGGACCGAGAGCGACCCGTCGAGGAGGTCGCGTCCGACGAGGGTCGCGGACCTGTCCGCGAGCCCGGCCGCCGCCAGCTCGTCCTGCCGCCCCACCGCGAGCGCGGTGGCCACCCGCTCCTGGCTGGCGGCGCCCGCAGCGGACGCGGCCCGCGCCTGCCAGCCCCACGCCGCCCCACTGCCGGCGAGGAACGCCACCGTCACGACGGCGGTCACGACGAGCGGACGGCGCATGCGGGCTCCGGGGACGACGGACGCTGCCGTGCCAGGGTAGGCGCGGTGAGGGGTGAAGTCACCCGGACGGGCGAAACCTGAGGTACCCGCACTCAAGCCGGGGCGGGAGCGCGACGATGCCCACGACATGATCGAGGTCTCCGCGTGGAGCCAGGCCGTCTCCGTCACCGCACGCGAGCTCACGTACCAGGAGACGGGCGACCTCGATCGGCTGCGAGCGGTGCTCGCCTCCGCGTGCGACCGCACGGATCCGCGCGCCATCTCCTGGCTGTGGGACTCGATGGTGACGACCCACGGCGGCCCGGCGCCGGCGGGGTTCGTCGAGGCGGTGGCCACCGCGCTCGGCGACCTGCTCGCCGTCCACGTCGCGGGGGTGCGCTGGGCGGTGTGGCCCGGTCCCACGGGACCGACCCTGGGCGTGGCCTCGGCGGCGCGGCCGCAGTCGCCCGTGGTGCCCTTCCTGGACGCGCAGGCGCGCTGGGACGCGCGCGCCCGCGAGTGGGTGGTCGACTACCTGTCGCGGGCCGCGGCCCACCTCTCGGGCGCCGCCCTGCCGCAGCAGCGCCCGGCGCCGGACGACGGCCCGGCCGCCAGCGTCGAGCGGCCGGTCCCGACCGGCGAACCCGCACCGGGCCCCCGCGAGCCGGCCGCCGCCACGCCGCTGCCCTCCCAGCCGGTCGACCACGCCGAGGTCCCCTACGAGCCCGTCGCCACCGGCCTGCCCACGCCCGCCCTGCCCACGCGCGCGGCCGCCGCGCCCGGACCCGACGCGCCGCACCCGACCGCGCCGGACCCGGCGCTCCCGGCGCCCGGCCATCCGTCCCGCGGGCGGATCGCCGACGTGTTCGCGCGCACCTCCGTCGTGGCGCAGGCGCAGGTGCCGGCCGAAGACCCGTCCCCGACCGCGCAGGTTCCGGAGCCGACCGCCGAGGCACCCGCCGCTGCCGAGTCCACCTCGAGCGCACTCCCGGCGCGGACCGCGAGCGTGGACCAGCACCCCGCCGACCCGTCCCCTGTGCCGGGCACGTCGACGGCCACGTCGCCCGCGCCAGCCTCCGCGCCGGCGCCCGTGCTGCCGGAGACGCCGCTCGACGACTTCGCGCTCGACGCCCTCGAGCACGCGATGGTGCTGCTGCGCGAGACGGGGGCCTTCGACCGCGAGGTGTTCGTGCTGCTCATCGACGGTGACGGGCGACGCCGCACCGAGTCGTGCCCCGGCGAGGCCGGCGACGCCCGGTTCCGGGCGCGCGAGCTGGTCCGCTCGTCGGGCGCCGTGCGCGCGGCGACGACCTACATCGATCGCGACCCGGCCGACCTGCCCGGCCCCCGGCAGACGTTCCCCGCGGTCGTCGTCGACGCCTGGGACGCCGGGGTCGAGGGCGTGCGGGTCGGCCGCCGGTTCGTCGACGACGTGCTCGGCACCGGACCGCTCGGGCCGCCCCTCGTCGTCGGGCCCATCGCGCCGCTGCTGTAGCCCGGGCCGCGGCCCCGCTGCTGCCGCGCGCCCGTCGCCGCCGACGCGGGCAGCCCCCGGGTCGGGTCGTCAGGCGGGATAGCCCGGGTGGCTCCCCGGCTTGATCGTCACGCCGCCGAAGACCGAGACGACGTGCACGTCGAGCACGGGTGCGTCGGGAGCCGCCGTCGGGACCGTCTTGTCGGTCCAGCCGCCGAAGGCGGGCAGGCCCGTGACCCGCACGCGCCAGGTCGGCGGCACCTTGACGTCCACGCCCCCGAACAGGGCGAACGCGTCGACCCGGGCCGTGCCGGTGAAGCTCGCCGCCCGCAGGTCGAGCGTGATGCCGCCGAGGATGGACGTCAGCCCGGCGGAGCGGAAGCGCTGCGACACGCACCGCCGGTGGGCGCCCCAGAAGAGGACGAGGCTCGTGACGCGGTCCGCCTCCTCCGCGTGGGTCGTCGAGGCGACGAGGATCGACAGGCCGAGCACGATGATCGCCACGGGCAGCACGTACGTCCCCGCGCCGACGTGCACCACGTCCAGGGTCTCGAGCAGCCAGTACACGCCGAAGGCGACGAGCAGCACCGGCCCCACCCAGGCGCGGGGTACGACGAGCAGCGCGGCCAGCCCGAGCGCCGCGAGCAGGAGGGGCCAGAACGCCGCCCACACGTTCCCGGCGGCGACCACGTCGAGCCGGTCGAGCAGGAGCACGGCCCCGGCGAGGAGGACGACCGTGCCGAGGACCAGCTGACCGAGGGACCGCTGCGTCATGCCGACACCGTAGCGGCGAGCACCGACGGCCACCCGCGGTCCGGCCGGCTCCTACTGCGGGCGGCCCGGCACGTCCGCGTCGTCCAGCCCGAGGAAGGGGCCGAGCACGCGGCCGAGGAGACCGAGCGCCGCGTCGGCGTGACGCCGCGCCTCGTCCGCGTCGAGCGCCCACACGTCCCGCGTCGCCCGCAGCACCATGGAGTCGACGATGTCCGCGACCGCGGCGGGATCAGGCTCGCCGTAGGCCGCGAGCGCCGCGACCAGCGGCTCCTGCAGCGAGCGGTGGAAGGCGCGCACCGGCTCGGCGAGCACGCCCGGCTCCACCACGGACGTCAACGCCCGCGCCACCGCGCGCTCGGACCCCGCGAAGAGCCGCACGTTGGCCTGGACGTAGGCCCACACCTGCCGCCCAGGGTCCGGCGCCGCGCGCATCGCCTCGACCACGGTGCCCGCCCAGGCGGGGAACACGTCGGCGACCACCGCCGCGAGCAGCTCGTCGCGCGAGCCGAAGTACTCGTAGAGGCTGGACCGCGCGAGCCCGGCCCGGGCACCGACCTCGGCGAGCGTCGGGGCCTCGCCGCGCTCGGCCAGGTGGTCACGTGCCGCGTCCAGGATCGCGCGCAGCTGGCGGGCCCGGTGCTCGGCGACCGTCGGGGCGGAGATGCGCGGCATGCCTCACCCCACTCGTCGTCGGTCCCGGTGGCGGCCCACATTACCGCCGGGTCCCGCCGAGGCCTCCCCGGACCGACCGGCCCGACTACGACCGGACGACGACGGCACTCCCACCGTCGTCCCTCCGGGGACGGACGACGAGCCCGACCCGGTCACCGCATGCTCGCAGGGGACCCTGCGACCCTCCGCGGCGTCCGTCATCCGTCCGAGAGCTGGGGTGAGCCGGTGCGGGAGTTCGGCCCTGTCACGATCGTCGCTGCGCTCCTCGCCGTGCTGGCTGTGGCGCTGGCCGCGCGGTCGGCCCGCCGCGAGCCGGCCTCGCCGCGGCGGACCGCTGTCGCGTGGGTCGCCGTGGCCTTCGCGGCCCTCGCCCTGGCGGCGTTCACGCTCGTTCCCGGCCACGGTCGGCGGACGACGAACCTCGTCCCCCTCCACAGCATCCTGCGGGAGCTCCACAGCGCGAACGGCACCGTGGCCTTCCTGAACATCGCCGGGAACGTCCTCGTCATGATGCCGCTCGGGATGGCGCTGCTGCTGGCGACGCGATGGTCGGTGCGCACCCTCACCGCGATCGGCCTCGTGGTGTCCGTGGTCATCGAGACGCTGCAGTGGACGGTCGTCCCGGGCCGGGCGACCGACGTCGACGACGTCCTCCTCAACACCGTCGGGATGGCGCTCGGCGCCCTGCTCGGTATGGCTGTGGGCCGCCGGCCCGCGAGGGCCGTGCCAGAGACGCCAAAGGCCCCCGAAGGGGCCTCTGGGCCTGTCTGAGCCGCCTAAGAGAATCGAACTCTTGACCTTCTCATTACGAGTGAGACGCTCTGCCGACTGAGCTAAGGCGGCGTCGTCGGGCACGCCCGACGAGCGTGGCAACTGTACCCGGCCCCCCGCACGGCCCCAAAACGGCCCGTCGGCGCCGGCCCGAACGTTCGCTCGCCTCCCCGCCCACGAACACGGCAGGTGGCACCGAGCACGGCAGTCCGGCCTGCCGGGCTCGACACGAAGTGACGTGTTCGCGGGACGGTCCGAGCCCGGGGTGGGGAGGGGATCCCGGGGGGCCCGGGGGGGTCAGCAGCGCGTGCCGGGGGCCGGCGTGGTCCCGTCGAGGAGGTAGTCGTCCACGGCGCTCGTGGCGCACTGGTTGCCCAGGCCGTACACCCCGTGCCCCTGCCCGACGTGCGTGAGCAGCACGCCGGAGGACAGCTCCTTGGCCAGGGCCTGCGCCCAGACGTACGGGGTCGCCGGGTCGTTCGTCGTGCCGATGACGAGGATGGGCGGGGCGCCCTTGGCGGAGTAGTCGGGCAGGCCGCCGACGTAGGGCTCGGGCCACTGCGCGCACAGGGTGCCGGAGTACGCGAAGAACTCGCCGACCGTCGGCGCCGCCTTCTCGATGGCGGCCGCCTCGGACCGCATGGTCGTCAGGTCGGTGGTGGCCTTGAGGTCCAGGCAGTTGATGGCGCTGAACGCCTCGGTCGTGTTGGTGGTGTACGTGCCGTTCGAGGCACGGTCGTAGTAGGCGTCCGACAGCGCCAGCAGCACCGTGCCGTCTCCGGCGAGCGCCGCCCGGAGCGCCGCCGTCAGCTGCGGCCACGCCTGCTGCGAGTAGAGCGGGTAGGCGATGCCCGTGAACGCGAGCGGCGCGGTGAGCCGGCGGCCCGACGTGGTGGGCAGCGGCTTGGTGTGCGTGGCGTCGAGCATCGCCTTGATCTGGCCCATCGCGGCGTCCACGGACCCGGTGAGCGGGCAGCCCGACCCTGACAGGCAGCTGGTGACGTACGCCCGCAGCGCGCTCTCGAAGCCCACCGCCTGGCCCGCGGCCATCTGGTCACCGTCCAGCGTCGGGTCGAGCGCCGAGTCCAGCACCATGCGGCCGACGGTCGTCGGGTAGAGGGCGGCGTAGGTGGCGCCGAGCTTGGTGCCGTACGAGTAGCCGAGGTAGTTCAGGGTCCGGTCGCCGACGAGGGCGCGCACCACGTCCATGTCGCGCGCCGAGCTCACGGTGTCGACGTGCCCCAGCGCCGGGCCGGTCTTCGCCGCGCAGGCCTTGCCGAAGGCGCCCCACGCGTCGGTCTGCTGCTGCACGCCGGCGTCCGTGCTCAGGTTGAAGTCGGCCGCCGTCAGCTGGTCCATCTGAGCACCGTCGTAGCAGGTCACCGGCGTGCTGCGCTGGACGCCCCGAGGGTCGAAGGCCACGAGGTCGTACTCGTCGCGCACCTCGACGCTCATGATCGTGTCCATCGTCGAGAGGAAGTCGATCGCCGAGGCGCCCGGGCCGCCCGGGTTGACGAGGATCGAGCCGACCGGGTCCTTGCCCGTGGCCGCGTCGCGCGCGACCGCGAGCGAGATGGTCTGGCCCTCGGGGTGGGCCCAGTCGAGGGGCACCTGGATGGTCGCGCACTGGTCCGCCTGCGTGCCCTTGGGGCACGACGACCACGCGACGTGCTGCGTGTAGAACCGCTGCGACCCGGCGGGCGCCGACGGCGGCGGCGTCTGCGCGCTCGCCCCTCCCGTGGGGACGGTGACCTGGTGCACCGGGGCGACGCAGCCGGCGAGCAGCAGGGCCGCCGACGCGGCGAGGACGGTGGCGGCGGCGCGGCGGCGGCTCAAGGGCACGGGCCCCACGGTAGCCGCCGATCCTGACGAAGCCCGAACGTTCCGCTGACCGCCCGTGCACGTGGACACGGCAGCGTGGCTCCCGTCCCAGTCACCACCGAAGGGAGCCACCCATGTTCCGCTGGACCGCACGCCGCACCGCGGCCGTCGGCGCGACCGCCCTGCTCGTCACCGCCCTCGGCACCGGCACCGCCTGGGCCGCCGACACGCCGGCGCCGTCCCCGTCGCCGACGTTCAGCACGTCGGTGAACGGCAACCAGGTGACCATCACCACCGACCTGGCGACCGTGCGGGCCGAGTGCGCCCGGGTCACCGGTACGCAGAAGCGGCTGAACACGCTCATCACGCGGATCCAGGCCGGCGCCGACACGCCCGGCTCCGCCGCCTACCTGCGGGCCCGCGCCCAGCAGGCGACCACCGCGGGGCACACCGACCGGGCGAACGTCCTCACCGCGCGGGCGACGCTGCGCGCCGACCGGGTGCCCGCCCTCCAGAAGGCCCTCGCACGGCTCAGCACGGTCGACACGGAGATCTGCGCCGCCCTCCCGGCGGCGGGCCAGTGACCGCCCTGGGTCGTCGCCGGGGCCCCGACGGGCGTGCCGTTCGCGGCACGCCCGCGGGGCGGGCCGGGCGCCGGGGAGGGCGGCCGGAGCTGGCGGAGGCCTCGTCGACCACCCCGCCGACCCGGCGACGCCGCCCGCAGGGGGCCTCCGCCGGCGCGGCGCTGCTCGTCGTCCTCGTCCTGGGCGGCTGCGGTCACGCGGGCACGGCCGGGTCAGCCGGGTCGACCGGCTCAGCCGAGTCGACCGGGTCGGTCGGCACCACGGCGCCCGGCGCGTCGGCCGCGGCCACCTCCTCCGTCCCCGCCGCCGCGCGCGAAGATGGGCCGACCGTCGGTCCCGGCGCTGCAGCGGCCGTCCAGCAGGCGCTCGACGGGGCCAACGCACTGGCCGACCAGGTCGACCGGGACATCGCGTCCGACAACTCGTGAGGAGGTGACCGTGCCCGGCCTCGTCGTGCTGGCCGAGGACGACGCCGCCGTGTCGTCGTTGGTTCGGCTCTACCTCACGCGGGACGGGTTCGGGGTCGAGGCGCACACCGACGGCGCCACCGCGCTCCAGGCGATCCTCACGCGACGGCCCGTCGCGGCGATCCTCGACATCGGGCTGCCCGGCCTGGACGGCATCGAGGTGTGCCGGCGGCTGCGGGAGCGCGGCGACCGGACGCCGGTGCTCTTCGTCACCGCGCGGGACGACGAGGTGGACCGGATCCTCGGCCTGGAGCTGGGCGCGGACGACTACGTCACCAAGCCGTTCAGCCCGCGCGAGCTGGTGGCGCGGCTGCACGCGGTGCTGCGGCGGTCCCGTCCGGTCGACGAGGACCGGCTGCAGCTCGGCCCCGTGTCCGTGGACGTGCCGAGGCGCCGCGTCTACGCCCACGAGGAGGAGATCCACCTCACCCCGACCGAGTTCGACCTGCTGACGCACCTGCTGCGAGCGCCGGGGCGGGTCTGGACACGCGACGAGCTGCTCTCGGCCGTGTGGGGGTACGGCGGCGGCAGCGGGCGCACGGTCGACGTCCACGTCGCCCAGCTCCGCGCGAAGCTCGGCGCCGCCGCCCCGCTGCGGACGGTCCGGGGTGTCGGCTACGCGGCCGACGAGCGGGGCGGTGACGTGTGACCGGCGGCGTGCCGCCGCGCGTGCCGGACATCGCGCGGCCGTCGGATCCCGCTCGTCGCGGCGGTCCCGTGGACCGCGGAGGCGACCGATGAGCACGAGCCTGACGACCCGCATCACCCTCACCTGCGTCGGCGTCGCCCTGGCCGCGGCCGCGCTGGCGGGCTTCGCGGCCGCCCGGGTGGTGCAGGCGGAGGAGCGGGCGAGCCTCACCGCGATCCGGAACTCGGGCACCGTGGACCCGGCCCGGCTGCGCGCCGAGGAGCGGTCGGCGGTGGTCGCGCCGACCCGGCGGATCAGCCAGGCCGTCGCCACGGGATGCCTGGCCGGCCTCGTCGTCGGGCTCGTCGCCGGCACGACGACGGCCCAGGTGCTCACCCGGCCGCTGCGCCGCACCGCCGCGGCCGCCGGCGAGCTGGGGGCGGGCCGCAGGGACGTCCGGGTGCCGGTGGAGGGGCCGCCGGAGGTCGCCGAGGTGGCCCAGTCGCTCAATTCCCTCGCGACCGCGCTCGAGACCTCGGAGGCCCGGCAGCGGAGGTTCTTGCTCTCGGTCTCGCACGAGCTGCGGACGCCGCTGACGGCCGTCCGCGGGTTCGGCGAGTCGATCGCCGACGGCGTGGTCACCGGCGAGGAGGCGCAGCGGGCAGCCCGCGTCGTGGTCGACGAGGCGGCGCGGCTCACACGGCTCGTCGAGGACCTGCTGGACCTGGCCCGCCTGGGCGCCGACGACTTCCGGCTCGAGCTGGCGCCCACCGACCTCGCGGTGCTGCTCGACCAGGCGGCCGACGCGTGGGCGCCGCACGCCCGCGCGACCGGCAGCCACCTGGTCGTCGAGCGGCCCGGCGTCCCGCTCGTGGCGCTCACCGACGCGGGGCGCGTGCGGCAGGTGCTCGACGGCCTGGCGGCGAACGCGGTGCGGCTGACGCCCGCGGGGCGCCCGGTGGTGCTGGCGGCACGCACCACCCCGGGCGGGGTGGTGCTCGAGGTGCGGGACGGCGGCCCGGGCCTCACGCCCGAGGATCGGGCGGTGGCGTTCGAGCCAGGCGCGCTGGGCGCGCGCTACCGCGACGAGCGGCCGGTGGGCGTGGGCATCGGCCTGTCCCTGGTGCACGGCCTGGTGCAGCGGCTCGGCGGCGGCATCGCGGTGGGGGTGGCGCCGGAGGGCGGCGCAACGTTCCGCGTAACCCTGCCGGTGGCGGGGCCGGCGCGGTAGCCCGGTCCGCCGGGCTGCTCGGGCGATGTGCGCGGCCGGGAGCGACCGGGAGCGACCCCGGTAGCCCGGCCCCTCGACGCCTCAGGCCGCGTGGCGTCTCAGGCGGCGTGGCATCTCAGGCGGCGCGGCATCTCAGGCGGCGCGGCATCTCAGGCGGCGCGGCATCTCAGGCGGCGCGGCATCTCAGGCGGCGTGGGTGACGGGTGCGCCGTGGCGGGTGAGGAAGAGCCAGCCGCCGCCCGGCGAGGGGCGGATCCGGATGTGCAGCCGGTGGATCAGGTCGTGGTGGTACCAGCACAGCAGGATGCCCATGTTGACGTCGGTGTCGCCGTGGTCCTTGACCCACTCGTCGATGTGATGGATCTCGCCCAGTGCCGGTGGGGCGGTGCAGCCGGGGTAGCGGCAGTGGCCGTCGCGGGCGATGACCGCCTTGCGGCGCGGCCCGGCGAAGGTCCGTTCCGAGCGGCCGACGTTGATCACCTGGCTGTCAGGCCCGAACACGATCCGCGACAGCTCGCTGTCGCAGGCCAGGCGCGCGAGCACGCTGGCCGGGATCGGGCCGGCCCCCAGCACCTCGGCCACCGCGAAGCGTTCGACGTCCGCCACCGGCGTCAGCCGGAACAGGCACGCCGACCCGGCGGCTGCCCGGAATGCGGAGTCGAACGGGATCTCGGCCGGTTCCGCGGCGCCGTGACCGTGATCGGCACGTGCCGCGGGCTCGTCCTCCGCGGGGCCTTCGACGGTGCGGCGCAGGGTGTCGAAGTCGACGACCACGGACAGGTGGGGGCGCACCGCCGCGCCCGTCCCGACCAGGCCGTGGTCCAGGGTCAGGCGAGCCAGGTCGCTCAGGGCCTGGGCGCGCCGCTGCTGGGTGGTCCGCGCGTCCCCGGACGCCGGCGGGCTCATCACGGCGTCCAGAGCCGTGCCCAGCGTGGCGCCGTGCTCGGTGGTCAGGAAACCAGCGAGGTGAAACCCACCCAGCGTCGGCGAGAGCGCGAGGAACTCGCGGTCGCAGGCGTCCCGGTAACCACGCTCGTCCGCGGCCGGATCAGCGGCCGCGGCCCACCGGCGGGCCAGCCGGCGGAACCCCTCGGCCCCCTCCGTCGTGGCGTGCTGTACGAGGAACTCCTCGCCGCACTCCTCGGCCGGGCCGGCCAGTGCCGCCACCCGGGCCCCGCTCGTGGCGACCACCGTGGCCATGGTCTGCACCTGCTCGGCGCTCATCGCCCCGGCCAGGCCGGCGGCCTCGGTGGCAGGCAGGTGGTCACGCAGGGCACGGCCGGTGGCCACCAGCCCCCGCGCCCGGGCGAACGGCATCCCGCTCCGAGCGGCGAGCCACGCCGCGAACGACCGCGCACCCTCGGTGGCCCACAGACCCTCGTCGTCCACCTCGGTCGACAACCGGGCGCCGGCGACCGTCAGCCGGTTGGCCTGCTCCAGCACCGACAGCAGCAGCGCGTGCGACTCCGCGGCCGCAAGGGGCGTGACCGGCAGCGCCTCGACGGCCTCGACCACGGCGTCGACGGCGCAGCGCAAGGCGGCAGCGAGCGGTTGAGCGCTGTGCTCCACGGCTGCCCCCTCGTCGCGCCCGAGACACCATTTCGGTGTCTGACCTGGGACGATGCTACCGAACAGGTCCGACAACCACCAGGCTTCATCGTACATGTGTTCGTATTTTCGCCAAGGGTGAAGACGGCCGCGACGCGCTCGAACGACGACGAGGGCGGAACTGGATCAGAGGACCTTGTCCGCGATCAGGTAGCCCAGGGAGCGGATGTCGACGCGCCCGGCGAACTCGAGCTTGACCCTGCCCAGCCCCGAGAACCACAGCTCGAGCTCGGAGTCGAGGTCGAGCACGCCCGCCGTCTCGACCGAGAACGCCTGGATGCGCGCGTACGGCAGGGAGGTGAAGTCCTTCTTCTTGCCAGTCATGCCCTGCACGTTGAGGGCGACGATCCGCTTGCTCGTGAACGTCACGGAGTCGCGGATGCCCTTGAACGCCAGATGCACCTGCTCCCCGGCGATGAGGATGCCGTCGAGCGCCCTGATCGCATCGGCCGGGTCCCACGGCGAGAGCTTTACGTACGAGGCGTTCTGGAAGTCGATCATGCGGAGCCCCCTTGCTCGGACGCCCGACGGCCATCGGCGGGCACAACCCCTTCGGCAGCGATCGCGTCGGGCTTGAGGGCCCAACCGCCGCGGCAGACGAAGCGACCGATCCGTCAAGCCACCGGCGAGACGCCCGAGGGAGGCCCGCGGGCTGCCGGCCACGAGCCGCGCCGCCGTCAAACGCCCGAACAGGGCCCGGCGGTCCACCACATCCGGCGCCACCCGGCGTCGACCGCTCGCCCGGCCGCGACCGTCACGGACCTCGCGGCCGCCGGACCGCGGTCGGGCTCACCCTCGGCGCCCACGCAGCGGCCGTGCGAGCCTGGACGCGCGATCCTCGGGCTCGCCGGCCCGTCGGACGACCTCCGGAGGACCTCATGAACGACGCGACGGCAGCGGCCCGGCGCCGCTCGCTGCGGATCGACCTCGCCCTCTGCCTGACGCTCGTCGTGCAGTTCCTGCTCGGCATGGTGACCAACCTGTTCGTGAAGATCCCCGACGCGCACCCCGGCGCCCATGCGCGCGAGTACTTCTCCGGGGTCGTCGCGGCCATCGGCTGGGCGATCCCCCACGGTCCCGGCTGGGTTGCGGCGCACGTCATGCTCGGGCTGCTGCTCGGCGTCGGAGCCGTCGCCGGCCTCGTCACCACGCGGCGCACCGGGCTCCGGGCGCACACCGTCCTGTCAGCCGTCGGGGCTCTCGCGATCGTCGGCGCGGGGTTCAACGGCGCGAGCTTCGTCAACTACGGCGCCGACCTCAGCTCACTGCTCATGGCTGCCCTCTGGGCGATCGCGCTCACGAGCTACGTCGTCGCCCTCTTCCTCCTGGCTCGTCGGGCCGTCGAGGACGCGGACGCCCGCACCGAGGCGCCGGCCTTCGCCCCCCGCTGACCCCACGCCGGGCGAAGGCGTCGGCAGCCTGCTACGCCTGCGGCCGCAGGGCGATCGCCATCGCCTCGACGGCCAGCAGCGGCGCGACGTTCCCGGACAGGCGCGTGCGGGCCACCCCGACGGCGTCCATGCGGCGCAGCGTCTGCTCGGGCGTCGAGCCGGCCGCCAGCTCGCGCACCATGTCGTCCTGCTCCGCGTTGACGAGGTCGACCGCCGCGCCGAGCTGCACCACGAGGACGTCGCGGTAGAGGGAGAGCAGGTCGAGCATCGCGCGGTCCAGCACGTCACGCTGCGCGCGCGTGGCGCGGCGCTTCTGGTCCTCCTCCAGCTGCTTGACCTGCGACCGGACCGCGGGCGGCAGCGTGGCAAGCCCCTCGGCCCCGAGCGAGCGGAGCAGCCCGGCGCGCTCCGTCGCGTCGCGCTCGCCGGTCGCCGCCTTGGCGTCGGCCTGCGCGGTCTCGACGAGCCGGCCCGCGGCGAGCACCGCGTCGCCGACGCCGCGCACGCGCCCGGCGATCGCCAGCACCTCGGCGCGGCGTGCGCGGGCCTCCGGGTCGCGCGCGAGCCGGCGGGCGACACCGACGTGGCTGCTGGCCGCCCGGGCCGCCATGAGGGCGGCGTGCGGCTCGATCCCGTCACGGCGCACCAGCAGCTCCGCCACCGCCTCGACCGGCGGCACCCGCAGCGCCACCGCACGGCACCGCGAGCGGATGGTGACGATGACGTCGGCCGCGCTCGGCGCGCACAGCACCCACACGGTGCGCTCGGCCGGCTCCTCCACGGCCTTGAGCAGGGCGTCCGCCGCCTCGTCGGTGAAGCGGTCCGCATCCTCGACGAGGATCACCCGCCAGCGGCCCAGCGACGGCGCACGGGCGGCCAGCCCGACGAGCGAGCGAGCCACCTCGACCCGGATGAACACGCCCTCGGTCGCGACCACCGTGACGTCGGGATGCGTGCCGCCCAGCGTCGTCGTGCACTCGTGGCAACGGCCGCAGCCGCCCTCCGGGCACTGCAGCGCCGCGGCGAACGCGCGCGCCGCGACGGACCGGCCCGAGCCCGGCGGGCCGGTGAGCAGCCATGCGTGGGTCATGGCCTCCCGGTGCGTCGCGGCGTGCGACAGCACGGCGACCGCAGGCTCCTGACCGACGACCTCGTCCCAGACGGACGGGTCCTTCGGGCCCATCGGGGTCAGGCTGGCCGCGCCGCCGGCCCCGCTCACGGCTGCTCCTCGCCCAGCAGCCCCGCCACGCGCGCGCGGATCGCCGCGGCCAGCTCGTCGGCCGGCGCGGTGGCGTCCAGCACCAGCCACCGCCCCGGGTCCGCGGCGGCCCGGTCCAGGAACGCCTGCCGGGTGCGCCGGTGGAACTCGTCGCCCGCCCGCTCCAGGCGATCCGGCTCGCCGGTCATCCGCGCGAGCCCCGCCACCGGGTCGATGTCGAGCAGTGCCGTGAGGGACGGCAGCAGCCCCTCGGTGGCCCACAAGGACAGTCGCTCCACCTCGCCCGCCCCGAGGCCGCGGCCCACGCCCTGGTAGGCCACCGACGAGTCGAGGTACCGGTCGGTGAGCACCACGTCGCCGCGCTCCAGCGCGGGCCGCACCACGGAGTCGACGTGGTGCGCGCGGTCCGCCGCGTAGAGCAGCGCCTCGGCGCGCGGGCCCACGTGGTCGCCGTGCAGCACCGCCGTGCGGAGCATGGTGCCCAGCGCGGTGCCGCCGGGCTCGAGGGTCACCACCACCCGCTCGCCGCGCGCGCGCAGCCAGTCGGCGAGGAGCCGGATCTGGGTGGACTTGCCGGCGCCGTCACCGCCCTCGAAGGAGACGAACAGCCCGGTCACGGCGTCAGGGTAGCCGCGCTCCCCGACAGTCACTCCTCACCGGGGTAGACGACGCCCACCTGCCGGCGCACCTCGTCCATCACCCGGAGCTCCGCGAGCGTGTCGTCCCACGTCATGAGGGGGCTCTGCGTGACGTGGTCCGCCACGCAACGCGCCACCTCGGCGGCCTCGTGCGCGAACGTGCGGGCCATCGGCTGCTCGAACCGCCACGTGCGCCCGTCGCGGCGTTGCACCGTGAAGCTCGTCGGCTCGTAGAAGTCGCCGTCCACGGTGACGAAGCCCTCGGTGCCGGAGATCGCCGACGTCGTCGGCGTCTTGGCCCAGAGCGTGGTCGAGAGGTCGGCCTGCGCACGGTCGGCGTAGCGCAGCACCATCGAGACCTGCCCGTCCACCCCCGTCTCGGTGAGCTGACCCACGGCCTTGACTTCGTCGGGCTCGCCCAGGAAGTCCAGCGCCCACGCCACGGGGTACACGCCGAGGTCGAGCAGCGCGCCGCCGGCGAGCGCCGGGGCGAACAGCCGGCTCTTGGGGTCGAACGCGAAGGCCTGGCCGTGGTCGGCGCGCACGTTGACGAGCTCGCCGATCTCGCCGCCGTCGATCACCTGGTGCAGCGCGGCGACGTGCGGCAGGAACCGCGTCCACATCGCCTCCAGCACGAACACGCCGGCCGCACGCGCCGCGGCGAACACCCGCTCCGCCTCGGCGACGTTGCGCGTGAACGGCTTCTCGACGAGCACGTGCTTGCCCGCGGCGATCGCGAGCAGCGCGTTCTCGGCGTGCTCGGAGTGCGGCGTCGCGACGTAGATGGCGTCGACCTGCGGGTCCTCGACGAGGTCGCGGTAGCCCACGTGCGTGGTGGGGATGCCGTGCGCGGTGGCGAACCGCTCGGCGCGGTCCCGGTTGCGCGAACCGACCGCGACCACCTGGGCGCGCGTCCCGGCCGACACCGTCTGCGCGAAGTGGGCGGCGATGGAGCCGGCGCCGAGGATCCCCCAGCGGATCGGCGGTGCGGTACGGGGGTCCGGGGTGCGTGCCATGGTGCCCAACCTAGCGGGGTCGCCCGGGCGGGTCGCACGGTGCCGGGGCGGCTGGCGCTACGCCTTGCTGCGCGCCTTCGTCGTGCGCGTGCCCGAGGAGCGGCCGCCGCCCCGCTTGGGTGCCGGGCCGGCCGCCCGCTTGGCGGCCAGCAGCTCGATCGCCTGCTCACGCGTGACGGTCTCGGCGGTGACGTCCTTGGGCAGCGTGCGGTTGGTGATCCCGTCGGTGACGTACAGGCCGAACCGCCCGTCCTTGACGACGATCGGGCGGCCCGACTCGGGGTCGTCGCCCAGCTCGGCGAGCGGCGGCGCCGCCGCGGCCCGGCCCGCGCCGTACTTCGGCTGCGCGTAGATCTCGAGCGCCTGCTCGAGCGTCACGTCGAACAGGGCCTCCTCGCTGGGGAGCGTGCGCGAGTCGGTGCCCTTCTTCAGGTAAGGCCCGTAGCGGCCGTTCTGCGCCGTGATCTGCTCGCCCGACGAGGGGTCGACACCCACCACGCGGGGCAGCGAGAACAGCCGGAGCGCGTCGTCGAGCGTCACCGAGTCGACCGTCATCGTCTTGAACAGCGACGCGGTGCGCGGCTTGGGCGCGGCCGCGAGGGCCTTCTTGCGCGCGGCGGCCGACAGGCCCGGGTCGAGCTCGGGCTCCGGCAGCTGCTCGGTGACGTACGGGCCGTACCGGCCGTTCTTCACGACGATCGGCGTACCCGTCGCCGGGTCGGTGCCCAGCACGCGGTCGCCCTCGGGCTCGGCCGCCAGCAGCTCGCGCGCCCGGTCGGCCGAGAGCTCGTCGGGCGCCAGGTCCTCCGGCACGGACGCCCGCGCGCCGTCCGGGCCCTCGAGGTAGGGCCCGTAGCGGCCGACGCGCAGCGTGATCCCGTCGGCGACCTCGATCGAGTTGACGTCGCGCGCGTCGATCTCGCCGAGGTTGTCCACCAGCCCGCGCAGGCCGCCCGTGGCGCGCGAGTCGGAGCGGTCCCCGAAGTAGAACTCGGTGAGCCAGTCCACCCGGTCGCGCTGCCCGGAGGCGATCCGGTCGAGGTCCTCCTCCATCTCGGCCGTGAACGAGTAGTCCACCAGCCGGTCGAAGTTCTCCTCCAGCAGCCGGGTCACGGCGAACGCGAGCCACGTGGGCACGAGCGCCTGGCCACGGCTGGTCACGTAGCCGCGGTCCTGGATCGTGGAGATGGTCGCGGCGTACGTCGACGGCCGGCCGATGCCGCGCTCCTCGAGCGCCTTGACGAGCGCCGCCTCCGTGTAGCGCGGCGGGGGCGTCGTGGCGTGGGAGTCCGCGGCCAGGTCGGCCGCGGTCAGCGCGTCGCCCGCGGCCATCACGGGCAGCCGGCGCTCGTCCGGCTGCGCGGCGACGGCCTCGTCGTCGTAGCGCGCGGTGTCCTGGCCCTCCTCGTAGGCCGCCAGGAACCCGCGGAACGTGATGACCGTCCCGGACGCCGAGAACACGGCCTCGCGCTGCTGCCCGCCCACCGTGGCGGTCGCCGCGAGCCGCACCGACGCGGTCTGACCGGCCGCGTCGGCCATCTGCGAGGCGACCGTGCGCTTCCAGATGAGCTCGTACAGGCGGAACTGGTCACCGGAGATCTCGCGCGCCACCTGCGCCGGCGTGCGGAAGTGGTCGCCCGCGGGCCGGATGGCCTCGTGCGCCTCCTGCGCGCCCTTGGCCTTCGCCGTGTACACGCGGGCGTGCTCGGGCACGTACTCGGCCCCGTACAGCTCCGCCGCCTGGCGCCGCGCGGCGTCGATCGCCTGGCTCGACAGCACCGGCGAGTCGGTGCGCATGTAGGTGATGTAGCCGTTCTCGTACAGGCTCTGGGCGGTGCGCATGGTGGCGCGCGCGCTCATCCGCAGCTTGCGGCCCGCCTCCTGCTGCAGCGTCGAGGTGGTGAACGGCGCTGCCGGACGCCGCGTGTACGGCTTCGTCTCCAGGCTCTGCACCGCGAAGCTCGCGCCGGTCAGCGCCTCCGCGAGCGCCGTGGCCGCGGCGCCGTCGAGGTGGGCCGCGTCGCCACGCAGCGCGCCCCGGTCGTCGAAGTCGCGGCCGCTCGCCACGCGGCGCCCGTCCAGGCCCGTCAGCCGTGCCGCGAAGGCCGGCTCCGCCGGGTCCGCGACGCGGAACGTGCCGGTGACGTCCCAGTACTCGGCCGCCCGGAACGCCATGCGCTCACGCTCGCGCTCGACGACGAGCCGCGTCGCCACCGACTGCACGCGCCCCGCCGACAGGCCCGGGCGCACCTTCCGCCACAGCACCGGCGAGACCTCGTAGCCGTACAGCCGGTCGAGGATGCGGCGGGTCTCCTGGGCGTCGACGAGTCGGTCGTCGAGCTCGCGCGTGCTGGTCAGCGCCCGCTGGATGGCCTCGCGCGTGATCTCGTGGAACACCATGCGCTTGACCGGCACCTTCGGCTTGAGCTCGGCCAGCAGGTGCCACGCGATGGCCTCGCCCTCGCGGTCCTCGTCGGTGGCGAGGTAGAGCTCGTCGGACTCCTTGAGCAGCCGCTTGAGCTCGGCGACCTTCTTCTTCTTGTCGGCGTCCACCACGTAGTAGGGCTGGAAGCCCTCGTCCACGTTGACGGCGAACTTGCCGAACGGGCCCTTCTTCATGTCCGCCGGCAGCTCCGAGGGCTGGGGGAGGTCGCGGATGTGACCGACCGACGCCTCGACCTCGTAGTCGGGGCCGAGGTAACCGGAGATCGTGCGCGCCTTGGCGGGCGACTCCACGATGACGAGCTTGCGTGCCATGACCGTCCGCCGGTTCCTGCCTGTCGATGTCCGTCCGTTGCCCTGCGGACTCTACGACGCCTCGTCAAGCGCGACGCCCAGGGTGCAGGTGTCAGAGCCCGTCGACGAGGGGCGCCGCGGCGGCGTTCCCGAGGGGCGGCAGGCCCAGCATGTGCTCGGTGGTGCGCAGCAGCGCGTAGTGGTCCAGGCGGCCCGCGATAGTGGTCCCGGGGGCCACCGACGGCGCCACGACCAGCAGCGGGACCCGGTTGGCGGCCGAGCCCTCGTCCTCGTCCCACGTGATGAAGACCGCCGTGTCGCCCCGCTGGTACGCCGGGCTGGCGAGCATCGCGGGGAGCATCCCGCGCAGCCATGCGTCGCCCGCGGCCACGGAGCAGTCGTGCATGTCGTGGCACAGGTCGGGCGTGACGAACGCGAACGCGGGCATCCGGTCGCTCGCCAGGTCCGCCGAGAGCTGGTCCAGCCCGACGTCCCAGCGCGCGCAGTCGGCGCGCACGGCCGTGTAGTACACGGCGGGGTTGTGCTTGACGGCGTAGCGGCCGCGCGAGGTCGTCGCGCACGGCGTGGGCATCGACTCGTCGTACGCGCGCCAGGACAGGCCCGCGTCGGCCACCTGGGAGAACAGCGACGGGCCCGCCAGCGGGTGGGCGGCCGGGCCGGCGTCGTCGGTCACACCGTGCGTCGATCCCGACGTCGCGGCCAGGTAGTTCGGCAGCGACGGGTGGGTGACGCCGTGGGCGTCCGCCGCCGACGCGCACGCCGCGGCCAGGCCCGAGAGGTAGGGCGCGGCCGACGAGCCGAGCGCCGACGCCTTGTTCTCGAACCAGATCCACACGACGTGCCGCCACCGGGCGGGCGCGGGTGCTCCGACGCAGGGCCGCGCGGCGGTCACCGCCGCAACCCCACCCGACGACGGCGCGGCAGTGCCCGTCGGCCCGCCCGGGAGGGGGGCCGCCGCGCCCGCGGTCGACCGTTCCGTCGGGACGTCCGGGCCGGGCGCGGGCGCGCCGCAGCCGGCGACGAGCGCCGACACCACCGCGGCGACCAGCACCCACCTCGCGACCACCTCGGACCGACCCACCCGGCCCACTCTGCGCGACCACGGCGGCCGGTGTCGACCAGGCCGCCCGCCCGGGACGTCCCCCGCACGCCGGCCGCGCGCGGTGCGCCACCCGCGGGGCCCTCACGCGAGCGCGAGCGGCGCCGGGACGTCCACCTCCGGCAGGCCGGCCGCCGCGAGCGCGGCAGGGTCGTGGCGCAGGCAGGCGACCCGGCGCGACGGGTCGTCGCCCGCCACCGCCGGCGGCACGAGGGCCGGGTGCAGCGTGCGGCACCCCTCGACGACGAACGCGCACCGCGCGGCGAACGGGCAGCCGGCCGGCAGGTGCCCCATGTCGGGCGGCGACCCCGGGATGCCGCCCAGCTCGCGCCGCGGCCCGTGCAGCGGCGGGAAGGAGTGCAGCAACCCCTGCGAGTAGGGGTGCCGCGGCCGCCGGTAGACGTCGTCGGCCGCGGCGTCCTCGACGATCTCGCCCGCGTACATGATCGCGATGCGGTCGGCGATCTCGATGAGCAGCGAGACGTCGTGCGTGATGAAGACGACGGCGAAGCCCAGCCGGTCGCGCAGCTGCATGATCTGCTCGAGGATCTGGCGCTGCATGACCACGTCGAGCGCGGTGGTGGGCTCGTCCATGATGAGCACGCGCGGCTCGAGCGCCAGCGCCATCGCGATCATGACGCGCTGCCGCATGCCGCCGGACAGCTGGTGCGGGAACGAGCGCAGGCGCTCGGGCGAGATGCCGACCATCGTCAGGAGCTCGCGCGCGCGGTCCTCGCGCTCCGCGCGCGTGGACCGGGGGCGGTGCGCCGCGATGGTGTCCGTCAGCTGGCGCCCCACGCGGTACACCGGGTTGAGCGAGTTCATGGCGCCCTGGAACACGAGCGCGGTGTCCTCCCAGCGCGACGCCCGCAGCTCGTCGTCGGACTGCCGCAGGACGTCCACGGGCGCGCCCACCTCGGGGTGGTAGAGCACCTCTCCGGAGACGATGAGGCCCGGGGGCGCGAGCAGCCGCGTCGCCGCGTACACGAGCGTCGACTTGCCGCAGCCGGACTCGCCGGCCAGGCCGAGCACCTCGCCCTCGTGCAGCGTGAGGTCGACGCCACGCAGGGCGTGGACGCGGTGCTCGCCGTAGCCGTAGTCGACGGCCAGGCCCGTGATCTCGAGGACCGGGCGGGCGGCGGGCCGCCGCCGCCGGGCGTCCGGGGCGTAGCGGGCGATCTCGTCGGCGAAGCTCATCGGGTGGCCTCCGGGCGGCGCGGCAGGTCGCGGACCGTGGCGGTGAACCCGATCCGGGGTCGGATGCCGCGCCTGCGCATCTCGCGGGGCTTGAGCCCCGCGAGCCGCAGCCGCGGGTTGACGAACTCGTCGATGCCGAAGTTCACCAGCGACAGCGCCATGCCGAGCACCGCGATGAGCAGGCCCGCCGGCACGAACCACCACCACGCCCCCCGGGCGAGGGCCTGGTTGCCCTGCGCCCAGTAGAGGACGGTGCCCCAGCTCCAGTCGTTGACGTTGGCGACGCCGATGAAGGCCAGCGTCGTCTGCGACAGCACCGCGAAGGTCATCGTCGAGATGAACGACGAGGCGATGATCGCCGTGAGGTTCGGCAGGGTCTCGAACCAGACGATGCGCCACGTCCGCTCGCCCGACGCGCGGGCGGCCTCGACGAAGTCGCGCCGTCGCAGCGACAGGGTCTGTGCTCGCAGCAGGCGTGCGCCCCACGCCCACCCGGTCCCGGCGAGCACGAGCGCGATGGTGAGGTTGCTGGTGCTCCGGATCGCGGCGGCCACCAGGATGATCAGCGGCAGCGCCGGGATGACGAGGAAGATGTTCGACAGCGCCGACAGCATCTCGTCGCCCGCCCCGCCGACGAAGCCCGCGGTGACGCCCACGGCGATCGCCAGGAGCGTCGCGATCACCGCGGCGAGGACGCCGACCACCATGACGCCCCGCGTGCCGACGAGCAGCTGGCTGAAGACGTCGCGGCCGATGTGGTCGGTGCCGAGCAGGTGCTTGGCGCTGGGGTGCTCCAGGAGCTTGCCCACGCCCACCTTGGAGGGGTCGTAGGGCGCGATCCACGGCCCGATCACCGCGAGCACCGTGAACGCCGCGAGGATGACCAGCCCGGTGACGGACTTGCCGTTCCGGACGAAGACGAACCGGCGTCGCGGCCCGGCACCGGGCCGGACGACGAGCGGCGCGGCCGCCGGCGCGGCCTCCAGCGCGGTGTCGACGGGGACGTTGGACATCTCAGGCCTCCTGCCGGGTCCGGGGGTCGAGCAGCACGTAGACGACGTCCGCCAGGACGTTGGCGACCAGCACGGACAGCGTGATGACCAGGAAGATGCCCTGCATCAGCGGGTAGTCCTTGCCGCCGATCGCCTGGAACAGCCGGAACCCGATGCCGGGGTAGCTGAACACCATCTCCATGACGAGGGTCCCGGAGACGACGAATCCGAGCGAGAGGGCGAAGCCCGACACCTGCGGCAGGATCGCGTTCCGCGCGGCGTAGCCGAACATGACGCGCCGCTCCGACAAGCCCTTGGCCTGGGCCACCGTGACGTAGTCCTCGCTCGTGACCGTCACCATCATGTTGCGCATCCCGAGGATCCAGCCGGCGACCGACGAGAGCACGATCGTCAGGCCGGGCAGCAGCGCGTGCTGCAGCACCGAGCCGATGAAGGCTCCGCTCCACGAGGGCAGCAGGTTCCCGTCGTAGCCGCCGCCCGTGGGCAGCACCTTCCAGGTCACGGCGAACGCGGCGATCGCGATGATGCCGAGCCAGAAGTACGGGACCGACGAGAAGAACGTGGTGATCGGGACGATCGCGTCCGCCTTCGTGCCGCGGCGCCAGCCCAGGTAGACCCCGACGAGCGAGCCGCCGACCACCGAGATGATCGTCGCGACGCCGACCAGGCCGACCGTCCAGGGCAGCGAGGACCGCAGCACCTGGGAGACGGGCGTCGGGAAGTAGGAGAACGAGATCCCGAGGTCGCCCCGGAACAGCTGCCCCCAGTACTGCCAGTACTGGTCCCAGAGGCTCACCTTCTTGTCGAGCCCGAACAGGACGTACAGCGCCTGGATCGCGTGGCTGTCGAGCTGGCCCTGGTACCGGTTGATGAGCGCCTGCACCGGGTCGCCGGGGATCATGCGCGGGATGAAGAAGTTGATGGTCACCGCGGCCCACGCCGTGACGGCGTAGAAGACCACGCGGCGGACGAGGAACCTCATCGGGCCACCTCCTGGCTCACCTTGGCGGTGCCGAGGTCGGGCGCCCCGGGCTCGTCGGGCGCGTAGCCCCAGCACGCGACCTCGCGGCCGGTGCCGATCGACAGCAGGCCGGGGACCCGCGTGCGGCACAGCTCGGTGGCGAACGGGCACCGCGGGTGGAACCGGCAGCCCGCCGGCGGGTCCACCATGTTCGGCGGCTCCCCGGTGGCGCCGGTGCGCAGCGGGTCGCCGAGGTGCTCGGGATCGGGCGCCGAGCGGACCAGCAGCTGCGTGTACGGGTGCGCGGGCGCCTGCGTCACCGACTCGCTGTCGCCGGTCTCGACGGTCTGCCCGGCGTACATCACGTGCGTGCGGTCGGCGAAGTAGCGCGCCGAGGCGATGTCGTGCGTGATGTAGAGGATCGCGATGCCGAGCCGGTCGCGCAGGTCGCGCAGCAGGTTGAGCACGCCGAGCCGGATCGACACGTCGAGCATCGAGATCGGCTCGTCGGCCAGCAGCACCTCGGGCTCCGCCGCGAGCGCCCGCGCGATCGCCACGCGTTGCCGCTGGCCCCCGGACAGCTCGTGCGGGAACTTGTCGACGTACGCGTCGGGCGCCAGCTGGACGCGCTCGAGCAGGCCGCGCAGCGCGTCCTGCAGCGCGTCCCCGCGCAGCCCGGGGTGGTGGATCCGCAGCGCGCGCGTGAGCACGTAGCGCACGGTGTGCACCGGGTTCAGCGACGCGAAGGGGTCCTGGAAGATCATCTGGACGCGCCGGCAGTACGCGCGGAAGCCGCGCCCGGTCAGGGCGGTCACGGGCGCGCCGTGCAGCAGCACCCGGCCCGAGGTCTGCGGGTGCAGCCGCGCGAGCAGCCGCGCCACCGTCGACTTGCCGGAGCCGGACTCGCCGACGAGGGCCAGCACCTGGCCGGCCCGCAGCTGCAGGTCGACGCCGTCGACCGCGTGCACGACGCCGCGCGCGGACAGGCCCCGGACGGGGAAGTGCTTGGTCAGCGCGACCGCCTCGAGGACGACGTCGTCGGGCGGGGCGGGAGTGTCGCTCATCGATCACCTGGTGCTCGGAGGGACGGGACGGGCGGTCCCCGCCGGCGGCGGACGGTGCCGGCGGGGACCGCGACGATCGGTCAGGAGGCGGGCTTCAGCTTCGTGAGGATCCACCCCGCGTTGGCGACCGTCGGCTGCGGGTTGGCGTACGCGTTGCCGTCGTCCGGCCACCCGACGTAGTACTTCGTCGAGTACTCGGCGGCGGCCGGGCGGGCGTCCACCGCGATGGCCGGCACCTGGTCGACGAAGATCTGCTCGATCGTGTCCAGCGCCGCCTTCCGGCCGGCGTCGTCCGTGGCGTCCGTGTACGCCTTGAACGCGGCGGCGGCGGTGGCGTCCTGGAACCGGCCGAGGTCCCAGTTGGCCTGCTGCCCGATCGGCAGGTAGTACGCGGGGTCGAACATGTCCGAGTACATCTCGAACGGCGTCATGCCGGTGTTCGTCCAGTGCAGGGCGGCGTCGAAGTCGCCCTTGTTGTTGGCGGCGAACCACGCGTCGGCGGTCGGGGTGTCGGTCGTCGCGTTCATGCCGATCGACTGCGCGGCCTGGGCGATGAGCTGCTGGCTGGTGACGTAGTCGTTCCAGCCGGCGGGGACCCACAGCTTGAAGGACACCTGCTGGCCGTCCTTGCCGATGAGCTTGTCGCCGTCGTACCGGTACCCGGCGTCGGTGAGCACCTTCTTGGCGCCCGCGACGTCCACCGAGAAGTTCTTGCCCTTGTACTGGTCGGCGATGAAGGAGTCACCGGCGGGCGTGGGGATGCCCGTGATGTTCGTCAGCTCGGGGAACAGCCCGGACTCGGCCACCTCGGAGGCCTGCTTGCGGTCGACGACCATGTTGAGCGCCTTGCGGACCGCGACGTCGTTGAACGGCGGCTTGGTCACGTTGAGCATGAGCTGGTCGATGCCCAGGCCGGCGGGCATGAAGACCTTGTTGTGCGCGGGGTCCTTGGCCACGTAGACGTTCTGGTAGTCCGCGATGAACGTCCAGCCCCACTGGCACTCGCCGGTGGCCAGCGCCGTGGTCTCCGTGTCGTTGCCGGAGTAGGACGTGTAGCGCAGCTGGGGCACGGCGAGCTTGCCGCCCCAGTAGTGCGGGTTGGCGTCGAGGATGACGGCCTGGTCCGTCCACGACGTGAGCGTGTACGGCCCGGTGCCCACCGGCTTCTGGTTGGGGTCCGTCACCGGGTTGGCGATGGTCGACCAGATGTGCTTCGGCACCACGAACAGCTGCAGGATCTTGATCTGGTTGATGAACTGGCCGGACGTGAAGCCCACGGTCACGGTGTCACCCGAGACCGAGATGTCCCCGTAGGGGATGCCCTCGGTGTTGAGCTCCTTGTGGTCCTTGCGCAGCTGGAGCGAGAACGCGATGTCCTCGGCGGTGAAGGGCTGGCCGTCCGACCACGTGACGCCGTCGCGGGCCGTGAGGGTCAGCTGCGTGTAGTCCGCGTTCCACTGCCACGCCTTGGCGAGCCACGGCTCCGGCTTGTTCGCCGGCCGCGTGTCGTTGACCTGCGCCAGCGGCTCGTAGATGGCCCACCGGTAGCCGAGCGAGTTGCCGGACGCGGTGTTGAGGAACGGGTTGGAGTTGTTCGTCTGCGGACCGTTCGGCATGCAGATCGTCAGCGTCTGGCCGGTACCGGCCGCGCTGGTTCCGCCACCGGACGCCCCGGCGGTGGGTGAGGTGCCGCCACCGCTGCTGCAGGCGGTGGCGAGCATCGCGACGGCCGCCAGGGTGGCGACCGTCGCGGCGAGCTTGCGCGTGGTCACGAGTGCCTCCTTGCACTGTGGGCGACGGACATCCTCCGCCGCCGTCGTTGCGTGGACTACTGCTCGAACTGCTGTGGGACGTCGACGTCCGTGGTCAGGCGCAGGTCGCGCGACGAGCGACCCACGCGCAGCCGGTAGGTGCCGGGTGGCGTCGCCCACCCGGCACCTCTGTCCCAGGTCCGCAGCGCGTGCGGGTGCAGACGGACCTGGACGGTCGTGGTGGCGCCCGGATCGGCGTCCACGACGGCGAACCCGCCGAGCCAGCGCACCGGACGCTCCCCCGCGGGGGTGCCGGCGGGCGGCTCGACGTAGACCTGGACCACCTCACGGCCGCGCCGGCGGCCGGTGTTGGTGAGCGTGACGGTGACCGTCGCGCCGTCCTCGTCGCGCTCGGCTCCGGCGGCCACGTACTCCCACGAGGTCCAGCCGAGCCCGTGGCCGAACGGCGCCGCGGGGACGCGGCCCAGCCGGTCCCAGCCGCGGTGGCCCACGTCGACGCCCTCGGCGTAGTCGACGATCCCGGCCACGGGCACCGCATCGGGCACGGGGACGTCCGCCGCGCGGGCCGGCAGGGTCCACGGCAGCCGGCCGGAGGGCTCCACCAGGCCGGACAGCGCGTCGGCCAGGCCGTCGGCCCACTCCTGCCCGCCCAGCCAGCCCCACACGACGCACGGCGCCTGAGTCAGCCACGGCAGCAGCACCGGCGCGCCGGCGTCGACCACGACGATCGTGCGCGGCTGCACCGCCAGCACGGCGCGCACCAGCTCGTCCTGGTCGCCGGGAAGCTCGAGGCCGGTCCGGTCCCAGCCCTCGGACTCCACCTCCTCGGTGGTCCCGACGACGACCACGGCGACGTCGGCCGCCGCGGCCGCGGCCACCGCCTGTGCGCGCCGTTCCTCGGGGGACGGGCCCGGCTCGTCGTGCCGCAGCCGCAGCCGCAGGAAGGTGTCGTACCCCACCGGGTGCACCACCTGCACGGTCGCGTCGATCTCCACCTCGCCGGGGCCGGTCACCGGCACCATGACCGCCGCGGGGTGGTTGTACGTCGAGTCGAGCACCACGTCCTCGCCCACCACGCGGTCGCTGCGCGACACCTCGCGGCCGTCGACGAGCACGCGGTGAGTTCCGATCGTCGCGACGCCGACGGCGTGCACGCCGGGTGCGGCCAGGGGCACCCGGGTGCGCAGCCGGAGCGCCACGGCGTCGTCGGGCAGCCCGGGGACGTCCTCGTCCCAGCCGGCGGCGACCCAGGCGCGCAGCACGCGGCCCGCGGCGTCGAGCAGCTCCACGTGCACACCGGCGTCGCCCCCGGGCGTGGTGGCGGCCGACAGGTCCAGCGCCGGCGCCGTGAAGCGCGAGACCGCGCCCGCGACGAGCTCCACCGTGGCCGCGGGGAACGCACACGCCAGCGCCGCGTCGAGCGCGACGTGACGCTCCGGCCGCACGGCGGACGAGCCGCCCCCGGCGAGGAACGGGGTCACCGCGTTGGGGCCGACGAGCGCGATCCGGGCGGGCCGGTCGAGCGGCAGCAGCCCGGCGTCGTCCTTGAGCACGACGAGCGAGCGGGCGACGAGCTCGCGCAGCACGCTCGGCACGTCGACACCCGCGGGCGGCGCCGCCGGCGGCCCGAACGCGCCGACGCGCGCGGCGAGCCGGAGCACGCGCAGCACCTTGTCGTCGAGCTCGTCCTCCGTGACCTGGCCCGCGGCCACGGCCGCCGCGAGCCCGTCCCCCCAGGGTCCGTCCGGGCCGGGCATCTGCAGGTCCATGCCCGCGCGCACCGGCCCCACCACGGACTTGGTGGCCACCCAGTCCGAGACGAGCACGCCGTCGAAGCCCCACTCGCCCTTGAGGACGTCGGTGAGGAGGTGGCGGTGCTCGAGCACGGGGGCGGACTCGACGCCGTCGTCGACCCCGTTGTAGGCGCCCATGACGGACCAGGCGCCGGCCTCGACCAGCGCCTCGAACGGCGCGAGGTAGACCTCGCGCAACGTGCGCTCGTCGAGCCGGGAGACGTAGCGCGTGCGCTCGGTCTCGGAGTCGTTGGCGACGTAGTGCTTGACGCACATGCCGACGCCACGCGCCTGCGCGGCTCCGACCAGCGGCACCGCGAGCGCCGCCGTGAGCACGGGGTCCTCGCTGAAGCACTCGAAGTGGCGGCCCCCCACGGGCGTGCGCTGGAGGTTGACCTGAGGGGCGAGCACCACGTCGACCCCGTGCCGGCGCGCCTCGGCGGCGAACGCCTCGCCGACGCGCGCCGCCAGCGCCACGTCCCACGTCGCTCCCAGCGCCGAGGGCGCCGGGAACGCCGCCGACGACTCGTCGGAGTCGCCGCGCACGCCCGCCGGCCCGTCGGACATGACCACCGAGCGCAGCCCGAGGCGCGGCACCGCGGCCGTCCGCCACATGTCGACGCCCACCAGGAGCGCCACCTTCTCGTCGCGCGTGAGCGCGGCCAGCACCGACGCGGGGTCTGCGGCGGGGGCGGTCGTGCGGACCGTGTCGAGAGCCACTGCGGCGGGGCCTTCCTGCGGGACGTCGTCGTCGTTCGGGACATGCAACCACGTTGCTTACTTACCTGTCAGTAAGTGCAAGGTCACAGTATGGTGTCGGCCCATGGGAGCGGAACCAGCCCGCCCCGCGGACCGCGCGCGGCGCGGCCCGCGCCAAGGGACGGCAGCCAGGCGCGAGGAGATCCTGCGCGCGGCCGCGGCGACCTTCGGCCAGAAGGGCTACAAGACCGGGTCGCTGGCCGACGTCGCCGAGCAGGTGGGCATGACGCACGCGGGCGTGCTCCACCACTTCAAGTCCAAGGAGCAGCTGCTCACCGCGGTGCTCGACTTCCGCGACGCCGAGCAGGTCGCCGAGCTCGAGGGCAAGCACATCCCCGGCGGCCTCGAGCTGTTCCGCCACCTGCTGCTCACGGCCCGCATGAACGCCGAGCGGCCCGGCATGGTGCAGACCTACGCCGTCATCACGGGCGAGGCCGTCACCGACGGCCACCCCGCCCGCCCCTGGGCCACCGCCCGCTTCGCCTCCCTGCGCGACGAGGTGGCCGACGCCCTCGTCGCCTGGCACCCGGAGGTCGACCGCGACCTCGCCTACCAGGCCGCGGCCGCGATCCTCGGCGTCATGGACGGCCTGCAGATCCAGTGGCTGCTGGACCCCGACGCGGTCGACCTCGCGCAGGCCACCGCCTTCGCGATCGAGGCGATCGTCGCCGCGGCCGTCGCCGGGGCGGGCCGCCCGCAGCCCGTGCCCCCACCGTCCGCCTGAGCAGGCTCAGCAACTTCACAGGAACGCTCCAGGGGTGCCACAGGTGGCCCCTCGATCCTCGTGCCCATGACGACGACCACCGCCCGCCGGCCCGACGTCCTGACACGCGCCGACGGCTCCCCCATCCGGGCCCTCGTCGTGGACGACGAGCCCAACCTCGCCGAGCTCCTCGCCACCGCGCTGCGGTACGAGGGCTGGCAGGTGGAGCACGCGCTCACCGGCCACGCCGCGATCCGCCGGGCGCGCGAGCTCGAGCCCGACGTCGTGGTGCTCGACGTCATGCTCCCCGACCTCACCGGGCTCGAGGTGCTCGGCCGGATGCGGTCGACGCACCCGAACGTCCCGGTGCTGTTCCTCACGGCGAAGGACGCCGTCGAGGACCGCATCGCCGGGCTCACCGCCGGCGGCGACGACTACGTCACCAAGCCGTTCTCGCTCGAGGAGGTCGTCGCGCGGCTGCGGGCCCTGCTGCGCCGCACCGGCGCCGCCACCGGGCACCAGGAGGCCCAGCTCGTCGTCGGCGACCTGCGGATGGACGAGGACAGCCACGAGGTGTGGCGCGGCACCGACGACATCCACCTCACCGCGACCGAGTTCGAGCTGCTGCGCTACTTCATGCGCAACCCGCGCCGCGTGCTGAGCAAGGCCCAGATCCTCGACCGCGTGTGGCAGTACGACTTCGGCGGCCAGGCCAACATCGTCGAGCTCTACGTCTCCTACCTGCGCCGCAAGATCGACAAGGGCCGGACGCCGATGCTGCACACGCTGCGGGGCGTCGGGTACGTGCTCCGCCCGGCGTGAGGCGCCGCCGCCGCCCGGTCCGGCCCACGCTGCGCCGGCGCCTGACGCTGACCGCGGTCGGCCTGCTCGCCGTCGTCGTCACCGTCATCGGCGTCACGTCCACGCTGGCGCTGCGCGCGTCCCTGCTGCAGCAGGTCGACGACCGGCTCGTCGCCGCCGCCGCGCGCGCGGGCAGCGCCACCAAGACGCAGCCCACGGACCCGGTGGACACCCCGCTGACGAGCGACCACGACGCGGACAACCGCCCGCCGTGGTTCGAGGGCCCGGGCCAGGACGTCGGCACCGTCAACGTCGTCACGTCCGGGCAGGTGCGCAGCGGCTACATCGCCTCGGACGGCACCTACCGGCCGTTGACGAGCACGCAGCTGGCCACGCTGCTCACCGTGCCCACGGACGGCACCATCGTCCCGGTCTCGCTCGGCACCCTCGGTTCGTACCGCGCGGTGGCCGGCACGTCCGACGAGGGCACCGTCATCACCGCGATCCCCGTCGCGAGCGCAGAGTCCACCGTGCGGCGGTACATCGCCGTCGAGCTCGTCGTGGCCTTCGTCGGGCTGGCGCTCGCGGCCGCGGCCGCGAACGTCCTCGTGCGCCGAGGCCTGCGGCCCCTCACCGAGGTCGCCGCCACCGCGACACGCGTCTCCGAGCTGCCGCTCGACAAGGGCGAGGTCTCGCTCGACGAGCGCGTGCCGGACGCCGACCCCGCCACCGAGGTGGGCCAGGTGGGCGCGGCGCTCAACCGGATGCTGGGCCACGTCGAGCGCGCCCTCACCGCGCGCGAGGAGTCGGAGCAGCACGTGCGCCGCTTCGTCGCCGACGCGTCCCACGAGCTGCGCACACCGCTGGCGTCGATCCGCGGCTACACCGAGCTCGTCCGCCGGTCCGAGGAGCCGCTGCCGGACGGCGTCGGCCAGGCGCTGGCCCGGGTCGAGGCGGAGGCCGTGCGCATGACCGCCCTCGTCGAGGACATGCTGCTGCTCGCGCGCCTGGACGCGGGCCGCGACCTGCAGCACGAGACCGTGGACCTCGCCGAGCTCGCGGTCGACGCGGTCGCGGACGCCCACGCCGCGGGACCGGACCACGTGTGGCAGCTGGACCTCGAGGCGGACGACGAAGCGGCCGACGAGCCGCCGACGCTCGTCGTCGGCGACGACCACCGCCTGCGCCAGGTGATGGCCAACCTGCTGGCGAACGCGCGGGTCCACACCCCCGCCGGCACCCGCATCGAGGTCGGTGTGCGCCGCGAGGGCGACGACGTCGTCGTGCGCGTGCGCGACGACGGGCCCGGCATCCCACCGGACCTGCGCGAGCGGCTGTTCGAGCGGTTCACGCGAGGCGACGCCTCGCGCAACCACACGTCGGGCTCGACGGGCCTCGGGCTCGCGATCGCGAACGCCGTGGTGCACGCCCACGACGGCACGCTGACATGCGCCTCGCGGCCGGGGCGCACGGTGTTCACCGTGACGCTCCCGGCTGCCGTGCCGAGCCCCTGACCAGGCCACAGTCGCACCACAGCGCCGTCATCCGGCCGGTCGAGGCACGTGCACCACGGTCTGATCATGGACGCCTCGACGAACGTCATCACCCTCGAGCGGGAGCAGCGCCTCGACGCCCCGGTGCTCGAGCTGGTCATCCCGGTGCACGACGAGGAGCGCGACCTCGAGCGCGCGGTGCGCACCACACGGGCCTTCCTCGACGCCCACCTGCCGTACCCGGCCCGGGTGACGATCGCCGACAACGCCTCGACGGACGGGACCTGGGGCATCGCGTGCCGGCTCGCCGACGAGCTCGACGGCGTGCGCGCGCTGCGGCTGGAGTCGAAGGGACGGGGCCGCGCGCTCCAGGCCGCCTGGGGCGGCTCCGACGCCGCCGTCCTCGCCTACATGGACGTCGACCTGTCGACGGACCTCTCGGCGCTGCTCCCCCTCGTCGCGCCGCTGGTCTCCGGGCACGCCCACCTGGCGATCGGGAGCCGGCTCGCGCGCACCGCCCGGGTGGTGCGCGGACCGCGCCGTGAGCTCATCTCGCGCTGCTACAACGTGCTGCTCCGCGGCACGCTCGGGGCCCGCTTCTCGGACGCGCAGTGCGGCTTCAAGGCGATCCGCGCGGACGCCGCTCGCCAGCTGCTGCCGCTCGTCGCGGACACCCAGTGGTTCTTCGACACCGAGCTCCTGGTCCTCGCCGAGAAGGCAGGCCTGCGGATCGACGAGGTCCCGGTGGACTGGGTCGACGATCCCGACTCGCGGGTCGACGTCGTGTCCACCGCCCGCCAGGACCTGCGCGGCGTCGCACGGCTGGGGCGGGCGCTCGCCGCCGGGCGGCTGCCGCTCGCCGCCATCCGCGCGTCGCTCCCGCTGACGTCCGACCCGGCCTTCGCGCCACGGGCGCACCCGCGGCTGGCGGTGCAGCTCGTCCGGTTCGCCGCGGTGGGCATCGCGTCCACCCTCGCCTACGCCCTGCTCTACCTGGCGCTGGCGGGCCCGTTCGGAGCCCAGGCGGCCAACGTCGTCGCCCTGCTGCTCACCGCCGTCGCCAACACCGCCGCCAACCGCGCCTACACGTTCGGCGTCCGCGGTCGTGAGCGCGTCGTGCGGCACCAGGGACAGGGGCTGGCCGTGTTCGCCCTCGCCTGGGCCCTCACCGCGGGCTCGTTGGCGCTGCTGCAGGCGCTCGCGCCGGCGGCGCCCAGGGAGATCGAGCTCGCCGCGCTGTGCCTGGCCAACCTCGTCGCGACCGCGCTGCGGTTCGTGCTGCTCCGCGGCTGGGTCTTCCGCGAGCACGGGCCGAGCGAACCGCTCGATCCCCCCGACACCACCACCGTCGCCGGCGCGACCACCGCCGGCGCCAGGCCCGAGGAGGCCACGCGATGACCACCACGACGACACCCGGCCCGACCGCCCCCGCGCGCGACGCCTCCGAGACCCGGCCGCCGGCACCGGGCACGCCGGCCCGGCCGCGCTGGGAGGTGCCCGGCCTGGCCGGCCTCCTCGTGGCGACCGCGGCGCTCTACCTCGTCGGCCTCTCGGCCTCGGGCTACGGCAACTCGTTCTACGCCGCCGCGGCCCAGGCGGGCTCGCGGTCGTGGTGGGCCTTCCTGTGGGGCGCCTCCGACGCCGGCGGCTCCATCACCGTCGACAAGCCGCCCGCCGCACTGTGGGTCATGGGCCTGTCGGTGCGGCTGTTCGGCCTGTCCTCCTGGTCCGTGCTGGTGCCCGAGGCCCTCATGGGCGTCGCGGCCGTCGCGCTCACCTATCGGATCGTGCGGAGGCACTTCTCGGCCGGCGCGGCGCTGCTCGCCGGCGCGACGCTCGCGCTGACGCCCGTCGCCGCCCTCATGTTCCGGTTCGACAACCCGGACGCCCTCCTCGTGCTGCTGCTCGTGGCCGCGGTGTGGGCCACGCTGCGCGCCGTCGACGGCCCGCGCACCACCCGGTGGATGGCCCTAGCGGGGGTCTTCGTCGGGCTCGCCTTCCTCACCAAGCAGCTCCAGGCGTTCCTCGTCCTGCCGGGCCTGGCCGTGGCCTACCTCTGGGCCGGGCCGGTGCCGTGGCTGCGGCGGGTCCGCGACGGGTTCGTCGCCGTGGGGGCGATGGTGCTCTCGGCCGGGTGGTGGGTGGCGCTCGTCGAGCTGTGGCCGGCCGCGTCGCGGCCGTACGTCGGCGGCTCCCAGGACAACTCGTTCCTCCAGCTGACCTTCGGCTACAACGGGTTCGGCCGGCTCACCGGCCAGGAGGTGGGGTCGGTCGGCGGCGGCACGGGTGGCGGCGGCGCGGGCGGCAGCTGGGGCGCCACGGGCATCACCCGGATGTTCTCCGCGGAGATGGGGGGCCAGGCCGCGTGGCTGCTCCCGGCCGCGCTCGTGCTCGCCGTCGCGGCCCTGTGGGCCGTGCGGCGCAACGCCCGCACGGACGGCGCGCGCGCCCAGGTCGTCGTCTGGCTCGGCTGGTTGCTCGTCACCGGCCTGACGTTCTCCTTCATGGCCGGGATCTTCCACGCCTACTACACGGTCGCGCTCGCGCCGGCCATCGCCGCTCTCGTGGGCATCGGGGCCGACGTCGCCTGGCGCCACCGCACGTCGGCGGGCTGGCGTGCGCTCCTGGCGGCCGTGACGCTCGGCACCGCCTGGTGGTCGTGGGTGCTGCTCGGCCGCTCGTCGGGCTGGAACGGCTGGCTCCGGTGGGCGGTGCTCGCCGTGGCGCTCGTCGCAGCCGCGCTCGTCGCGCTCGGCCCGGTGCTCCTCCTCAGCCGCGTCGCGGAGCGTCGCCTCGTCGCGCTGGGCGCGGCCGGTGCGGTGCTCGCCGGCCTGGCGGGTCCCCTGGCGTTCACGCTGCAGACGGTCTCCACCGCGCACACGGGCTCGATCGTCACGGCCGGGCCGACGGTCACGGGCGCGACGGGCTTCGGCGGCGCGCCCGGCGGCTTCGGCGGCCGGGGCGGGATCGCGAACGGGCAGGGCGTGCCGGGCGGTCCCCGTGCCGGAGGCGCCGCCAACGGTCAGGCCGTGCCCGGGGGCGCGGCGAACGGCCCGGGCGCCGCCCGGGCGGGCGGTGCAGGGGGCGGCATGGGCGGGCTGCTCGACGGCACGACCGTCGGTTCCCAGGTCGCGTCACTCCTGGAGCAGGGCGCGTCGGGCTACCGGTGGGCGGCGGCGACCACCGGGTCGCAGAACGCCGCGAGCTACCAGCTCGCCACGCAGACGTCGGTGATGCCCATCGGCGGGTTCAACGGCAGCGACCCCTCGCCGACGCTCGCGCAGTTCCAGGCGTGGGTTTCCGCTGGCGACATCCACTGGTACATCGCGGGCGGCGGGTTCGGGGCGTCGAACGGCGGGTCGGACGTCGCCTCGCAGATCCAGCAGTGGGTCGAGGCGACCTTCACGGCGACGACGGTCGACGGCGTGACGCTCTACGACCTCACGGCGGCCTCGTCGGCCGCGGCCGGATCGTGAGCAGCACCCGGCCGCCGGGCCGGTCAGAGGGGGTAGGCGCCGTAGGCGTTGACCACGTCGGCCAGCGGCGCGACCAGGCGGAACACGCCCGTGCCGTTGCTCCACACCGCGATGCCGGTGCCGTCGCCGCCGTCCACGATCGTGTAGCTGCCGGTCACCGTGCCGCCGGCCGACACCTGGCCCGTCTTCGGCAGCGTCGGCGCGCCGGTCGCGCCGGTCGCGCTGGCCGCCGCGGTGACGGCGGGGCTCGGCGCGGCCGTCGGCAGCGCGGCCGTGAGCGTGGCGGCGAACGCCTTCGCCGCGTCGGCGGTCGGGAACTGGCCGGCCTGCACCGTGAGCTTGCCCGTGCCGCCGTCGGAGTACGTGTCGGTCCACGCCTCGAGCGCGCCGGCCGCGAGCCAGTCGGTGGCGGGCGTGCTCGACACGTACGCGTACTGGAGCACGCTGGCCGGCAGGGCCGCGGTGAAGGCGCTCCCGGTGGCCCGCGCGCTCGGCTGCACGGTGGGGGTGGGCACCGGCGCCGTGACCGTCGTCACCACGGGCGCGGGCTGCGTGGCCGCCGTGGTCCCGCCGTGGTGCCGTGACACGACGATGCCGACGACGATCGCGGCGACCACGAGCACGCCGACGCCGAGGGCCAGCGGCAGCAGCCAGCCCGACCGGCCGCGCCCGCCCCGCCCGTGCTGCGGCCCTACGCCGTCCGCCATCGTCGCCTCCGTCCGTGCCGCCGTCGCGTCCCCGGCAGCGTACCGATGTCGGTCCGGGCCGCTAGCGTGCCGCGCGTGACGACGACCCCGGCCCGCCCCCGCGCCCGCACCCAGCCACGCGGGTACCGCTGCACGGAGTGCGGGTGGACCACGGCCAAGTGGGCCGGGCGCTGCGGCGAGTGCCAGGCGTGGGGCACGGTCGCGGAGGACGCCGGGCCCGGCGGCGGTGCGCCGCGCACGGTCGCCGCGCGGCCCGCGGGGTCGCCGGCCCGGCCCATCGCGGAGATCGACGTCGAGACCGCGCGGGCCCGCCCCACCGGGGTCGACGAGCTGGACCGCGTGCTCGGCGGCGGCCTGGTGCCGGGCGCGGTGGTGCTCCTGGCCGGCGAGCCGGGCGTCGGCAAGTCGACCCTGCTGCTGGACGTCGCCGCCCGCGCGGCCCGGGGCGGCCGGCGCGTGCTGTACATCAGCGGCGAGGAGTCGTCGGGCCAGGTCCGGCTGCGGGCCGGGCGCATCGGCGCGCTCGAGCCGGGCCTGCTGCTGGCCGACGAGACCGACCTGGCCACCGTGCTGGGCCACGTGGAGCAGGTCGAGCCGGACCTCCTCGTCGTCGACTCGGTGCAGACCGTCGCCTCGGACCAGGTCGAGGGCGCCGCGGGGGGCGTCACGCAGGTGCGGGAGGTCGCCGCCGCCCTCATCGCGGCCGCCAAGTCGCGCGGCATGCCGGTGGTCATCGTCGGGCACGTCACCAAGGACGGCTCGGTCGCCGGGCCGCGCACGCTCGAGCACCTCGTCGACGTCGTGTGCCAGTTCGAGGGCGACCGGCACTCCCGGCTGCGCCTGCTGCGCGCGACGAAGAACCGGTTCGGCCCCACGGACGAGGTCGGCTGCTTCGACCTGTCGGAGAAGGGGATCGTCGGTCTGGCCGACCCGAGCGGGCTGTTCGTCCTCGCGGCGCTGCACCCGACGCCCGGCACGTGCCTCACGGTGACGCTCGAGGGGCGCCGTCCCATGGCGTGCGAGGTGCAGGCGCTCGTGGCCCCCACGGGGGCGCCCAACCCTCGCCGGACCACGTCCGGCGTGGACGCCTCGCGGCTGGCGATGGTGCTCGCGGTGCTGCAGCGACGCTTCCGCCTGCCGCTGGCCGGCCAGGACGTCTACGTCTCGACCGTCGGCGGCTCACGCGTCGTGGAGCCGGCCTCCGACCTGGCGGTGACGCTGGCCGTCGTCTCGTCGCACCTGGACCGGCCGCCGGCCCGGGGCGTGGTCGCGATCGGCGAGGTGGGACTCGCCGGCGAGATCCGGCCCGTCGCGGGCACCAGCCGGCGCCTCGCCGAGGCCGCGCGCCTCGGGTTCCGGCGAGCGCTCGTCCCGGCGTCGACCGACGAGCTCGTCGCTCCGGAGGGGATGCAGGTGACGCGCGTGGCGGACCTGCCCGCCGCGGTGCGCGCCGCGGACCTGGCCGAGGACGGCCCGCACGAGCGCCACGACCGTGCCACCGGCACGGGGCACGACCTGCCGGACGGCGTCGCGCGGCTGCCGGTCCGCTGAGCCCGTGGGTCAGGACGAGCGGCTGGTGACCTCGGGATCGTTGCGCGATCGTGCCCCGGGGCGCGCGGTGACCAGGGACCGCGCCGACGCCGCCCAGTACGATCGGCACGTGGCCCATCCGTCGCAGGACGAGCTCCTGCGCTCCACTCTCGCCGCCGCCGCCCCCGGCGGCGAGCTGCGTGACGGGCTGGAGCGCATCCTGCGCGGGCGCACCGGCGCCCTCATCGTGCTCGGCATGGACGAGTCCGTCGCGGCGCTGTGCTCGGGCGGCTTCGTCATGGACGTCGAGTTCTCCGGGACGCGGCTGCGCGAGCTGTGCAAGATGGACGGCGCGGTGGTCATCGACACGACGACCAACCGGATCGTCCGCGCGGGCGTGCAGCTGCTGCCGGACCCGTCCATCGAGACCAGCGAGTCGGGCACGCGCCACCGCACGGCCGAGCGCGTCGCCAAGCAGACCGGCCACCCCGTCATCTCGGTCTCCGCGTCGATGCGGATCATCGCGGTGTGGGTGGGTGACGGCCGGCACCAGCTCGAGGACTCCACGACCATCCTGTCGCGCGCCAACCAGGCGCTCGCGACGCTCGAGCGCTACAAGGCCCGGCTGGACGAGGTGACGGGCACGCTCTCGGCGCTGGAGATCGAGGACCTCGTCACGGTGCGCGACGTGTCGACCGTCGTCCAGCGCCTGGAGATGGTGCGGCGCATCTCGGAGGAGATCGGCGGCTACGTCGTCGAGCTCGGCACCGACGGGCGCCTGCTCGCGCTCCAGCTCGACGAGCTCATCGCGGGCTCGGAGGCGGACCGGGAGCTCGTCATCCGCGACTACGTCGACACCGGCCGGCACGAGGTGGACGAGGTGCAGGCGGCGCTCGCGGAGCTGACGAGCACGGAGCTGCTCGACCTCGCCCACATCGCCCGCGTGCTGGGCCTGCCCGGCGGGGACACGCTCGACGCCGCCGTCGCACCGCGTGGCTACCGGCTGCTCTCGCGCGTGCCGCGGCTGCCTGCGCCGGTCGTCGAGCGCCTGGTGCTGCACTTCGGCGCCCTCCAGAAGCTCCTGGCGGCGGGCGTCGAGGAGCTCATGGCCGTCGACGGCGTCGGCGAGCTGCGCGCCCGCAGCGTCCGCGAGGGCCTGAGCCGGCTCGCCGAGTCGAGCATCCTCGAGCGGTACGTCTAGCCCTAGCCGAGCTGGAACACCGCCGGGCCGCTCGAGGTGCCCGCGAGCGCGACCGTCACCTGGTAGGTCCCCGGGCGCGGTGCGGGGAGGTTCGCCGGGCATCCCGGGGCCGAGCGAACCCGGTTCCACGCGACGTGCGACGTGTCCGTCATGCCGGGCGCCAGCAGGAGCGTGCGATTCGGCGAGTTGGCCGGCGCGCAGTCCTTCGACGACCACACGCGGTCGTTGCCGGACACCACGACGACCTCACGCTGCAGCTCGCCGGCGTCGACGAGGCACGGCGTGTTCCCCACGTTGTTGATCGTCACGGTGAACGTCGGAGTGGCGCCCGCCGGCACCGACGGCTGGTCGGGTGCGATCCCCACGGTGAGCGCCGGGGCGACGCAGTTGGCGACGCCACCGTTCGCCGGCGGCGCGCTCTTCGTCGGGGTCGCCGTCGGCGTCGGCGTCGGCGTGTGGCTGGCGGCGGGGCTCGTCGTCCCGCCCGACGCGCCCGTGCTCGTCCCGCCGCCGCGGTTGGCGAACCACAGCACGAGCACGACGACGAGGAGCACGGGGACCCCGAGCACGACGAAGCGACGTCTCCAGTAGACGCTCGCCGGGAGTCGCTGCTCCGTCACCGCACACCTCCGCGGCCGACGGTAGCGAGCGTGCCTGGGCGGGCCGCCGACGACGCGCCGCGCCGCGCCTAGAGCTCGAGCCGGACGATCGCGCGGCCGGGGCAGGGCCGCGCGACGACCTCGAAGCCGGCCGCCCGGAACATCGCGAGGGTGCCGCGGTGCCGCTCCGGCGACGACGCCGTCCGCGCCCCCGGCTCGACCGGGTACCCCTCGAGCCAGCCCGCCCCGCCGGACCGGGCGTGCTCGACGGCGCCGGCGAGCAGCGCGGGTGCCACGCCGTGGTGGCCGAACCCCGGCCGCACCACGAAGCACGTGGCCGACCACACGCCCGGGTCGTCGGCCGCCGTGTCCGGCGCCCTCGTCGCGGCGCAGCCGCGCAGCCGGCCGAACCGTGAGCGCGGCGCCACGGAGCACCAGCCCACCCGCTCGTCACCGAGCCGAGCGACGATGCCCGGCACGGGCAGCTCGTGGAGCTCCCGCGCCAGCAGGCCGCGCCGTTCCTCGTCGTCGAGGGCCTCGAACCGGGCGAGCGGCATGCGGTCGACCTGGCACCAGCAGTGCGACGCCGGGTCGCGGGGGTCGAACACCACGTCGAGCTCGGCGACGTCGCGGCAGGGCGCCGTGTGGACGGTCGGCTGCGCCGGCGGGCCCGGATCGGCGCGTGGCCGCACGCGACCCTGGGCGCCCGGCGACGCCGGGCGCGGCAGCAGCGTGCCCACCGGAAGGTGTCCGGTCGAGCCCCCGTCGACCATGCTTCGAGGGTAGGTCGCCGGGCGCGAGGCTTCACCCGGGAGAGGATGTCCCGTGCCCACCGACCCGCTGCTCGTCTGGTTCGACGCGCACGCGCGCGTGCTGCCGTGGCGCGCGGCCGACCGGACGCCCTGGGGGGTCCTGGTCAGCGAGGTGATGCTGCAGCAGACGCCGGTGTCGCGCGTGGAGCCCGCGTGGCGCGCCTGGATGGCGCGCTGGCCCACGCCGGCCGACCTGGCGGCGGCGGCGCCCGGCGACGCCGTGCGCGCGTGGGACCGGCTCGGCTACCCGCGGCGCGCCCTGCGGCTGCACGCCTGCGCGGTCGCGATCGTCGAGCGCCACGGCGGCCAGGTGCCGCAGGACGAGGCGGCGCTGCTGGCCCTGCCCGGGGTCGGTGCGTACACGGCGGCGGCCGTGCGCGCGTTCGCGTTCGGGCGCCGGGCCGTGGTGCTGGACACGAACGTGCGCCGCGTCCTGGGCCGCCATGCGGACGGCGTGGCGCTGCCGCCGCCGACCCAGACCGTCGCCGAGACCGCCCGCGCCGCCGCGCTGACGCCGCCCGACGACGCCACGGCCGTGCGGTGGGCGCTCGCGACGATGGAGCTCGGCGCGCTCGTCTGCACGGCTCGCGCGCCGCGCTGCGAGGCCTGCCCGCTCGCCGCCTCGTGCTCCTGGCTGGCTGCCGGCCGGCCGGCCGACGAGCACCGGCACCTCCGGCGCCGGCAGCCGTGGCACGGCACGGACCGTCAGGTGCGCGGGCGCGTCATGGCGCTGCTGCGCGAGGGCCTCGGGCCGGCGCCGGCCGACGCGGTGGCGGCGGTGTGGCCCGACGCCCGCCAGCTCAGCCGTTGCGTCGAGGCGCTGGTCGCCGACGGGCTCGTCGTGCCGCTCACGGCCTCCGGCACGCCGGCCGCACCGGACGAGGACCCGGCCTCCTACCGGCTCCCCTGAACCCGCCCCCCTCGGGCGAGGACGGGTCGGGCCAGGCCGGTGTCGGCCCGGGGTCAGGGCGGTGTCGGGCCGGTGTCAGGCCTGGGGCAGGCCTGGGTCAGGCCTGGGTCAGGCCAGGTCGAGCAGCATGCGCGTGTTGCCGAGCGTGTTGGGCTTCACGCGCGCCAGGTCGAGGAACTCCGCCACGCCGTCGTCGTGCGAGCGCAGCAGCTCGGCGTAGACGTCCGGGTCCACCGGCGTCCCGGCGATGACGCGGAAGCCGTGCGAGGCGAAGAAGTCGACCTCGAACGTCAGGCAGAACACGCGCCGCAGCCCGAAGGCACGGGCCCGCTCGAGGAGCGCCTCGATGAGCGCGTGGCCCACGCCGTGCCGCCGCCGCGACGGGTCGACCGCCAGCGTGCGGATCTCCGCGAGGTCGGACCACATGACGTGCAGGGCGCCGCAGCCGATGACCTCGTCGCCGAGCGCCGCGACGACGAACTCCTGCACGGCCTCGTAGTAGCCGACCCACTCCTTTGCCAGGAGGATGCGCTCGGTGGCGTACGGCTCGACGAGGTCGTGGATGGCGTGCACGTCGGCGGGCGTCGCGGGACGCACCCGCAGCTCGGGGATCACGCCCCCACGGTAGCCACCGGCGACGTGCGCCCCGGTCAGCTGCTCAGCCGTGCGCGGGCCCGGCGCTGCAGTGGCACCGGCTCCACCGCGTCCAGCAAGCCCGTCGCCGTGATCTCGTCGACGACGAGGTCGGTGACCACCCCGGCGCGCAGCGCGGCCAGCAGCGGGGTCACCTTCGCGTCGCCGGCGACGATGCACACGCGCCGCGGGATCCGCTGCAGCTGGACCGGCGTCGGACCCGTCGCACGTTCGTTCAGGGAGATGTCCTCCCACGAGCCGTCGGCCCGCAGGAACACCGTGCACACGTCGCCGACCACGCCCTCGTCGTGCAGCACGCGCACGTCGTCCTCGTCGAGGTAGCCCGCGGAGTACACGTGCGACGGCACGGCGCCGGCGAGCGCACCCACGGAGAAGACGGCGATGTCGGCCCGGCGTTGCATGTCGAGCACGCGCTTCACCGAGCGCTCGCGCCACATCGCGGCCTTGGTGTCGGGGTAGTCGAAGAACGCGGGCACCGAGAAGTGGTGCACGGCGGCGCCGAACGCCGTGCCGAAGCTGGAGATGAGGTCCGACGCGTACTCGATGCCGCTGGTGCGCATGTTCGCGGCGCCGTTGAGCTGGACCACGGCCGCGCTGCGGGTGGGCTTGGGCACCAGGTAGCGCGACACCGAGGCGAGCGTGGTGCCCCAGGCCACGCCCAGCACCATGTCGGAGTCGAACCACGACGAGACGAGCTTGGCGCCCGTCATGGACGCCTGCTCCAGCCGCTCGAGGTCGCTCGCGGAGTCCGGCACCGGCACCACGTAGGACTCGACGCCGAAGATCGACGTGATCGAGCGCCCCAGCCCGGGTGCACGAGTGCTCGCGGGACGCAGCGTGATCTCGACCAGCCCGGACTGCCGCGCACGTTTGATCAGGCGCGAGACCGTGGAGCGCGACGTGCCGAGATGGCGCGCGATGACCTCCATCTTGAGGTCCTGCAGGTAGTACATCGAGGCAGCCCGCAGCACGTCCTGCTGGTCCTTGCTGACGTACATGCCCACCCCTAAGGTCCCGCCCAGGGTGCACGTTTGTGCACTCGTGTTGCGCATGCGTTCAGTTGGCGATGACGATAACTCAGCCGCCCCCGACGGGCGAGCGTGCCTAGTGCAGGAGAAGTTCACATGAGGACCGCGCCGCTGACGCCCCAGGCCCGTTCCGCCGCTCTCGAGGCCCTTCGCTCCAGCACGGAGCCGGGCCACGAGATCGACATCCTGGTCATCGGAGGCGGCGTCACCGGCGCCGGCATCGCACTCGATGCCGTCTCCCGTGGCCTGTCGACCGCCGTCGTCGAGGCCCAGGACTGGGCGTCCGGCACCTCCAGCCGGTCGACGAAGATGGCCCACGGCGGGCTGCGCTACCTGCAGATGCTCGACTTCCACCTGGTCCACGAGGCGCTGACCGAGCGCAACCTGCTCCGGTCGCGCATCGCACCGCACCTGGTGAAGCCGACGCCGTTCCTCTACCCGCTGCAGCACCACGTGTGGGAGCGGGCGTACGTGGGCGCCGGCATCGCGCTCTACGACGCGCTCGCCCAGTCGACCGGCACGCGTCACGCGATCCCGTTCCACAAGCACGTGTCGCACACGCGGATGATGGAGATGTTCCCGGACTTCCGCACCGACGTCGCCGTCGGCGCGATCCAGTACTGGGACACCATGCTCGACGACGCCCGCCTCGTGGAGACCCTCATCCGGACCGCGGTCTCGTACGGCGCGCACGCCGCCAGCCGCACCGAGGTGGTCGGCATCCGCAAGGACGCGTCCGGCCGCGTGATCGGCGCGGAGCTGGTCGACGTGGAGACCGGCGACCGGTTCGACGTCGCGGCCAAGAACGTCATCAACGCCACGGGCGTGTGGACCGAGCAGACCGAGGCGCTCACCGGCTCCACCGGCGGCCTCAAGGTGCTGGCCTCCAAGGGCATCCACCTCATCGTGCCGCGCAGCCGCATCCGCGGGGACGTCGGCCTGATCCTCCAGACCGAGAAGTCCGTGCTCTTCCTCATCCCGTGGCCGCGGTACTGGGTCATCGGCACCACCGACACCCCGTGGGTGCAGGAGCTGCGCCACCCGGTGGCCACGGGCGCCGACATCGACTACGTCATCGAGCACGCCAACACCGTCCTCAAGGACCCGCTGACGCGCGACGACGTCATCGGCGTCTACGCCGGCCTGCGGCCGCTGCTGCAGCCCGAGGTCAAGGAGGGCACGCAGTCGACGAAGGTCTCCCGTGAGCACACGGTCGCCTCGCCCGCCCCGGGCTTCACCGTGATCGCCGGCGGCAAGCTCACCACGTACCGCGTCATGGCCAAGGACGCCGTGGACTTCGCGCTCGGCGCGCGCGCCAAGGCCATGCCGTCCCCGACGGCGAACCTGCCGCTCGCCGGCGCCGACGGCCTGCCCGTCATCGAGGCGCAGGCCAAGGGCTGGGCCAAGACGTACGGCTGGGACGAGGGGCGGGTCGCGCACCTCCTGGAGCGGTACGGCTCCCTGCTGCAGGAGCTCGTCGACCTCATCGAGGAGCGCCCGGACCTGGCCAAGCCGCTCACCGGCGCCCCGGCCTACACGCGCGTCGAGGCCCTCTACGCCGCCACGCACGAGGGCGTGCTGCACCTGGACGACATCCTCATGCACCGCACGCGCCTCAACTACGAGCAGGCGGACAAGGGCGTGGCCGCGCTCGAGGAGATCGCGGACCTCGTCGCGCCCGTGCTCGGGTGGGACGAGAAGACCCGCGCCAAGGAGATCCAGGCCTATCGTGAGCGCGTCGAGGCGGAGGACGCCGCGGCGCAGGAGAGCGACGACGCCTCCGCGGAGGCGGTCCGCCTCAAGGCCACAGACCTCACCCCGATGTACGCCGTCGGGAAGGGAGCCGGTTCCCCGGACACCGGCCGCTAGACCCCCGCGGCCTGGCCGCGAGGGTGCACGTGACAACGAAGTCCCGTCACAACGAAAGTGGGTAGACCGTGAGTCAAGCTTTTGTCTCCGAGATCGTCGGAACGGCGATCCTGGTCCTCCTCGGTACCGGCGTCGTGGCGAACGTCATCCTCCCGAAGAACAAGGGGTTCAGCTCCGGCTGGGTCGTCATCACCTTCGGGTGGGGCTTTGCGGTCATGGCCGGTGTGTACGCGGCATACAAGTCGGGTGCGCACATCAACCCGGCTGTCACGCTCGGCCTCTACCTCAACGCCCCCGACAAGGCCGACCAGTTCGCCAAGGGCGTTCCCTCGACGTTCAGCAACATGATGCTGTACTGGCTCGCCCAGATGATCGGCGCCATCATCGGCGCGATCCTGTGCTGGCTGGCCTACAAGAAGCACTTCGACGAGGACGCCGACCCGGCGACGAAGCTGGGCGTGTTCTCCACCGGCCCGGCGATCCGTTCCTACGCATGGAACTTCATCACTGAGGTCATCGGCACCTTCATCCTGGTGTTCATCGTCATCGCCTTCGGCAAGACCCCGAGCGGCCTCGGCCCGCTCGCCGTGTCGCTCCTCGTCGTCGGCATCGGCATGAGCCTCGGTGGTCCGACCGGGTACGCCATCAACCCCGCCCGTGACCTCGGCCCCCGCATCGCGCACGCCTTCCTCCCGATCCCGGGCAAGGGCAAGAGCGACTGGGCGTACTCCTGGGTCCCGGTGCTCGGCCCGCTCGTCGGCGGCGCGATCGCCGGCCTCGTGGCGCACGCGTACATCGTCTGAGCAGGTCCTCTCCGCACCACCCCTGAGGTCACGCCGGCCACCCACGAGGGACCACGGACCGGCCTCCCCCCAGACTCCCGGCGGCGCGCCGCGCGCACCGCGACCCGCGCGCCGCCGGGACGTCTCTCCTCATCACCTCGTCAAGGAGTTTCGTCATGCCCGACACCAAGTACGTGCTCGCCATCGACCAGGGCACCACCAGCTCGCGCGCCATCATCTTCGACCACTCCGGCCGCATCGTCTCCGTCGGCCAGAAGGAGCACGAGCAGATCTTCCCGAGGGCCGGCTGGGTGGAGCACAACCCCGTCGAGATCTGGGACAACGTCCGCGAGGTCGTCGGCCTCGCGCTCACCCGGGCGAACCTCACCGGCAACGACATCGCGGCGGTCGGCATCACCAACCAGCGCGAGACCACCGTGGTGTGGGACCGCACGACCGGCCAGCCCGTCTACAACGCGATCGTGTGGCAGGACACCCGCACGGCCAAGATCATCGAGGACCTCGGCGCCCTCGGCGGCGGCCAGGACCGCTACAAGGCGCGCGTCGGCCTCCCGCTCGCGACGTACTTCTCCGGCCCCAAGGTCCGCTGGATCCTCGAGAACGTCCCCGGCGCCCGCGAGAAGGCCGAGGCCGGCCAGCTCGCCTTCGGCAACACGGACACCTGGGTCATCTGGAACATGACCGGCGGCCCCGACGGCGGCGTGCACGTCACCGACGTCACCAACGCCTCGCGCACCATGCTTATGGACCTGGCGACCCTGTCGTGGGACGAGGACATCGCCAAGGACATGGGCATCCCGATGTCGATGCTCCCGACGATCAAGTCGTCCTCCGAGGTCTACGGCTACGACCGCGCCGGCGGCCTGCTGCCGGGCGTGCCGATCGCGGGCGACCTGGGCGACCAGCAGGCCGCGACGTTCGGCCAGGCCTGCTTCGAGGTCGGCACCGCCAAGAACACGTACGGCACCGGCAACTTCATGCTCCTCAACACGGGCACGTCGCCGGTCCCGTCGAAGAACGGCCTGCTCACCACCCTCTGCTACAAGATCGGTGACAGCCCGGCCGTGTACGCGCTCGAGGGCTCGATCGCCGTGACGGGCTCGCTGGTGCAGTGGCTGCGCGACAACCTGGGCATCATCACGTCCGCCCCGGAGATCGAACAGCTCGCCGACACCGTCGAGGACAACGGCGGCGCGTACTTCGTGCCGGCGTTCTCCGGTCTGTTCGCGCCGTACTGGAAGGCGGACGCGCGCGGCGCGCTCGTCGGTCTCACGCGGTACGTCAACAAGGGCCACATCGCGCGCGCCGTCCTCGAGGCCACCGCCTTCCAGACGCGCGAGGTGCTCGACGCGATGAACGCCGACTCGGGCGTCGCGCTCACCGAGCTCAAGGTCGACGGCGGCATGATCGCCAACGAGGCGCTCATGCAGTTCCAGGCCGACATCCTCGGCGTGCCGGTCGTCCGGCCGGTCGTCGCGGAGACCACCGCGCTCGGCGCCGCGTACGCGGCCGGCATCGCGGTCGGGTTCTGGAGCGGCGAGCAGGACGTCATCGACAACTGGGCCGAGGACAAGCGCTGGAACCCGCAGATGGACTCCGCGGAGCGCGACCGCACCTATCGGCTCTGGAAGAAGGCCGTCACGCGGACGTTCGACTGGGTGGACGACGACGTGAAGTGACTCACGGTCCCGCCCTCCGGGGCGGACGACGAGGGCCGGGGTGCCGCCGGGGGACGGCAGACCCGGCCCTCGCCGTGTCCGGGGTCCTGCGAGGACCGGCGTGACGAGCGGCGCGTGGACCGGCGCGTGGCCCGTCCGGGAACGGCGCGGGTGCCGGAGCGTGGGGCTGGCGGACGACGAGCCCGACGATCGCGCGGACGATGTCGGGCCGGGCCGGTAGCGTCGGCGCCATGCGCGTGGCCACGTGGAACGTCAACTCGGTGCGGTCCCGGATCGAGCGTGTGCTGGGCTGGGTCGAGCGCTCCGGCGTCGACGTGCTCGCCCTGCAGGAGACCAAGTGCAAGGACGAGCAGTTCCCCCGCGAGGGGTTCGAGGCGCTCGGCTACGAGGTGGCGACGTTCGGCGTCAACCAGTGGAACGGCGTGGCGATCGCCTCGCGCGTCGGGCTGGAGGACGTGGTCCGCGGTTTCGACGGCCAGCCGCTGTGGGGCGACCCGCCGGCGCTCGAGGCCCGGGCGCTCGGAGCCACGTGCGGCGGCGTGCGCGTGTGGAGCCTGTACATCCCCAACGGCCGGGACATCGCCGACCCCCACTACGAGTACAAGCTCGCGTGGCTCGGCGCACTGCGTGCGGCCGCCGGACGGTGGCTCGCCGACGAGCCGACGGCGAAGATCGCCCTCGTCGGCGACTGGAACATCGCCCCGCTGGACACGGACGTGTGGAGCATCGAGTTCTTCGCGGGGCGCACGCACGTGACGCCGGCCGAGCGGGAGGCCTTCGCGGCGATCGCGGACGCCGGGTACACCGAGGTGAGCCGGGTGCACGTGCCGGCGGAGCACACCTACACCTACTGGGACTACCAGCAGCTGCGCTTCCCGCGGAACGAGGGCATGCGCATCGACCTCACGTACGCGTCCCCGGCGCTGGCCGCGGCGGTGACGGGCGTGACCATCGAGCGCAACGAGCGCAAGGGCAAGGGCCCCTCGGACCACGTCCCGGTGGTGCTGGAGGTGGCGCCGTGACGCAGCCGCCGGAGCGGTACGGGTACCCCGCGCCGTACTACGCGGGCGGCTGGCAGCAGCCGGCCCCGACCGTGCCGTGGGACGGCGTGAGCATCGCGGCACTCGTCACCGGCGTCGTCGGGCTCGGGCCGGTGCCGATCGCGCTCGGCGCGGCCGGGGTGGCCCGCACGGGGCACGGCCGGCGGGGTCGCTGGATGGCGTGGGTGGGTCTGGCACTGGGCGTCCTGACGACGCTCTTGTGGCTGGCCGCCGCCGGCGTCGTCTGGCTGCTGCTGCGCCCGCTGCCGGCGGACGTCGCCGCGCCACGCTTCGCCACGCCGCAGCAGCTCGTCGTGGGCAGCTGCCTGGGCACGCTGCCGCCGGACGGCGACGTCTGGGCCGTGCGCGTGGTGCCGTGCGCGGACAGCCACGCGGCCACGGTGGTCGCGCGCCAGGACCTGGCCAACCCGCCGGCCGGCCAGACGCGGCTCGACGAGGCCGCCGCCCAGGTGTGCGCCGCGCACGAGCCGACCACCGGCCGGCTCGTCGTCTGGGCGCCGACACCGGGGCACGTGACGGTGACGTGCCTGGTCACCACGGCCACGGCTCCCGCCGCGCCGTCCGGCGCCTGACGGGGGCCGCGCTACGGTGCCACCTGGAGGTGCGGTTGCCATGCCGTTCGACGAGGACCGGGTGCTCGACACCCTCACGCTGCAGGAGAAGGCGTCGCTGACGTCCGGCGCCGACTTCTGGCACACCACCGCCGTGGCGCGCGCGGACGTGCCGGCGATCATGATGACCGACGGGCCCCACGGCCTGCGCAAGCAGGTCGTCGAGGGCGGGGCGGCCGAGCTCGGGGACTCGGCGCCGGCCACGTGCTTCCCCACCGCGGTGACGCTCGCCTCGACGTGGGACCCCGAGCTGATGCGGCGGGTCGGCGAGGCGCTCGGCCGGGAGGCCGCCACGCAGGGCGTCGCGGTGGTGCTGGGGCCGGGCGTCAACATCAAGCGCACGCCGCTGTGCGGCCGCAACTTCGAGTACTTCTCCGAGGACCCCTACCTCACGGGACGGCTCGCCGCCGCGTACGTCGAGGGCGTCCAGGAGCAGGGCGTCGGCACGAGCCTCAAGCACTTCGCGGTGAACAACCAGGAGACGGACCGCATGCGCGTGTCCGCGGACGTGGACGAGCGGACGCTGCGCGAGATCTACCTGCCGGCCTTCGAGCACGTGGTGACGACGTCCCAGCCGTGGACCGTCATGTGCTCCTACAACAAGGTCTCCGGCGTCTACGCCTCGGAGCACGGCTGGCTGCTCACCGGCGTGCTGCGGGACGAGTGGGGGTTCGAGGGCCTCGTCGTCAGCGACTGGGGCGCGGTGCACGACAGGGTCGCGTCGCTCGTCGCCGGGCTCGACCTGCAGATGCCCGGCATCGGGCCGCGCCCGGACCAGGCGGTGGTCGGCGCGGTCGTCGTCGGCCGGCTGCCCGAGGAGGCGCTCGACGCATCCGCGCGCCGCGTGCTCCACCTCGTCGCCCGCTCGCGGACCGAGCCCGGCGAGACGCCGGACCTCGAGGCGCACCACGAGCTCGCGCGCGAGGCGGCGGCGGCGGGCGCCGTGCTGCTGCGCAACGACCCGGTCGGCGGGCGGCCGCTGCTGCCGCTGGCGGCGGACGAGGACGTCCTCGTCGTCGGCGAGCTCGCGCGCACGCCGCGGTACCAGGGCGCCGGCTCGTCCCAGGTGCACCCCACGCGGCTCGACGACGCGCTCGGCGGCCTCCGCGAGGTGCTCGGCCGCGACGTGCCGTTCGTGCCGGGCTACACGCTCGACGGCGACACCTACCTGGACCTGCGGCTGCGCACCCAAGCGGTGGAGCAGGCGCGGCGGGCCGGCACGGTGGTGCTGTTCCTCGGCCTGCTGCCCGACGACGAGTCGGAGGGCTACGACCGCGAGCGGCTCGACCTGCCGACCAACCAGGTGCGGCTGCTGGGCGCGCTCGCCGAGGCGAACCGCCGCGTCGTCGTCGTCCTCGCCAACGGCTCCGTCGTCTCCGTCGCGGGCTGGCGGCGCTACGCGCCCGCGATCCTCGAGACGTGGCTCGGCGGGCAGGGTGGCGGCCACGCCGTGGCGGAGATCCTCGCCGGGCTGCGGTCCCCCGAGGGGCGCCTGGCCGAGACCATCCCGCTGCGCCTGAGCGACACGCCCGCGTTCGGCAACTTCCCCGGGGAGTTCGGGCACGTCCGCTACGGCGAGGGCGTGCTCGTCGGGTACCGCTGGTACGACGCCCGGGACGTCGCCGTCGCCTACCCCTTCGGGCACGGGCTGACGTACACCACGTTCGCGTACGACGAGGTCACGGCCGCGGTGTCGGGGACCGGCGACGACGTCGCCGTGGACGTCTCCGTCCGCGTGACCAACACCGGCACGGTCGCCGCGGCCGAGGTGGTGCAGGTGTACGTGCGCGACCCGGAGGCCTCCGTGCTGCGGCCGCCGCGCGAGCTCAAGGGGTTCCGCAAGGTGCGGCTGGCGCCCGGCGAGTCCGCGACGGTCACCGTCACGCTCGGCGCGCGCGACCTGGCGTACTGGCACCCGACGCTGCGGCGCTGGATCGTCGAGAGCGGCACGTTCGTGGTCGAGGTGGGGTCGTCGTCGCGCGACATCCGCGGCACCGCCAGCATCGAGGTGGCCGGCGAGAGTGCCGCGCTGCCGCTGGACGCCATGTCGACGGTCGCCGAGTGGCTCGCGCACCCGGTGGGCGGGCCGCTGCTGCGCGACGCGATGGCGGCCGCCGGAGTGCCCGAGGCCCAGGAGGAGATGCTGCGGCAGATCCCCCTGGAGGTCGCGCTCTCGTTCGCCGGCGGCGCGATCGCCCCGCAGGCCGTCGCGGCGCTCGTCGCCGCCGCCAACGCCTGACGCGGACGCGCTCTCTCCCGCCGCCACCCCGAGCACCTACGCGCCGAGCGCATCGTTCGTCCGCGAGACCGACGGTTCCGGGCGCCGGAAGGGTCGATGTCGGCGGCGAACGATGCGCTCGGCGAGGGGTGAAGGGCTAGGGGAGGGGTGACGACGACGTCGCCGTGAGGGTGCCGGCCTCGTCGCGGTCGACCACCACCGTGTCGCCGTCGTGGATCTCGCCGGACAGCAGGCCACGCGCCAGCCGGTCGCCGATCTCCTTCTGCACCAGCCGGCGCAGCGGCCGGGCGCCGTACGCCGGGTCGTAGCCCTCGATCGACAGCCACTCGCGCGCGGCGGCCGTGACGTCGAGCGTCAGGCGCCGCTCCGCGAGCCGGCGGCCCAGCGCGGCGACCTGCAGGTCGACGATTCGGCCGATCTCGTCGAGCGAGAGGGCGTCGAACAGCACGACGTCGTCGAGCCGGTTGAGGAACTCGGGCTTGAACGCGGCGTGGACCGCGTCCATGACGGCCTCGCGCTTGCGCTCGTCGGACAGCAGCGGGTCGACGAGGAACTGCGAGCCGAGGTTCGACGTGAGCACGAGGATGACGTTGCGGAAGTCGACCGTGCGGCCCTGGCCGTCGGTGAGGCGGCCGTCGTCGAGCACCTGCAGCAGCACGTCGAACACCTCGGGGTGGGCCTTCTCCACCTCGTCGAGCAGCACCACCGCGTACGGGCGCCGCCGCACCGCCTCCGTGAGCTGGCCACCCTCCTCGTAGCCGACGTACCCCGGGGGCGCGCCGACGAGCCGGGCGACGGAGTGCTTCTCGCCGTACTCGCTCATGTCGATGCGCACCATGGCGCGCTCGTCGTCGAAGAGGAAGTCCGCGAGCGCCTTGGCCAGCTCGGTCTTGCCGACGCCGGTGGGGCCGAGGAAGAGGAAGGAGCCGGTGGGCCGGTCGGGGTCGGAGATGCCGGCGCGCGCACGGCGCACCGCATCGGAGACCGCCTGCACCGCGCGCGACTGCCCGATGAGCCGCTCGCCCAGTACGTCCTCCATGCGCAGCAGCTTGGCCGTCTCCCCCTCCAGCAGGCGACCGGCCGGGATGCCGGTCCACGCGGACACCACCTCGGCGACCTCGTCGGGGCCCACCTTCTCCGCGATCATCGGCGCCTGCGTGGCCTCGTCGGGCGTGGCCTCGGCGGCCGTGATCTCCTGCTCGACGGCCGGGATCTCGCCGTACTGGATGCGCGCGGCGCCCTCGAGGTCGCCCTCGCGGAGCTTGCGGTCCGCGTCCGCGCGCAGCGCGTCCAGGCGCGCGCGCAGGTCCCCCACCCGGTTGTGCCCGGCCTTCTCCTTCTCCCACCGCGCGGTGAGCGACGCCAGCTCCTCGCGACGGTCCGCGAGGTCGGCCCGCAGCTTCTCCAGGCGCTCCCTCGACGCGGGGTCGTCCGCCTCCGACAGGACGACCTCCTCCATCTCCAGCCGCGTCACGGCGCGCTTGAGGGAGTCGATCTCGACCGGCGAGGAGTCCAGCTCCATGCGCAGCCGGGACGCGGCCTCGTCGACCAGGTCGATCGCCTTGTCCGGCAGCTGCCGGCCGGAGATGTACCGGTCGGACAGCGTGGCGGCGGCGACCAGCGCGGCGTCGGAGATGGTCACCTTGTGGTGCGCCTCGTAGCGCTCCTTGAGGCCGCGCAGGATCGCGATGGTGTCCTCGACCGAGGGCTCGCCGACGAACACCTGCTGGAACCGGCGCTCCAGCGCGGGGTCCTTCTCGATGTGCTCGCGGTACTCGTCGAGCGTGGTGGCGCCGACGAGCCGCAGCTCGCCGCGGGCCAGCATGGGTTTGAGCATGTTGCCGGCATCCATGGCGCCCTCGCCGCCGGCGCCCGCGCCGACGACGGTGTGCAGCTCGTCGATGAACGTCACGACCTCGCCGTCGGAGGCCTTGATCTCGTTGAGCACGGCCTTGAGCCGCTCCTCGAACTCACCGCGGTACTTCGCACCGGCCACCATCGACGCCAGGTCGAGCGCGACGAGGCGCTTGCCGCGCAGCGACTCCGGCACGTCGCCGGCAACGATCCGCTGCGCCAGCCCCTCGACCACCGCGGTCTTGCCGACACCGGGCTCGCCGATGAGCACGGGGTTGTTCTTCGTCCGGCGCGAGAGCACCTGGATCACGCGGCGGATCTCGGAGTCCCGCCCGATGACGGGGTCGAGCTTGCCGTCGCGCGCGCGCTGGGTGAGGTCCATGCCGTACTGCTCGAGGGCCTTGTACGTGCCCTCGGGGTTGGGGCTGGTCACGCGGGCGTTGCCGCGGACGGTGGGCAGCGCGGCGAGGAGCGCGTCGCGGGACGCGCCGGCCGCGGTCAGGGCCTCGGCCACGCCGGACTGCCCGGTGGCGAGCCCGACGAGCAGGTGCTCGGTGGAGACGTAGTCGTCGCCGAGCGCCCGGGCCTCCTTCTCGGCGGCGTCCAGCGCCGTGACGAGCTGGCGCGACGCCGAGGGCTGCGCCACGGTCGAGCCGGACGACGACGGCAGCGTGACGAGCATGGCGCGCACCCGGCGGCCGATCGCGGCGCGGTCGGCGCCCACCGCGTCGAGCAGCCCGTTGGCGACCCCGCCCTCCTGGCGCAGCAGCGCGTCGAGCACGTGGGCCGGCTCGAGCTGCGGGTTCCCGGCGGCCGAGGCCTGCTGGATGGCGTCGCCCAGGGCCTCCTGGGCGCGAGTGGTGAACTTCGCGTCCACGCTTCTCCTCCGAGTTTCTCCTGGTGATGGTTCCGACGAGGGCAACCCGACCAGAGTTGAGTCTATTCCGCTCAACTTCCAGATCAACCCACCACCTGCCCCACCCCGCCACCTGCCCCACCCCGGCGCCGGCCCCACCCCCATCGCCGAACACGGCACTTCCTGTCGAACACGGCAGTCCCACCTGCCGTGTTCGGACCGGACTGCCGTGTTCGACGCACGAGGGGGCGCCAGTTCGGGAGGGGGCGCAGGTGCGGGAGGGGGGCGTGTGGGAGAGGTTGCGGGAGAGGTGCGCGCGAGGGGGTGCGGGAGAGGAGTGGGGGACGAGCCGGGGAGGGCGGGGGGTGCGAGGATCGGGGCTGTGACGACGACGTCTGCCGGGTGGCGACCCGACGTGCTCGGCCCCGGGTGGTCGCAGCTCACGCTCGAGCTGCCGCCGGACCGGTACGGGCCGGCCGTCGCGACGCTGGTGCACCGGGACCGCACCGGCCCCCGCCCGCGCCGGGCCGTGCTGCACGTGCACGGCTTCGCCGACTACTTCTTCCAGCGCCACCTCGGTGAGGCGTTCGCCGACGACGGCTGGGACTTCTTCGCGCTCGACCTGCGGGACTACGGCCGCTCCATCCGGCCGGGCCGCGAGCCCAACGTCACCACCGACATCGCGGTCTACGCGCGCGAGCTCGACCGCGCGGTGGACCTGCTGCGCGCCGAGCACGACGTCGTCGCGGTGCACGCCCACTCCATGGGCGGCCTCGTCGCCCCGCTGTGGCTCGCCGAGCGACCCGGCCTCGTCGACGCCCTGGTGCTCGACAGCCCCTGGCTCGACCTGCGCGGCAGCTGGTTCGAGCGCGGCCCGCTCACGGCGGCACTCGACGTCGTCGGCCGCGTCGCCCCGCGCCTCAAGGTCAGCGAGCTCGACCCCTGGTACGGGCGGGCGCTGCACCGCAGCACCGGCGGCGAGTGGGACTACGACCTCGCGTGGAAGCCGCTGTCCGGGTTCCCGGTGCGGGCCGGCTGGGTGCGCTCCATCCGTGCCGGCCACCGCCGCGTGGCACGCGGCCTGCACGTCGAGGCGCCGGTGCTCGTCGTCACCTCCGAAGCCACCGGCCCCGGGGACCGCCCGCACGACGAGATCCTCACCACGGACGCCGTCCTCGACGTGCGCGACATGGTCGCCCGTGCCCCGCGCCTCGGCGACGACGTCACGCTGGTGCAGCAGCCGGGCGCGCACGACCTGTGCCTGTCCCCCGAGCCCGCCCGCACCCGCTACCTGCGCACCGTCCTGGACTGGCTCGACGGACGGCTGCCCGCCTGACGACGCGCGGCCCGCGAGGGCCGTGGCTAGGCTCCGCGCCATGAGCGCCGAGGTCCGAGTCCCCTGGTCCGCCGGGCACTGGACCCACCCGCCGGCATCGGCCCGCGAGGACGGCGACGCCCTGCTCGTCGAGGCGGTCGAGGGCTCGGACGCGTGGCGCCACACCGCGTACGGCTTCGTCCACGACTCGGAGCACGCGCTGCTCGCCCCGCTGCCGGCCGGCACCGCCGTGGAGGTGGACGTCGCCGTCGCGTACGACCAGCTGTTCGACCAGGCCGGCCTGCTGGTGCGGGCGTCGGCGGAGGCGTGGGTCAAGGCCGGGGTCGAGGTCTCGGACGGCGTGCCGCAGCTGGGAGCGGTCGTGACGCGCGGCTCGTCGGACTGGTCGCTCGCGCCGGTCCCGGGGTGGGCGGGGCGTGTCGTCACCGTCCGGGCGAGCCGGTTCGGCGACGCGCTCGTGGTGCGCGCCCACGCCGAGGGCGAGCCGTGGCGGCTCGTGCGCGTCACGCCCTTCGACGTCGACGCGCCGCTGGAGGCCGGCCCCTACTGCTGCGCGCCGTCGCGCGCTGGGCTCGTCGTGCGCTTCCTGGGCTGGCGGACGACGGACGCGGACGCCGCGCTGCACTGACGCCGCCCGACCGTTCGCCGGACGCTCACCGAGACGACATCGGACCGTCACCGCAGTGGGGTTACGGTGGCAGGGACACACCGACGAAGGACGGGCATCGATGACCCTCACGCTCACGCTCGTGCGACACGGGCAGACCCACTTCAACCAGCGCCAGCTGCTGCAGGGCAGCTGCGACTCGCCGCTCACGCGGCCGGGCCGCGACGGGGTGCGCGCCACCGCGCGGCACCTGGCGGACGTCCCCTTCGAGGCGGCCTACTCCTCGCCCTCCGGGCGCGCGGTGACCACGGCCGTCGAGCTGCTGCGGCACCACCCGACGGTGCGGCTGCGCACCGACCCCGACCTGCGGGAGTACGACTTCGGCACGTTCGAGCGCCGGCCCGAGCGCGAGCTCGAGGAGATCGCGCCGTGGGCGCAGATCGTCCCCGAGATCCTCGCCGGCACCTACCCCGGCCTGCCGCGGGGCGAGCACGCCGCCGACTTCATGGCCCGCGTGCGGCGGGCGTTCGCGACGATCGCCGAGCGCCACCCCGCGGGCCAGGTGCTCGTCGTCGGGCACGGCCTGGCGCTGGGCGCGTGGCTCGCGACGCTCGACCCGGCGGGCCTCGTGGCGCTGCCCAACGCCTCGGTCTCCACGGTCGAGCTCGAGCCCGACGGCTCGGCCCGGCTGCTCGCGGTGGGCGTCGACGTCGCCGGGCACGGCGCGCTGGCGGCCCGCCCGGTCCCCTCGGCGGAGCCGGTCGGCGCCTGAGGCGCCCGCTCGTCCTCTCCTTCCCTCCCCTTCGCTTCACCGAGCACGGCAGTTCATGTCGAGCACGGCAGTCCGGCCTGCCGTGTTCGGACCGCACTGCCGTGTTCGACGAGGGGGCCGCGGCGACGTGACCGATCTGCGGGGCCGGCGAGGGTTCGTAGGCTGACGGCCGTGGATCCCTCCGGGCGGTTTCGCCACCCCGCGGCCGCGCCGCACGAGCCGCTGCGGACGTTCCACCCTCGGGGCGCCGGGCTCGGGCCGGTGCGGCAGGACGCGCTGCGCCGCCTCTTCCCGGAGCTCGGGTTCTCGGTGCACGACGAGGCGGCGCCGTTCCCCCGCACACCCGACGGCCTGCTCGACGCCGCCGCGATGTTCGGTCGTGTGGCGCCGTTGGTGCTCGAGATCGGCCCCGGCATGGGCGACGCCACGGTGGCCATGGCGGCAGCCGACCCTGCGCGCGACGTGCTCGCCGTCGAGGCGCACCTGCCGGGTGTCGCCAACCTGCTCAAGCTGCTCGACGAGGCCGGGATCCGCACCGTGCGGGTGGGCCACGGCGACGCGCTCGACCTGGTGCGGCGCGCCCTCGCGCCGGGCACGCTCTCCGAGGTGCGTGCGTTCTTCCCCGACCCGTGGCCCAAGGCACGCCACCACAAGCGTCGCCTGGTGCAGCCGGCGCACGTGGCCCTGCTGCGCAGCCGGCTCGTCGTCGGCGGCCTGCTGTGGACGGCGACCGACTGGCCCGACTACGGCGAGCAGATGGCCGAGGTGCTGTCGTCGGACCCCGGCCTGGAGCCGGTGCCCGGGGCGGCCGCCAGCCGCCCGATGACGGCGTTCGAGCGCAAGGCGCTCGCCGAGGGCCGGCCGGCCCGTGACCTGGTGTTCCGTCGTTTCCGGTGACGACGACCGACCCCCCGGTGTCGACCAGCTCCCGCGAGCACGGCAGTTCCCGTCGAACACGGCAGGCAGGACTGCCGTGTTCGACGCGAACTGCCGTGCTCGCCGCCGGAGAGGTGCCGGGTGCGGGCGGTGCCAGGTGCGGGCAGCGTCAGGCGCGCGCCTGCTGCAGGCGCACCAGGTTGCCCGCGGGGTCGCGTACCGCGCCGTCGCGGACGCCCCACGGCTGGTCGGCCGGCTCCTCCACCACGGAGACGCCGGGCGTGGCGACCACCTTGGCCCACGTGCCCTCGAGGTCGTCGGTGGCGAACTGCACGGGCCGCAGCTCACCCTTCGCCAGGAGCGCGGCGACGGTGTCGCCGTCCTCCTGCGAACGCCCCGCGTGCGGCTCCATGAGGACGATCCCGATCTCGGGCTGGGACTCGGTGGCCAGGGTGATCCATCGGAAGCCTCCGTTGGAGACCTCGAACGTCACGGCGAGGCCGAGGGCGTCGCGGTAGAACGCCAGGGCGGCGTCCGGGTCGTCGACGAGGATCTGGACGTGGGTGAGGGAAACGGTCATGGCACCACGCTACGAAGAAGCTCGACGTCCGGCTTCTCCGAAACTGCTCGCCTTGCTGCGGCTTTGCGCGGCCGCGTCAGCACCATCGCCTGGCAGTCCGGGACGGGCACCATGGCCGCGTGGTCGCGCGCCCGGTAGGCGCTCGGCGTCTCGCCGAGGATCTGCGTGAACCGCGCCGAGAACGAGCCGAGGCTGGAGCAGCCGACGGCGAAGCACGCGTCCGTCACCGAGACGTCGCCGCGCCGCAGCAGCGCCGCCGCGCGCTCGATGCGCCGCGTCATGAGGTAGGAGTACGGCGTCTCGGAGTAGGCGGCGCGGAACCGGCGCGCGAAGTGCGCCGGCGACATCAGCGCCGTGCGGGCCAGCGCCGGGACGTCGAGCGGCTCGGCGTACTCGCGGTCCATCCGGTCGCGCGCGCGGCGCAACCGGCGCAGCTCGTCGAGGTCGACCGCCATCCGCCCTACGCCACCGGCACCTGCGGCGTGTGCCAGATCCGGTCGATGTAGTCGCGGATCGAGCGGTCCGACGAGAAGTAGCCGCACCGCGCGACGTTGAGGATCGCGGACCGCGTCCACGCGTCCTTGTCCTGGTACGCCGCGTCCACGCGCGCCTGCGCCTCGAGGTAGCTCGCGTAGTCGGCCAGCGCGAGGAACCGGTCCTCGTACAGGAGGTTGCTCACCACCGGCTCGAACACGCGACGGTCCCCGTTCGCGAACGCCCCGGACGCGATGAGGTCGATCGCCCCGCGCAGCCGCTCGTCGGACTCGTAGTACGACGACGGCTGGTAGCCCTTCGTGACGAGCGCCTCCACCTCGGGCTCGGTCAGCCCGAAGAGGAAGAAGTTCTCGTCGCCCACGAGCTTGCGGATCTCGACGTTGGCGCCGTCGTCCGTGCCGATGGTCAGCGCGCCGTTGAGCGCCAGCTTCATGTTGCCGGTGCCGGAGGCCTCCTTGCCGGCCAGCGAGATCTGCTCCGACAGGTCCGCGGCGGGGAACAGCCGCTGACCCAGCGTCACGTCGTAGTTCGGCGGGAAGAGCACCGAGAGGGCGCCCTGGACGCGCGGGTCGGCGTCGATGACGCGCGCCACGGCGTTGATGAGGCCGATCACCTGCTTGGCCATGGCGTAACCCGGGGCCGCCTTCGCGCCGAAGACGAAGACGCGCGGCTGCATCGTCGCCGGGTCGAGCCGGCCGGTGATGATCTCGTTGTACAGCGTGACGATGTGCAGCAGCTTGAGCGACTGGCGCTTGTACTCGTGCAGGCGCTTGACCATCACGTCGATCATCGCGTCGGTGCGCAGCGTCAGCCCGTCACGCATCTCGAGGTTGTTCTTGAGCCACTCCTTGTTGCCGGCCTTGACGGCGGCGAAGCGCTCCCGGAACGAGGCGTCGTCGGCCAGCGGCTCCAGCTCGCCCAGCCGCTCCAGGTCCGTGATCCAGCCCTCGCCGATCGCCTCGGTGATGAGGTCGGACAGCGGCGGGTTCGCCAGCCGCACGAACCGCCGCGGCGTGACGCCGTTGGTGACGTTGGTGAACCGGTCCGGCCACATCTCGGCGAAGTCGCCCAGCACCTTGTCGCGCAGCAGCTGGCTGTGCAGCTCGGCGACGCCGTTCACCTTGATCGCCGCGACCGTCGCCAGGTGCGCCATCCGCACCGTGCGCTGGGCGCCCTCGCCGATGATCGACATGCGTCGCACGCGCCCCGCGTCGCCGGGGTAGCGGCTGCGCACCTCGTCGAGGAAGTCGTCGTTGATGCGGTAGATGATCTCCAGGTGGCGCGGCAGCAGCCGACCCAGCAGCTCCACCGGCCACACCTCGAGCGCCTCCGGCAGCAGCGTGTGACAGGTGTAGGCGAAGCAGCGCTTCGTCACCTCCCACGCCTCGTCCCAGCCGAAGCCCTTCTCGTCCATGAGCACGCGCATGAGCTCCGGCACTCCGATCACCGGGTGGGTGTCGTTGAGCTGGAACACGATCCGGTCCGCGAGCCCGTGCAGGTCGAAGCCCTCCGGCAGCACCTCGTCGACGAAGTCCGCGATGGAGCACGCGACGAAGAAGTACTGCTGCTGCAGCCGCAGCTCCTTGCCCTGCGGCGTGGAGTCCTCGGGGTACAGCACCTTGGAGATGTTCTCCGCGAACGTCTGCGCCCGCGCGGCCTCGACGTAGTCGCCCTCGTTGAAGATCTTCAGGTCGAAGGCCTTCGTGGCCTCGGCGCTCCACAGGCGCAGCGTGTTGACGCGGCCGTTGCGGTAGCCCGGCACCATGTAGTTGTAAGGGATGCCCTGGACGTTCCAGGCGGGGACCCAGCGGGTGCGCTGCCGGCCCTCGTCGTCCACGTACTGCTCGGTGTGGCCGCCGAAGCCCACGGTGACCGACTTCTCGGGGTGCGGGAACTCCCAGGGCGCGCCGAGCGCGAGCCAGGTGTCCGGCTGCTCCACCTGCCAGCCGTCGACGAACGTCTGCCGGAAGATGCCGTACTCGTAGCGGATCCCGTAGCCGATGGCCGGCACGTTCATGGTCGCGAGGGAGTCGACGAAGCAGGCCGCGAGCCGCCCGAGGCCGCCGTTGCCGAGGCCGGGCTCGACCTCCTGGCTGCGCAGGTCGTCGAGGTCGATGCCGAGGTTGCGCATCGACTCCTCGGCGATCTCCGCCAGGTCGGTGGCCAGCAGGCCGTTGCTCAGCTGCTTGCCCAGGAGGTACTCGGCGGAGAGGTAGCAGACGGACTTCGACTGCGCCGCGCGCTGCCGCGTGAGCGTCTCCATCCAGCGGCTCATGAGGTAGTGCCGGACGGCGCGCGAGACCGCGAGGTACCGGTCGTTGACGGTCGAGCGCTCGAGCGTCACGCCCTGCCCGAAGTTGAGCTCCCGGAGGAACTCTCGCGTGAAGGCGGCGACGGTGTGGTCGGGGGTGATGACGCCCGTCGTGGCAAGGGCCTGGGTCTCGGTCACCGGGCTACGGTAACCGGACCCCCGATGTCGACGCATCGGCCCTGGTCGGGGCCGTGAACGGGCCGGTCGAGCACCGCGCAGGCCGGCCCGACCCTGTGCCGGGCGGCCGATCGCGTCAGCGCACCGTGGCGAGGTCGTGGCCCATCGCGGTGAGCGTGTCGCGCGCCGCCTCCTCCTGGGCCAGGTTCTGCCGGAGCAGCTGCGCCACCTCGTTCTCGCCCTGGGCCTCGGCCATGTCGATGAGCGTGGTGTAGGTCGCGATCTCGTAGTGCTCCGTCGCCAGGCCGCCAGAGACCGCGACCGAGTCGCGCAGCGCCGCGTCGGACTTGTGCAGCAGGGAGTCGGCCTCCTTCGCCAGGCCCCGCGTCGTCGGGGACGGCGAGTCGTCGGGGTCCTTGCCCAGCAGCGAGAAGCAGCGCTCCACGTTCGCGATCTGCTCGCGGGTCTCGTGGGCGTGGTGCGCGAAGACCTCCTTGAGGTCGGTGCGCTCGACGGCCTTCTGGAGGTCCTCGAGCATCTCGAGCGAGTCGTGCTCGGCGGAGAGCAGCGAACCGAGGCGGAAGGTGAACAGGTCGTCGAGGGTGTCAAGGCGCTCGAACATGGTGGGTCCCTTTCGTCGTCGCCGTCCGGCGGCGAGCCTCCCGGGGCCACGATCCGCAGCCTGCCCGGGGGCGGTGCGGCCCTCGTCTGGACCGGCTTCCACGCTACGTCGAGGGCGCCGGACCGGCGACCGCGACCCGGCGACGACGGACGCGCCGCGACGGCCGACGAGGCGTTCGTGGTCCGGCTCCGGGTCATCCTGTCGAGGACCGCGGCTCGTTCGTGCCAACGGGAGCGGGACACAGGACCTCAGAAGAGCGCCTTGAGCCATCCCACGAGGGCGACTACGAAGAAGACGACCCCACCGGCGGCAGTCAGAATCGCCGAGCCGAGCACCGAGCCTGCGCCGTAACCACCGAGCTTGCGCAGGAAGACCCAGTAGTAGGCGTAGGTGAGCGCCGCTGCGCCCTCCATTCCAAGGCCCATGAGCAGCCACTTGGAAGCACTCAGGCCACCCATCTCAACCCCCCGCACGATCACGTTCACCGAGGATCCCGTCCAGAGCTCTCCAGGCGCTGAATCCCCAGCTCGACTTCGCGTCGTTGGTCGGCGAGGCCGAAGCAGAGGCGACTCAGACCCACGAAGACCTCGGAGAATTGTCGACGCAGACGTCGCCGTTGGCGTTCGGGCAAGACAGAACCGCCGAAAGCCAGTGACGAGACGTCTCGGACGACGAGCGCGATACTCGGCCGGACGGCTGACATGATCCCCCTTGTGCATCCACGGCTTACCATTTCCCCGCCCTTCCTGGAGGGTATTCGAACGCACAATCACCCAAACGGCGCAGCCTGAGTTGCCGCCTTCACCGCCCCTTCGGAAGGCCCGAGCACACGAATCCGCTTCAGGTCGGCGTTGATCCGGGTAGGTTCGCGCGGGTGAAGCGCACGATTCTCGCGCCATGGGGGTGGACCGCGGTCACGTGGGTCTTGTGCGCTGGCCTTCTCGTGTGGGCGCTGGACGTCGTCGGTCCGACCGAAGGGGCGATCCTCGTCGGCGGCGCGCTCTACACCGCAGCGGTCTTCGCCTCGGTGTTCGTCGGCGCCGGACGCGCGGCCGATGCCCGTCGTGCCGCGGCCGTAGCCTCCACCCACCCGGGATGGACCCTGCTGCGCGCATCTGCGACGCGAACCCAGGTCACCAGCATGCGAGCAGCCGGCCGCCGTCTCCGGCTGCACGCTCCCGTCACGCTCGGCTGGGGACCACAAGGGCTGGGCCTGTGGACCACACGGCGCAACCAGCCCGTCCCCGTGCTCGAGTACTCGTGGCCCGAGGTGCTCCACGTCGCGGAGACAGACGACCTCAGGACCCTGCACGGTCGCCGCGCGCCAGGCATCCGCATCCGGCTCGCCGACGGCTCCGTCCAGGACGTCGCGGTGACGGCAACCAGGGCCATCCGCGCTTCGCACCCAGGCGCTGCGCGGGCCGAAGCCGTCGCGCGATCCATCGAGGACACTCGCCGCGCCCTGACGCGCTGAACGTCACGTGCTCCTCGCCGAGCACACGATCAACCGTGAACGCGCCTGCCGGCCCCACGAGAAACGGCTGAACCCCCAGACCGGGGGTTCAGCCGTTCACAACGTGCTGAGACATGACACTGCGCGCCCGAAGGGACTCGAACCCCCAACCTTCTGATCCGTAGTCAGATGCTCTATCCATTGAGCTACGGGCGCGTGGCCCCCTGGAGGGCCGTCGTCGATGGTACCGGGTCGGGACCTGTGCGCCCAAACGGGTCTCGAGCAGCAGGTTGACCTGCTCGTCGACGCTGACGTGGTGTACATCCCGGCCTCCGGGTGTCGTTTCCAGACGACAACTGTGCACCCTCCCCTCGTCCTCGTCAACAGGAGCCGGCCGTGTCAGCGGCTCGCCGCCCAACACAGTCCACGACGCCCTCCTTAGCGCACGACACCTCAAGGAACTCGCGCCGACGACCCGTTAAGGGCTGCCCGCGTAACCCAGACCCGCGTCGACGCAGGAGCCTCCGAGGGGCGTGGTGTCGCCTCGACCGAAGGCAGGTACTCCGTTCCCGATCACCAGGTTCCGCTGGGGACGGTGAACAGCAGCACGCCGAGAGCAGGTGACGTCGTCCTCGACTTCGACCCGCTGTGGGGTGTCGCCAGCCTGCAGGTCGCCCCGAGCACCCACTACGTGACCAAGGCCGCGCCCGCCCCCGGCGCGGTCGATAGCCGACGTCGCACTGGCAGAAGTGATCGTCACCGAGCATGCGGCGAGCTACTTGGTCCACGGCGCGCGCAAGATCCGGAGGAACCTGCACCGCCCGGGCCACACGGTCGCTCAACGCACCGTCGAGCGGCTGATGCCCACCGCTGGCCTGCGCAGAGCAGTTCGCGGGCGGTCCCTGCAGGCGTTCCTGGGGGCGGACGTCGGCGGCCAGCTCGAGGGGTAGCCGACGAGGAAGTCGAACACGGCCCCCAGCGGTGCCAAACGGCGCGGTCGGAGGCGTTGGGCCGACGACACGGAACGGGCCGAGGAACGAGGTCTGCGGTGGTCCGGACGCGGGGGGCGATTCAGGCGTGCCCGTCGGGGTTGGCCACGTGGTCTTCGGTCGGAAGCTCGATGCGGAACTGACCCGCACGGAGCAATCCCATCACTGGCGGGGCGACTCCGAGGCGGCTGGCGGTCGTGAACACCTGCTCGCGCACGAACGGGTAGACGGCCATTACGCCGACCTTCTCGACGAACTCCCCGGCGACCTCGCGCGACACCGTCAGCGGCTCGGAGTAGGTGAAGATCGCGCCGGCGTCGGCGGACAAGTCGGCCTCGACGGTCTGGACAACCAGTTTGGTGCGGGTTTCAAACCACGTGTCGCCACCGCGGGCGAACACGGCGAACGACTCGCCGGGGGTGCGCGGTTCAGGCTGCCGGTCCGGGTCATCGGTTGTAGATGCTTCCAAGGCGGGCGGCTCGACCAGGTGGCCAGCGATGTCGTAGACCTTGATGCCCGTCAACTCCACCAGGTTCACCATTTCGGCGGCGCTGGCGACCACGCGCGAGCCGCTCATGCCGAGAGCGCGAAGTCGGTGCTGACGTCTGCCGGCGCGGCGACCAGGCGGGCCTGACGAGCGGTGCCCGGCGTCACGGCGAAGAACACGTTCGCCGTGCCGGCGGAGAACCAGACCGCGCCACTGGGCTCGCTGGCGAGGAAGCCATCGATGAGCTGGGCCTCCCGGCGTGTCGGGTAGGTGACGTCCTCATCAAGCCGGATGCCCCACGAGGCGAGCGCGTCGACGACTTCACCCCAGCGCCACAGGCCACCGCCGGTGAATACGAACGGGGCCGGGAATGCGGCTGCCGCATGGCGCTCACCGCGAATCCACTGGCCGACGGCCTGTCGAGTGACGCCGGCACGTTCGGCGATCTCGGCACGGGTAACCAGGTCGTCAACGAGCCGCCGCGGCGGGGCACCAAGACGTGTTAGGACGTCAATCAGCGTCCGCGCTGCCACAAGGCAGTCGGAAGCCGGGCTCGATGCCGTGACGGTGGTGACTCCGGAGTGCACAGCGATGACGGCGTCAAGCTCGTCGGCGACGGCGTCCTCAACCTCCTCGGCCATCTCGGGCACCTCGAAGGTCAGCTCGAACTGGCGCATGGCAGCACACTCGCGTGCTAGCGCCCCGTTGTCAAACGGAAACAGATGTCTTCACCCGTGCCCTCACCGGTCGAGCTCATGGTTGTCCGGGCAGTGCGCGGCCTGGCGCCGCAACCGACGCGCCTGGCCGCTGGGGTTCCTTGGGGTGCCGTCGATGCGCAATTTGACGCCCACCGCGGCGTCGCACGGGCAGTAGGCGTAGAACTTGTGCCCTTGACGTCGGATGCGCCACCCGCGCGCCTCCAGCTCGACGATCACCTCGAAGATCTCAGGAGCGACCTCCCGGCGCACCGACGCGGCGCTGACCCAGTCAGAGGTCATCGCACGGCCGCACGGCGCGGGTCGACATAGTTGCGACCCTAGCCGCCCACTCCGACGACTCCGGCGATGCGGTGGGTGGTGTTTGCCCCAGGGCGCTGGGCGGCTAGATGTATTCGGCCGTGAGGTTGGTGACGGCTTGTTGACGTGAGCGAGGGCCTCCGGCGTAGTGGAGATGTCTCGTCTTCACGGTCCGGAGGCCCTTCCCGTCACACCGGCAGGTCGCGAGGTTCAGACGCGTTGTCTCACGTCCAGGACGTCGAGGTGGGTCAACGGCGAGGTCGCCATCAGCCGCTCACAGAACGTGACGGTCCCATCCGCTGCGAACACCTCGACCACCGAGCCGTCGACCACGATCGTCACATCGAGCTCCTCGACGGGCGGGAGTGGTGCGGTCGCCTGCACGGCTGTTGCGGCCGACGGCATGGTTCCACAGCGGCCGCGGTCGACGGTGAGGGTCCGGGCGTCCCCGTCCAAGGTCAGGACCAGCTCCTCCGTGCGGGCGTCGTCGGCCACAGTGATGTCCAGCAACGTGCCTGCACCGCACGGCAGCGTCATCCGCGACACGGTCGCGCTGCCGGATCTGTCGCTGCCAAAGACTGGTCGCTGCCTCAGCAGGCGACGTCCGTCCGGTCCCATGACGACGTCGAGCTTACGGACCAGCGACATGGCCCCCCGCCACGGTGCCGGCGGAAGGTCACGCGCGTACTGCCACGAGTCAGCCCACGCGATCGTCAGCGTGCGCCCGTCGGGAACGTTTCCCCACGCCACCGCCGCGTAGTAGTCGTGTCCATGGTCGAGCCAGCGCGGCTCGTCACCCGGCTCGGGGACAAAGGTGTAGCCGTCGAAGTCGCCGAGAACGTACAGGCTCCCCGAGCCACCCGTCGGCCCACCGGGATTCACCGACAGCAGGAGCACCCACGTCCGCCCGCCGTCGGCGGTCGGCACGCTGATCAGCGCCGGACACTCCCACAGCCCGCTGGTAACCCAGGCGGGTCCGACGGTCGAGGCCAGCGTCCAGGAGCGCAAGTCACCTGACGTGTAGATGTCGAGCCGCTGGTTGGTCGACTCGGCGACGACCATCACCCAATGGTCCTGGTACCGGAAGACGTAGGGATCGCGGAACTCCGATGCGCCGACGTCGAGCACCGGGTTACCTTCGTATCGACGCCACGTGGTGCCACCGTCGTTGCTGATCGCCAGCGACTGTGCCTGCACCCCGGCGCACGGGGAAGGAGCTCGGTAGGAGCTCGTGTAGATGGCCACCATCGCACCCGCACCGAACCCCGCGGTGTTCTCGGCGTCCACGACAGCGCTGCCGGAGAACACCATCTCCTCGGGTGAGGCCGGGATGGCGGTGCCAAGGTCCGTCCAGTGCACCAGGTCGGTCGAGGTTGCGTGCCCCCAAGACATCTCGCCCCACGTAGCGTCTGAGGGGTTCGACTGGAAGAACAGGTGGTAGGTGCCGTCGTGGTACACGAGCCCGTTCGGGTCGTTGAGCCAGCGGTCGGCGGTGGTGAAGTGCCAGGACGGTCGCAGAACGGTGCTCACATCAACCCTTCACGCCGGAGGAGGCGATCGACCCGATGAACGCCTTCTGGAAGGCGAGGAACAGTGCCAGCACGGGAAGGGTGATCATCGACGCGTACGCCATGACCTGGCCCCACGAGACGTTGAGCTGGAAGAAGTACTGGATGCCGAGCATCACGGGCCGTAGCTCCTCGGACTGCACCACCATCAGTGGCCAGAGGTAGGAGTTCCAGGCCGGCAGGAACGTCAGGATCGCGACCGTGGCGATCGCAGGCCCGGACAGTGGCATGACGACGTTGCGGTAGATGCGGAACCACCCGGCCCCGTCCATTCGGGCAGCTTCGTCCAGCTCCTTCGGGATCGATGTGAAGTACTGGTAGAAGAGGTAGACCGAGAACGCGTTGGCCACGAACGGGATGATCTGCACCTGGTAGGTGTCCAGCCAGCCGGTCGTCAGCTGCAGGTGGAAGCCGTTCATCGTCAGCCACGGCAGCTTGTTGACCCACCACACCAGCGGCAGGGCAAGAGTCTCGAACGGCAAGATCAACGTCGCGATGATGCCGGTGAGCACGAGCTGCTTGCCGCGCCACTGCAGCCGGGCGAGGGCGAAGGCCGCCAGGGAGTTGACGAGCAGACCCAGCGCGACCGTGACCACGGAGATGCCGATCGAGTTCATCAGGAACCGCGCGAACGGCACCCGGGCGAACACGGCGCTGTAGTTGGCGAACGAGACGTGACCCAGCGGCACGAATGCCCGCCACGAGCGCAGGTCCGCGAAGATCTGCAGATCAGGCTTGAGCGAGGACACGAAGAGGAACAGCAGCGGGCCGGCGAAGAGCAGGGCGAGCAGGATCCGTCCGGCCTGGACGAGCCAGCCGGTGCGCCGGCGGTGCGCGGAACGGCCTGCGCGAGGCGGGTTCTCGGCGACGGTGGTCATGGTCAGTCCTTCTCGCGAGTGAGGAATCGCTGTACGCCCGACACGATGAGGACGAGCACGAAGAAGACGAAGGAGATCGCTGAGGCGCGGCCGGTGGCCAGCTGCTGGTACCCGGTACGCACCGCCATGTAGACGACGGTCGTCGTCGAGTCCAGCGGGCCACCCTGCGTCATCACGCTGATCTGCGTGAACAGCGACAGCGCGGCGATGGTGATGGTGATGAGGATGAACGTGCGTGTGGCGAGCAGGCTCGGCCAGGTGATGTACCGGAACCGCTTCCAGCCGACCGCACCGTCCAGGTCCCCGGCCTCGTACAGCTCGGCCGGGATCGTCTGCAGGCCCGACAGCCAGATGATCATGTGAAAGCCCACGGCCTGCCAGATCGACATCACGATGATTGCCGGCATCGCGGTGCGGGGGTCGTTGAGCCAGTCGATCGGAGCGTAGCCGGGGTGCACGACGCTGATCAGCGCGTTGAGCAGACCGTCCTTCTGGTACAGGAACCGCCACAGCAGCGAGACCACGACCATCGAGGTCACGACAGGTACGAAGTAGACAGTCCGGAAGAAGTTGGTCCCTCGCACCTTCGCGTTGACGAGCAGTGCCAGCACGAGTGCCAGACCGGCCTGGATCGGGACGACCACGACGGCGAAGTAGAAGGTGTTTCGCACCGAGGCCCAGAACACCGGGTCGGAGAACAGGTCCGCGAAGTTGTGCAGACCCACGAACGTCGCCGGTCGTGGCGAGATCAGGCGGGCGTTGGTGAACGCCAGCACGAAGGCGAGGATCACCGGCACGACGATGAACAGGATGAGCAGGGCAACGGCGGGACCGGCCATCCACAGGGCGGTCAGCCCTTCGCGGCGTCGTGCCGCGTGCGTTGCTGCTGGGCCATCTCGCCGCCCGCGGACGGCTCGTGCCCGAGCTGGGGAGATGACGGTCATGACAGACCTCCGGATGGGTCGCGCGGGCCGGCCCGTCGGGCGGCCGGCCCGCGCGACGGGACGTCAGAAGGCGTAGTCGCCGTTCTGCTTGATGTCGTTGTCGATGTCCGAGACGGCCTTGTCGAGGATCGTCTTGGGGTCGCCGCCGGAGAGAATGTCCTGCGTGGCCTTCTGGAACACCGAGGTGATGAACGGGTAGGCGGGCGTCACCGGGCGGACCACGGCGTACTTCTGGGCGAACGTGCGGAAGATCTCCGAGGCACCGCCGGCGGCGTACTCCGGCATCGTGGCTGCCGCCGCGTCCGTGGCGGGGATAGTGCCCGTTGCCTTGGCCAGCGCCGCGACGTACTTCGTCTGGTGGCTGAACTTCAGGTATGCCTGCGCGCCCGCGGTGTTGTCGCACTGGGCGCTGATCGCCCACTGCCAAGAGCCGCCGCCGATCTTCGGTCCCTGGCCCAGGTCCACCGGCGGGATGACCAGTGCGTCGTCGCCGAACGCCTTCGTCACGGTCGCGTCCGCCCAGCTGCCGGAGTAGAGGATCGCGGACTTGCCGTTCGCGAAGTCCGCCGTCGGGTCCGCACCCGACTTAGCCGACATGTAGCCGTCCTTGACCAGGCCCTGCATCCAGCCGGCCCAGTCGATCGCCTGGGCGCCGTTGAGCACACCGTCAGCCTTCTTGTACGTGCTCCGATCGATCAGGTCGCCGCCCGCGGACTGCAGGAACGGCGAGTAGGCGTACGTGATCCACTCCCCCGTGCCGCCGGTGCCTAGGTCGAGGGGGTACGGGTACTTCCCGGTCGCCTTCAGCTTGGCCAGGACGTCAGCGAACTCGCTCTTGGTCCAGGGCTGGTCGACGGTGGGTACCCGCGCTCCTACCGACTGCAGGATCGACTTGCGGGTGTAGAAGGCAAGCGCCACGTCGTAGTGACCGAACGAGTACACCTTGCCGTTCACCTTGCCCACCGTGCTCGCGAGCTGACCGGTCCATTCGCTGTCAGGCAAGCCCAGCGGCTTGATGTAGCCAGCCCAGGCCCAGTTGGGCACGTTGGGCGAGTCGATGTCCACGATGCACGGCAACTTCTTCGCCGAAGCCGCCGCGACGACGGCGTCGTTGTACGACGCCTGCGGGAACGACTGGAGCTTGACCGTGTACTGCGACTGGCTCGAGTTGAAGTCGTCGACGATCTTCTGGTCGGCGGCGAGCTCGGCATCGTTGCCGCCGTTGTGGGTCCACAGGCTGATCGTTCCGCCACCCGCGCCGCTGCTTTGCGGCGAGGACGACGAGCCTGACGAGCAGGCGGCAAGCGCGGCGACAACCGTCACGGCTAGGCTTGCTGCCGTGAGGCGTCGAACGGTGTGACGTGACACTGAAGGCCCTCCGAAATCACTGGATGTCGCTCATCTGGTGGTGTTCGACGCCGCAAGGCGTCGGCAGGATCGCCGCTCCGGCCGCTACCGGGGCGGCGATCCGACCGAGGCTCGGTGCACGACCTCGCCTCGGAGCTCTGCGTGGCGCACGGGTGGCGGCTGACCCGTCGCGCGCGCTGCGATCTCGACGTACAGCTGCTCAGCCGCCCACGCGCCCATCTCGAGATGGGGCAGAGCGACGGTCGTCAACGCGGGGTCCACAGCCGCCGAGAGGATCGCCAAGTCGTCAAAACCCACGACCGACAGGTCATCCGGGATGCGCAGACCGAGCCTGCGGGCGCTGTTGTACGCCCCCATGGCCATCAGGTCGTTGAAGCAGAACAGGCCCGTCGGCCGGTCGGGGCGGTCGAGCAACCGCATGGCGGCCTCGGCGGCATGCCCTGCAGTGGGTGAGACGTGCACCACGGTGACGTCCTCAGAAGGGATTCCAGCCGCGGCCGCGCGGGCAAGGAAACCAGCGGGGCGACCAGACGCTGCGGGGATGGGATCCGCATTGCCGATCATCGCCAGCCGTCGGTGTCCAGCGTCGATCAGGACCTGGGCCGCGTCCTCGCCACCCGCGTACTCGTCCGGGGAGACCCACGACCGATCGTCGTTGGTGCGAGCGTTTAGGACCACGACAGGTGCTGCGTGCAACGAGGACGGCACGGCGACGACGCGGTGGTACATCGCGGCGTACAGCACCCCGTCGATGTCGCGGCTCAGCAGCTCGCGGATCTCCCGGTTCTCCAGCTCTGCGTCGTAGCTGGTGTTTGTCACGAGCAGCACTCCGTCGTGCTGCCGCACGACCTCCTGCGCACCCAGTATCAGCTTGCCGGCGAAGGGAGTGGTGGCGATCTCGTCGCCGACGAAGCCCACCGAGTCGGAGCGCCGCGTGCGCAACGCCCGCGCCACGGCGTTGGCCGAATAGCCAAGCTCAGCAGCGGCCGCATGCACCCGTGCACGGGTCTTCTCCGAAGCACGGGCCCCCGGCGTGTTGTTCAGCACGTGCGAGACAGTCGTAGGCGACACGCCAGCACGGACTGCCACGTCGCGGATGCTCGCCCGCTCGCTCATCATCGCCTCTCGCCCCGTTGCGGTTGCGACCTGGTAAATCGGTTTGGTAGGTCGGCGGCAAAACGATGTACCACCACGGCGCGCGTGTCAAGCCCACAGGTGCGGCCAGCTCGATGGGACTACCGCAGGCGGTCTCGGGCGCTCGCCGTGGAGGACGCCAGGGCTACGGGCGCGGGGTGGGGCGCCTCTCGCTATCGATCCTCATGGGTGCGGAGGACGCGTCGGGCGCCGGTCCCATGCCGGCGTTCCCTCCCGGACCAGATACGGCACTAGGTATGTGCCGACGTGCCCGGTTGCTCCGATCACAACGATTCTCATCGCACTGCCACCTCACGCGATCCCCGTCGGGACTACCTCTTGCTCGCCAGTCCGGCGCGGCGCAACGAAGGCAGATCTCAGCGTCCGGCGACCGGGATCCAGACGCGCATGGTCGATGGTCCGCGCTCGGCCCAGTCGTGGTACGCAATGAGCGGCACAAGGCGCTCGTCGGACAGCGCGGGCGCCAGGGGCGCGGGGCCGAATGGCCAGTGGCCCTCCTCGGTGGCTGCTGTGGCGATCGAAACGAGCACGTGTCCGTCCCGCTCGACGGGCGGTTCGTTGGTACGCACGAGCGCCAAGCCAACGTCGGCCCCCAGGTCGACCGATTCGAGGGCAAGGACGATCGGGCCGCGCTCAACGGCGACCTGACCACGCACTGCATCGACGCGCGGGTCCGGCCACGTCCAGCGTGCGGCGACGGGCAGGTCCAGGACGACGACCTCGCCTGGCGTGAACGCGCGCTCGATGGTCGCGTAACCCGGACCGGCCGGCCGGGTTGCGCCGCCGGCCGTGATCGTGGCGCCCTTGGCCCAGGCCGGGATTCTCAGGGTGAGGGCCCACGCCTCGACGGGCCCCTGCTCGACGGTGACGGCGATGCGGCCGTCGACCGGGTACTGGGTGGCGACACGCAGCCGGACGGTGCGTCCGTCGCCGATCCTTGCCCGGATGGTCGCGGGGGCGTACTGGTGCAGCTGGACGCCTTCGTCGTCCGCGCTGGCGACATAGGCCGCGAGCGAGGCGACGGTGCGGGTGATGTTGGTCGGGCAGCAGGAGACCGCGAACCAGGGTGCGCGCAGGCTCGAGGAAGCGCGGGGGCTGGCGTGGTCGGGGTCGGGTGTGCGGCCGGGGATGCGCTGCTGCAGCGTGTTCGTGTAGTAGAAGCCGTGGCCGTCGGCGGCCGGGGACGTCGCGATGACGTTGTACAGGGTTCGCTCGACCGCGTCGGCGTGCCGGGGGTCCCCCGTCGCCAGCAGCAGCCGCTGGTTCACCATGATCGAGCCGACGCCGGCGCACGTCTCGGAGTACGCGCGGTCCGGTGGGAGCTCCCAGTCGAGCCCGAACGACTCGCCCTCGTGGTGCGCGCCCATGCCGCCGGTGACGTACGTGCGGCGTGCCAGCGTGGTCAGTACCTGCGAGGCGATGGTCGCGAGCAGGTCGTCGTCCCCGTCCTCGACGGCGACGTCCGCGGCGCCCGCTGCCAGGTACAGCGCTCTCACGGCGTGCCCGGACAGCGTGGTGGCGTCCCGGACGGGGATGTCGTCCTGGAAGTAGGAGGCGCCGAGCTCGATGTCCCCGAGTGCGCCGTGGCCGCGGCGCTCGATGAACAGCCGCGCCTGGTCGAGGTAGCGGTGGTCCCCGGTGAACCGGGAGAGCTCGGCGAGGGCGACCTCGACCTCCGGGTGGCCGCAGATGCCGGGGTTGCCGCCGTCGCCGAAGGTGGCGCAGATGTGGTCGGCCGCCGCGACGGCGACGCGCACCAGGAGGTCGCCGCTCCCTGCGGTGCGGCCACGCGCGACGCCGGCCTGGATGAGGTGGCCCATGCAGTACAGCTCGTGACCCCATTGCAGATCGGAGTAGCGGGGAGCCTGGCCCGACCGGCCGAACATCGTGCTGATGTACCCGTCGGGCTCCTGCGCCGCCGCGACTCGTGCCGTCAGGGCCCGCAGGCGGCTCTCCAGCGCGGCGTCTCCGGTGCGCGCTACCTCCCACGACATCGCCTCGAGCAGCTTGTAGACCTCGGAGTCCGAGAACTCCCGACCCCGCCGCGCGGCGGGCAGACGACTCTCGGCGGCGGCGTCGAAGTTGCCTGACCACCCCATGCGTTCGACCCACGCCTCGCAGTGGTCGATCATCTCGGTGGAGTTGAGTCGTTGCAGCGCCGCCCAGAACCCGCCCGTGATGACGACGTCGTCGAGCCCGAGCGGCCGCCACCGACCCCGCGACGGTGCCACGGGAACGAGGTGACCGAGTTTGGTCACCGAGCCGCGCGTCGGCAACGGCGCGGGCTGCTCGTCGGGTACGGGAACGGTCGCAGGCATAGCGGTCTCCAGGAGTGGTGGGCGGATCGGCCGGGGCTACTTGACGGCCCCGACGGTGAGCCCGTCGCGCAGCAGTCGGTACGTGGAGGTGAACACGACGAGGATCGGGATCGAGGTGAGGACGGCGAGTGCCATGAGTCCCGGCCAGTTGATGCCGAACGCCGACACCTGCTGCGCGAGCAGCGCGGACAGCGGGTAGTGCCCCGGCGTCAGGAAGAAGTTGACGGCGTAGAGGAACTCGCCCCAGGCGAGCAGGAAGATCAGCGTCCCCACGGTGAACAGGCCGTTGCGGGCGACGGGCAGTGCGACGGACCAGAACGTGCGCAGCATGCCCGCACCGTCGATGGACGCCGCCTCCTCGAGCTGTGGCGGAACCACGCGGAAGAACGGTCGCAGCAGCAACGTCGCGAACGGGATGAGGAGCGCCGAGTCGGAGAGCACGACGGCCCCCGTCGTGTCGAGGACGTGCCAGGAGCCGAACACCTGGAACAGCGGGATGACCGTTGCGGTCTGCGGCATCATCTGCAGCACGATGAGCAGGCCGAGGCCCGTCGTCGGGAGCCAGCCCGTGGTGCGGGCGAGGCCGTAGGCGGCGGGGACGCCGATCGCGAGCGTCAGGGCGCTCGTGCCGACGGCGATCAGCACTGACTGGCCCAGCGCGTGCACCAGGTCGGCGTTCAGCGATTCGCGGTAGGCCTGCACCGTCGGGTGGAACAGCAGCGACGACTGCGTCCCGAAGACGTCGGCGGAGCTCTTGAACGACGTGAGCACGATCCACAGCAGGGGAACGCCGTACAGCAGCGACAGGAGGACCTTGACCAGTGTCGCGACGGGTCCGGCCTTCGGGTTCATCGGTCGGCCTCCTCGCGTCGGATGCTCCGGGCATAGACGACGGCGAGCACCAGCACGCCGAGCACGGCAAGGATCGACGTCGAGGCGCCGAGGCCGAAGTCGTAGCGGACGAACGCCTGCAGGTATCCGAGGAACGGCAGCGTGTTGGTGGCGGTGCCGGGGCCGCCGTACGTCATGACGTAGATGAAGTCGAAGCCGCGGAAGCCGTAGACGATGGTGAGGACGAGCAGCACGAGGGTGGTGGGGCGCACCGCGGGGGTCATGATGTGGCGGATCTCCTGCCACTTGTTGGCGCCGTCGATCGCGGCCGCCTCGAACACCTCGGGCTCGATGTTGAGCAGTGCCGCCCGGTAGACGAGTGCGTTGAACGGGATGACGGCGAACGAGCTGACGAAGGCGACCGAGCCGAGCGCCCAGTACTGGCTGTAGAGGAACGGTGCCGGGGTCTGCCGCAGGTGCAGGTCGAGCAGCAGCGTGTTGACGAGGCCGTTCGAGCCGAGCAGGAACTTCCACACCGAGCCGTTGACCACCGGTGGCAACGCCCAGACGAAGACCATGACGGCGAGCAGGATCCCGGACCAGCGGCCTCGGGTTCGCAGGGCGATGGCGCCGCCGAGGCCGAGCGCCATGCCCAGGGCGGTGACGATCACGACGAAGACGACCGTCCGCACGATGGCCTGCTGCGTCTGGCCCGAAGCCCACCCCGTGCGGATGTTCTGGAGACCGGTCCACGCCCAGCTGCTGTTGAGGGTCGCCACCGTGACCGCCGAGAACGCCATGCGGACCAGCTGGATCAGCGGGTAGATGGACAGCGCGGCGAGGAAGACGGCGGCCGGCAGCAGGAACACCAGGCGCTTCTGCGGACGTCTCCGGAAGCGGGCGGGCGTCCGTGCGTCGGCCCCCCTCGTGGGTATGCCGTGGGACTGGCCGCCTTGCCGGGCGATCGGCGCAGCGGGGGCTGACATCTGCGACTCCTTCGTGTCGTGGGTGCGAGGGCTCCCGACGGGGTCCCCTGACCCGCCCCGGCGGTGGCCGGAGGTCCGGCGCACCATCCCCGGGGCGGGTCGCGACGATCAGCCGTTCGAGGCCTTCTTGACGGCTTGGATGGCTGCGGCAGCCGCGTCCTGCGGCGACTGCTGGCCGCCGATCACCGCGCTCCACGCCTGGCCCATGGCCGTCTGAACCGCGGCGACGCCGGCTGGCGGGATCTTGGCGGACGGATAGGCGGCACCCACCGTGGCGATCTCGGTGGCGAACGGCGTCAGGAGCGCGTCGCTGGTGACCTGGCTGTTCTTGGCCACGTCCAGCCGGGAGGGCAGTGAGCCGACGAGGGACGCCGCGGCGAGCTGGCCGTCGGGTGCGAGGTACGACGAGGTGAG
>Ga0187809_10000034_pt1 | contig 110687 bp, 99 predicted proteins | sample NC_wetland_sal_i_8_FD_132415 | JGI IMG/M metagenome (GOLD analysis project Ga0187809, IMG submission 132415) | Wetland sediment microbial communities from Neuse River Estuary, North Carolina, USA - ASW_4 | ecosystem: Environmental > Aquatic > Freshwater > Wetlands > Sediment | place: USA... | reverse complement strand
TCCGTGATCGAGATGACGACGCCGGCGCCGACGGTGCGGCCGCCTTCGCGGATGGCGAAGCGCAGGCGCTCTTCCATCGCGATCGGCACGATCAGTTCGACATCCATCGTCACATTGTCGCCCGGCATCACCATCTCGGTGCCCTCGGCGAGCTTCACCACGCCGGTCACGTCCGTCGTGCGGAAGTAGAATTGCGGCCGGTAATTGGTGAAGAACGGCGTGTGGCGCCCGCCCTCTTCCTTCGTCAGGATGTAGGCTTCCGCCTTGAACTTGGTGTGCGGCGTCACCGAACCCGGCTTCGCCAGAACCTGGCCGCGCTCGACGCCCTCGCGGTCGATGCCGCGCAACAGCGCGCCGATATTGTCGCCCGCCTGGCCCTGGTCCAGAAGCTTGCGGAACATCTCGACGCCCGTGCAGGTCGTCTTCGCCGTCGGCCGGATGCCGACAATCTCCAGTTCCTCGCCGACCTTGACCACGCCGCGCTCGACCCTGCCCGTCACCACCGTGCCGCGCCCCGAGATCGAGAACACGTCCTCGATCGGCATCAGGAAGGGCTGGTCGATCGGACGCTCCGGCGTCGGGATGTAATCGTCCACAGCCGCCATCAGCGCCCGGATCGCGTCCTCGCCGATCTTCTTGTCGGAATCCTCAAGCGCCGCAAGCGCCGAACCCTTGACGATCGGAATGTCGTCGCCCGGGAACTCGTTCTTCGACAACAGCTCGCGCACCTCGAGCTCGACCAGCTCCAGAAGCTCCTCGTCATCGACCTGGTCGACCTTGTTCAGGAACACGACGATCGAGGGCACGCCGACCTGGCGCGCCAGAAGAATGTGCTCGCGCGTCTGCGGCATCGGGCCGTCGGCGGCCGAAACCACCAGGATCGCGCCGTCCATCTGCGCCGCGCCGGTGATCATGTTCTTCACATAGTCGGCATGGCCCGGGCAATCGACATGCGCATAGTGCCGCTTGTCCGTCTCATACTCCACATGCGCCGTCGAGATCGTGATGCCGCGCGCCTTCTCCTCCGGCGCCGCGTCGATCTGGTCATACGCCTTGAACTCGCCGAAATACTTCGTGATCGCCGCCGTCAGCGTCGTCTTCCCATGGTCAACGTGACCAATCGTGCCAATGTTCACATGCGGCTTCGTACGCTCAAATTTACCCTTCGCCATGTGAGTCTCCGTTCCTTATTGCCTTATGGCGCTGATTGACGTTCTCGCGCAAACAGCTCGATTTACGCGTACTTCTTCTGGACTTCCTGAGCGACCGCTGTCGGCACCGGCTCGTAATGATCGAACTGCATCGTGTACTGGGCTCGGCCCTGCGACATCGAACGCAGATTGTCGACATATTTGAACATATTGGCGAGCGGAACCATCGCATTGACGACGGTCGCGATGCCGCGCGCCTCGGTGCCCTGGATCTGGCCACGCCGCGAGTTCAAATCGCCGATGACATCGCCGACATAATCCTCCGGCGTCACCACTTCGACCTTCATGATCGGCTCGAGAAGCTGCACGCCGAGCTTCGGCGCCGCCTCGCGGAAGCAGGCGCGGCCGGCGATCTCGAAGGCGAGAACCGACGAGTCGACGTCGTGATAGGAGCCATCGACGAGCGTTGCCTTGACGCCGATCATCGGGAAGCCCGCGAACGGACCCGACGACATGACGCTGTCGATGCCCTTCTGCACGCCTGGAACATATTCCTTCGGAACCGCGCCGCCGACGATCTGGGATTCGAACACGAAATCCTCGCCGTCGGGATTGGGTTCAAAAACGACCTTGACGCGGGCGAACTGGCCCGAACCGCCGGATTGCTTCTTGTGCGTGTAGTCCTGCTCGTGACGACGCGTGATTGTCTCGCGATACGCCACCTGCGGCGCGCCGACATTGGCCTCGACCTTGAACTCGCGCTTCATGCGATCGACGATGATGTCGAGATGAAGCTCGCCCATACCGGCGATGATGGTCTGGCCGCTTTCCTCGTCCGTCTTCACACGGAAGGACGGATCCTCCGCCGCCAGGCGATGAAGCGCCAGGCCCATCTTCTCCTGGTCGTTCTTGGTCTTCGGCTCAATGGCGATCTGGATGACCGGCTCAGGGAATTCCATGCGCTCCAGGATGACCGGCTTCAGCGGGTCGCAGAGCGTATCGCCCGTCGTCGTTTCCTTGAGGCCGGCAAGCGCCACGATATCGCCGGCATAAGCCTCTTCGATGTCGTTCCGCGAATTCGCATGCATCTGCAGCATGCGGCCGATACGCTCCTTCTTGCCCTTCACCGTATTGTCGAGCGACACGCCCTTGGAAAGCTTGCCCGAATAGATGCGGCAGAAGGTGAGCGAGCCGACGAACGGGTCGTTCATGATCTTGAAGGCGAGCATCGAAAGCGGCTCGTCATCGGATGAATGACGCACGACTTCCTGTTCGGTCTTGGGATCGATGCCCTTGATCGCTGGGACCTCGACCGGTGAGGGAAGGAAATCGACAACCGCATCGAGAAGCGGCTGAACGCCCTTGTTCTTGAAAGCCGAACCACAGAACATCGGGAAGAACTTCACCGCGACCGTGCCCCTGCGGATGAGCGCGCGGATCTCATCGTTCGAAGGCATTTTGCCCTCGAGATAGTTTTCGAGCGCCGTCTCATCCATCTCGACGGCGAGTTCAATCATCTTCTCGCGATATTCCTCGGCCCTGGCCTGAAGGTCGGCCGGAATTTCGACGACGTCCCAGGCCGCGCCCAGCGTTTCGTCGCGCCAGATCAGCGCCTTCATTTCGATCAGATCGACGACGCCCTTGAACTCGCTTTCGGCGCCGATGGGAAGCTGCATGACGACCGGGGTCGCGCCGAGACGGGAACCGATCATCTCGACCGAGCGATAGAAATCCGCGCCGATCTTGTCCATCTTGTTGCAGAAGATCATGCGCGGAACATGGTACTTGTCCGCCTGCCGCCAGACGGTTTCGGTCTGCGGCTCGACGCCGGCATTGGCGTCGAGAAGAGCGATGGCGCCGTCGAGGACGCGCAGCGAACGCTCCACTTCGATCGTGAAATCCACGTGTCCGGGCGTGTCGATGATATTGAAGCGGCGCATCTTGCCGTCACGACCCTTCCAGAAAGTCGTGGTCGCGGCCGAGGTGATGGTAATGCCGCGCTCCTGCTCCTGCTCCATCCAGTCCATGGTGGCGGCGCCCTCATGGACCTCGCCGATCTTGTGCGACTTGCCCGTGTAGTAGAGGACGCGCTCGGTCGTCGTGGTCTTGCCGGCGTCGATATGCGCCATGATGCCGAAATTGCGGTAGTCTTCGATTTTATATTCACGGGCCATGGGGAGTGCCTTTCAGTCTTCGGTCGCGCTTTACCAGCGGTAATGCGCGAAGGCGCGGTTGGCTTCCGCCATCTTGTGGGTGTCTTCACGCTTCTTCACGGCCGAACCGCGATTGTTCGCGGCATCCATTAGCTCGCCGGAGAGGCGGTCGACCATCGTGGTCTCGTTGCGGCCGCGCGCGGCCGAGATCAGCCAGCGGATCGCCAGCGCCTGGCGGCGTTCCGGACGGACATCGACGGGAACCTGATAGGTCGCGCCGCCGACACGACGGGAACGGACCTCGACATGCGGCGCGACATTGTCGAGCGCCTGATGGAAGACCGCCACCGGCTCCTGCTTCGTCTTGGCCTGCACCTGGTCGAGCGCGCCATAGACGATCGTTTCGGCGACCGACTTTTTGCCGTCATGCATGACGGCGTTCATGAACTTGGTGACGACCAGATCGCCGAACTTCGGGTCCGGATTGATTTCACGCTTTTCTGCACTGTGGCGACGGGACATGGTTTTCGTCTCTCGATGTCAAAGCCCGGCGCACAAACAAAAAGCGCCGAAGCCGGATAACCTTACTTCGGACGCCCTATTTCGGACGCTTGGCGCCATATTTGGAGCGGCGCTGCTTGCGGTTCTTCACACCTTGCGTATCGAGCACGCCGCGAATGATGTGATAGCGCACGCCGGGAAGGTCCTTCACGCGGCCGCCACGGATCATGACGACGGAGTGTTCCTGAAGATTATGGCCTTCGCCGGGAATATAGCCGATCACCTCGAAGCCGTTGGTGAGGCGGATCTTCGCCACCTTGCGCAGGGCGGAATTCGGCTTCTTCGGCGTCGTCGTATAAACGCGCGTGCAAACGCCCCGCTTCTGCGGGTTGGCCTGCATGGCCGGAACCTTGTTGCGCTTCACCGGCGCTATGCGCGGCTTGCGGATCAGCTGGTTGACGGTAGGCATCAAACCTTCCTTCTGTTTCTCAAATTCCGTGTCACAAGCCCTTGAAGGGGCGGTTCCGAGCGAAATCGCCATACGTAAATTCGGGCGCAAACCGCATCCAACGGTCCTGCCCGAACAAAAAGCAGAGGAAGCGGAACCCCGCCTCATGCATGCTGGCAATGTCTTCGCTCGTAAAACGAACCCTGTTTGAAGCAAGCTCCGGAACGCGACGTTCCGGAAAGGAAAGCTTCACATCGGCTCAGACGCCGCGGGTAATACGCAAAACCGCCCTACCCGTCAACCCCCATCACGGCAAGAATGAGAGACCGCGGCCCCATTCTAAAGGCAATGCTATGAGGGCCCAATCGGGTCGGCGTGCCTATGGCGCCGCTGAAGCTCCTGCCATCTAGGAAGCAATTAAGCGGCTTTCAACCATTTCGCCGAACGCGGCCTTAACCCTGTGCTGATATCGAGGGGGATAAGGTCGATGCGGGGTGGCGCATTTATGTTTATCGAGCATGACGACATGGATGGCGAAGCGACAAGCCAGGAACGGCGCAAACCAGGCCAGTCGCGCTCGCGCATTCTCGGGACCGTCGTCCAGTGCGACGGTTCGCGCGCCATTATCGCCGCCCAGGCCGAAAGCGTCGAAGCAGACGAATGGCGGCAGTGGAGCGTCGGCAAGCTGATTTCCATTAATCTCGGCGATCGCAGGACCGTCGGCCTCGTCTATTCCATCGAAAAGCCGAACAGGGGCCGGGAAAACGACGAAGAGAATCGCATCGAGGTGAGCGTCGAACTCGTCGGCGAGGTCCGCGAGGTGCGCGGCATGGCGAAGCCTGTATTCGACCGGGGAATCACGACATATCCGCATGTCGGCGCGATCGCGCACGACATCCGCTCAGGCGATCTTGCCGCGATATACGACCTTGGCGGCCGGCCGGCGACGACCATCGGCTGCCTCTCCCAGGACGAGACGCTCGAGGCGCGAATCGCGATGGACGACACGCTCAGTCGCCACTTCGCCATCGTCGGCACGACCGGCGTCGGCAAATCGACGGCTGTCTCGCTGCTGGTGCGCAAGGCTATCGAGGCGCGCCCGGATCTGCGCATCCTGATTCTCGATCCGCACAATGAATTCGCCGACGCCTTCCAGGACTACGCTGTCCGGATCGACACCGGCAATCTCGACCTTCCCTTCTGGCTTTTCAGGTTGGAGGAATTCGCGGAGGTGCTGTTCCGCGGCCGTGAGGCGGTTCCCGAGGAAATCGATATTCTGCGCGACATTATTCCCACCGCGAAGGCGATGTACCGCAGCGCCGGCGGTCAGGCTTCGCTCCGGCGTGGCGGGGATACGGGGGGCGTAACGGCGGATACGCCCATTCCCTACCGGATCGTCGATCTGATGCGGCTGATCGACGAAAAAATGGGACAACTCGATGCCAAGCAGGATCGTCCCTTCTATCGTTCGCTCAGGGCTCGCCTAGATGCGGCCGTGGTCGACCCGCATTATCGTTTCATGTTCAGCAGCAAGCTGATCGAGGATTCCATTCACCAGACGATCGGCCGCATCTTCCGCATTCCCTCGGAAGGACGGCCGCTCACCTGTTTCGAACTTGCCGGCCTGCCCTCCGAGGTGGTGAACGCCGTTTGCTCGGTGCTCGCGCGCCTCGCCTTCGACCTCGCTTTATGGAGCGAGGGAAAGCTGAAGCTCATGGTGCTGTGCGAGGAAGCGCATCGCTACATGCCCGCCGACCCGAAACTCGGCTTCGCGCCGACCCGCCATGCCTTGTCGCGCATCGCCAAGGAAGGCCGCAAATATGGCTGTTATCTGGGTGTCGTCACGCAACGCCCCGGCGAACTCGATCCGACGATCCTGTCGCAGTGCTCGACCATCTTCGCCATGCGACTCGCCAATGAGCGGGACAAGGAAATCATCCGCTCGGCCATCGCCGATTCGTCCGTCTCGACGCTGTCCTTCCTGTCCTCGATGGGCCAGCGCGAAGCCATCGCCTTCGGCGAGGGAGTGGCGACGACAATGCGCATGAAGTTCCTGGAGTTGCGCCGCGAATTCATTCCGGGCCTTCGCCAAGTCGAGGAAGCGCCCCGCGAAACAGCGGCCACGGACCAGGTCGATTTGGTCTCGATCGTCGAGAAACTGCGCAATCTCCCAAAGCCGCAACCGACGGCGACTTTCGGAAATCCGGCGCCTCAGCAGAGCCAGGCGGGCGATCCCGGGTACCGCAAGCGGGCCTTTTCCATTCCCGATGATCTTTCGGAACTGAATTTCGGCCGCGCTCCCGGCGCCGGCCGATAGAGCATGATCTGGAAAAGTGAATCCGGCTTTCTGAAAAGATCATGCACCGGACGCTACGCGCAGACCCGGTTTCGGCCGAGCTTCTTCGCCTCGTAGAGCATCTTGTCGGCGCGGCGGTAGAATTCCTCGGCGGTTTCCTTGCCGTCCCACACGGCGATCCCGGCGCTGGTCGTGACCTTGAGGCGCACATTGCCGGCGACGATGGCGAGCATCGAGATCGACTTGCGGATACGCTCGGCGAATTTCAGCAGTAAATCCTCGTTCATGTTCGGCGCGACGATCGCGAATTCCTCGCCGCCAAGCCGCGCCACGACGTCATGGTAGCGCGTCATGTCTTTCAGGCAGGACGCCACTTCACGCAGCACCTTGTCTCCGACGTCGTGACCGTGATTGTCGTTCACCAGCTTGAAATGATCGAGATCGAGGACGATCAGTCCGATCGGTTTGTCGATGCGGCGGAATTCAGCCAGATATTCGCGCAGCGCCTCGTCGAAATAGCGCCTGTTCTGCGTTCCCGTCAGCGCATCGGTCAACGCGGCGTGCTCGAGCGTCTCGGAGCGGGCGCTGAGCGATTCCGTCATCGCCCTGAGCTTGTACTCCTCGCGCACCTGCGTGCGGATCAGGGGATAAATAAAGAAGATGCCGAAGAACAGGGCTATGGACAGAAGCACCCCTGAGGCGAACAGAAGAACGCCAAGATAGTCGGCCTTCGTCATTCTTTCCGGCAGCGTCGATGCTCCCGCCAGCCCATGCAGCACGCTGTAGGAATGAAAAATCAGAAGGCCCGCCACGAAGACAAGAGCGACGAACAAGAAGAATGCGGTTTCTGACCTGTGGAATCGCATGTCGCCCCGGGGAAAAATGATGGCGTTCCTATCGCACATTCTCCCCTTACGGCAGGTTAATCATCACAATCAACAGCTGCCGGACCAAAAGAATACAACTCGTCACGGAGGCGACAGGGTCAGGCGGCGGAAGGCGTCCCCACCCTATTGCCGGATGGCGCGAGCCGTTCCCAATTCTCGTCCAACTGGTGGCGAAACCAGGTCATCTGCCGCTTGGCATATTGGCGGCTCGCCGCCTTTGCTTGCTCGACCGCCTGTTCCAGCATCGTTCGACCGGCTAGAAAGGCCTGGAGTTCGCGCACGCCGATCGCCTTCATGGCGGGGCGCGCGGGATCAGGCGCCAGCCGCGTCAATGTTTCGACCTCGTCCAACGCCCCTTCCGCGATCATCCGGTCGAATCGTTCGTCGATGCGTTTGCGAAGCAGCCCGCGTTCCGACTCGATCACAATTTTGCGAGCAGAGCGGGGATCGACGAGCGGTTGGGCCGGCGTGGCCTGCCAGGACAGGATGGAGCGTCCTGATGCATCCATGACTTCGAGCGCTCGGATGATGCGCTGGCCATCGGCGGACCCAATCGCCGCCGCCGCGTCGGCGTCACGCTCGCGCAGAACCCGATGCAGCGCCTCGACGCCTTCTTCCTGCAATCGCTCACGCCACCGCTCCCTCACTTCCGAAGGAATTTCTGGCATTGCCGACAAACCGCCCAGCAGCGCTCTAAAATAAAGGCCGGTCCCGCCGACGAAGATGGCGCGCCTGCCCACGAAAGCGCCGTTCCCCGCCAGACGTCCTACATCGCGCAACCAATCGCCGGTCGAATAGGCCTCGCGCGGGTCGACATGACCGTAGAGAAGGTGAGACGCAGCGGCCAATTCCTCCGCTCCGGGGCGCGCGGTGAGCACGCGCAGCACCGAATAGACCTGCATGGAATCGGCATTGATAATCACGCCGCAATCGCGCCGCACCCAATCGAGCGCCAGCGCCGACTTGCCGCTCGCGGTCGGCCCCGCTATCAGGATCGCATTCTTGATCAACGCCAACCTCGGCTGTCTTCATCAATGTCTCTCATTGTGACTCTCATCGCCCGGCCTGGGCAACTTCCGCCCTCGCGCGTCACTATGGCCACGCATACAGTCAGGGCAAGGGTGGAGGAATGGCTGGCTGAGGAAACGGCTTGCGACCTTCTTCTGCCGGACGGCGCCGACGCACGCGAAACGGAGATCGAACTGCGCCGCCTGCTTGCCTCCGATCCGATCGATATCGTGGTGCAGGAGAGCGCTCACCGCCGCAAGAAGCTGCTGATCGCGGATATGGATTCCACCATGATCGGCCAGGAATGCATCGACGAACTCGCCGACGCGATCGGCGTCAAGCCGGAGGTCGCGGCCATCACCGCGCGCGCCATGAATGGCGAGATCGCCTTCGAGCCGGCGCTGCGCGAGCGCGTGCGCCTGCTGAAAGACCTCCCTGTATCGACGATCGAGGATGTGATCCGGGAGCGTATTACGCTCGCTTCCGGGAGCCGCGAACTCGTGGCCACGATGAAGAAGAACGGCGCCAGGACGGCGCTGGTATCGGGCGGCTTCACGGTCTTTACCGAACGCATCGCGGCCATGCTCGGCTTCGATGAAAACAGCGCCAACCGGCTGCTCGAGGAGAATGGCAGACTGACCGGCGCGGTCGCCGAGCCCATCCTCGGACGACAGGCCAAGGCGGATGCGCTGACATCGATCACCGCGCGTCTCGGCCTCTCGATCGCCGACGCGATCGCCGTCGGCGACGGCGCCAACGATCTCGACATGATCAAGCTGGCGGGAACCGGCGTCGCGCTCCATGCCAAGCCCATGGTCGCCGCGGAAGCGCCGATGCGCATCGATCATGGCGACCTGACGGCTCTTCTTTACATACAAGGCTACCGCCGATCCGAGTTCGCCACATGACGCCGATAAGGACGCGGCGCCTTCTCATCCGCAACTGGGAAGATCGCGACCGCGACCTTTTCTTCCGCATCAATTCGGACGAACAGGTGATGGCCTTCTTCCCGTTCCGGCGCACGCGGGCGGAATCGGACGCTTTTCTCGACAAGCTGCGCCTCTCCATCGAGGAGAATGGCTTCGGCTTCACCGCGCTCGAAAATCGCGAAACGGGCGCCTGCATGGGGTTCGCAGGCCTCAATAGGCAGAGCGTCGTGCCAACGCCCACGCCCGATACGGTCGAGATCGGCTGGCGACTGGCGCCGGAATATTGGGGCAAGGGCTATGTGACGGAAGCGGCCGACTTGCTCCTTGCTTATGGCTTCCGCGATCTCGATCTCGACGAGATCGTTTCCTTCGCGGTCTGGAACAATGAGCGCTCGACGGCGGTGATGAAACGGATCGGCATGCGCCGCGATCCGGCCGGCGATTTCGACCAGCCCGGCGTCCCCGATACGCATCCGCATCTGAAGCGCCATGTCCTCTATAGGCTGAGCCGCCCAGAATGGCAGGCGCGGCAAGGCCGTGACGGAGCCTGACCGACCCGTAACACGAATGCGTGCATGCAGATTGCGACATATCCGTTCGCAGGTGACAAAGTGTTGCGACTGCTATACATACCGACTCGTCAGGAGCAGTATGCTCCACCTGTTTGCGGGAGAGAGCCGGTCCTCCGGCCGCCGAAGGGGAAATCGCCCGAAATCTCTCAGGCAAAAGAACCGTGAACGGGAAAAGGACACTCTGGAAAGTCGGGGGAAACCCCGCGCCGAAGGTGTAAGCGCAGCCGACAGGGTTCCGGTCGCGCGAGTCTCTCAGGCTTCCGACAGAGGGGCACGAACTTGCCGCGACTGCGGCTGGATGCGTGCGACTCCGGAGGCCTTATGGGCGAGACTGAAACAGCCAATAAAACTCTTCCATTAGAAGATTTGCATAAAGCGGCCGGCGCGCGCTTCGGCGCGTTTGCGGGCTGGTCGATGCCGATCACCTATCCGACGGGCGTGCTGAAGGAACATCTCCACACCCGTTCGCATGCCGGGCTTTTCGACATCTCTCATATGCGGCTGTTCGACGTGAAAGGCCCAGGCGCGGCGGCGTTCCTTTCGAGATTATGCCCGCTCGATGCGGGAGCCCTCTCCCCATCGCAATCGAAATACACCTTTCTCCTGGCCGAGGATGCCGGCATCATCGACGATTTGATCGTTACGCGGCTGGCGGAAGAGCGTTTCATCGTGGTCGCCAATGCCGGCAACGCCGCCGAGGACGAGGCGCATATGCGACGCTTTCTCGGCGATTTTGACTGCACGCTGGAACCGCTCGATCGGGTCTTTCTCGCCATCCAGGGGCCGGAAACAGAGGCGGCGCTCGCCAAGGCGGGTATTGATGGCGGCAATCTCGCTTTCATGCATGGCATGGAGCCGCGTCCGGGCTGGTTCATGAGCCGTTCGGGCTATACCGGCGAAGACGGCTTCGAAATCGCGTTGCTGGAGCGCGACGCCCGGCAATTGGTCGAAAGGCTGCTCGCAGACGAGCGGGTCCAATGGATTGGCCTTGCCGCGCGCGACAGTCTGAGACTCGAATCCGGGCTTTGCCTGCATGGGCAGGACATCGATAAGGCCACCGATCCCGTCGCCGCCGGCCTGATGTGGGCGATCGCCAAGCCGCTGCGCGAGAAAGGCGGCTTCATCGGCGGCCAAGCGCTGGCGAAAAAGGTCGCGGCGGGCGCTTCGGAAAAGCGCGTCGGGCTGAAGCCGGAAGGGCGCCAGCCCGTCCGCGCCGGTACGCCCCTGTTCGCCGAAGACGGCACGCCCGCCGGACGCGTCACCTCGGGCGGCTTCGGCCCGTCCGCCGGCCATCCCGTCGCCATGGGCTACGTCAAGACCGCCCTCGCCCAGCCCGGCACGCGCCTGACGGCGGAAGTACGCGGCGCGAAAGTTCCCGTCACCGTTTCTTCTCTTCCCTTTACGCCGCATCGCTACCGCAAAGGATGATCCGCATGGCAACGACCTATTTCACTGAAGATCACGAATGGCTCAGCGTCGAGAATGGCGTCGCAACGGTCGGCATCACCGACTACGCGCAGGAACAGCTGGGCGATCTCGTCTTCGTCGAGCTGCCGGAAAAAGGCCGTTCGCTCGCCAAGGGTGAGACGGCCGTCGTCGTCGAATCCGTCAAGGCCGCCTCGGACGTCTACGCGCCGGTCAATGGCGAAATCACCGATGTAAACGAGGCGCTGTCGGGCGAGCCGGCGCTGGTCAACACCTCTCCGAGGGAAAATGGCTGGTTGTGGAAGATGAAGCTTTCCGATGAAGGCCAATTATCCGGGCTTCTCGACGAAGCCGCCTATAAGAAACTGGTCGGTTGAGAGATTAGAGATCATGACTGCCGCAGCCCTGCCCTTTTCGACCCGCCACATCGGACCTTCCGCCCAGGACCAGCGGGCCATGCTCGCCGCGATCGGCCTGCCTTCCATCGAAACGCTTATCTCGCAGGCAGTGCCGAAATCGATCCGGCTCGGCCGCGCGCTCGACCTGCCCGCGCCAGCGAGCGAAGCGGAGGCGCTGGCGGAGCTTTCCGGCATCATGGGCCAGAACAACGTCCTGAAGAGCTTCCTCGGCCAAGGCTATCATGGCTGCTTCGTGCCGCCCGTCATCCAGCGCAATCTGTTCGAGAATCCCGCCTGGTACACCGCCTATACGCCCTATCAGGCGGAGATCAGCCAGGGGCGCCTCGAAATGCTCTTCCATTTCCAGACGCTCGTCACCGAACTGACAGGGCTGCCGATCGCATCCGCCTCGCTGCTCGACGAGGCGACGGCCGTGGCCGAGGCGGTCGGCATCGCCTTCCGGCATCACCGAGAGAAGCGCGGCCGTGTCGCTCTGGCCGGCGCGTTGCATTCCCAGGTGCTGGATGTCGTCCATACGCGCGCGGAACCGCTTGGCATCACGATCGGAGAAGGGGCGGTCGACGCCGAGACGGCGGCGCTTATCGTGCCGTGGCCGGACACTTTTGGCATCTATCACGATCACGCGGAAGCAATTCGCAAGGCGAAGGAAGTCGACGCCATCGTCATCTTCGTCGCCGATCCGCTTCCCCTGACGCTCACCGAACCTCCCGCCGCTCTCGGCGCCGAGATCGCCGTCGGCTCGATGCAGCGCTTCGGCGTACCGATGGGCTTCGGCGGCCCGCATGCCGCCTATTGCGCCGTCTCGGACCGGCTGACCCGGCTGATGCCCGGCCGTCTTGTCGGTCAATCGGTCGACAGCAAGGGACGTCCCGCCTACCGGCTGGCCCTGCAGACGCGCGAACAGCATATCCGCCGCGAGAAGGCCACCTCCAACATCTGCACCGCGCAGGCGCTACTTGCCAACATGGCGGCGGCTTATGCGATATGGCACGGGCCGGGGGGCTTGCAGGCGATCGCAAGCCGCATTCACGGGCTCGCCAACCGGCTGGCCGACGGGTTGAAAGCAGGCGGTCTCGAGGTCATCGGCAAGCGCCGGTTCGATACCGTTCTGGTGGAAGCGAAAGGCAAGGCCGCGTCCGTCGCGGCGAAAGCCGAGGAAAAGGGCCTGCTGTTGCGTGTCGTGGAAGGCGAGAGGATCGGCATCACCTTCGATGAAACGTCCACCGAATCCGACCTGGAGGCGATCGCGTCCCTCTTTGGCGTCACTGTCCCTTCCAAGGGCGAAAGCACCCTGCCCGGCAAGCCGCGCGGCAAGAATTTCATGACGCAGCCGGTCTTCCACGAGAACCGTTCCGAGACGGAGATGATGCGTTTCCTGCGCCGGCTCTCCGACAAGGACCTTGCGCTTGACCGCGCCATGATCCCGCTCGGCTCCTGCACGATGAAGCTCAACGCCGCCGCCGAGATGATGCCGGTCAGCTGGCCCTCGGTGGCCAATCTGCATCCCTTCGCGCCGGAGCGGCACACGAAAGGCTATCGCGAAATGATCGGCCAGCTCGAAGACTGGCTCTGCGAAATCACCGGCTTCGCCGCCGTCTCGCTGCAGCCCAATGCCGGCAGCCAGGGCGAATATGCCGGCCTTCTCGCCATCCGTCGCTATCACCGCGCGCGTGGCGACACGCATCGCGATGTCTGCCTGATACCCTCCTCCGCGCATGGCACCAACCCGGCCAGCGCCCATATGGCTGGCATGCGGGTCGTCGTCGTCCGGTGCACGGAAGGCGGCGACATCGATCTCGACGACCTCAAGGCGAAGGCCGCGCAATATCGCGACAATCTCGCCGCGCTGATGTTCACCTATCCCTCGACCCACGGCGTGTTCGAGGAAGGCGCGCGCGACATCTGCGCCATCATCCACGAGAATGGCGGACAGGTCTATTTCGACGGCGCCAATCTGAACGCGCTGGTCGGCCTGGCTCGGCCGGGCGACATCGGCGCCGATGTCTGCCACATGAACCTGCACAAGACCTTCTGCATCCCGCATGGCGGGGGCGGGCCGGGCATCGGCCCGATCGGCGTCGCGGCGCATCTGAAATCGTTCCTGCCCGGCCATATCGCCGAAGGAAGCGGACATGCGGTAGCGGCCGCGCCCTTCGGCAGCGCCTCGATCCTGCCGATCACCTGGATGTATATCCGCATGATGGGCGCGTCGGGCCTGAAACAGGCGACGGAAACGGCGATTCTCTCCGCCAACTACATCGCCGAACGGCTGAAGGCGTATTATCCGGTGCTTTTCACGGGCCGGAATGGCCGCGTTGCGCATGAATGCATCCTAGATACGCGCGTCCTCAGGGAAAGCGCGGGCATCACCGTGGAGGACATCGCCAAGCGACTGATCGATTACGGTTTCCATGCGCCGACCATGTCCTGGCCGGTGGCGGGAACGCTGATGGTCGAACCGACGGAATCGGAGCCGAAGCGCGAACTCGACCGTTTCTGCGACGCGATGGCGGCTATAGCGGCGGAAGCCGGCAAGGTCGGGAATGGCGAATGGCCGAAGGAGGACAATCCTCTTCTCAACGCGCCCCATACGGCAGATGAAGCGTTCGCCGAGAACTGGACGCATCCCTATTCGCGGAAGGTCGCCACCAACCCAGATCCCGATACGGACTGGAGCGCGAAATATTGGCCGCCAGTGTCGCGCATCGACAATGTCGCCGGCGACCGCAATCTCGTCTGCTCCTGCCCGCCGATCGAAGCGCTGGCGAGTTGAACATCGCCTGAGCGGACCTTGTGACAGCCGACTGCCACCGCGCGCCAACGCGGTTGCGGCCGGTGTATGAACCTCCGCCAGGCGCAGCGGTTGTACCGTTCCGTTCACGATCCGGTTAGCGGGCTGTTCAGACATTCCTTGCAAATTGCAGGGAACTGAACGTAAAGAGAACGGAACGGGCCGCTCGCAGCCGCATCATGGTAACGACCGAGCGAAGCGTGCCATTATCTCAAACTGATTCGATATCTCGAAATTCGCCCGGGCGGAACAGACCTCTTCGATGGACAACAGCAACGATCTCTTTTCGGATCTCGGCGCAAATCCGGTACGGCCGCGGCGGGAGGCAGCGCGTGAAGCACCGAAGCGCGCGACCGCTGCCGTGAAGGACGGCAGCGAAAGCTATAGCGCCGCGGATATCGAGGTGCTGGAGGGGCTGGAGCCCGTCCGGCGGCGGCCGGGCATGTATATCGGCGGCACCGACGACAAGGCGCTGCACCACCTCTTCGCCGAGGTCATCGATAATTCGATGGACGAGGCGGTGGCCGGCCATGCCACCTTCATAGACGTCGAACTCGACGCCGACGGCTTTCTTACGGTGACGGACAATGGCCGCGGCATTCCGGTCGATCCGCATCCGAAATTCAAGAACAAATCGGCGCTTGAAGTGATCATGACGACGCTCCACTCGGGCGGCAAGTTCGACTCCAAGGTCTACGAAACGTCGGGCGGCCTGCATGGCGTGGGCGTTTCCGTCGTCAATGCGCTCTCGGAAAGCCTCGAAGTCGAGGTAGCCCGCAGCCGTCAGCTTTACCGCCAGCGCTTTTCCCGCGGCCAGCCGCTCGGACCGCTGGAAAGTCTCGGCGAGGTCCATAACCGGCGCGGCACCCGCACCCGCTTCCGGCCCGACGAGCAGATTTTCGGCAAGGGCGCGCGTTTCGACCCCGCCCGGCTCTATCGGATGACGCGCTCCAAGGCTTATCTGTTCGGTGGCGTCGAAATCCGCTGGTCATGCGCGCCTTCCCTCATCGCCGACAAGGACAAGACACCGGAAAAGGCGACTTTTCACTTCCCCGGCGGCCTGAAGGATTATCTCGCTGCGTCGCTCGACGGCGAGTTCCAGGTGACGCGGGAAATCTTCGCCGGAAAGACCGAGAAGCAGGGCGGCCATGGAGCGGTGGAATGGGCCGTCACATGGTATGGCGGCGAAAGCTTCATCCATTCCTATTGCAACACGATCCCGACGCCCGAGGGCGGCACGCATGAAACCGGCTTCCGTACCGTCCTGATGCGCGGCCTCAAGGCCTATGCCGAATTGGTCGGCAACAAGCGCGGGCAGATCATATCCAGCGAGGACGTGATGATCTCGGCGGCGGGCATGCTGTCCGTCTTCATCCGCGAGCCGGAATTCGTCGGCCAGACCAAGGACAGGCTGGCGACCACCGAAGCGCAGCGTATCGTCGAAAACGCGCTGAGGGACCCGTTCGACCATTGGCTGACCGACAATCCGCAGGAAGCGACGAAGCTCCTGGAATGGGTGATCGCCCGCGCCGACGAGCGCGTGCGCCGCCGTCAGGAAAAGGAAGTGTCGCGCAAGAGCGCCGTGCGCAAGCTGCGCCTTCCCGGCAAGCTTGCCGATTGCTCGCAAAACGCCGCCCAGGGCGCCGAAATCTTCATCGTGGAGGGCGATTCGGCCGGCGGGTCGGCGAAACAGGCGCGCGACCGGCAATCGCAGGCGGTGCTGCCGCTCCGCGGCAAGATCCTCAACGTCGCCAGCGCCGGCCGCGAAAAGCTGACGGCGAACCAGCAGATCGCCGATCTGGTCCAGGCACTCGGCTGCGGCACGCGCTCCAAATACCGCGATGAGGACCTTCGCTACGACCGCGTCATCGTCATGACCGACGCCGATGTGGACGGCGCGCACATCGCTTCGCTCCTGATCACCTTTTTTTTCCAGGAAATGCCGCAACTCATTCAGGATGGCCATCTTTTCCTGGCCGTTCCTCCGCTTTACCGCATCAGCCAAGGCGGCAAGACGATGTATGCGCGGGACGACGCCCACAAGGACGAGCTTCTGCGGACCGAATTCACCGGGCGCGGCAAGGTCGAGATCGGACGCTTCAAGGGGCTTGGCGAAATGATGGCCTCGCAATTGAAGGAAACCACCATGGACCCGAAAAAGCGCACGCTTTTGCGGGTCGAGGTGATCGATACGCAGGATACGACCCGATCGGCCGTCGATGCGCTCATGGGAACGAAGCCGGAAGCGCGCTTCCGTTTCATTCAGGAACATGCCGAATTCGTCGAGGAACTCGACATATAACAATCGCTGCGTGGCCAGGAATGAAAGCACCGGCGATCATCATTCCGAACTGGATCGAGCGTTTCGGTTCGGCTTTCCTTTCCTACCGACCCAAGCGGAACGACTGGATCTTCGCGATTCGCGCCACGGCCGCCAGCGTGGTCGCGCTTTCCATTGCTTACGCGCTGAATCTCGAAAACCCGCAATGGGCGATGCTGACTGTCTTCGTCGTTGCGCTCCCTGTCGCCGGCATGGTGTTCGCCAAGGGCCTTTATCGTCTGCTCGGTACTATTATCGGCGCTTTGGCCGCGGTGGGGATCGACCTCGTCAGCAATGGCGATCCGGTCTTGTTCCTCACGCTTTTGGCGGCATGGGTATGGGCGAGTTGCTTTGGCGCCACGATGTTGCGCAATCCGGAGGCCTATGGCGCCGCACTCTCCGGCTACACCGCCGTGATCGTCGGGCTTCCGACATTCGGCCATGGGGATCTCGTCGTCGAGATTGCCAGGGCTCGCGCGATCGAGATTATGCTGGGCATCGCCTGCGCCGGTCTCGCCAGCCGCTTCGTCCTGCCTCGCTTTGCGCGGGACGAGATGACGGCGCGGCTGAAGGACATCATCCGCGATCTTTCCCTTTATGCCGAGGGCGCCTTCACCGGCGCCGAGCGCGCTACCCTCGTCCCGCTCAGCCGCAAGCTCATCGAGGGGATCGAGGCGCTTGGGGAAATGCGCGCCTATGTTAGGCTCGAAAGCCCGAGCCTTGCCGCCCGCGGCCATTCGGTCAGGCGCACGATCGGCTATCTCCTGTCGGCGCTATCGGCGGCGCGGATGCTGCGCAATCACCCCCCTCCGCCCGGCGTGCCGCCGACGCCGGCGCGCATTGCTTTGCGCGGTCTCGTCGCCGACCTGCGCGCCGCCGGGCCGGCCGCTTTCGACGACCTCGTCCCCTGGATCAGCCGCTGCGAGGCGATTGCGGCGGAGGCCCGGCAGGCGCCGGCAGGCCTCGACAAGGACGATCCCGACCGCATCGGCACGGCCGCTAGGCTGTCGATGGCGGTCGAATTCGCCGATATGTTCGCGGGCGTGCTGCGCGGGCTGGAGGCGCTGCGCTCTCCCGGCGACACGACGCGCCGGAGAGAACGCTCCCAGCCCGCCCTTCTGGTTGACCGCGACATGCGGGGCGCCGCGCGGAACGGTGTGCGCGCGGCCGTCGCCACCACGCTGGTCGCGCTGTTCTGGCTGGAGACGCAATGGGCCGACGCGGCCGGCGTCACCGTCATGGTCGCCGTGGTCTCCATCCTGTTCGCCTCCCGCCCCTCGCCTATCCAGACCTCATTCGGCTTCTTCAAAGGCACCTTGCTTGCCGTGCCCTTCGCCTTTGTGGCGGGCCAACTTCTGCTGCCTCTATTGCCGGGCTTTTTCTGGTTCGTCATTGTCGTCGCCCCTGTCCTCATCGTGGCCGGGCTTGCCATGGCCAATCCCCGATGGACCGGAACTGCGACCGCTTTCGCCGTTAATTTTCTGGTTTTCCTCAGTCCTCACCAGACGATGGTCTATGCGCCGCAAGCCTTCTTGAACGGCGCGATTTCGCTGCTGCTCGGCATCCTTCTGGCGATGGGCGTGTTTGCTGTCGTCCTGCCGTCTCGACCGCGAGAAGCTGTGGCGCGGCTTGCGGGCGCGATAAGGGAGGATCTCATACGGCTCTGCGTCCACGACCGCGTTCCGCGGCGGTCAGCCTTCGAGAGCCTGGCCTATGACCGCATCAACCAGCTTATTCCTTACAATAGGGGTCCCGGCAGCCGGACCGAAGCGATCCTTTCGGGAAGCGTCTCCTCCGTCACGGTCGGGCTGGAAATATTGAAACTGCGCCACCTCCTTCTCGCCGATGCCGTTCCGGCCGACGTGAAGCGCCAGCTCGGCCGCTTTCTGAAGCGCCTTGCCCGCGTTCTGCTAAAGCCGACCGGAGAGCAGCCTGTCATCGACTTCGTCAGGGCGACCCGCGAAATGGCGGCACGGATCGCGCGCGACAACGAGGCCGCTGAAGTGCTCGACGCCGCCGCTTCACTGAGGGTCATCGCCGCGGCGGTAGAGGACCATCCGGCCTTCTTCCGCAGGATCAGACAGGACGGAAGACTCTCCTGACAAGAGACTGGCAGGATCGTTCTGGTACTGTGTTTCTTCCTGGACGAGGTATGCGCCGTGTCAACCAACCAGCTGGAGCGACAGAAGAGCCAAACCGCCGGCGTTCTTTACGTGCTCGCTTCGGCGGCGCTCTTTGCCGCAGCCGGAACCTTCACCCGCTCGATCGAGGCGGGAGCCTGGACCATCGCCTGTTGGCGGGGACTCGTCGGTGCGGCGATCATCGCGGTCTATGTGCTGTGCCGTCACAGGAACCAGAGCTGGCGGCAAAAGCTGCGCCTCGGCCCTGGCGGCTGGTTGCTTGCTGTCATCGGCGCGCTTTCGAGCATCGCCTTCATCACCGCGTTCAAGCTCACCTATGTCGCCAATGTCACAATCATCTACGGCACGGTCACGTTCATGGCTGCCGGGCTCGAATGGATGATCATCGGAGAAAGGGCACCGCACCGCACCATTGTCACAGCCTTTGTCTCCTTGTCGGGCGTTATCCTGATGGCGGGAGCCGGCTGGGTGGCGAGTGCCTCCTTCCTCGGCGATTTCTTTGCCATCATCATGACCGCCGGCTGTGCCCTCACCATGGTGCTGATCCGCAAATTCCGCGACGTGCCGGTGGTCTGGACGGCGGCGGTTTCTTCTCTTCTCCTCGCCTTCCTCAGTGCTTTGGTTTCCGATCCGCTCGCCATATCGGCGCGCGATTTCTGGATCACTTGCGCTTTTGGCGTTTCCTATGCCTTCGCCGTTATCCTCTGGATCGAAGGCACAATGCGCGTGACGGCGACGGAATCCGGCCTGCTGGGTACGGCGGAACTGCCGCTCGCCGTCTTCTTCGCCTGGCTCTTCCTGTCCGAAATGCCGCCGCTCGCCAGCTTGGCCGGAGGGCTGATCGTGCTCGGCGCCGTCCTCTTCCACACTATGCATGGCACAGCGCGAAGGAAGCGGAAAATGGGTTCGTCGCAAGCGGCGGGGACTACGCCGCGGTGATCGACAAAGCGTGGCCGCGCGCGTTGGCGCGCAGCGCGTCGAGATGGATGGAACGGATCAGCGCGGCAAGGTCGACATGGTGCGGCTTCGGTCCGGATTGGCCCGGTGCGGCGTTGATTTCCTTCAGCATCAGCCAACTCACCTCTTGGGTGCCCGCGATGCGCTTGCCGTTGGCGACGTCGCGCCAGACCTTGAGCGCCGAGATGAGGACGCCATGGACCGCGCCGCTTATCCCGGCCTTCCGCAACAAAGCCGTAAGCGCGCTCTCGCGACCGCTGACGAGAAGAGCCTGCACCCTCCCCTGATCCTGGCCGGTGAGCGCTTCTAACACTGAGCCGAAGAAATCGATCTTGCCTGAGGCGACCACGCGAACGAGAAAGCTCGGCGTCAGATGGCCGGCGAAGCGCAAATGCTCCACCAGCGCGCCATGTTCGTCGATGCGCGTTTTTTCGATCAGCGTCAGCGAGGCGCGCAGGCATGCGTCGCGCAAGACGCGTTCCGCCCTCGCCTGCCCCATTAGCGCCCTGACCAGCGGCGCGCCCTGCAGGGCTTCGCCCAGCCGGACGAGGAGAAGGTGCCGACTATCCGCCGGAAGGCGCCTGTCGGAGAGCATCGCCTCGCGGATGCGCGCTGAATGGCCGTGCCTGTCCGCGATCCGGCGGAAGCTGAGGGAGGCGATGTCAGCCCCGTCATTCCTGAGGAGCGCGAGACATGCCGTACAGCACCCGACTTCCGCAATGGCTGCCGCAACGGGCATTGCAACCTGCGCCCGTTCGGCAATCGCGCGCTGGACATTGTCGTCGCCGCTGGCGACGCGGTCGATCAGTTCGTGATCGGAAAAGAGCGGCGAACGCGTCAGCACCAGCGCGGCGATTTCCGGCTGATCGCTGGCGAGCGCGCTGACGATCTGCGGTGGCGCCTTGTGGCTCAGCGAAAGCACTTCCGCCAGCGCCAGCCGCACCTTGGCGGACGGGTCGTCGAGAAGGAAGGTAAGCGCCGCTTCGGCGGCGCAGCGGTCCTCGAAGTCGAGTTCAGCTCCAATATAGACCCGCGCGAGCGCCTCCGCGGCGGCGCTCCTTTGCGAAACGCGCGCCGTATCGATCCATTTGAGAAGATGATTGACGACCATTTGCCGTTGAAACCCGAAAGACAAAAAGACGTTACGAAAAATTGGTTTACGAAGCGTTCATCATATTTGTTAACCGGCTTGGTTGCGTGTCTGCTTGCGGTTCCCTCCTGCTATGCCTATCAAGCCGGTGGATCTGGAGGAATGGCGATGGCCGGTCTGTTTCTGGAGGAATTTACGGTCGGGCAGGTGTTCAAGCATTCGCTGACGCGGAGCATCACCGAAAGCGACAATGTCCTCTTCTCCGTCATGACGCTCAACCCGCAACCGCTTCACATCGATTTCGATTTCGCGGCGAAGAGCGAATGGGGGCGGCCCCTGGTCAATTCGCTTTTCACGCTCGGCCTGATGATCGGCATTTCCGTCCATGACACGACGCTCGGGACCACGATCGGCAATCTCGGCATGACCGAAACCGTCTTTCCGCATCCGCTCTTTCATGGCGACACGGTGAGGGTCGAAACGGAGGTCAGGTCCATTCGCGAATCGCGCTCCAAGCCTGATCGCGGCATCGTCGAATTCGAGCACCGCGCCTATAACCAGGACGGGGTTCTCGTGGCGAGATGCGTCCGCCAGGCGATGATGAAGAAGAAGGAAGCGTAAGCTATGCGGTCACTCCTCTTCGTCCCGGCGGATTCGGAAAAGAAGCTCGAAAAAGGGCTTGGCTCGGGCGCCGACATCCTCCTGATCGATCTCGAGGATTCGGTGGCGCTCGACCGCAAGACAACGGCGCGCGACATGGCCGCGGCGTTTATCACCGAGAAGAAAGCCGAGGCAAAGCCCGCGCTTTACGTGCGCGTCAACGACCTCACCACCGGCCTGACGGACGACGATCTCGGCATCGTCATGGCCGCCCGGCCGGACGGCATCCTCCTTCCCAAGGCGTCGAGCGCGACAAATGTCGAGCATCTCGCCGCCAAACTGAGGGTCTTCGAGGCCGAAAACGGCATCGAAGACGGCAGCACGCGCATCCTCGCGCTGATGACGGAAAACGCGGCGGGCGTTCTGTCGGCCGGCACTTACCGCGAACCACATCCGCGCCTTTCAGGCCTGACGTGGGGGGCGGAGGATCTATCCGCCGAGATCGGCGCGCGAACGCCGCGCGATGAAAGCGGCCGCTATACCGACGTCTTCCGTCTCGCCCGCGCCTTGACGCTGGTTGCCGCTTCGGCGGCGCAGGTGGCTGCGATCGACACCGTTTTCGTCAATTTCCGCGACGCCGACGCGCTTCGCGCGGAGTGCTGGGAAGCCGAACGGGACGGATTCACCGCCAAGATGGCGATCCACCCGGCCCAGGTTCCGATCATCAACGAGGTCTTCACGCCATCCGAGGAGGCGATCGCCCATTCGCGCGAAATCATCGACGCCTTCGCGTGCGCCGGAAATCCCGGTGTCGTCGCGATCGACGGGGAGATGTATGACCGGCCGCATCTCAAGCGAGCCGAACGTCTCCTGGCGCGGGCTGGGGCGGCGGGTGCAGGTCGGGCTTGAGCGTTGAGCATTGGCGAGCCTGTCATGTCTCATACAGGGGGTCCATCTTCGCCTCTGTTGGATGCATGACGGAAGGTCAGCGTCAGGGGGCGACGATGGCCTTCAGCGGATCGTGCGGGAGGCCATGTCCCTTCGCTGGTTCATAGAACATGCTGCTGCTTTTCCCACGGACCGGCATAATCGGCATAGAGCGTAGAACTGTCCGGCCGTGGCCTGTCCGGCGCCTCGCCCTCGAAAGTCCCGATATGAACGAAGCCGATCACGCGCTCATGCGGCGCAAGGCCAAGAATGAACCTGCCCTCCTCGTCGTCGGCATACCAGTTGGAGATCCAGTTCGTGCCATAGCCGAGCGCGTTCGCGGCAAGCACGAGGTTCATCGCCGCCGCGCCGCCGGAAAGAAACTGCTCCCATTCGGGAATTTTGCCATTGTCCTTTGGCGAGGAAACGACGCCGATCACGAGCGGCGCGCGCGAAAACCGCGTCAGTTCCTTTTCCCGGCGCGTCTCGTTCAGCGGTCCTTCCCGCCTTTCGGCGAGCGCGGCGAGCTTTTCGCCGATTTCCGCGCGGACCGGCCCGCGATAGAGGATGAAGCGCCACGGCGCCAGCCGGCCATGATCGGGAACACGGCAGGCGGCCTCGATCATGAGCGCGATCTCCTCATCCGAGGGGGCTGGCTCCGCCATAAGATGGATCGGCACGGAATTTCTCTTCAGAAGAAAGTCGATGATCGGCGAAGTCAACGATCGCGTTCCCTATTTCAGTTGTCTCGAAAAAGGTGCCGCCGAATGGCCGGGACAAGGGCCAGGCTCGCGGCGCGGCGGAAAATCAGTCTTGAAAATGCCACCGGTCTGGGCTTGATGGCAAGCCATGTCCAACGCTCTTTGCCGAATCTTCCTGTGCGGCTTTCTGCTGGCCCCGGCGACTGCATCGGCGCAGACGAGCTTCGGCGCGCCACCGGCGGCCACGCCGTCCATAAAAATGCCGGGACTGTCCGACTACACCAAACGGGACGAACGCATCAAGCCGGCGGCCAATATGGGCGAGGTGACATTCGTGGCGGAACTCACCGATCATTCCCCCGAGATCAAGCGCGGCGTTTTCTGGCGGATATTCAAGCCAAAACCGGGCCCTGACGGGAAGCTTCCTCTGGTCGCGTCCGCACAGGGCGGCGCCAGCAGTTTTACCCTCGAACAGGGAAGCTATCTCGTCCACGCCGCCTTTGGCCGCGCCGGCGCGACAAAGCGTATAACCGTGGGCGCGACGCCGAAGCGTGAGGTGCTCGTTCTCGATGCAGGCGGCCTCGAACTCGATGGCATGACGCCGGGCGGCAGGCACATCCCTCCGGATTTGCTTCGTTTTTCGATCTACGAGGCGAAGCCCGGCGCGGATGGAGACCGGCCGCTTATCGTGCCCGATATCAAACCGGACACGATCGTCAGATTGAATGCCGGCACCTATCACGTGGTTTCCAAATATGGCGCGGTCAATTCCGTCATCCGCTCCGATATCCGCGTGGAAGCCGGCAAGCTGACGGAAGCGACTGTCGAGCATCGTGCCGCGCAGCTCACTATAAAGCTGGTGCGAGAACATGGCGGCGAGGCCTTGGCCGATACCTCCTGGTCGATCCTCACCGATGTCGGCGAAACCATCTACGACAATGTCGGGGCCTATGCCTCGCTGGTGCTGGCGGAGGGCGACTATGTGATCGTCGCGAAAAACCGTGGCCACGTTTACCAGCGCGCCCTGACTGTCGAAGCGGGACACAACCAGGACGTCGAGGTAATTGCCAACGAGAATTCGCAGAAGGAATTGCCGCTCGGCGATATTTCGGACTGATACGGGTTCATATTGCCGTCATTCGGCATCCCTTTATAGTCTTCTCCGGCGGGGACGGATTGGATGATCCCCGCGGATTGCCGCCAGGCTTGCACAACGCATGCAGGCCAGCGCTGCACCTCAAGAGGAGACTTCCGGACATGACCAAACCGAAAACGCCGCTGACGCAAAGGCTGATGGTGTCCGCTGCTGTGGCGGTACTGGCGGGCAGCATAGTCATCTCGGTTCCCGCGCGCGCCGAAGACGCCGCGAAAGTGCCGCAAAACGACCTGCTCAACGCGACGCTGTGGATGCAGCGCTCCGTCGAATACAAGGCGACGACGATCGGCATCTATGATCTCGCCAAGCTTCGCCTCAACGACGCGCTGGCCGACAAGACATGGACGGCCGTTCCGGAGAAGCAGGGGGAGAATTTCGGCGACAAGCCGCCCGCCATTATTCTCGACGCGGACGAAACGATCCTCGACAACAATCCTTATGAAGCCTCGCTCGTCACGCGCGGGACCGACTTCAAGCCGAAGGAATGGACGGCCTATGTCAAGGACGAGGTCACGAAAGCCATTCCGGGCGCCGTGGACTTCACCAAATACGCCGATTCCAAAGGCGTGAAGGTCTTCTACGTCTCGAACCGGACCAATGAAGAAAAGCCGGCAAGCGTCGAGAATATGAAGAAGCTCGGCTTCCCGATGGGGGGCAATGTCGATACTTTCCTTGCCGTCGGGCAGCAGCCCGACTGGAAATCAGCCAAGGGAAACCGCATCGCCTATGTCGCGAAGGACTATCGCGTGCTGCTTCTTTTCGGCGATAATCTCGGCGACTTCACCGATCAGTACAAAGGCGATCTCGACGAACGCGAGAAAGTGTTCGAGGCCAATATGAAGCACTGGGGGCATGACTGGATCGTCCTGCCCAACCCGGAATATGGCTCATGGGAATCGGCGGCCTTCGGCGGCAATTACAAGCTTTCACCCGACGAGCGCCGCAAGATGAAGATCGACGCGCTGCAGCCTTGGAAGCCGAAGGAGTGAAGGCAAACAGATTCGCCTTCTTAAAGACGGACAATCTCATGCAGTTTCACCCCCCTCCGCCCGCTTCGCGGGCACCTCCCCCTTGCAAGGGGAGGAAAGCTGTAACGGCGCCGTTTCCCTCCCCTTCCAGGGGAGGGCGCCTCTCGTGGCGAGGCGGGTGGGGTATGCCAGCAGGCCAATATGCGATTGCACTTCCCTCAAGGGAGGGATTCGTTGTCACCCGCCGCGCTTGCGCCTGATATCCGGCGGGGTCGCCTCGTCAACAAGCAGGCCGATCGCCTCTTGCAATCCAAAAGACTGCTGATCGCGCGATCCAAGGCGGCGCAGATTGACCGTCCCCTCCTCCGCCTCGCGCTTTCCGCAGACCAGAATGACGGGCACCTTGGCAAGGCTGTGTTCGCGAACCTTGTAGTTGATCTTCTCGTTGCGGAGGTCGATGTCCACCGACAGACCAGCCTCCTTGAGACGCTCCGCGACCTTCAGCGCATAGGCGTCCGCATCCGAGGTGATGGTCGCGACCACCACCTGCACCGGCGCGAACCAGAGCGGCAGGTGCCCGGCATAGTTTTCGAGCAGGATGCCGAGGAAACGCTCCATCGAGCCGCATATGGCGCGATGCACCATGACAGGCTGCTTCTTTTCCGAATCCCTGTCGATATAGAAGGCGCCGAACCGCTCCGGCAGGTTGAAATCCACCTGCGTTGTGCCGCATTGCCATTCGCGGCCGATGGCGTCCTTCAGGACATAGTCGAATTTCGGCCCGTAAAAGGCGCCATCGCCGGGATTGATCTCCGTCCTGATCCTGTTGTCGGATTGCTGGATCTTTTCCAGAACCCCGCCCATGATCGCCTCGGCGTGATCCCACAGCGCGTCGGACCCGACGCGCTTTTCCGGGCGGGTCGAAAACCGCACCCTGATCTCCTCGAAACCGAAATCGGCATAGGTCGACAGGATCAGCGCGTTGATCTTCAGGCACTCGGCGGCAAGCTGCTCCTCGGTGCAGAAAATATGCGCGTCGTCCTGCGTGAAGCCGCGCACCCGCATCAGGCCATGCAAGGCGCCGGATGGCTCATAGCGATGGACGGCGCCGAATTCCGCAAAGCGCACCGGCAGATCGCGGTAGGATTTCAGGCCATGCTTGAAGATCTGGACATGGCCGGGACAATTCATCGGCTTCAGCGCGAAGACGCGGTCATCCTCGCTTTCCGCCTCCTCGCCGGCAACCGTGACCTTGAACATGTTCTCCTTGTACCAGCCCCAATGACCGGACGTTTCCCAAAGGCTCTTGTCCAGCACTTGCGGGGCGTTCACCTCCGCATAACCGTCATCCGCCAGCCGCCGGCGCATGTAGGACACGAGGTTCTGGAACATCTTCCAGCCCTTGGGATGCCAGAAGACGACGCCCGGCCCTTCCTCCTGGAAGTGGAAAAGGTCCATCTCGCGGCCGAGCCGGCGATGGTCGCGCTTCTCCGCCTCCTCCAGCATGTGGAGGTAATGGTCGAGCTGTTCCTTGTTGGCCCAGGCCGTGCCGTAGATGCGCGTCAGCATCGGATTGTTGGAATCGCCGCGCCAATAGGCGCCCGCGACCTTCATCAGCTTGAAGGCGTCACCGATCTGGCCCGTCGAAGCCATATGCGGCCCGCGGCAAAGATCGAACCAGTCGCCCTGCCCATAGATCTTTACGTCATCGCCCTCGGGAATGGCGTCGACGAGTTCGACCTTGTAGGCCTCGCCCCTGTCACGGAACACCTTTTTCGCCTTCTCGCGCGACCAGACCTCCTTGGTGAACGGCTTGTTGCGCTGGATGATTTCCCGCATCTTCTTCTCGATGGCGGGAAAATCCTCCGGCGTGAAAGGCTCGTTGCGGGCGAAATCGTAGTAGAAGCCGTTCTCGATCACCGGCCCGATCGTCACCTGCGTTCCCGGCCAGAGTTCCTGCACCGCTTCGGCAAGCACATGCGCCGCATCGTGACGAATAAGTTCTAGGGCGCGCGGGTCGTCGCGGGTGACGATCTCAAGCTCTCCCGAGCCGCCGAGCGGGTCGGAGAGGTCGCGCAGCCTGCCATCCATCGCATAGGCGACGGCCTTCTTGGCAAGCGATTTCGAGATCGATTCGGCGACATCGCGGCCGGTCGCCGCCGCGTCGCAGTCGCGGACGGACCCATCGGGGAAGGTCAAAGCTATTTTTTTGGGGGAATCGGGATTGCGCAATGCTGCGTCGGACATGTTTTCATTCTCCTATCCAGTCCCGCAAACGAGCGCGGGTGGTCACGGTCGATCCGCATTTTGCGGATGCGGCCTTTTAGATTGGTCTGCCGCTCCAGGTAAAGAGGCCGAGGTGAAATTTGAAAGATGGCGGCAATCAGCTTTTTGGATGTCTTCCGGCCTGCCAATAGCGCCAAGGTAGATACCAGTGGTAGCGCGGCGCAAATTCGGCCGGCACGGGATCGAGGCCATGCGTGCCGCCCGGCCCGCAGCGAGCGACGCGGAAAAGCGCCAGCCAGCCGCCGATCCAGAGCCCATGCCGCGCTACGGCCTCATACGCATATTCGGAGCAGGTCGGTAGATGCCGGCAGGTATTGCCGACGAAACCCGAAAGCGTCAGCTGGTAGAGGCGGATAAGTCCCGTGCCAAGGAGACGGTCGGGCGTTTTCGGCCATGGGCCGGAGAAGTTGCGGGAGCGGTGCCTATCTGCCATCCGCCAGCAAGCCTCTGGCACGGGCGACCAATTCGGGAACATAGCGCCTCGCCGTCGTCCAGACGACGCTCCACTCGATGGAATCATAACCATGCGAAAGGCGATTACGAGCCCGATATGCTTGTTCGAAGGAAAGCTCCGGATGGTTCCGCGCGAAATCGGGATGGAACTTGCGCAAATTGCCTGAAGCTTCGCCAATCGCTTCGATACATTTGGAGGCAGCAAGCCGATGCAACTCGCTCTGGGAAAAATCTTCCCAAGAAAGACCGCCCATTACCCTATCGAGGCGTTCGCCCCAGTCAACGATATGCTGAAGCAAATCGTCGACGGATCTTCCAGTATTGCCCATCAGATAGGCCGTACATCCGCGGCAACACGCTCCGATGCCGGCTCGCTGAACTCCCCAGGCGTTCGGACGTCAACCGGTATTCCGAGAAGTGCTTCGAGATTGATCTCGATATCGGCCAGGTCGATAAAGGTCGTCACGTCAAATTGAGGATCGACAAGAAGATCAAGATCGCTCCCATCCGCATCGTCGCCTCTGGCTACGGAACCAAAGACGCGAGGATTGCTCACCGGATAGCGGGATATGATCTCCAGCACCTCATCGCGGTGTTTCGCCAGCGCCTCCGATGGTCGCATCGCCGCCTCCTCAGGCCGCCTCGCCGGCGCGCTTGCGTTCGATCTGGTCAATCGCGTCGACGACAGCGTCGAAAGTCAGCATGGTCGAGGCGTGGCGCGCCTTGTAGTCGCGCACCGGCTCCAGGTATTTCAAATCGGCGAACCGCCCTTCCGGCGCCGGGCCGTTCTCTTTCAGCATCTTGCGCATCGCCTCGCGCACGGCGCGGAGTTCGTCCGCGGTCGCACCGACGATGTTGCGCGCCATGACCGACGACGAGGCCTGCCCCAGCGCGCAAGCCTTCACGTCATGGGCGAAATCCGTCACGTGATCGCCCTCCATCTTGAGATCGACGGTCACGGTCGATCCGCACAGCTTGGAATGCGCCCGCGCCGAAGCGTCGGGATCGTCGAGACGGCCGATCCGCGGGATATTGCCGGCGAATTCGAGAATTTTCGCGTTATAAACATCGTCAATCATGGAATTCTATCCAGCCACCTTGTCGCAACAATCTGTTTCAAAAAGGCTCTCTTCCATTCATCCCGCGACATCTTATATAGTGGCTGATGCTCGAAAACCGCAAGGAAGGTGCGACCGATGGCGTTTTTCGATGCACAGCACGCCGCTTCCGGGAATTCACCAAAGCCCAGAAAAGGTTGTGATCCGTTCAACTCGTCCCTTCGTCGAAAGGGACTACGGGAGACGCCTTCATGGACGCCATAATCAAGAATTTCCATACTAAGTCCGACGCCGCCAAGGTGCGCGTGTCCGACCTGAGCGGCCGTCCGTCGCAGGCGGAGGTCGAAGCAGCGGTCCGCACATTGATCCGCTGGACCGGCGACAATCCGGATCGTGAAGGGTTGCAGGACACACCGGCGCGCGTCGCGAAGGCCTATCGCGAGATGTTCTCCGGCTATGATCGCGACCCGGCGGATGAACTCGGCCGGACCTTCGAAGAGGTGGCCGGCTATGACGATCTCGTTCTGGTGAAGGACATCACGTTCCATTCGCATTGCGAACACCACATGGTGCCGATCATCGGCAAAGCGCATGTCGGCTATCTGCCGGATGGAAGGGTGGTCGGGCTCTCCAAGATCGCGCGTGTCGTCGATATTTTCGCCCGCCGCCTGCAGACGCAGGAAGCGATGACGGCCGAGATCGCCAATAGCATCCAAGATGCGCTTAGTCCGCGCGGCGTCGCGGTCGTGCTGGAAGCCGAACATATGTGCATGGCGATGCGCGGTATCCGTAAGCAGGGCTCGACGACCTTGACCTCCACCTTTACAGGCGTCTTCAGGAATAATCCTGAGGAGCAGGTTCGGTTCATGACGATGCTGAGGGGCGTGAGCGGATCCTGATCCGCCACTACTTTGCCGACGGTCAGTTTTTCCAATGGAATTTCCAGGCGCCTCCCGGGACAAGAGCGAAGTTGAGGAGGGGCGTGCATTCACGCCGCGCTTCGGCCAGGATGGCCTCGTCACGGCCATTGTGACCGACGCTCGCGATGGCATGCTGCTCATGGTCGCGCACATGAATGCCGAGGCGCTCTCGCTCACGCTCGATACAGGCATCGCGCATTATTGGTCCCGTTCGCGCGGCGAGCTCTGGAAAAAGGGCGAGGTTTCCGGCAATTTGCAGCGTGTTGTGGAAATCCGCACGGATTGCGACCAGGACGCCGTCTGGCTCCGCGTCGAAGTAGCCGGCCATGACGCCACCTGCCATACCGGACGACGTTCCTGCTTCTACAGGACTGTGGAAGTCAAGGAGGGGCAAGCCTATCTTAAGTTGGATGGCAGCGTGCCGAAATTTGACACAAAGGCAACCTATGGTCGCTCTGGATGAGGAGCGGGGGCGCAACGAATTTCCCGTTCATGAATTTGATAGGAGAGCGGTTCATCCTAAGGGCCGTGGGACATGGAGACTGTGATGCTCGACTGGGCGTCTATCAGGGGAAAAGGGGAAGGACGCCAGAAGGCCGATCCGCCTGAGCTTGCTTCGCCCCAGCCGGAACCCAGGAAATCAGGCATCGCGTTGGCGCTTGGCGGCGGCGCGGCCCGCGGCTGGGCGCATATAGGCGTCCTGCGCGCCCTTGATGAGGCCGGAATTGAAATCAACATGATTGCCGGAACCTCGATCGGCGCGCTGGTCGGCGGCTGCTATCTTGCTGGCAAGCTGGACGAACTGGAGGAATTCGCCCGCAGCCTTACCCGCAGGCGCTTCTTCGGGCTTCTGGACTTTCAGTTTCGCGGCAGTGGTCTTTTCGGCGGCATGCGTCTCAACGCCCGCCTGCAGCAACACCTCGCCGGCGTCACCTTTGCCGATCTCAGCAGGCCTTTTGTCTGCGTCGCTACTGAAATCCGTACGGGACACGAGGTCTTGCTGACAAGCGGTTCGCTGATAGCCGCCATGCGGGCGTCCTATGCTCTGCCCGGCGTGTTCGAACCCGTCTTGTGCAACAACCGGCTGCTCGTCGATGGCGCACTCGTCAACCCGGTGCCCGTCTCGGTATGCCGAGCCTACGAGCAACTTCTGGTGGTGGCGGTCAACCTGAACTACGACCATTTCGGCCGCGCGGCGGTGATCAAGCACGATGCCGGCCCGGCCGACGCCTCGCTCGGGCTTTTACCGGCCGGCGAGGTGGACGAAATCGCCGGAGCCGACAGCCGTATACCCGAATCGCGCATCGGCATCACGGGCGTGATGGTCGAAGCATTCAACATCATCCAGGACCGTATTTCCCGCGCCCGGCTGGCGGGCGATCCGCCGGACCTTTCCTTGCAGCCGAAGCTCAGCCATATCGGCTTGACGGAATTTCACAGGGCGGACGAAGCGATCCGGCTCGGCTATGAGGCGACGAAGATCAATCTTCCCCAGCTTCAGCGCTTGCAAACGGTTCTCGCCTGACAACCCTAGGACGCCGCGGCATCGCTGACGCGGAACTGCAGGGACCGGGACCCGTTCCACCAGTTTCCCGACACGGTTCCCGCCACATGGATGGCATTTCCCCGGTTCTTTTCGAGGAATTGCGCAAGTTCCGTCCCCTCCGCGCGAAACGCCATTGCCTGGACACGCCCTCCCATTTCGGATTGGAGGCCAATACGCAAATGGCCGTTTCCGACCGCGCGCAAATCGGCGAGGCGGTGACGCGGCAGAACGAGCGTGGGCGCCGAGTGCCCTGCCCCGTAAGGCCCCGCCCGCTCCAGCACATCGAGGAGATCGAGTTTCGCCCCCTCGGCGGTGAGCGCGCCGTCGATCTTCAGCGTTTCTTCCTCGCGCAGGCGAAACACCTCCGCCGCCGCGAATTCCTCGAAGAAAGCGCGCAACTCGCCTAACCGCGATCTCTCGACGGTTATCCCGGCGGCCATGGCGTGACCGCCGCCCTTCACGAGAAGCCCGGCTTCAACCGCGGCGCGCACCATCCTGCCGAGATCGAAGCCGCCGATCGAACGTCCCGACCCCGCCCCGACGCCGTCGCCGTTGAAGGCGACGGCAAAGGCAGGCCGTCTTGCATGATCCTTCAACCGCGATGCGATCAGCCCGACGATGCCCGGGTGCCAGTTCTCGCTTGCCGTTACCAGCACGGCCGGCCCGCGATCGGCGGCGGTTTCCGCGTCCGCCTCGGCCCTTGCCTCTTCCAGCATGGCTCTTTCCATCGCCTGCCGTTCCCGGTTGAGGTCTTCGAGAGTGGCGGCGATCTTCTCCGCTTCCGCCGGATCGTCCGTGGCGAGCAGTTTCGCGCCGAGCGCCGCGTCGCCGATGCGGCCGCCGGCATTGATGCGCGGGCCGATGAGGAAGGAAAAATGGAAGCTGTTCAGCGGCTCGCCGATGCGGGCGGCCCGCGCCAGCGCCGCAAGGCCGGGATTGCCGAGATGCCGCGCTACGGCAAGTCCTTTGACCACGAAAGCGCGGTTGACGCCGGAAAGCGGCACCACATCGCACACCGTCGCCAGCGCGACGAGATCGAGGAAACCGAGCAGATCAGGCGCCTCACTTTGAAAACCTCTCGCCCGCAATTCCTTCGCCGTCTGCACGAGCGCCAGAAAGGTGACGCCGGCTGCGCAGAGATGCCCTTGCCCCGAAAGATCGTCCTCGCGGTTGGGATTGACCACCGCCACCGCCGCCGGAATGGCGCCGCCGACCTGGTGGTGGTCGAGAACGACAACGTCCGCACCAGCCGCATTCGCCGCATCAATCGACGCGGCGCTGTTGGCGCCGCAATCGACCGTGACGATCAGCGAAGCGCCCCTTGCCCTGAGTTCCCGCATTGCCTCGGGATTGGGACCGTAACCCTCGAAGATGCGGTCGGGAATATAGATTTCCACATCGAGCCCGTAATGGGCAAGGAAGCGCTTCAACAGCGCCGAGGATGCAGCGCCGTCGACGTCGTAATCGCCGAAGATGGCCACCTTTTCCTTGGCCGTGATCGCCGCGGCGATCCGCGCCGCGGCCGGGCTCATATCGGTCAGCGACGCGGGATCCGGCAAGAGCGAACGGATCGTCGGGTCGAGAAAGGCGGGTGCTTCATCCAGCCCGACGCCGCGCCCCGCGAGCACTCTGGCGACAATTTCGGGAATACCGTGGGTCTGGGAAACGGCAAGCGCGATGTTCTCCTGGCGCGCATCGAGCCTGTGCTCCCAGGCCAGGCCGGTCGCCGACTTCCTCACATCCAGAAAAAAGCGTTTCTCGCCGCCCATCGATTCCGTCCTGCTCCACCGGAGAATAAAGGAGGAGCGGATGAAGGTAAAACGAAGCCGTTCAGGCCTCGGCCTAAGGTGTGGACTGATTGTTCTTTGAAAATGTGGGCTTCGAAAACCAAACTGATCGGGTTGCGTCTATTTAGCCACCGAGCCGGCGCTTCGTCTCGTCGATCATCTGATTGGCGATCTGCATGCGGACCATCGCCCGCTCCCGCCATTGTGGTCTGACGCGATCCGGGTGGTTGTGGAAAGCAAAGCTGCGGCGCAAGTGGTGAAGCGATTTGAGGTCCTTCACGCCGTCGAGCCCGAGTTCCCGCGCAATGGCGGCAGGGTTGGTCTCAGGAGCGGAAATCTCGGCAAGCAGTTCTTCCTTGAGCGCCCTGTAGGCGGCGGCTGCCGGGCCGGCGGCGTCTGATACGCCGTCGGGAACCGCGTCTCCAAGAAAGGCGAATGGCACCGAAGGCGGAGCCGTAATCCGCGCCCGCCCTTCTTCCGCTTCCGATTCTACCAGCAGATCCTCGAGGAAGGATGCGAAATCGCGCGCCATTTCCGTATTTACGCCCTGTCCCTGTCTCCCTGTGCCGCCGACCATAGACATGGCGGGTTAACGGCTTCTTCCCGCAGGAGTTCCAATCCCGTCAATTACGATACATCTTACGATACATCTTGACTCCACAATCAAGCGCTGCCAATTAAGATATATCGTAAGACACAACGAAAGGCAGGACAATGCATTATCATTCACATCGTGGTCATCGGGGCGGGCATTGGGACCGCGAATGCGGGTCTCCCGCCAAACTCATGGAAATGATGGCGCGCAAATTCGGCGGCGGCCGGCACGGTTTCGGACCGTTCGGGAAAGGCTTCGGCGGCGGGGGCGGCGGCATTTTTCGCGCCGGGCGCATGCTGGCCGATGGCGATCTCAGGCTGATCGCGCTTGCCCTTCTCGCGGAAAGCCCGCGGCATGGCTACGACATCATCAAGGCGCTGGAAGAACGATCGAGCGGCATCTATAGCCCGAGCCCCGGCGTGGTTTATCCGACGCTCACCTTCCTGGAGGAAGCAGGCTACGCTTCATCGGCGACCGAGGGCAACAAGAAGGTCTTTTCCATCACAGATGCCGGCAAGACCTATCTGGAAGAGAACCGCGCGATCGTCGACGGAGTCCTCGAGCAGATCGAGCGCTTCGGCCGCAAAATGGCGGCCGCCCGCGAGTGGTTCGACTGGTCCGACGACGAACCGCGCCAGCGCGGCAGCCGTGGCGACTGGCATGGACGGCACGGCCTTCGGCGCGACTTCCACGAGGTGCGCCGCCGCATCCGAATGGCGCTGGCCGAACTGATGCACGCATCGGCGGAAAGGCAGCAAGAAGCGATCGAAATCCTGAACCGGGCCGCCGACGAGCTCGGCAAGCTGGCCCGCGACGATCATGACGACTCCGATAATTTGTGAGAGCAGAACATGAAAAGGGACGTGAAAACCATCCTTTATCACTCGACGGCCATCGTCGTAACGGAAATGGCGAGCCGCTATCTACAGCAGCTTTGCAAGCATTTCGGCCATAAGTTGCCCGTCAACTTCACGCCGCATCGTGGCGCGATCGTTTTCGATTTCGGCATGTGCGCGCTCGCCGCCAAGGACGATATGCTGAACCTGACGGTGACGGCGGAGGACGAGGTCAGCCTTTCGCGGCTGAAGCATGTCGTGGCCAGCCATCTCGAGCGCTTCGCCTTCCGCGAAAACCCCGAAATCGCCTGGAACTGACGGACCGCGCGACGGGAGAGCTGGCTTCCCGCCGGCTCCCGTCCGAAGGCGGAGAAGCGCCGTGTGCCAGAAAGTCATGGCACGCTGACCACTTGACAGCCTGCCTCGGGCGGTATTCGGCTGCGCTGAGAAGCCGGTGCGCCCTGCGGCGCACTGGAATCGACATCGGCTGATCGATATGGACCTCGCGCGCTCCATATGGAGCCGCGAAAACGGCTGGACAGAACAGGCGGAAGTCATGCCCAAGACCGACATCGCGAGGCGGGTTTACAACCACACCTGGAAGCTCGACCCGATCATCCGCAGCCTGCTCGACACCGATTTCTACAAGCTCCTGATGCTGCAGATGATCTGGGGGCTCTACCCCACCGTCAACGCGACCTTTTCCCTGATCAACCGTACAAAATCGGTTCGCCTGGCTGACGAGATCGACGAAGGGGAATTGCGGGCGCAACTCGACCATGTCCGCTCGATCCGCTTCTCCAAGAAGGAGATGATCTGGCTGGCGGGCAACACCTTTTACGGCCGCAAGCAGATATTCGACCCCGATTTCCTGTCCTGGCTGACGAGCTTCCGGCTGCCCGAATATGAACTCAGGCGGCGCGAGGGGCAGTACGAACTGCATTTCCATGGCGCCTGGCACGAGACGACGATGTGGGAAATCCCCGCCCTCGCCATCATCAACGAATTGCGCTCACGCGCGGCGATGAAGTCGATGGGCCCATTTGCGCTCGACGTTCTCTACGCCCGCGCCAAGGCCAAGATGTGGGCCAAGGTCGAGCGCCTGAAGAAATATCCTGAGCTCCAGATATCGGATTTCGGCACCCGCCGCCGCCACAGCTTCCTTTGGCAGCGCTGGTGCGTGGAAGCTCTGAAGGAAGGCATCGGGCCGGCCTTCACAGGCACAAGTAATGTGCTTCTCGCCATGGACAGCGATCTGGAAGCCCTTGGCACCAATGCGCATGAATTGCCGATGGTGCTCGCAGCGTTGGCCAACAATGACGAGGAATTGCGCGCCGCGCCGTACAAGGTGATGAAGGATTGGCAAAGCTATTACGGCGGCAATCTGCTGATCGTCCTGCCCGACGCGTTCGGCACGGCGTCCTTCCTCAAGAACGCGCCGGACTGGGTGGCGGACTGGACGGGTTTCCGGCCCGACAGCGCGCCGCCGATCGAAGGCGGCGAAAGGATCATCGATTGGTGGCGCAAGAAGGGGAAGGATCCGAAAAAGAAACTTCTGATCTTCTCCGATGCGCTCGATGTCGACACGATGGAGGAAACGTTCCTCCATTTCCGCGGCAAGGTGAGGATGGGTTTCGGCTGGGGAACGAACCTCACCAACGATTTCGTCGATTGCGCGCCGGAGCGAAACGACCAGCTGCGCGCCATATCGCTCGTCTGCAAGGTCAGCGGCGCCAATGGCCGACCGGCGGTGAAGCTTTCCGACAATCCGCTGAAGGCGACGGGCGATCCGGCGGAAGTCCAGCGCTATCTGAAAGTGTTCGGCGGCAAGGACCGGGTGCGGCAAGCCGTGAAGGTGTAGCGGATGGCGCCTTGGAGATTGGCCTTATACCAAAGGTTCCAGGCTTCGCCTCTTCTGTGCCGCCGAAGGGGCAATTATAATGACCTGGGGTATCAATGTCCTGACTTCCGGTTTCCGCTCGACGCGCCGATGCCGAAGGAGATGTCGCCCCATGTCCGGACCTCCCACTGTCCGAGCTTAAAGGTGTTGTCATCACTGGACCCGATTTGATCGTCGCGCCGGTTGGGATCGGTCGTCACGATATGATACCCGCCCTTCACGCCGGGCAGGCTGCTGTCCTGCCCTGACCAGCTATCCGGATGGCCTGTCGTGCTCTGAGCGAAGGAAAGCGGCACGAACACGAACAGCGATGCGATCAGCGCAATCGACCTGACCAGCAGTCCCACCGATAACGCGCGCATTGCTCGTGCTCCTGCCAGTTCGACGCCTCGAACAATAGTGCGCCGAAATCCGAAAGGCAAAAAGACCGCGTGAAGGTCAGATATGGAGCGCATGACCGAGCGTGCGCAGCGTCGCCTCGTGGAAGGCCTCGCTCTGCGTCGGATGCGCATGGATGCTGCCGGCAATGTCTTCCAGCCTCGCCCCCATCTCGATCGCCAGGCTGAACGCGGCGGAGAGTTCCGACACCCCCTGCCCGACTGCCTGGATCCCGAGCACCAGATGGTTGTCGGCGCGCGCGACGACGCGGACGAAGCCGTCCTCGGCCTCCATCGTCATGGCGCGGCCATTGGCGCTGAAAGGAAACTGGCCGATTTTGATCTCGCGCCCGGTGGCGCGCGCCTCCTCCGGCGATAGGCCAGCTGTCACCACCTCCGGATCGGTGAAGCAGACGGCCGGAATAGAGCGCTTGTCCCAGCTTCTTTTATGCCCGGCGACGATCTCGGCGACCATCTCGCCCTGCGCCATCGCCCGATGCGCCAGCATCGGCTCGCCCGTCACGTCGCCGATCGCGTAGATTCCGCGCATCGAGGTGCGGCACTGGTCATCGATGCGGATGAACCGGCCGTCGCGGTCGAGAACGAGCTCTTCAATTCCCCAGCCTTCCACCAGCGGCTTGCGACCGACGGTAACGAGGATCTTCTCCACCGCAAGTTGCTTTTCCTCGCCGCCGGTTTCGACGACGAGCGCCTCGCCTTTCTTGGTGAGGCCCTTCGCCTTTGCCTCGGTGAAAATTTCAATGCCGAGATGGTCGAGCCGCTTTATGACAGGCCGCGTCAGTTCAGCGTCATATTGCGGCAGGATGCGCGGCAGCGCCTCGACCACCGTCACCTTCACGCCAAGCTTGGCATAGGCCGTGCCGAGTTCGAGGCCGATATAGCCGCCCCCGACGACCACCAGCTTTTTCGGCACTTCGGCGAGCGAGAGAGCCTCCGTCGAGGAGATGACATTGCCGCCGAAGGGAAGCGACGGCAATTCCACCGGCACGGAACCGGTGGCGATGACGATCGCCTCCGCGCGGATGATCTGCGGCCCGGTTTCGGTCTCGACCTCGACCGTCTTGCCGTCATGGAATTTCGCCCAGCCGCCGACCATCTTGACGCCGGCCTTCTTCAGCAGGCCGGAGACGCCGAGATTGAGCCGCCCGACGATGCGATCCTTCCAGGCGATCGTTTTCCGGAAATCCAGTTCGGGCCATGAGGTCCCGATCCCGAGATGGCTGCGGCCGGCGGCGGTTTCGCAGAACTTGTAATATTCCTCGGCGGCGTGGATCAGCGCCTTGGAGGGAATGCAGCCGACGTTGAGGCAGGTTCCGCCCGGCTTGCCGGCATCGACGATAACCGTATCGACGCCAAGCTGTCCAGCGCGGATGGCGCAGACATAGCCGCCCGGACCGGCGCCGATGACAAGAAGCCTGCAGGAGATTTCTTTCATGGGTGGTCTCCCGTACTCGCCGATTCCGGTGCTCTACGTTGCCCCCCTCTGTCCTGCCGGACATCTCCCCCACAAGGGGGGAGATCGGCCTTCATTGGCACCCCAGTCTCTCTCCAACGTTGCAAGATAAAATCCGGCAAAAGCGGCCGGCGTAATCTCCCCCCTTGTGGGGGAGATGTCCGGCAGGACAGAGGGGGGCGCGACGGAGCACGAACGCAGAAAGGATTGCCCTTCATCCTCACCCCTCTACGAAAATCAGCGCCGGCGTTTCGAGCAGCGTCTTCAGCTTCTGCACGAAAGTCGCGGCATCCCAGCCGTCGATGACGCGGTGATCGAAGCTGGAGGAAAGATTCATCATCTTGCGCGGAATGAACTCATTGCCGTCCCAGACGGGCCGCATCATGATCTTGTTGACGCCGATAATCGCCACTTCCGGATAATTGATGACGGGCGTCGTCGCCACGCCGCCCATCGCGCCGAGCGAGGTGATGGTGATGGTCGAGCCGCTCAGCTCCTCGCGTGTCGCCGTGCCGTCGCGCGCCGCTTCCGAAACCCGCGCAACCTCCGCGGCGCAGTCCCAGATATCCCGCGCCTCGGCATGGCGCACGACAGGCACCATCAGCCCAGCCGGCGTCTGAGTCGCGATACCGATATGGACGCCGCCGGAACGATGGATGATACCCGCCTCGTCGTCGAAAGTGGCGTTGAGAGCCGGCTGCTCGGCAATCGCCTTCACCATCGCCCGCATCAGGAAAGGCAGGATCGTCAGGCGCGGCTGGCTTTCCTTCTTCTGCTTGTTCAGCGCCGCGCGCAAATCCTCCAGCGCCGTGACATCGACCTCCTCGACATAGGTAATGTGGGGAATACGCGATTTGGCGAGTGCCATTTTCTCGGCGATACGCCGCCTGAGGCCGATAATCTTTATCTCCTCGACAGAATTGTCGGGAATCAATCCTGTCGCGCGCGCCTCCTGCTGCAGGCCGCGCGAGAGGAAGGCGTCGATGTCCTCGTGGCTGATCCGACCGGCAGGCCCGCTGCCCGCCACTTGCCGCAAGTCGATTCCCGCTTCCTTCGCCCTCAGCCTGACCGCCGGCGAGGCGATCGGTTTTTCCCCAGCTGGACGCGGCGCACCCACGGGACCCGACTGAAGCGAACCTCGTGCGGTGGCATGCAGCGTACCCCCACCCCTAGCCCCTCCCCACAAGGGGGAGGAAGACGCTGGTTTTGCATCTTCAGCGCGTCGAGGCGACGGAACTTTGGTGGTTCGGGTAGCCTCCGGCTTTTCTACATGCGGTACTGCGGCTGGCCGTTCCCCTCCCCCTTGTGGGGAGGGGTTAGGGGTGGGGGTCCTGTCCGCGCTCGCCTCAACCGCCCCGGCTTCCGCAACGCCCTCTCCACCCTCCGTTTTCAGCCTGATGATCGGCGAACCGACGGCGACCGTGTCGCCGACTTCCGCGCCCAGCCACACCACCTCGCCATCGACGGGAGACGGGATTTCGACCGTCGCCTTGTCGGTCATGACCGCGGCGAGGATCGCGTCCTCGCGAACGAGATCGCCGGGCTTGACGTGCCATTCGACGAGTTCGGCCTCGGCGACCCCCTCGCCCACATCCGGAAGCTTGATAACGCGCTCTCCCACGATCAGGCCTCCAACGTCTCGCGCAGCGCGCGGCCGACCCGATCCGGACCTGGAAAATAATTCCATTCCTGGGCATGCGGGTAAGGCGTATCCCACCCGGCGACGCGCCTGACCGGCGCTTCGAGATGATAAAAGCAATGCTCCTGGACGAGCGCGGCAAGTTCGGCCCCGAAGCCGGAGGTCAGCGTCGCCTCGTGCACGATCACGCAGCGCCCGGTCTTATTCACGGAAGCGGCAACCGTATCGAGATCGAGCGGCAGCAATGTGCGGATGTCGATCACTTCCGCGTCGATCCCCGTATCGTCGGCCGCCGCTTCCGCCACATGGGTCATCGTGCCATAAGCGAGAACCGTCACGGCGTTGCCCGGACGCCGCACGACCGCCTGGCCGAGCGGGATCGCATAGTGGCCGTCCGGCACCTCGCCCAGAGCATGTTTGGACCATGGCGTCACGGGCCGGTCATGATGACCGTCGAAAGGGCCATTATAGAGCCGCTTCGGCTCGAGGAAGATCACCGGGTCGGGATCCTCGATCGCCGCGACCAGCAATCCCTTCGCGTCATAGGGATTGGACGGGACCACCACTTTCAGCCCCGACACATGGGTGAACAGCGCCTCGGGGCTCTGGCTATGCGTCTGGCCGCCGAAGATGCCGCCGCCGGTCGGCATGCGGATGACGATCGGGCAGGTGAATTCCCCAGCCGAGCGGTAGCGCAGCCGCGCCGCCTCGGAAACGATCTGGTCATAGGCGGGATAGACGTAATCGGCGAACTGCACCTCGACGCAGGGCCGCAGGCCGTAGGCCGCCATGCCGATCGCCGTGCCGACGATGCCGAGTTCGCTGATCGGCGTGTCGAAGCAGCGCGTCTTGCCGTATTTGGCCTGCAGTCCGGCCGTGCAGCGGAAAACGCCGCCGAAATAACCGACATCCTCGCCGAAGACGACGACGTTCTCGTCCTTGCCCATCATCACGTCCATCGCGTCGCGGATGGCCTCGATCATCGTCCTGCGCGGCATGTTGGTATCCTGCCTGTTAGTATCCCGCCTGCTGGCGCTGGCGCCTCAAATGCGGCGGCATCTCCGCATAGACCCCCTCGAACATATCGCGCACGGAGGGCTTGCCGCCCGCATGCAGCGTGCCGTGGCTCTCGGCCTCCTTCTGGGCCGAAATCACGGTATCGAGGATTTCCGCCTCGGCCTGCTTGTGGCGCTCCTCCGACCACGCGCCGACAGAAATCAGGTGGTTCTTCAGCCGGATCACCGGATCGCCGAGCGGCCAGGCCGATGATTCCTCCCTGGCGCGATAAGCAGACGGATCGTCAGAGGTGGAATGCGCGCCGACGCGATAGGTGACATATTCGATCAGCGTCGCGCCGAGATTGCGCCGCGCCCGCTCCGCCGCCCAGGAGGCGACAGCATGGACGGCGAGATAATCATTGCCGTCCACCCTGAGCGACGGCAGCCCGAAACCAAGGCCGCGCGCCGCGAACGTGCCCGATCCGCCACGTGCAATGCCCTGGAAGGTCGAAATCGCCCACTGATTGTTGACGATGTTGAGGATGACGGGCGCCTTGTAGGTCGAGGCGAAGACAAGCGCCGCGTGAAAGTCGGATTCGGCCGTCGAGCCATCGCCGATCCACCCGGCCGCGATTTTCGTATCGTTTTTGATGGCGGACGCCATCGCCCAGCCGACCGCCTGCACGAACTGCGTGCCGAGATTGCCGGAAATGGAGAAGAAGCCGTGATCCTTCGAGGAATACATGATGGGCAGTTGCCGGCCCTTCAGCGGATCGCGCTCGTTCGAGAAAATCTGGTTCATCATGTCGGCGATCGGGTAGGCATCGGCGATCAAAAGCCCCGCCTGCCGATAGGTCGGAAAGTTCATGTCGCCCGGATTCAACGCCTTGCGGAAGGCTGTCGAGATCGCCTCCTCGCCCATATGCTGCATATAGAATGAGGTCTTGCCCTGCCTCTGCGCCGTCAGCATGCGGGCGTCGAAGGCGCGCAGCGTCATCATGTGCCGGAGCCCGTCGCGCAGATTCTCCTCGCTGAGAAGACCGGCCCAAGGACCGACCGCCTCGCCGTCCCGGTTCAGCACGCGGATGATCGAATAGGCGAGATCGCGCATGTCTTCCGGACTGGCATCGATCTCGGGCCGCCGGACGGAACCAGCCGGGGCGATCTCGACATTCGAGAAATCCGGCTTGTCGCCCGGCCGGACCGCGGGTTCGGGGACGTGCAGCGATAGAGAAGCCCGTGTCTCCATTCGTCAATTTCCTCCTCGACCCGCAGATCGTCTGCTTTTGCGCTCATTTTGGGTAAGAAACCGCTGAGGTAAACGCTGCGGCAGCCGGATCTTGCGGGACTTTAGGCCCCCTATTCGGAAGTTCTGAAGAGCACCCGCGCAACCCGGAATCCACAATATCGAACTTGGTGTGCCTGCTCTGTTTAGACGCATTTCAATGCTGCCGTCCAGCCAAGCGCTCCTGCCCGGTCAACCTTGCAGAGGAACTATTCAACACCTAATTCCGTTTGAGGGACGAAGGAAAGATTAGGCTTGAGGAGTAGATTATGAAAAAAATTATATCCTTTTTGTCGGCCGGCGCGCTGGCGTTAGCCATGATCAGCCCGGCGATGGCCGGAGGCGACGTCGACAATACCGCACACCCCTATGCCCCCCGCGGCGCCTTGGGACTCGGCCATGCCGCAAGAGGTTTCTCAGCCATAAGGGACGGTTGGCACGGCCACCATGGACATCATGGCGGTTGGCGCCATGGCCGCGACCGGGATTGGGATCACCACGGCTTCCGCCATCACGGCGGCTATGGTTGGTATAACGGTCATCGCGGCTACCGGCACTACCACCACGGCTATCGCTACTACAATGGCTGGTGGTTCCCTGCTACCGCATTCCTCGGAGCGGCGATCATCGGCAACGCGTTGGCGCCTCACACGGTCACGGTCTATCGCGGTGGAAGCTACCATGTGCGCTGGTGCTACAATCACTACCGGTCCTACAGGGCATCGGACAACACCTATCAGCCCTATCACGGACCGCGCCGCCAGTGCGTTTCTCCGTGACGGTCCAAATTCGGTCAAACCGGTCGCAACTCCGTTGCGGCCGGCGACCGGATATCCGGATGCTGGCCCATAAGCGGCAAGGGATTGATTCCGTAGAGACACTGGGGCAAATAGTCGGCAAAGGCCGCCCTATGAACCAGGTAAAGACAGCGAAATTCGGCATTGGCCAGGTGGTGCGCCACCGGCTCTTCCCCTTCCGGGGCGTGATATTCGATGTCGATCCGGAATTCAGCAATTCCGAAGAGTGGTACGAATCCATCCCCGCGGAGACCCGGCCGCGCAAGGACCAACCCTTTTACCATCTGCTCGCCGAAAACGCGGAAACCGAATATATCGCTTATGTTTCGGAACAGAATCTCCTGGAGGACGAGTCAGGAGAACCGGTGCGCCATCCGCAATTGGCGGAGCTTTTCAGCAAGACGCCCGACGGCGGCTACAAACCGAAGGCTGGCACGCATCATTGAATGCGGGAACAGGCTGGCTTCGGCGGAAGTCGTTCTCACGTTTGGCCATAAACGAGAAGCGAGGCACGTATGCCTCGCTCGAAAGACCCTTCCATATGCCAGAAGGCTTATTTATTCGTCTTGGCCTTCGCCTGCTCTTCCTTGAGCTTCTTGGCGAAATCGCTGTTGTTCTTGGCGACGAATTCCTTGAGCTTTTTCTCGCGTTCAGCCAGATCTGACTGCTGCAGCGGCGGGCCGTCATAAGCGCCCGTGAATCCGGTGAGCTTTATGTCGATCGGATTGGGCTGGTTCTGGAAATTGATCGACGTGAGCGTAAGCTTGGAACCCTTCTTGAGAGAAGACACGAGCGCATCAGTCAGCGGCGTCTCGGCGACGCAACGGTCAGGGAAGCAGATCATATAGTCGATCTTCTGCGTCTTGCCGCCATCGATCTGCAATCCAATGCCGGGGGGAACCATGCGTCCCGTGGGCACGGCAACCTGGAAAACGCGACGGTTCACCTTGCCCTTGATCTCGATGAGGCTGACGCCAGTGATCAACTGGCCCGTATCGGCTAGCGTGATGTTCTGCACGTTGCAGATGTCGACATCCTGCTGCTTCGAGCAGGCCTTAAACCAGCCTTGCGGGATCTTCTGCTGTTGCTCCTGCGCCTGCGCGGGCATCGCAGCGGCAATCAGCCCCGAGACGCCCATGGCCATAAACGCAACGCGGGACAGGTTTCGGGCCAGGCTTGTCATCGTATCCATTGTCCTCTCAAGAAAGTCCAAACCGGCCTCGATCGAACCGGAATTCGTTGGCTTCCTGTTTGCCAAATGAGGCAACAGGATGACTCCGGACCGCCTGTTACACGCGAATCCCGCCTAAATCCACCCGTTCCGGCACAAATATTGCCAGCCATTTGCATATTTACATGCGACCGCGAACGCGGAATTGCGGCCTCGGCACTGGCGAAATTTCTGGCCTTGTTCGTGTTAGGGTCACGGATCGAATCAACATCCCGCCGAACAACCGGGCAGCACCGTGAACCGTTTCCTGCTTCATGCCGCGCTGGCAGCCAGTTTTCTCCTGCCCTGCCGCACGGCTTTTTCCGAGCCGTCCTATGCGATCGCCATGCACGGCGAACCCGCCCTGCCCCAGAATTTCGATCACTTTCCCTATGCCAATCCCGACGCGCCGAAGGGCGGCCGCGTCAATTACGCCGTGCCCGGCACTTTCGACAGCCTCAATCCCTTCATCGTCCAGGGCAGCGCCGCGCGCGGCATCATCGACCTGCAATATGGTTACAACGTCTATGACAGCCTGATGCAGCGCTCCTATGACGAGCCGTTCACGCTTTACCCGCTGCTTGCCAAGACCATCGACACGGACGACGCCCGTTCCTATGTCGAGTTCACGCTCGACGACCGCGCCCGCTTTTCGGACGGAACGCCGGTCACGCCGGAAGACGTGATCTTCACCGTCAAGCTGCTGGCACAGAAGGGGTTGCCTCGCTACGCCATCACCGCCGACAAGATCGCCAAGATGGAAAAAGTCGGCGAGCATGGGGTGAAATTCACCTTCAAGCGGCCGGACCGGGAATTGCCGCTTATCCTCGGCCTGATGCCCGTCCTGCCCGAACATGCGACCGACGCCGCCAATTTCGACAAGTCGACGCTGAAGCCGATGATCGGGAGCGGACCTTACATGGTGAGCGACGTGCGCCCCGGCGAATCGATCACGCTGAAGAGAAACCTCGACTACTGGGCCAAGAATCTCCCGTCGAAAAAGGGCTTCGACAATTTCGACGAAATCAGGATCAATTATTTCCGCGACGACAACGCGATGTTCCAGGCCTTCAGGAAAGGGCTGATCGACATTCGCATCGAGGGCAATCCGACACGCTGGACGGAAGAATACAACTTCCCCGCCCTGCGCCAGGGCCGCGTCGTGCGCGAGACGTTCAAGAGCGGCCTGCCCTCCGGGATGCTCGGCTTCGTCATGAATACGCGCCGGAAAGCCTTCCAGAACCGTACGCTGCGCGAAGCCCTTGCCGGGCTTTTCGATTTCGAGTGGGCAAACCGGAATATCTACGACAGCGCATACGAGCGCACCCGCAGCTATTTCGACGGATCGTTCCTTTCTTCCCACGGGATTCCCGCCAGCCCGGCCGAAAAAGTGCTTCTGAAGCCTTTCCCCGATGCGGTCGCGCCGGCCATCATGGCCGGCACATGGTCACCGCCGGAATCGAACGGAAGCGGTTATGACCGTGCTTTCCTGAAGAAGGGCTATGACCTTCTCCGCCAGGCCGGCTACTCCATCCACGACCACCGCATGGTGGACGCCGAGGGAAATCCCCTCTCGTTCGAGATCCTGTTGAACGGCAATAACGGCAAAGAGGCGGCGATGGTCTGGCAGCGCACGCTTGCCAAGATCGGCGTCGATGCGGCGATCCGCTCCGTCGACGCCGCGCAGTATCAGCAGCGCCTCAATACCTATGATTTCGATGTCATCCTGCAGAGTTACCCCTCCTCGCTCTCTCCGGGCGTCGAGCAGGTCGGGCGCTGGGGATCGGCTTCGCGCGATGTCGACGGTACTTATAATTTCGCCGGGGTCGCCGATCCGGCAATCGATGGGCTGATCTCGGATTTCCTCCATGCCCGCTCGGAAGACCAGTTCACCACAGCGGTCAGAGCCTATGATCGCGTCCTTTTGAGTGGTTTCTACGTCGTCCCGCTCTATCATCAGCCGGGTCAATGGGTGGCGCACTGGAGGCGAATCCAGCACCCGAAGCGCACATCGCTCTATGGCTTTCAGTTGCCGACCTGGTGGCATGCTGAAAAGTAGCAAAAGGATAGGAGCCGAGATGACGGAAAGACAGCATATTACGATCGACGTTGTCTCGGATGCAGTCTGCCCCTGGTGCTTCATCGGACAGAAACGCCTGGACAAGGCTGTGGAGGACCTGCCCGAGATCGATGTCGGCGTGCGCTGGCGGCCATTTCAGCTCGATCCCACCATTCCGCCGGAGGGCCGCAGCCGCCGCGACTATCTGATGGCGAAATTCGGAGACAGAAAGCGCATCGAGGACATGCACCGCAATATCAGCGAGGCGGGCCTCGCCGAGGGCATTTCTTTCGATTTCGACGCCATCAAAATTTCGCCGAACACGCTCGATGCGCATCGCCTGATCCGATGGGCGGCGAGTTCCGGCCCTGAAGCGCAGAATCGCGTCGCGCGGCGTCTTTTTCAGCTTTACTTCGAGGAAGGCGCCAACATCGGCGATCGGCAAGTGCTTGCCGACGCGGCTGCCGAATGCGGCATGGACAGGGCAGTCGTCGAAACGCTCCTTGCCGGCAACGCCGACACGGCGGACGTGCGTGACGAGATCGAAACGGCCACTCGGATGGGCGTCACCGGCGTTCCCTGCTTCCTCATAGAGGGGCGCTACGCCGTCATGGGCGCGCAGCCCTCTGATGCGCTCGCCAATGCGATCCGGCAAGTTGCAGAAGCGAAGGCGCGCGGCGAACTGGAGAACGCTGCCGGTTGAGTCCTATCCCCGCTGCCAGGGCATGACCTTTTTCTGCAGCCATTGCAAGCCGTAGGTGAGGACGACTCCGAGGATCATGACGACGACAAGGCCGGCATACATTTTCTCGGGATTGAGCACCTGCCAGTAATAATAGGTCATGTAGCCGACGCCCTGCTTAGCGCGCAGGAATTCGACCGAGATGATGACGATCAGCGCCGTGCCGAGCGCGATCCTGAGGCCGGCGAAGATGACCGGCATCGCGGCGGGCAGGATGACATGGCGGAAAAGGGCGAAGCCGCGCGCGCCGTAATTCCGCCCGGCCATGATGAAGACCGGATCGATATCGCGCACGCCCGCCATGGTATTGATCGCCATCAGGAAAAACACCGAAAGCGCGACGACGGCGATTTTCGGTCCCTCCCCGAAGGGATTGGCGAAGACCAGCATGACGATCGGGAAGATCGCGATCTTCGGCAGCACGTAGATGGCGGAAAGCGTCGTGTCGAGCATCAGGCGCACGGTCTGGTTCAAGCCCATGACGACGCCGAGCAGGATGCCGGGAATGGCGCCGATGACGAAGCCGGCGAAGACCCGGCCGAGCGTCGCCCAGACATTGCTCTCCGCGAAAAGCGACCAGACACCCGCCCAGCCGTGAGAATGGAATTCGGCGGGAATAAGCCACGGGCGGCCAAGGAGGCTGGTGCCTGAAAAGCGATCGTAATGGACCGTCAGGTCCCATAACGCTTTGCCGATCTTGGTGGGTTGCGGAAAGAAGGTCGCATCGAGAATGCCGGCACTGACGATCAGTTGCCAGGCGACAAGAGCAAGGATTGGAAAGCCGAAGGCGAGCGACCGTTCGTAGACTTTGCGCGCCTTTGGCGGGACGGCGCGGCCGATACGCTCTGCCGCCAACACCACCAGGACAAAATTGCCGAGAAGGGCGAGCCACCACAAAAGGCTCCACAAATCCGTGGAATAAAGAACGCCGTTCCAGACGATCGCAGAGCCCGCGAGAATAAGCAGCATGAACGAGGCCGGAATTTGCTTGCGAACCGCGTCGCCCGTTTCGGAAGCGATTTGCGGCGCCGGCATTGCAGGCTCGAGGGAAGCGCTCATGCCTGCATCTCCATCGCCCGCGTCACTTCCTTGCCGAGTTGCTCCCATATGGCGCCCCGCATCTCGCCGAATTCGGCGCCGTTCATCGTCTCGACCGTGCGCGGGCGCTTGATGGTGATCGGGAATGTCGCGAGCAGCCGCCCCGGATGCGCCGACATCAGGATGACGCGGTCACCGAGCAGGATCGCCTCGTCGAGGCTGTGGGTGATGTAGACGACGGTCTTGCGTGTCTCCTCCCAGATGCGCAGCAATTCGTCCTGAAGGACGATACGTGTCTGCGCGTCGAGTGCGCCGAGAGGTTCGTCCATCAGGAGCACTTCGGGATCATTGGCAAGAGCGCGCACGATCGAAACGCGCTGCTTCATGCCGCCTGAAATCTGGTGCGGGTAGTAATGCGCGAATTTCCTCAAGCCCACCCGCTCCAGCCAGCTTTCCGCGATCTCCAGTCTTTCGGGCTTGCCGATACCCCGCATCTGCAGCCCGAAAGCCACATTGTCGATCACCGTTTTCCAGGGAAAGACGGCATATTCCTGGAAGACGACGCTGTTGAGCGGCTTTTTCGGGTCCGCGCCCGGCCGAATGAAGAGCGTGCCGGAACTGTGGGTATCGAGCCCTGCCACCATCCTGAGGAAGGTCGATTTCCCGCAGCCGGAAGGGCCGACGATACAGACGAATTCGCCCTCGGCCACGTCGAGGCTGAAATCGTCCACCGCCGTCATCGGTCCACTGACGGTCTGATAGACCTTGCAGACGTTGCGCGCGACGATCTTGGCCGGCGCATCCATCACTTCGGCTCTGGAAATGGCGTTCATTTTCGGTTCCGGACGACGCCGGAGCGGCTCACCCGCCCCGAGCGCACAACCCGCTTTATTCCTTGACCTTCCCGATATCGGCGAGCGCCTCATCGACGAATTTCGTGTCGACGACCTTCTTCAGGTCGATCGGCTTATCATAGTCGGTGCGGCCGTTTTCGCGATGAACACGCTCGACATCGGCGAGGCCTTTGAGCGGAATGATCATGTTCGGATCATAGACCGCCGGCTTAGCGGCCTTAAGCGCCGCCTCCGTCGACGTCGTGTATTTCATGTAGGCGTCCATATTGGGCTTGGAATAGTAGTCCTTGCCCTGCATCAGGCGCGCAGCCTCCGTCAGCGCCAGAACGAAGCGCTCGGCGGCCCGCGGGCGCTCCTTGATGAACTTGCCCGAACCGACGAACGCGACCGTCATCAGGCCGGGAGTCAGATCGGTCGCAAGCACCGTCGCGTCGCCAGCCTTCAGCGCCTGCACCGAATAGGGCGGCGCGGCGAGCGCGGCGTCGACGGAGCCGCTCTTCAGCGCCGCGGGAATGTCGGGATTGCCGATATTTTCCAGATCGACATCGCGGATGGTCAAATGCGCGCGCTCGAGCGCCTTGGCGATCAGATATTCGGCGCCGCTGCCGGGACCACCGGCCGCGCCGATCTTCTTGCCCTTCAAATCGGCGATGGTCTTGATGCCCTTGGCCTTGGTGCTGAGCAGAAGTTCGGTCGTGCTGCCCTTCATCGGCTCGCGGCCGCCGGGCGCGATGATGCGGATATCAAGGCCCCGGTTCCAGCTGTTCCAGAGCGAAGTCACGATCGCTATGCCGCCCACATCGACGCTGCCCTTGTTGAGGAACGCGATCGCCTCGGTTCCGGACTTCACCTTCTCGATATCGACGTCGAGCCCGTATTTTTTGAAAATGCCCCGGTCCGCGGCGACATAGAGCGTCGCGAATTTCATGATCGGCACATAGGCGACGGTCACTTTCTGCGGCGGATTGAGCGGCGCCGGCTCTTTCGCCGAAGCGGTCGTGGCAACCGCGCCCGCCATGATCGCGCTGGCGAAAAGCGCCAGGCATTTCCGTCTGTCCCAAGCCATGAGGTTCTCCCTGAATATTGTTTTCCTTCGGCGGGACGATCTCTTCCCCTACCGCCTGAATCCGAATTCCCGCTTGGCCGTAACCCCTTGGCGTTTCGGAAGCAACCCCAATATGGATCACGGATGGCCGCTTCTCAGCCGGCATCCCCATAGAGGAGCTTGTCTTGGCGAGCCCGCAATTCCGCGATTTTCGAATTGGCGGGCAGCGTAGTATTGTCCGATGTCAGGAGTTCCCCCTTGCGGATCGCCGCCTTGACCGTCGCTCCCTGCAATAGCCCGCAGGGAATGGCGTGCTCCGCCCTCGCCTCCTTAGCCGTCATGGTCCACGCGCGATATGTGTGCTCGCCGACCAGACCCAGCCTTTCGCCCGGCGCCAGATCCTTCTTGGCGACGGCGCACACTTCGGCGACCGGCCTCTTCAACGGCACCATATCCGCCTTGCCGTAGAGCACCACCCGCGCGCATGTGAGCGGCACTTCGAGCGACGTGAGGTGGAAAGGCCTGTGGAAGGTGAAATAGGGGCCCTCCCCGAGCTTCAGATCCTCCATCCGCTCCGAGAGGCGCGGATGCGACATGTCGGCGACGACGAAGATGCCGGGCGCAACGCCCGGGCCCACGGAATAATCGACGCAGCCGGCTTTCGACAGGCAGCCGCCATCCTTCTCGGGAATCAGCACCTTCGACAACTCCGCCAGCGAAGCTTTCGGGCCGTGCATTCCCGGCTTGTCGGGAACGAGCCCCGTGGCATTGGCGATCGCCGCCATTTCCACCATCGTCTTCGATCCCTCGACGAATTCGACGAGCATGCGGACGTTCATGTTCCGCCGCTCCGCCTCTTCCGCATAATCCTCCGGCATGGCGTCGAAGCGGAGCGGATTGTTCTTTCCCTTGCCGGCGGAGACGACCGGGTAGCCGAGGGCGGAGACGAATTCGATCAGTTCCATGCAGGAGGACGGCTCGTCGCCCGCCCCCAGCGAATAAATGACGCCGAGCCGCTCCGCCTCGTGCTTCAGATAGGCGCCGATGGTGACATCGGCCTCGACATTCATCATGACGAGATGCTTGCCATGCTCCATGGCGGCAAGGCCGATCTCCGCGCCAACAGATGGGATACCGGTCGCGTCGAGCACGACATCGATTAAGCCGCTTTCGAGGATCAGCGAGGCATCGTGGGTGGCCGCGATCTTTCCCGTCTCCATGGCGTGGTCTAGGTCGGCGCCATTCCCCGCCTCTTGCACATGCCCTTTTTCGCCATAGGCTATTTCGCCGGCCTTCATGACCGCGTCGATATTGCTGCGCACAGCGACAGCGCCGACCGCGAGACCCTTCATCTGCGCCACCTGGGTGACGATGTCTGTCCCCATCTCGCCTGCCCCGATCACGCCGATCCGGATCGGCTTTCCGCTTTTCCCGCGCTCCTCGAGGTCATGCGCCAATCCGACAAGCGCGACATTGCTGGTCATTCGGTGATCTCCGGCTGAGGCATCTCAGTTATCCTCGAACAGCTGAAATGCCCTTCTTTGTGTTCAGAACGTTCCCCAGCGCAAAATCGCCGCGCATCGATCGCTGGAATGGGCCAAGGCGTCCGGCGAAAGCCGTTCTATGCAGCGGAGCAACAGGATGTCCAGCCGGCCGCGGACGATTTAGATGGTGACGAGCCTTCTCCAGCGTTTCCCAGAAACGCTCCAGCCGTCACGTTCGATCCGAATAGCGGTCAGAAAAAGACTGGAGGTTGAAACCGGTTGAATAAAGCTGGTCGAAACCCGATTGAGGCGGGATGTCCACTATATGGAAAAGTGGCGCGAGTGACGGGGCTCGAACCCGCGACCTCCGGCGTGACAGGCCGGCACTCTAACCGACTGAGCTACACCCGCGCACCCGACGCCGGCCCGTGGGCATCCGCGTCGACGCGGGTGGGATTAAGCGGTTCGCCCGAGGCTGTCAAGCGGCGTCCTGCGCGATTTCCGCTGGTCAATCGGCTCCGCTCTCGGCTGCCGCCGGCGCACGGACAGGAGGCGGGACGAAGAGAGAATTTCCCTTGCGGCGGGCCACCCGAGCGCTTAAACGGAAGCGCACCGGGCGATTAGCTCAGTTGGTAGAGCGCTTCGTTTACACCGAAGATGTCGGCGGTTCGAGCCCGTCATCGCCCACCAAAAACAATCTTATGGCTCGATACCATACAGGTAGTTCGTATCATGGAATTTCGACAAACAGGCTGCCGCCGCACTCACGCCTGCCGAAGTCGATCTTCGAGTTGATAGATGCCTGTAGATGGGCGTGTCTTCAGAAACCGATCGACCAACCGTCAATGCCGGGACTGAATATCTCGTTGATAACCGTGTCGTTTTGTGACAATCTAAGGTTGCTCTATCTTGGCGTTAGATTGGGGGACTAAGATGGCGGGCGACATCTATCTGTCTACCGGAAATGCGCTTCAGTCTGCGGCGTCGGTCGCGACGCCATCCTGGATTTCTTCACTAAGCACCGCCTCGATCGCGACGGATATGTCCGCGGCCATTATCGATGACGTCGTGACGGAATCCGGACTGGCCAAACTGCTCCATGACCTCGATGCAACCTTGTCGCCGACTTCGACGCTGGCCGCCAATGAATTCGCCGATCTACAGACGATCGCCGCCAATCTCGGCAACGGCGTGACGACTTCCGGATATCTGTCCTATGTTTTCGATGCATTGGTGAATGGCAACCCTGGGAATGCCACGTGGACCGGCGGCGCGGTCAGTTCCGTCACGCTCGGCGATCTCGCCGTCGGCGCAACTGAAACGCAGTTGTCCGAACTGATCGGCAAATGGTTTTCCGGGACCGACCTGCCCAGTTCCTATGTCGATATGACGGAGAGCGGCGGGGGCCAACCCTTCACGATCAATCATTCCGCGGTCAACAGCCCGCTTTTTGGCCCTTCGGGCCCTTCGGTCGACGACGTCAACCAGGGCGATCTGGGAGATTGCTTTTTTCTCGCCGCTTGCGGCGCGGTCGCCTGTGAGGATCCATCGCAGATTTCGTCCATGTTCACGTCCAACGGCGACGGCACCTATGGCGTTCGCTTTTATTACAATGGCAATCCGGAATATGTCACTGTCAATACCGAACTCGCCAACGGTGGCGCGCAATTCAATCACGGCACGGATATATGGGCGAGTCTGGCCGAAAAAGCCTACGCGCAACTCCAGTCAATCAATCTCTCTACCGGCAATTCTTCGGTCGATGACGGCAATTCCTACAGCACAATCGGCAATGGCGGCTGGCCAGTTTATTCCCTCGAAGCCCTCACGGGAGCGACAATCCTCCACTCCTTCGAGGCCAGCGGCAGTACATGGTCCGATTATACGATGAATGCTTCTGTAGTTGGGACCAATTACGTCTCCGGCGAGACGACGGACGCCGTGCTGCAGACCATTGTTTCCGACCTTGCGGCTCATGACGATGTGATCGTAGATTCCAATACAGCTACCCATGACCCGTCCGGCAACGACATGTTAGTGCCCGACCACTCTTTCGTGGTCTATGGCTACGACAGCATGACTGGAATGCTGGAACTCCGTAATCCTTGGGGGACGGAACCTTGGCAGTATTGGGACACTACCTTCGAGGTCAGCCTCGGGACCCTTCTGGCGAATGGTGACGAGGTCATTACAGACAATGCTGGGAAATCGCATATTCCCAACTACATCCTCGCAAGCCACGCCAATGACATCGCCCATAGCGGCGATGTGACAGGTCCTTACAATTTCATCGACTTGCCCAATCTCGAAGCGAGCTATGGCGATCTGATCAACGCCTTCGGCATAAACCAGCAAGAGATGCAAAACTGGTACAATTCACGCGAAACAATCGAGCATCGTCCGGATACTTTCGACGGTCTCGACTACGTCGCGAGCTATGGCGACCTCATCGACGCGTTCAAGAATGCGGGCTCCGAGAAAGCGATGCTCGACGACGGCGCGATGCATTTCATCCAGTATGGCTACCACGAGGGCCGCACGACGGGTTTCAACGGCCTGGATTATATTGCCAGTTACGGTGATTTGATCCATGCTTTCGGCCCCAACGGCGACGCTGGCGCTACCCATTATATTGAATATGGCGTCAACGAGGGCCGCACGACGACATTCGATGGCCTCGACTACATCGCCAGCTACAAGGATCTCATCAATGCCTTCGGCGCCAACGAGCAGGCCGGCGCTGAGCATTTCATCCAGTATGGCAACCACGAGGGTCGCTCTACCAGTTTCGACGGACTGGATTACATCGCCGGCTACACCGATTTGATGAATGCATTCGGCGCCAACGGCGACGCCGGCGCTACCCACTATATCAATCATGGACTCAACGAGGGTCGCAGCGCCGATCCTTTCAATGTCGCCGCGTATGAATCGGCCCATCCGGACCTGATCGGGCAATATGCAAACGACGACGCCTTCCTCGCCGCTTACATCGACAACTACAAGATGACCGGCACTTTCTTGACTTGATAAGAGGCAGCCGCAAACGCGGCGCTCTCGTGTCGAAAAGAAATCGAGAAAACGGTGAACGTTTCAGCGTCTTTCCCTGTCCTGGACCTTCCAGCAGGAAAAAAATGCAGAACAGACAAATCGCGTATGGCGCCGAAAAGGAAAACTTTCGACGCCATACGCGATGCTTGAACGAATAGCCTCACGCCGTTTCGGCGCGACTATATGAGTTCCAGGCTTAGTTCACAGCATCCTTCAATCCTTTGCCGGCAGCGAATTTCGGCGCATTGCGCGCCGGAATGTTCACCGCGGCGCCGGTCTGCGGATTACGGCCAGTGGACGCAGCCCGCTTGGTGACGGAAAAATTTCCGAAACCGACGAGACGAACGTCCCCTCCCTTTTTCAACTCCTCGGTGATGACCGCAAACACTGCGTCGACCGCCGCTTGGGCTTTGCCTTTCTCGAGGCTGGCTTTGTCAGCCACCGCGGATACCAATTCATTCTTGTTCATCCAAACACCCCTTCCTGCGGAGACCGGCACAAACGACTCGCCGGAGACGCGCCACATTAGAAACAACTTCTCCTTCAACCAAGCTATGACGCATCGCGCAAGCTTGAAAAAGAGCAGGTTTCCGGCTTTTTTCACAGAAAAGCCGGGCGCGAGGCCCGGCCTTTCGTCATTTGTCGGCTTTTAGCAGGCGATCCTAGTGCGCGACTGTCTGCTGGCCTGCCTCGCCCCGCTTTTCGACAGGCGTGGCAACCTTGTCTTCTGGAGGCGTCCATTCGATGGGTTCCGGCATCCTGACCAGCGCGTGACGCAGCACCTCGCCAACCCGTGCGACCGGAATGATTTCCATTCCGCTCTTCACATTGTCGGGGATTTCCGCCAGATCCTTGGCGTTGTCCTCCGGGATCAGCACTTTCTTGATGCCGCCACGCAACGCGGCAAGCAGCTTCTCCTTCAGTCCGCCGATCGGCAGGACACGCCCGCGAAGCGTGATCTCGCCGGTCATGGCGACATCCTTGCGGACGGGAATGCCGGTCATTACCGAGACGATCGCCGTCGCCATGGCGACACCCGCGGAAGGTCCGTCCTTCGGGGTCGCGCCCTCCGGAACATGGACGTGGATGTCCTTCTTGTCGAACAGCGGCGGCTCGATGCCGAAATCGATCGCGCGGGAGCGGACATAGGAGGCCGCCGCCGAAATCGATTCCTTCATCACATCCTTCAGATTGCCGGTAACGGTCATCTTGCCCTTGCCGGGCATCATGACGCCCTCGATCGTCAGCAACTCGCCGCCAACCTCGGTCCAGGCAAGGCCCGTCACGACGCCGATCTGATCCTCGCCCTCGACCTGGCCGAAGCGGAAGCGCGGCACGCCAAGGTAATCAGCGAGATTCTTCTCGGTGATCTTGATCGACTTCTTCTTGGTCCGGACAATCTCCGTCACGGCCTTGCGGGCGAGTTTCATCAGTTCGCGCTCGAAATTGCGCACGCCGGCTTCCCGCGTGTAGGTGCGCACAATTTCCAGCAGAGCGCTGTCCGAAACCGAGAACTCCTTCGGCTGAAGCGCGTGATCCCTGATGGCTTTTGGCAGCAGATGCCGCTTGGCGATTTCAACCTTCTCGTCCTCCGTGTATCCGGCGATACGGATGATCTCCATGCGGTCCATCAGGGCCGGCGGGATGTTCAGTGTATTGGCCGTCGTCACGAACATCACGCTCGAAAGGTCATAGTCGACTTCGAGATAGTGATCGTTGAACGAGTTGTTCTGCTCGGGATCGAGCACTTCCAGCAGTGCCGAAGACGGATCGCCGCGGAAATCCATGCCCATCTTGTCGATCTCGTCGAGCAGGAAGAGCGGATTGGACTTCTTGGCCTTGCGCATCGATTGGATAACCTTGCCGGGCATCGAGCCGATATAGGTCCGCCTGTGGCCGCGGATCTCGGCCTCGTCCCTGACGCCGCCGAGCGCCATGCGCACGAACTCGCGTCCGGTCGCCTTGGCGATCGACTTGCCGAGCGAGGTCTTGCCGACGCCGGGAGGACCGACGAGGCACAGGATCGGGCCTTTCAGCTTGTTCTGGCGGCTCTGGACGGCGAGATATTCGACGATCCGGTCCTTGACCTTGTCGAGGCCGAAATGATCGGCGTCCAGCACTTCCTGGGCGTAGTTCAGGTCATGCTTGAGCTTCGATTTCTTGTTCCACGGGATCGACAGGAGCCAGTCGAGATAGTTTCGCACGACGGTCGCTTCCGCCGACATCGGCGACATCGACTTCAGCTTCTTCAACTCGGCATTCGCTTTCTCGCGCGCCTCCTTGGAGAGCTTCGTTTTCTTGATGCGCTCCTCGAGTTCGGCCGTCTCGTCGCGGCCGTCTTCGCCCTCGCCGAGCTCCTTCTGGATCGCCTTCATCTGCTCGTTGAGGTAATATTCGCGCTGCGTCTTCTCCATCTGGCGCTTGACGCGGCTGCGGATGCGCTTCTCGACCTGCAGGACGGAGATTTCGGCTTCCATAAAGCCCATCGCCTTCTCCAGCCGCTCCCTCACGGAAAGCGTCGCCAGCATTTCCTGCTTCTCGGGAATCTTGATCGCGAGATGCGAGGCGACCGTATCGGCGAGTTTGGAATAATCGTCGATCTGGCTGGCAGCGCCGACCACTTCCGGCGAAATCTTTTTGTTGAGCTTCACGTAGTTTTCGAAATCCGAAACCACGGAACGCGCAAGCGCCTCGATCTCGACTTCCTGCTCTTCCGGCTCAGAGAGGATTTCCGCTGTCGCCTCATGGAAATCGGCGCGCTCGGAGAACGACTTGACCTTCGCGCGCGACGTTCCCTCGACCAGCACCTTCACGGTGCCGTCCGGCAGTTTCAAGAGCTGCAGCACATTGGCGAGCGTGCCGACATCGTAAATGGCGTCGGTGGCCGGATCGTCATCAGCGGCATTGATTTGGGTGGCCAGCAGGATCTGCTTGTCGGCGCCCATGACCTCCTCGAGCGCCTTGATCGACTTCTCGCGGCCGACGAAAAGCGGCACGATCATATGGGGGAAGACGACGATGTCGCGCAGCGGCAGGACTGGAAAGATGCCGCCGCTCTTTGCGGCGCCCGTGGAACGGGAGGGTTTGCTCATTTTCTTGCCTTTCCTTCGCGGCCGCTCACGAGCCGACCGCGAAACTTTGTTAACGGCCAAGGGCCATTCCGCCTGCCACCGATTGGGACGATGCTCTTTAGCACGGAAGGTCCCCTCGACCTCACGGGGTTAAGTGGCGTCAGGCGAGGCCAAGATCAAGTGGCCTTCAGGGGCTGGCTGCCGCGAATGTCCGGCAAAAACGCATAGCTTCGGCCAACATTCGCCGAGCCTTCTCCAGGACAGCGGAAGCCCCTCACGCTGAAGCCGACCCCTTTTCCTTCTTCGGCTCGGAATAGATGTAGAGCGGCCGGGCATTTCCGGAAACGACTTCCTCGGAAATAACGACTTCGCGCACGCCCTCCAGCGCCGGCAGTTCGAACATGGTGTCGAGCAGGATCGCCTCCATGATCGAGCGCAATCCGCGGGCGCCGGTCTTGCGCTCGATCGCCTTCTTGGCGATCGCGGAAAGCGCATTCTCGTGGAAGGAAAGATCGACGTTTTCCATCTCGAAAAGGCGCTGATACTGCTTCACCAGCGCGTTTTTCGGCTCGGTCAGGATCTGGATAAGCGCCGCCTCGTCAAGATCTTCCAGCGTGGCAAGCACCGGGAGGCGGCCGACAAATTCCGGGATAAGGCCGAATTTAAGCAAATCTTCCGGCTCGACCTGGCGAAGCAGTTCGCCCGTGCGCCTGTCTTCCAGCGCCGCCACGGTCGCGCCGAACCCGATCGAGGTTTTCCGGCCGCGGTCGGAGATGATCTTGTCGAGGCCCGCAAAGGCGCCGCCGCAGATGAAGAGGATGTTCGCCGTATCGACCTGGAGGAACTCCTGCTGCGGGTGCTTGCGGCCGCCCTGCGGCGGCACCGAAGCCACCGTGCCTTCCATGATCTTCAGGAGCGCCTGCTGCACGCCCTCGCCCGATACGTCACGGGTGATCGAGGGATTGTCGGACTTGCGGGAAATCTTGTCGATCTCGTCGATATAGACGATGCCGCGCTGCGCCCGCTCGACATTATAATCCGCCGCCTGCAAGAGCTTCAGGATGATGTTCTCGACATCCTCGCCGACATAGCCGGCTTCCGTCAGCGTTGTGGCGTCGGCCATGGTGAACGGCACATCGATGATGCGCGCCAGTGTCTGCGCCAGAAGCGTCTTGCCGCAGCCGGTCGGGCCGATCAGGAGGATGTTGGACTTCGCAAGTTCGACATCGTTGTTCTTGGTGGCGTGGGCAAGCCGCTTGTAATGGTTGTGTACCGCCACCGACAGCACCCGCTTGGCGTAAGGCTGGCCAATGACGTAATCGTCGAGGACCTTGAGAATTTCCTGCGGGGTCGGAACGCCTTCCCGCGACTTCACCATGGAGGTCTTGTTCTCCTCCCGGATGATATCCATGCAAAGCTCGACGCATTCGTCGCAGATGAACACCGTCGGACCTGCGATGAGCTTGCGGACCTCATGCTGGCTCTTGCCGCAGAACGAGCAGTAGAGGGTGTTCTTGGAATCACCGCCGCCGCTGCTGACCTTGCTCATATCTCAACTTCCCTTTTCAGCGCTTCCGACCATCCTACCGGCGCCCGACGAGACGATCTTATTGTCCCGGTTGGCATGTGCCAACAGTCTTCCATACCCTTCAGGCAGACTGTGCCATAGGGCACAAAACACTTCGACGAAAACGCGGCGGACGAGCCACAATGCGCCATGCCAGCGCGTCGAAGTCATGAATTTCGCTTTCGTACCAAGCACGAATCGAAAAACTCGGCAACGAGCAATTTCCCCGGCTAAACTTATGCCGTGGAAAATCAATATAGGTTTAACATAGTTTGCCGGACGTCCCGCGGAAACAGCTCTTTTGTGACCGAAAAGACGCAATTTCCTCGAAATTCCGCCATTCTCCGCTTGCCGCAGCGTCAGGTGACGATCGCCGTTTCGACCGCCTCGCGCGATGAAATGACCTTGTCGACAATACCGAACTCCAACGCTTCGGCCGCAGTCATGAAATGGTCGCGGTCAAGCGTCTTTTCGATGGTGTCATAGTCCTGTCCGGTATGGGAGACGTAGATCTCGTTCAGTCGCCGCTTCAACTTGATGATGTCCTGCGCGTGGCGCTCGATATCGGAGGCTTGCCCCTGAAAGCCGCCCGACGGCTGATGCACCATTATGCGCGCATTCGGCGTCGCGAACCGCATGTCCTTGTGGCCCACGCAAAGAAGCAACGACCCCATCGAAGCCGCCTGTCCGATGCAAAGCGTTGAAACCGCCGGCTTGATGAACTGCATCGTGTCGTAGATGGCGAGCCCCGACGTGACGACGCCGCCCGGCGAGTTGATGTAGAGATTGATTTCCTTCTTCGGGTTCTCCGCTTCGAGGAAGAGCAGCTGCGCGCAGACAAGCGTCGCCATGCCGTCCTCGATCGGCCCGGTGATGAAGATGATGCGCTCTTTCAGGAGGCGCGAGAAGATGTCATAAGCCCGTTCGCCGCGATTGGTCTGTTCGACCACCATCGGCACGAGGTTCATGTAGGTTTCGACGGGGCTTTTCATGAAGTGTCCTTCTCCGCGGGGACGTGTGCTCAAACGGAATCGTTTTGTCCATGTTCACCAGATAAATAGGTTGGGTGCACCATCCGGCGCAAGCCCACATAGCGCTCCTAGTTCGTCACCTGCGCGAGTGAGGCAATAATGTCCTTTGTGGGAAGAATCAGACGGCGCTCCATACCCCTGGTCGGCTGAAAGTGAAATTTGGTATAGAAATTCATCGCATCATCGTCGATTGCATGAACCACGACGGCACGGAATGCCACAAGTTGCGCGGCCGAGACGACGCTCATGAGCGCATTCCGGAGCAGAGCCGGCCCTAAGCCCCTTCCCTGATGCTTTCGGGTGACTGCCAGGCGCGCCAATACCGCCACAGGCAATTCGTATGGCGCTTGCGACCCCTTCGCCGACCGGGAAACATCGTTGCGATGAATCATCCCCGCGCACACGGCATGATAGCCGACGACATTGTGGTGCTCGTCGGCTATCACAAACGTTCGGGAATAGCCCTGCGCCTGATTGTACAGGGCCATATCCTTCAGCCAGTCGTCAAGAGACGGCTTGCCAGAGTCGAACTCCGTGGTGACATGCTGTTCGGAGATCGGCGTAGGCTTACGGTACAAGCGTCAGTCCATCCAGTCGATCTTGCTCTCGAACAGCTTGACCAACTGGTCCCGTGCGACGCCAGGCGCCGCAAGCTTCTCATTGATTGCATCGAAAACTTCGGCCGAAACGCCGATAAATCGCTGATCGAGCAGTTCTTCCTGCGCCGAATAGACGGATGCTTCGGTCATGAAAGCCGTAATGCTCTTGCCACATACCTCGGCTGCACGCGCAATGAGGTCATGTGCCTCCGGCTCTATTCTGAGATTGATAGTTCGAGTCTTCTTCAAAGCGGACATCGGACAACTCCATTCCACCGCAACAGATTACGCCTTCGGAAAGGACGGTGGATAAGTTATGGCTAGGAAATAGGGCAACGTGTGGGCAATGTAAATACGCCAGGTTAAATTTCCTCAAACGACTTCGCGTGGCTCATCAGGCCTTCTTCAGCGCCTGCTCGAGGTCGGCGATGATATCGGCGACGTCCTCGATGCCGATCGAAAGCCGCACCACGTCCGGACCGGCGCCGGCAGCGATCTTCTGCTCGTCGGAAAGCTGGCGGTGCGTGGTCGAGGCTGGATGGATGACGAGCGAGCGCGTATCGCCGATATTGGCGAGATGCGAGACCATTTCGAGGCCTTCGACGAACTTGACCCCCGCCTCGAAACCGCCCTTGAGGCCGAAGGTGAAGACGGCGCCCGCGCCTTTCGGCGAATATTGCTGCTGCAGCGCGTGATTGGGGTCTTCCGGCAGGCCGGGGTAGGAAACCCACGCGACCTTTTCATGCCCTTTCAGCCATTTCGCCACTGCAAGAGCGTTGTCGCAATGGCGCTGCATGCGAAGCGGCAGCGTCTCCGAGCCGTTGAGGATCAAAAAGGCGTTGAAGGGCGAGATGGCCGGGCCGAGGTCGCGCAGGCCGAGCACGCGGGCGGCGATGGCAAAGGCGAAATTGCCGAAGGTTTCGTGCAGCACCATGCCGCCATAATCGGCGCGCGGCTCCGACAGCATCGGGTAATTGCCGGATTTTGACCAGTCGAAGGTGCCGCCATCGACGATGATGCCGCCGATGGAATTGCCGTGACCGCCGATGAACTTCGTCAGCGAATGGACGACGATGTCCGCGCCATGCTCGATCGGCCGCACGAGATAGGGGCTGGCAAGCGTATTGTCGACGATGAGCGGCAGGCCGTGCTTGCGCGCGATGGCCGCGATCTTCTCGATATCGACGAACTGCCCGCCGGGATTGGCGAGACTCTCTATATGGAGCGCCTTTGTCCTGTCGTCGATCAGCCTGTCGAAACTCTCCGGGTCATCCACATCGGCCCAGCGCACATCCCAGCCGAAATTCTGGAAAGCCTGGCCGAACTGGTTGATCGTGCCGCCGTAGAGCTTGCGCGCCGCGACGAAATTATCGCCGGTCTTGAGGAGCGTGTGGAAGACGATGAGGTGCGCGGCCTGACCCGATGACGTGGCAAGCGCGGCCGTGCCGCCCTCAAGCGCCGCCAGGCGTTCTTCCAACACCGCCTGGGTTGGGTTCATGATGCGCGTATAGATATTGCCGAACGCCTTCAGGCCGAACAGCGAAGCGGCATGGTCCGCATTGTCGAAGACGAAGGACGTGGTCTGGTAGATCGGCGTGGCGCGTGCGCCGGTGGCGGGATCGGGTTTTGCTCCCGCATGGATGGCAAGCGTGTTGAAACCGGGCGCGCGCGTCATGGACTGTCCTCCTTTGGTGATGAATGGTGAATGCTGAATGCTGAATGCTGAATGCTGAATGGCAGGGTCTAACGGACAATCATGCTTTGCAAGAAATTCGATTGTGGCAAGGTCGCAGGTGGCGCGATTTTATTCCATTCACCATTCACCATTTACCATTCACCACTTTCATTCCGTCCGGCGGATGCCGAAGCTCTGGAAGCCTTGTCTCATCACGGGCTTTTTGGACGAGATGACGCCCGAAGAGACGCCGTTCCAGCCGATCTCTCCCGAAAGCCGGCCATATTCGATCTTCGGGCAACGGTTCATCACCACCTTGATGCCGGCCGCTTCCGCCTTTGCCGCCGCCTCGTCATTGCGCACGGTAAGCTGCATCCAGATGACTTTCGGAAGAGGCTTCAGCGCCAGCGCTTCATCAACGATCGGCGGCACCTGCGCCGACGCCCGGAAGATGTCGACCATGTCGATCGGCTCGGGCACATCGGCAAGCCGCGCATACGCCTTCCGCCCGGCGATCTCCTTGCCCGCCTGCCCCGGATTGATCGGATAGACGGTGTAGCCCTTGTCGAGCAGATATTTGGTGACGAAGAAGCTCGGCCTGACATCGTTCGCCGAAGCACCGACGATGGCGATCGTCCTCACCGAATTCAAAATGCCGGAAATGTAGGATTGGTCGTAGGAATCGTGGTTCATTGGACGGCTGTTCATTCCGGGAGCGCTATACGGCCTTCTGCATCGAGCGGAAAGGCCGGATTATGTGCGACTTCCCACAGATTGCCGTCCACATCCGCGAAATAACCGTACCAGCCGCCCCAGAAGGCTCTTTGGGCCGGCTTGACGATCTTGCCGCCGGCCGCCTCGGCTTGTGACAGGACCGCGCCCACCTCCGCTTCGCTGCGTGTGTTGTAAGCCAGATAGACCGCGGACGGTTCGGCTCCGAAGGTCACGCCGGAATCGGCTTCAGCTTCCTTCCTCGGAAAAAGCGAGAGGATAGCGCCGCCCATCTGGAAAAACGCCACTCCGTCCGTGATGCCCGGATGCCGCTTCAGGCCCATCGCCTCGTAGAAGGCCGCGGCGCGGTCGAGATCGCGGCAGGCGATGGTGATGATCGAGATGCGCGGCTCCATGTTTTTATTTGAATTCGAAATGACTCTTGAGGACATCAAACAGTTGTCGGCCAGACTGTTCGTCAAGCTGAATTGTTTGGCTTAGCTTTCCTGGTAGGTCGCGGTTAGGACGGCCAAAGGTTGATATCTGAAGTAACTTTTTGCCGTCGCGCTCGTGTTTATAGTATTTTGCATCCACAACATCATGCACCTGCATTCGTTGCATCTCAGCTTCTTCAAAGGCTTCAATCCGAGCCATACTCTATTCCCCCTTCCAATGCGGTTCGCGCTTTCCAATGAAGGCGCCGATGCCTTCCTCCGCGTCGCGCGCCATCATGTTCTCGACCATGACGCGGACGGTGTAGTCATAAGCCTCGGCAAGCCCGAGTTCGGCCTGGCGATAGAAGGCCTCCTTGCCGATCTTCAGCGTCAAAGGCGATTTCGATGCAATCGTTTCCGCTAATTTTTTCACCGAGGCATTCAACTCACCAGCCGGCACGAGACGGTTGACGAGACCAATTTCAAAAGCACGTCGCGCGTCGATCATCTCGCCGGTCAGGAGCATTTCCATCGCGTGCTTGCGCGAAACGTTGCGCGACAACGCCACCATCGGCGTCGAGCAGAACAGGCCGATATTCACGCCCGGCGTGGCGAAGCGCGAATGATCGGCCGCGACGGCCAGATCGCAGGAAGCGACCAATTGGCAGCCTGCCGCCGTCGCCACGCCGTTGACCACGGCGATTACCGGCTTCGGATGACGAACCACCGCCTGCATCAGCCGCGCGCAAAGCTCCATCGTCTCCTTGAAAAAGGCCCTGCCCCGGTCGGCATCGCCGCGATGCGCGGTGATCTCCTTGAGGTCGTGACCGGCGGAGAAGACTTTTCCCTCGTGACCGATGACGATGACCCTAACGGAAGCATCGGTCCGCGCCCCATCGAGCGCGTCGATCAGCGCCTGCATGGTCGCCAGCGAAAGCGGGTTTGCCGGCGGTTTGGCAAGCGTGATGCGCGCTATCCCATTGGCGATTTCGGCCTTTACAGGAAGGAAATCCACCTTAGTCCGTGTTGCGAGCGCTTCCGCCATGGGATTCTCCAGTGCGATCTTTTCGTTTCGCAAAGAGGTAACACAGCCCGGCTTGAAGAACAGCCTCGGAAAGGCAAATGATAGGCGCCACGCACGCGGAGAGACTGATGGATGCCAGACTGGTCGATAGGACATTGATGCCCGTCATGACGGCCAATGAGGTCAATGCACTCATGGCAGAGGCCTTCCCGCAACTGAACAGGCACGGCGCCGATTATTCCGTCACCGAGGTGTATCCGGGCGGCTGCATTGTTAGGCTCGAGGCCGGAGAGAGGCATTTGCGGCCGGGGAACACCGTCTCGGGCCCGTCGCTCTTCACTCTCGCCGACATAGGCGGCTATGCCTGCGTGCTCTCCCATGGCGGTCCGGACGCACTTTCGGTCACGACGAACCTGACCATCAACTTCATGCGCAAGGCTGAAGCCGGGCCGGTCGACGGTCATTGCCGCATCCTCAAGCTCGGCCGCAATCTGATGGTGTTCGATTGCGACATCGTCGCGGGAGCGCGACGCGAACTGGTGGCGCAGGCGTCCGGCACCTATTCCATCCCGCCGAAATTGCTGAAATGATGGGGTAGAATAATACCACTATTCTAGTAAGTTGAAATTCATAAATATTTTTGGATCGTACGCCATCTTGCGCGCTTGACGACCCGTGCGGCCTCTTCTATAAGCCGCGCGAACAGCAGCCCAGGGCTGCCGTTTGTATTGGGGCCATGAAGCCGCAATCGAAGCAACAAGAAAAGCCTCTCGTTCGCCTGATGGCGGCATATGAGGTCCGAACCGAAAGAAAAGTCCATGAAAACCTTCTCGCAGAAGCCTGCGGAGGTAACGAAGAAGTGGGTTCTGATCGACGCCGAAGGTCTCGTCGTCGGCCGCCTCGCTTCCATCGTCGCCAACCGCCTGCGCGGCAAGCACAAGCCGACCTTCACTCCGCATGTCGATGACGGCGACAATGTCATCATCATCAATGCCGAGAAGGTCGCCTTCACCGGCAAGAAATACACCGACAAGATGTATTACTGGCACACCGGCTATGCCGGTGGCATCAAGGAACGCACCGCGCGCGGCCTGCTCGAGGGCCGTTTTCCGGAGCGGGTGATCGAAAAGGCGGTGGAACGCATGATCCCGCGCGGGCCGCTTGGCCGCCGCCAAATGAAGAATTTGCGCGTCTATGCCGGCGCCGAGCATCCTCACGAGGCCCAGCAGCCCGAGAAGCTCGACGTCGCCGCGCTCAACAAGAAGAACAAGAGGGCTGCCTGATGGCTGAACTTTCCTCCCTGCAAGAACTCGGCAACGCCACGGGCGTCACGTCGGAAGCGGCTGCCGCTCCCGTCCACGAGCAGAAGCTCGACAAATCGGGCCGCGCCTACGCCACCGGCAAACGCAAGGACGCGATCGCACGCGTCTGGGTCAAGCCCGGCTCCGGCAAGATCACCGTCAACGACAAGGAATTCGCGAATTATTTCGCACGTCCGGTCCTGCAGATGATCCTGAAGCAGCCGATCGTGGCGGCGAACCGCGACGGCCAGTACGACATCGTCGCGACGGTCGCCGGCGGCGGCCTCTCCGGTCAGGCCGGCGCGGTGCGTCACGGCATCTCCAAGGCGCTGACCTATTACGAGCCCAGCCTGCGCGCCGTGCTCAAGAAGGGCGGCTTCCTGACCCGCGACAGCCGTACCGTCGAGCGCAAGAAGTACGGCAAGGCGAAAGCCCGCCGCAGCTTCCAGTTCTCCAAGCGCTGATCGCTTTCATCCTATTCCAAAAAGGCCGCCTCGCGCGGCCTTTTTTGTTGCGCGGATTTGCAGCGCTTAATCATCGTGGAAATGCGAAGCCCGCGAAGATCGCTCTCCGCGGGCTTCTCTTGCCCGGCACCCCGCCGCAGCTGCCTTTTAAAGGCGCTTTGCGACGCCCCTGAACCGGGCAAGTGACGGCATTTCGACGAACCGCCAGGTGAACCAGGAGGCCAATAGGGTGAAGCAGACCATGGCCGCCGTGATGACGGCGCCAAGGGCCAGACTTCGCGTCGCGAAGCCGATGACGGGATCGCCGTGAAAGGTCATCGGGCCGATCAGCGACGCATGAAATACCCGATCAAAAAGCCCTCCCGCATTGATCATGCGCGATTGCACAAAGATGTGATTCAGGTAGATCGAATAGGACAATGCCCCGAGCCACAGGAACGGCTTCTGTTTCAGGAGATCGCTGATCAGGCCCCGCTCATGCGCGAAAACGTTGATTGCGAAGGCGAACACGAATGGCGCGGCTATGCCCATCGCGCTGCCGCCGCCCACGCTCACAAAGGCGAAGATCGCGACAAGCGTTGCGATTTCGGTGATCGTCCACGCGGCGCGGCCGGCCGGATCGTGTTCGACAGCAGCGAATCTCAGCCTTTCGCCCGCTATGGCCTTGCCCTGCGACCAGCAGAGAAGCACGCCGAGCGAAAAGCCGTAAAGGCAGCGGACGAAACCGTAATCCCAGGTCGCATCCATGTAGTGCGGAGAAAATTTCAACAGCGCGATGGGCCCTACGATCACTGGCGCGAGAAGCACAAGCCACGCCCGCGCGCCGAACGCCAGCATGACGAGAGCGAAGGTCACGTAAGCGAAGAATTCCGTTGAAATGCTCCAACTCGGGCCGTTCCAGCTCAGGCCATGCGCAAAGCCAAGGCCGTGGACGAGAAAGACATTCTCGAGCAGGCTCGCAAGATTATCGCCGCCGGTGAAAGGCGCCTCACCTCCGTTGCGAAATTGAGGCAACGCGAGAAGCAGCAATTCGAACCCGACGAAAGCGGCGAGCACGAAAATGTGCAGCGGATAGAGCCTGCCGAAGCGGACGAAGATGAACCGGCTGACGGATTTGCCGTCGCCCAAGCGCTTGCCATAGCCATTGGCTATGACGAAGCCGGAAAGCACGAAGAAGAAATCCACGAAGAGATAGGAAGAACGCAGGAAGGCGCTGTCGGAGAAGCCGTTCTGGACCGGGAAATGGAAGAGCGCGACAAGAAGCGCGCAGATGCCACGCCAGGAATCGAGCACTTCATAGCGCTCCCCGGCCTTCGCCGTCGAGCGGCTAACCGCCCTTTCCTCTCCCGCTCCGACCGCCGCCTGTGCCATTCCCGATCGCCTCCTGTTTCAAGCCGGGACATCTCCGCCAAGAATCGCCCGCGCTTACTCCAGGACTGGCAATTTGCGGGCCAGTTGCCCAGGTTTCCGCGGAGCTGGCCTGGGAAAAGTGGTCCCGCCAGCAGCCATGAACCTGGTCGCGGTGCAACCCATGCATTATTATCCAGGGTTTGACTTAACGTAGGCTTAGGGGACGAATGGAAGACGGATTGGGCAGGCGGCCCGACATCGGTCGAAACAGGTCTCTATGCCCGTCTCTGATGCGCGTTTACCGCCTCGCCGAAAGCCTCGAACAAAGCCCGATTGACCGAGTTTGTCTGGGGATCGTATTCGGCATGCCATTGGACGCCGAGCGCGAAGCCCGGTGCATCCTGGATGCGAATCGCCTCGATTGTATCGTCCTCGGCAATGCCCTCGACGACAACCCTTCCGCCGAGGTCGAGGATGCCCTGCCCGTGCAGCGAATTTACCCGGATCGTGTCGCGGCCGAAAATGCGGGCGAATGCGCCGCCGGGCACAAGCCTGACATCGTGGCGGTCGGCGAAAACCACTTCCGGATCAGGGTGGATTTCACCGTTTTCGAGACGCGGCATGCGATGGTTCATGCGGCCGGGAAGCTCGCGGATCTCCGGATGTAAGGAGCCGCCGAAAGCAACGTTCATTTCCTGGAAGCCGCGGCATATGCCGAAGACCGGCACCCCACGCTCGACGCAGGCTTCGATCAGGGGCAGCGCCAGCGCATCGCGGTTCTCGTCATAGGGTTCGTATTTCGGACTGGGTTCCGCGCGAAAGAGGCGCGGGTGGACATTCGCCCGCGCGCCGGTGAGGATCACGCCGTCAACGGTGTCGAGCAGCGCGGGAATATTGGTGAGCGCTGGGCTGGCGGCGAAGATGAGCGGCAAGCCGTGCACCACCTCGGCTATGGCGGCGAGATTTCTTTCGCCGGCCATCTGCACCGCGAACCGGTTCTCGACGATATGCCGGTTGCCGATCACACCGATTACGGGTCTTGCCATGATCCAAAGCCTTCCCGCCGCCCTGATTGTCTCTTGCTCCGCAGGCGTCGCAAATGGGTTTGCCCGGCAAGTCTGGAGAATCAGTGGCGGCGCCAGCCGAAAGCTATGCATATTCGATGCCGGGTTGAAGAGGCTCGATCACCTGGAACGCATTTGGCCCGAATTGGATGGCCGCACAGGGAAATCGCCCTTTGCTTCAAGGGAAAGATGGATCGTTTTGCCGCCGAACTCGTTCATTCGACGGGCTGCGGGCTCGATATTTTGCGGGCCATGCGCTTGGTGGACGTTCTTAAAGGAGATAGTGATGAAAAAGATTCTTGCAGCGGCAATTCTTGCAGGAGCGATGCCCCTCGGCGCAACCATCGCGAATGCCGCAGATCTGGTCAGACAGGAACCGACCGTCGTCATCCATGAGGGGGAGCGTGGCGGGGTCCGCATCGGCTATCTTCATTGCGACATCGGCGGGGGCGTGGGTTATTTGCTCGGCTCCGCCAAGGAAGTCGACTGCGTCTTCCACCCGAGCTCGCGCTACGGCAGGCTGGATCACTACACCGGCTATCTCAAGAAGCTCGGCGTCGATGTCGGCTTCACCACGCGCGGAGCCCTGGTTTGGGCCGTTTTCGCGCCCACGGCAGGCTACCATCACGGTTCGCTTGCCGGCGTCTACAGAGGCGTGAGCGCCGAGGCGACAGCGGGTGTCGGCGTCGGCGCCAATGTCATGATCGGCGGCACCGAAGGCTCGGTCCACCTCCAGCCCGTCAGCGTCCAGGGCCAGATCGGCCTCAACGTTGTCGCCGCCGGCACGTCGATGACCCTTCATCCGGTCGAATGATCTGAAGCCGGCCCCAATCTGAAATCGGCCGCTCATGCAGCGGCCGATCTGCTGTGTGCCAGCCGACGCCAGCTTCATTTGCCCCTATTCGACCGAGGCATCCGCGAGGCGGAGCGGACGGGCATCGGACTTCTCCTTATGCTGCCGGTAGCTTGCCTGGATCACATTGGAATGCTCCCAGGGATGCCAGGGGTCGGCGCGACGACGCGACGGGACTGCGGCGTGCAACGGCTTCTGCTGGCTGGCCGAGCAGTTGCCCGAGGTCTTCGTCTCGATGCGCGGCGGCTTGTCCGGCCCTTGCGAAAAATATTTCATGCTACGCGTGCAGGCATGCCCGCCTGAGAAGACCGAAACCATGGAGTAGCCTTGCGCGCCCTGCGGCAGGCTGGGGAAATCCACGCTCAGCTGGCCGGGATTGCGAAAGGCCTGCTGGTCGAGACGACTGACGTCCCGCAGCATTGCCGCCGTCTCTCGATCCATCACCGCCGAAATCCGCTCCATTTCTGCGAAAGGCGAACTGATGCCAAAGAAATCGCCCGCGGGACCGAAAGCCGCATCGAACGGATCGGCGAAACTGACTTGGGGCGGCATGTCGCCGGTATAGTGGATGCGTTCGAGCGATCCGTCCGGGAGGCGAACGGTCAGCACATGGCTATCGCGATAAAGGGTATGCGCCGCGGCTGTGCCGGCAAGAGCCAAGACCGCGGCACTGGCGAAGATTGCGGTACGATACATTGTACGGATCTCCTACAGCTTGGAGGACATGATCCCGTCTCTCCCTTGCCCAAGCCCAAGGGAGGCAGGTTGCGCTACACCCCTGTTCGGAAGGATTGCCCGGCATTTGGCAGGTTTGTGGCAACCGGACGAAGTGCGACTCCACGACGCAACGTCCGCATCGCCTCCGATTGCATCCGCACCCGTTTCGCCTTATTTCCCCAGCATTCGAGAAAGTGACGGCCATGCTTCCAAAGATCTTCATCGACGGCGAACACGGGACGACGGGGCTGCAAATCCGCAGCCGTCTGGCCGCGCGCCGCGACCTGGATGTTCTCTCCATTCCCGAGGCGGAACGCCGCAACAACGACATGCGCGCCGACTTTCTCAACCGGGCGGATATCGCCATCCTGTGCCTGCCGGACGACGCGGCGCGGGAGGCTGTCGCAATGCTTGAGGGGGTGAACTCGACGCGTGTCATCGATACCTCGACCGCGCACCGCACCCATCCAGACTGGGTCTATGGCTTCGCCGAAATGGAGACAGCGCAGAAGGACCGCATTGCGGGGGCACGGCTGGTCGCCAATCCCGGCTGCTATCCGACCGGAGCGATCGCGCTCATCCGGCCGCTGGTCGCCGCCGGCGTCCTTCCGGCGGACTATCCCGTCACGGTCAATGCCGTTTCCGGCTACACCGGCGGCGGCAAGCAACTGATCGCGCAGATGGAGGACGAGAAAAGCTCGGACCACATCGCCGCGCCGCATTTTCTCTACGGCTTGGCCCTGCATCATAAGCATGTACCGGAGATGAAGGTGCATGGATTGCTGGAGAACAAGCCGATCTTCTCGCCAAGCGTTGGCCGCTTCGCGCAAGGCATGATCGTCCAGCTGCCGCTTTATCTTTCAGAATTGAATGGCTCGCCTTCACTCGGTGACGTTCATTCCACCCTCGCTGCGCATTATGCGGGTCAGGACATCGTCGAGGTGGCGCCGCTGGAGGAAAGCCGCAAGCTCGTGCGCCTCGACCCGACCGCGCTTAACGACACCGACCGCATGAAGCTTTATGTCTTCGGCACCGAGGGCGACGGCCAGGTGAACCTTGTCGCCCTGCTCGATAATCTCGGCAAGGGCGCTTCCGGCGCAGCGGTGCAGAATATGGATCTGATGCTGGCGGGCACCCGGCACTAAGCAATCAGGCGCGAGCCAATTCCTTCTCGCCTATCGGATAGCTGCCCTTCGTTCCGCGCCAATGCGCGGCGGCGAAGCCGAGGACGATGATCGCCATCGCCTGATGGGCGAGCCCGAGATCGATCGGAACCTGCATCAGAAGGGTGGTGATGCCAAGCGTCGCCTGGACCGTGACGAGAAGAAAGAAGACGATGGCGCGGCGGGCATGGGTGGTGCGCGGCGCGCGAATCATGGTGAAGATCATCTGCGCCAATGCGCAAAGGAACACCGTATAAGCGCCGCAGCGGTGGATGAACTGCACCGTCTTCGGGTTCTCGAAGAGATTGCGCCAGGCGGGCTCCAGTACGAAAAGATTGTCGGGGATGATGGCGCCGTCCATCAGCGGCCAGGTATTGTAGGACATCCCCGCGTTCAGACCAGCTACCAGCGCGCCGAGATAAATTTGGCAGAGCACCAGAAGCACCATGATGCCGGCGAATCGCCGCACGCCGCGGTCGGCCGGCTTCGCGGAATGCGGCGCGAGCCCGCGGGCGATCAGCATGGTCGCCGTGAAGATCAGACAGGCGGTCGTCAGATGCGTCGCCAGCCTGTATTGGCTGACATCCGTCCGGTGAACGAGGCCGGACGCCACCATCCACCAGCCGATCGCTCCCTGAAGCCCGCCGAGAAGCAGGATGCCGACGAGCTTCGGCTTCAACCGCCGCTCGATGCACCCGAATGCCCAAAGCAGGATAAGCGGCACCGCAAACACCACGCCGACGCTGCGGGCGATCAGCCGGTGCGTCCATTCCCACCAGAAGATGTGCTTGAAGCCGGCCAGATCCATATTCGAGTGAATGGCGCGATATTCCGGTATCTGCTTGTATCTGGCGAACTCCTCCTGCCACTCGGCATTGTTGAGCGGCGGGATAACGCCGTGGATTGGCTGCCATTCGGTGATCGAAAGGCCGGAATTGGTCAGGCGGGTGGCGCCGCCGACGACAAAGAGGCAGAAGAGCACGAGAAGGACGACATAAAGCCAGCCGCGCACCAGGGCGCGGTTTCGGCGGACCCCGTCCGGAACGGCATATGGCATCGCGTCAAAAGTCGCTGCGGTCATCGTTCTCATCATTCCTGTTACCGCGGCTCAAATAGCACCAAGGAAGCTCTTTGCGGAGCATCAAGGACGCGACAAGCCGTCGCGCGCGATAGATTGCATGAATTTCCTCGCCGGCCTAAAAACGTGGGAAAGGAAAGGCCATGCCTCTCAGGCTGAAGAAGCTTATCGGAAGCATTGTTCTGGTTCTGCTCGTGATCGTCTATGCGATCGCCGCGACTCTCGTCGCGGTGGCGCGGCTCGGGCATTCGAGCCCGCTCGTCCATTTCGCCTATTTCCTGTTCACCGGATTCCTCTGGGTGCTTCCGGCAATGGCCATCATCAAATGGATGTTGACGCCGCCAAAAGCCGAGCGAAGCAATATCAAGGCCTGATTCCGCAAAACCGGCATCCACTTTTCCGGATCATGCCGCCGAGCGTCCGGGTTGCGGCGGATAGGACGGCTCATAGCCTGCGGGGGTCACCAACAGGAAGTCCTTGCAGCCGCCGGCTTCCAATTCAGCCGTTGTTTCCGCCACATTGCTGTCCACGATTTCGATGGCGCTGACGAGCACCTTCGAATCGTCGGAAACGAGACGGCGAATGCTTTCGGGATCGGCCGCGCCACACTCCACGATGACGATGTCATAGGCGGTCGTCAGCGAGTTGAGAATGATCGGCAGCCGATCGACGGCGCGCATGGCCTTTTCCGGATTGGCTGTGCCGACGGGCATGATATGGCAATCCGAATAGAGGTCCGTATGGATCACATCGGTGAACTGCGCCTCGGAAGACAGCAGATTCGTGATGCCGGGAAAGGAAACGCTTTCCAGCGTCGCATGAGAGACCGCTCCCGTCTCCGTCAGATCGAGCAAGAGCGCCCTGAGCCCCGCATCGGCGATTTCGCGCGCGACGAGGATCGAGGTCGCGGCGCCCGCGTCGCCTTCCGGCGACAGGAAGATGGCGCTCGAAACTTCTCCCTCTACCAACGCCACGGCGGCGTCCCGGATCGACAATTCGTCCCCTGTGGTAAGATTTTCCTGGCTCGGGACCCTTTCCGCTTCCTCGAACAGGCCGGCGCCGGGGCGCGAGGCGGGCATGACCATTTGTGGCACCGGCTCAGGCCGCGCGCGGACTGCGAAGCGCATCGACCGGCCGCTGAACAGCCATCGCAGAAGCGTGACCACAGCCATGATGAGCAGCGACGCCACGAAAACCGCTCCGACAATCAAGATTTTCTTCGGGCGATAAGGTTCGGCCGGAACGGTGGCGCGGGAGAAAATGCGCGCATCGACCGGCAGATCATGATGAGCACCATCTGACGTCGTGTTTGAAGTACCGGCGAGGTAGGATTCAAGTCGGTCACGCGCAGCTTTCGCCTCGCCTTGGAGGGCGGCCAATTTGGCTTGCTGCTCGCCAGTTTGGGCGTTGGCCCCTTGGGCGCGGCTGAGGTCGGCGCTCAGCTGGTCTTCGCGCATCTTCGCGGTATGCGCCTCATTTTGCAGCCCCTCCAGCACCTTCTGCGCCTCGTTCCTGACCTGGATGTTGAGGTCGGAAAGCTGCGCTTCCAGCGCTTTCATGCGCGGGTGGTTCGGCAGGAGCGTCGTCGACAGATCGGCGATCCGCGCCCGCAGCTGGATCTGCCTCTCCCTGAGCTCTGGCGCCAATCCGGATCCCATGGCGTCCGATACCGCATCGAGGGAAGCATGGCCGTCGAGTGCGGCCTTGACGCTCCGCGCCTTGGCTTCCGAATCCGCCCTCTCGGCTCTTACGCGCGTCAGTTCGGCGGTAATGTCCGAAAACTGCTGATCGGGCAGCGTGGCGGTGCCTTCCCCCTGCAGTCCGGATTTGGCGCGGAAGTCAGCCAGCTTTGCATCCGTCGTCTTCACCTCTTCGTTCAAATCCGCGATCACAGACTGCGATTGGCCCGCAGTATCGCCAGCGAAGGAGCCGGATTCCGGCTTCTCCCGCTGCTGGATGGCGACATATTGCTCGGCAATGGCGTTCGGAACGGCGGCCGCGAGTTTCGGATCGCGCGAGGAAAATGCGATCACGATCACGCGCGAATTCCCGACACGGCGCACGTCGAGCTTCTCGCGCATCGCCTGAAGGACGCGCTCTTCACGCGGCATACGCCGCGGATCATTCTCCAGCCCCGCCGTAACGAGAAGACGGCCAAGCTGCCCCGCATTCGCGGCGCCATCGAATTCCGGCTTGGTTGTGAGCTTCAGCTTGTCGGCGACTTGCTTCAATATATCGGCCGAGGCGATCACCTGCGTCTGACTGGCGATGCTTTCCTGACCGAGATCAGCGCCATCGGCCCCATTGTTCGCATTCGGACGCGCGCGCGCCGATTCGCTCGTCTCGATGAGGATTCGCGTCTCGGCGTGGTAGAGTGGCGTTATCGTCCCAACGACCAGCCAGGCCAGTCCCGAAAGGACAAGGGCGGCCAAAACGATCCTCGCCGATTTCCTTGCAAGACTTGAAAAGAGAACTCCCGGATCGACGCCCAAATCGTTCGTTGCGGTCTCGGCCCTGGACATTTCGCGCCACTCCAGTTTGCCAAAACTGTAAAGCGACATGGTAACTGCGAGGTTAAGATCGGTTTTACTCGCCCTTCAGCACAAAGACTTTATGCAACGAAGACGTGTAACGGCGCGTTGGTTTTTACGCGGCATTAACCTTAACGGGACGATAACGAGCGCGGCATCTGCCGGCCACTAGGGCCGGCGCGAGACGAAGGTCGTAGCCCGCCATGAAAATCGGTCTGTTTCTCCCACAGGCAATGTTGGCGCTTATGCTCCTTGGCGGCTGTACGGGCTATCGGCCCGCCCCTACCGCCTTTCACGCGACCCTCGGCAAACCTTATCTTCTGGATGCGGGAGATCAGATACGCGTCACCGTCTTCGACCAGGACGGATTGAACAACACCTATAATGTGGATCAGGCGGGCTATATCCATTTCCCGCTGATCGGCGCCGTGCCGGCCCGGGGGCATACGGTGCAGCAGATGGAAAGCGAGATCGCCGAGCGCCTCCGCAAAGGCTATGTGCGCAATCCGGACGTTTCCGTCGAGGTCAGCCGCTACCGGCCGGTTTTCATCATGGGCGAAGTCGGCGCCGCCGGACAATATTCCTATGTTCCGGGCATGACCGTGCAGAAGGCCATCGCCGCTGCCGGCGGCTTTACGGCGCGCGCCTACCAGGGCGACGTCGATATCACCCGCTCAATCAATGGCAAGGTAATTACCGGACGCGTTCCGATCTCCGACCCGCTCCTGCCGGGCGACACCGTCTATGTGCGCGAGCGGCTATTTTAGGCTTCCTGAAAATTTGCAGCGGACAGCTTGCCTGATCGTTCGAACCCGAACGATCCGCTCAAGGGTTTTTTAGCCCATTTTTGCTAATCCCCCACCGTCAGGTGGGCAGTCCCTCGTCATGAACGAAATCAATCCGTCGCTTCGCTATTCGGCCGCCGCCGTTCGCCAATTCAGCGAAGGCGGCGATCACAACGGCCGCCGCGCCGGCCTGAACCCCGTGGCGCGCGAGGTCGGGAACCAGTACAGACGGGACACCATGTCTCCCGTCATGGTCAGCGGCGTCCTGCGTCTGGTCGAATTCGCGCTGCTGATGCTGTGCGGAATCGTTCCCTGCCTCATCTATGTCGGTATCCGAAGTCCGATTCTCTGGCACTATCCGCTGATCGTGCTGGCCGGCTCGCTGGCAGCGGTCATCCTGATCGAGTTCACCGACGGCTATCAGATGCCGGCGCTCAGAAGTCCGCTCGCCTATGCCGGCAGGCTCCTGCTGGTCCTCGCCGGCACTTTCGCGCTGCTTGCGCTGTCGGGCTTTCTGCTGAAAATTTCCAGCATCTATTCGCGCATCTGGTTCGCGGCCTGGTTCCTCTCCGCTTTCGCGGACCTGTTGGTGTTGAGACTGGTCATGGCGCGGCTGATCCGCCGCTGGGCGCGCAACGGCAGGATGGAGCGGCGGGCGGTCATTGTGGGTGGCGGCGCGAGTGCCGAATCCCTCATCCGCGCGGTCGAACAACAGCCGCTCAACGACATCCGCATCTGCGGCATATTTGACGACCGCGACAACCGGCGCTCTCCTCCCGTGGTCGCCGGCTATCCGAAACTCGGCAACATCTCCGAACTCATCGAGTTCGCGCGTATCGCGCGCATTGACATGCTCATCGTTTCGCTGCCGATGGCGGCCGAGGCCCGCGTGCTGTCGATGCTGAAGAAACTCTGGGTCCTGCCGGTCGACATAAGGCTGTCGGCCCATGCCAACCGGCTTCATTTCCGCCCGCGCGCCTATTCCTATATCGGCGCGGTGCCGATGCTGGACATCTTCGACAAGCCGATCAACGATTGGGACTCTGTCGCCAAGCGCGCTTTCGACATCGTCTTCAGCCTGGTCGGCATCCTCATCTTTTCACCGGTTATGATTGCGGCCGCGATCGCGATCAAGCTGGAAACTTCCGGCCCGGTGCTCTTTCGCCAAAAGCGACACGGCTTCAACAACGAGGTTATCGAGGTCTTCAAATTCCGCTCGATGTACACCGATCAATGCGATCCGGCCGCCAAAATGGTGGTCGTCAAGAACGATCCTCGCGTTACCCGCGTCGGACGGTTCATCCGCAAGACCTCGATCGACGAGCTGCCGCAATTCTTCAACGCCCTCTTCGGCAGTCTATCCCTGGTCGGTCCGCGCCCGCACGCCGTCAGCGCCCAGTCTCACAACAAGCTTTTTGACGAGGTTGTCGACGGCTATTTCGGCCGCCATCGCGTCAAGCCCGGCGTCACGGGCTGGGCGCAGATCAATGGCTGGCGAGGTGAGATCGACACGGACGAGAAGATCCGTATGCGAACCGAATATGATCTCTACTATATCGAGAACTGGTCGCTCTGGCTCGATCTGAAGATCCTGCTCTTGACGCCGATAAGGCTGCTCAACACGAAAAACGCCTATTGAAGCGCGGTCATCGGACGAGCAGCCGCGCGGAGCCGCCGTGATACAAGAAGCTGCCAAGGCTTGATTCTCTCAATTCCACAGGTAAATCGTGAAACAAAACAGCCTCTACACGGTGGTCGGCGCGCTGATCGGAATCACCATCGCGCTCGGCGCCTACATTGTCCACGAGCACTCCAAGCCCAAGGGCGTCGAACTCCGGATCGACCAGTCCGGAATATCGGTTGAAAAGAAATAGTTTGCCGCCGAAGGTTGATTAAAAATCCATCATGGATTTTTGCGAAGCCGCTACCTCGCTCTGCCATTATCGCGATAGGCGGACTGGAGGGACTATGAAAAGCGATTTCGGCGCGGCACGCGCTCATCTCGAAAAGGCTTACCATCTTCTGACCGGTTCGGACGAAACCAGCCGCAAAACCCGCGAAGCCCTGGATTGGCTGGTCGATGCCATACTTGCGGCGGAACACAGCCGGCCCGAGGCGGAAATCATCCCCTTTCCCGGAGCCTTTGGCCGGAGGCGCGCCGGCGAACATTGAAAGGGCATGCGTATTACGAAGGGGCATTGGCGCTTTTGCGGCAAGCATTCCGCCGGGGGGTTGACTCGCATTCCCCCGCAAATCGTCTAAATAAAGGCGGGGGCAGCAAGCTTGCGCAAAGGTGCCATGTGGCGAAAGCGGCAATCAATCCGCCGAACTGTGTCATCACCGACCCGCATTATCTCGTCGAATGCCGTTTCGCATTGGAGCCTTCATTCAGCGGGTTGGTTCGGCTCGCGGAAAAGGCCGGCTGGGACCGCCAGCAGGTGACATACAGCCTGATGATGCTCGCCGCCGAAGCCATTCAGGCCGACGGCGCCTCCTCCGAAAGCGCTCCCAAGGAAGGTTGAGAAAACAAGCGGGAGAAGCGCGCGGGCTTCGGCAACGCGTGGCGATGGCATTCCAGACAGCACAGGTCTTTGGACGGTTCGCCTGATTTTCCAGGATTCAGAGCCGCGCGCACAAATGCCCGCTGAAATGAAAAGACGGCGCCGCAGCGCCGCCCTTGTCTGGTAGAGACTGGCTGCTTGTTAACCGCCAGACCGCCTCTCGTTTCACGCGAACACCCTGAAACGCGTATCGTCTTCGACGAATGTCTTTTCGGGGAGCGGTTTTTCGTGGGAGCCGAACGGCATCTCCGCCCGAAGAGACCAGGAAGACGGCACATTCCACGCCTCCGCAACATGCCTGTCGATCAGCGGATTATAGTGCTGCAGGCTCGCCCCAATCCCAGCATTGGCGAGCGCGCTCCACACAGCGAACTGCGCCATGCCGGCGGAATGCTCCGAAAAAATCGGAAAATTGTCGGCATAGAGCGGAAATTTTTCCTGCAATCCCCTGACGACGTCCAGATCCTCGAAGAACAGCACCGTCCCCGCGCCTGCCGCGAAGGCATTCATCTTCTCGTTGGTGGGGCCGAAGGCATCGGCGGGAACAATCCTGCGCAGCGTTTCCCGCGTGATGCTCCAGAGCTTTTCGCTCTCCTCGCCGAAAAGAACGATGACGCGCGAGCTCTGCGAATTGAACGATGACGGCGCGTGCCGGACGGCTTCCTTGATCAGGTCGGTCGTGTCTTCGACGGAGAGCGGCAGGTTCTTGCCCAAAGCATATTGCGTGCGGCGCTTCTTGATCGCCTCGATTAGTGTGTTCGTCATGATTTTTCAACTTTCCGAATGAAAGGTCCGGCCCCACGCAGAGGCGGACGCCGCCTCCGTATGTGCCAGTTATGGTATAAGTATCCTTCTGTTGGTTCGCCACGCTGAGGGCGGAAACAATGCGTCGCCCAATGGTGAACGGTCGCGTTCAGCGACGAAAGGAGACCGACCTTCACCAGTCGCGTGTCTTCTGTCGGACGGATCTCAGCCAAGTCGTGAACTCATGAATCTGGTCGAAATGGTGTGAGGCCATCCATTCGGATACGAGGAGAAAAGGCGCAGGAAATTGTCGACCAGCAGTGATAGTGATGGTGGTGGTGACGGCCGTCATCAGCGGACGCTCCGCCGATCGGCGCTCCACCGATCCCGCGGGGGCTTCTGGGGCGGGTCTGCCGGGGAGGCCTCTCGACGGCAAGCGGGGAAAAATCCCGGCCCGAAATCTTGGGCCGGGGCATCCGGTTCAATATCCACCGCCTCCATGATCGGACATGTCGGCCGCTCCGGGCTGAGATCCGTTACCGGCCGTGTTGCAACCTGTCGCTGCCGCGAGAATCATCAACAGAAGAGCGATCGTCCCATATCTGCGCATGACGTCGTTTCCTTCATAGCTGTTGCATACGCCGCGCTAACGAGCAGCTTTCCGCTCCACTTCGATCACTCTTGAGTGAAGATGAGAAAGCCCCAACACCGGCTCTGCTGGCATTCTCCTGCTATTCACGGAATTCGCCGACGCTCCGGCCTCGGGCCTAACCTTCTCAAGCCTCAAGGCCACAACCAAAAAAAAATCGGGTCAAGGGAACAAAGCGGCGCTGCAAAGGTTCTTTCTGTGCAGCGGACCTTTCATGCCCCCCTCCCCGACGTGTCCGTTGCGTCCTTACTCACAAAGGCCGGCCTTCGGGCCGGCCATTCTTTTCCGCCAAAGAATTTCGGGTTTAAAGGCAAAAGCAATTGCGCCGTTTCAACCGAAGTGCTGCCGGAAGGAGACGACATGCCTCTCACGCTCGAAGGGTCGTGCCGTTGCGGCGCCGTCCATTTCACGGTGGAAAGCCACACGCCCGTGCCCTACCAGCTTTGCTATTGCTCGATCTGCCGCAAACAGCAGGGCGGCGGAGGTTACGCGATCAACCTGGGAGCGGATTCCCGGACATTGAAGGTCGAAGGCGAAGAGCATCTCGGGCTCTATCGGGCCGACATCCAGGACGAGGAACGCCCGCACTGCGAGATCTCAACCGGGGAGCGGCGCTTCTGCCGCCAATGCGGCTCTGCACTCTGGCTCTACGATCCGGCATGGCCGGACCTCGTCCATCCCTTCGCCTCGGCGATCGACAGCGAACTGCCGAAGGCGCCGGAGCGCGTCCATCTCATGCTGAAATACAAGGCTGGCTGGGTCGAACCCGAGATCAGGGACAATGATACGGCCTTCGACCTCTATCCCGAGGAGTCGATCGCCGACTGGCATAAGAAACGAGGCCTATGGGTGGAGTGACGGGCGGCAGCCTCATCTCCAGGGTCCTTGGTATTACGCCGCCCCTGCCCGCGCTTCCGCGAGTTTCTTCAAATCGGCCGGCGCCAGTTCGACGGATTCGCCGCAGCCGCAGGCCGAGGTCTGGTTGGGATTGTTGAAAGTGAACCCGGTCCTGAGCGTCGTCACCTCGAAATCCATCTCGGTGCCGAGCAGGAAAAGCGCCGCTTCAGGCGCGACGTAGACATGCGCGCCGGCGTGCTCGATATGGTCGTCCTTCGGGTTCGGCTCCGTCACCAGATCGACCGTATATTCCATTCCGGCACAACCGCCCTTCTTGACGCCGACGCGGACGCCATGCGCCCCGTCGCGCGTCGCGACGATCTCGCGCACGCGTTCGGCGGCGGTATCGGTCATGGTCATGATTGCAAACCGGCCCATTCGCTTCTCCGTTCCAGAGGCATTCAGGGAATAAGGAAGTAGGGCAATAGGAATATATGCGTTTCGTTTGTCAGCTCAAGGCTGGCATTTACTGCCCTATTGCCCTATTCCCTTCCCATTCAATACCAGCCCAAAGCCACCCGTGCCTCTTCCGACATGCGGTCCGGCGTCCAGGGCGGGTCGAACACCATCTCGACATCGACACCGGATACGCCTTCGACCGCGCCAACGGCGTTCTGCACCCATCCCGGCATCTCGCCGGCAACCGGGCATCCGGGCGCCGTCAGCGTCATCTCGATCTTCACCGAGCGGTCATCCTCGATGTCGATCTTGTAGATGAGGCCGAGTTCATAGATGTCGGCCGGGATTTCGGGGTCATAGACCGTCTTGAGAGCGCTGACGATATCATCCGTCAAGCGCGCCAACTCTTCCTGCGGGATCACCGAAGCTGAAGGCGCCGCGCCGGTCTTCGGCTCGGTATCGGATTCGGAAATTTTTTCCATGCTTTCAGTCATTATATTCACCCGAAGAACTGACGCGCCTTTTCCAGCGCTTCCGCCAGCGCGTCCACTTCAGCTCTGGTGTTATATAGGCCGAAGGACGCCCGGCACGTGGAGGTGACGCCGAAACGCTGGAGGAGCGGCTGCGCGCAATGCGTGCCCGCACGCACCGCCACGCCCGAACGGTCGATCACCATCGAGACATCATGCGCATGAATCCCCTGCAATTCGAAGGAGACGATCGCGCCCTTTCCCGGCGCATTGCCGAAGATGCGGAGCGAATTGATGGCGGAAAGCCGCTCATGCGCATAATCGCGAAGGCCGGCCTCATGCGCCGCGATCGCCTCTCGGCCGATGCCACGCATATAGTCGAGCGCGACGCCGAGACCGATCGCCTGGACTATGGGCGGCGTGCCAGCCTCGAAACGGTGCGGCGGATCATTATAGGTGACGACGTCTTGCGTGACGTCGAAGATCATCTCGCCGCCGCCCTGGAAGGGCCGCATCGCTTCCAGCATCTCCTTGCGGCCGTAAAGCACGCCGATGCCGGACGGCCCATAGACCTTGTGGCCGGTGAAAACGTAGAAGTCGCAGCCAAGGTCCTGCACATCGACCGGCAGGTGCACCGCGCCCTGGCTGCCGTCCACCAAGACCGGGATACCGCGCTCATGCGCGATGCGGACGATCTCCTTGATCGGCGCGACCGTGCCGGTGACGTTCGACATATGCGTGATGGCGACCAGCTTTGTCCTGTCCGTCAACCGCTTCTCGAACTCCTCGATATGAAGGACAGCGTCATCGTCCACCGGGACCCAGACGAGCTTCGCCCCGTGCCGCTCGCGGATGAAATGCCACGGTACGATGTTCGAATGGTGCTCGAGGATCGAAAGCACGATTTCGTCGGCCTCGCCGATCCTTGGCATGCCATAGCCATAGGCGACGGTGTTGATCGCCTCGGTCGAATTTTTCGTAAAGACGATCTCCTCCACGCTCGCCGCATTCAGGAACGCGCGGACGGATTCCCGCGCCTTTTCGTAGGCGTCGGTCGCTGCATTCGAGAGAAAATGCAGGCCGCGATGCACGTTGGCATATTCGTTCGAATAGGCATGCGTCACCGCGTCGATGACGATCCGCGGCTTTTGAGCCGACGCGCCATTGTCGAGATAGACGAGCGGCCTGCCGTGGACGGTGCGCGACAGGATCGGAAAGTCGCGGCGGATCGCCTCGATGTCGTAGGTGCTGTTCTCGACCTTCTGATCCATGTCTTACGTCCTGCTGCCCCTCACCTGCCTGCCGGCATCCTCTCCCCGCAAGCGGGGCGAGGAAGGCTGGCCGCAACGCCGCCGCTTTCCCCTTCTCCCCGCTTGCGGGGAGAAGGTCCCGGCAGGATGAGGGGCCAACTATCACCCATGCTTCGCGAACCAACCGTCGAGCTTGGCTTCCAGCGCCTCGACGATCGCCTCGTCTTCCATCTCCTCGATGATCTCGGCGACGAACGCCTTGACCAGCAGGCCGCGCGCCGTCCGCTCGTCGACGCCGCGCGCCATCAGGTAGAAGAGATGGTTGCGGTCGATCTCGGCGACCGTCGCGCCATGGCCGCATTGCACGTCATCGGCGAAGATTTCGAGTTCCGGCTTGGCCGAGAAACCGCCTTCGTCCGACAGGAGAAGCGTGTTGCACGCCATCTTGGCGTCGGTCTTCTGCGCCGGTTGCGCGACGCGGATCTGTCCCTGAAAGGCGCCTTCCGCCTTGTCTGTCACGACGTTGCGGATGATCTCCGTCGAGTTCGTCGCAGGCGCGGAATGATCGAGCACCATGGTGACATCGCAATGGGTCGATCCGGCGAGCAGATTGACGCCGCGCAACTTGAATTCGCCGCCCTCGCCTTTAGCGTCGACGCGCACTTCCTGCCTGACCAGTTTGCCGCCTGCATTGACGATGAAAAGCGTCAACTTGGCGTTCTTACCGATCCAGGCGTTGAACTGCCCGAGTTGAGTCGCGTCGTCCGGCTGCTCCTGGACAATCAGCCAGAGAAGTTCGGCATTGTCGCCGACGACGACGTTGGATACCGAGGAAACCAGCGCGCTGCCAGTACCCGCCTGACGTTCGACGATGGCGACCTTCGATCCGTCGCCGAGTTTCACCGCGAAACGGGAATGCGTCTGGCCGCCGGCCTGAATGTTCTGCAATTCGATCGGCCGGGCCATGGAGACGCCATCTGCAATGCCAAGGAACCAGCCGTCGGCCGCGAGCGCGGCATTGATCGCGCCGACCGCATCATCCGGTCCGGAAGGCCGGAGCGCCGGGGCAAGACTGCCATCGGCAAGCTTCTCCGCCACACTCGTAACGGCTGCGCCTTCAATCTCCACCGCCTTGCCGGCGACCCCATTCAGGACCGGCAGAATGGCGGAACCTTGCAGCAGCGCCGGGATTGCCGAAGCGGACGCCGCCGGATCGAATTCCGGCACGGTCGCCAGAAGACGCCTCAGATCGGTATAATGCCAGAACTCGACCTTGCGGGTCGGCAGTCCGGCCTTCAGCATCTCGACGGCATTGTCGCGTTCCGCGATCACCTTGCCGTCGCCCGGCAGGTCGGAGGCGCGCGCATTGAAGGACTGGACGAGCGCCGTCTCCGCGGCGGTCCGGGGCGGGCTTTCACGCATATTCATTATCGCCACCCCCTCACGCCGCTTCGCCGACGACGCCCGCATAGCCGTTCTTTTCCAGTTCCAGCGCGAGGTCCTTGTCGCCCGTCTTCACGACCTGGCCCTTATAGAGGACATGCACCGAATCCGGCACGATATAATCAAGAAGGCGCTGATAATGCGTGATGACGACGATGGCGCGATCCGGCGACCGCAGCGCGTTGACGCCTTCCGCCACGATCTTCAGCGCGTCGATGTCGAGGCCGGAATCCGTCTCGTCGAGCACGCAGAGCTTCGGCTCCAGAAGCTTCATCTGCAGGATTTCCGCGCGTTTCTTCTCGCCGCCGGAAAAACCGACATTGAGCGGGCGCTTGAGCATATTCATGTCGATCGACAGGGACGCCGCCGCCTCCTTCACGCGCCGCATGAAGTCGGGAATTTTCAGCGGCTCCTCGCCGCGCGCCTTGCGCTGCGCGTTCATCGCGACCTTGAGGAACTCCATCGTGGCGACGCCAGGTATCTCCATCGGGTACTGGAAGGCCAGGAAGATGCCCTTGGCGGCGCGCTCGGCCGGATCCATCTCCAAAACGCTCTCGCCATTGAAGAGGATGTCGCCTTCAGTGACTTCATAATCCTCGCGCCCGGCGAGCACATAGGAGAGCGTCGATTTGCCGGAGCCGTTCGGCCCCATGATCGCGGTCACTTCCCCCGCTTTCACGGCGAGGTCGAGCCCGCGGATGATCTCGGTGCCGGTCTCGGCGATACGGGCGTGCAGGTTTCTGATCTCAAGCATTGTCAATCCGTTCAATAAGTGCGTGCTTCAAGCAGTTCGTAGTGGGCCGAGCGCTGGTCAAAGCGTTTCAGTACGGCACGAGCGGCGGGCGGCACGTAGCACTGCTCATAATCCTCGCCGACGAAGCGTTTGACCGCTTCCAAATCGGTGAATTCCATAATCGTGACGAACTCGACCTCGTCGCCGAGGTCGCGCCGCATCATCTCGAAGCGTGTCAGCCCATCAATGTTCATGGCCTCGATACCGACAGACACTTCGCGCTGGAGAAGGGCCTGGTATTCGTCGGCCTTCTCCGGCGTAGTCCAGCCGTGCCAGATGCGTTTGACGCTCATGCCGTGCTCCCGGAGGTCGCCCCGCTCAATGGTTTTCTCCCCAGCGCCAGCGCCATCCGCCTTCGGTTTTGCGGTAGCTGACTATAAACAGCGCTGCCAAGGCACTGACGTCGAAAGCGAGCGCCGCCGCCAGCGTCCAAACGCTTTTTTCGGTAAGCCGCAGAGTGAGCGAAACCGCTACCATCGCCGCCACTGTTCCGAGCGTGACCGCCCAGCCCTGCCATGTGACGGGCGTGGCGCCATAGCCGTATCTCTTTGGCCTGAACCAATAGCGGGACATGGCTCACCCCACGCTCCCCTCGAGCGAAATGTTGATGAGCTTCTGCGCCTCGACGGCGAATTCCATCGGCAATTGCTGGATGACGTCCTTGACGAAGCCGTTGACGATGAGCGCGATCGCCTCCTCCTCGGGGATGCCGCGTTGCATGACGTAGAAAAGCTGGTCCTCCGCGATCTTCGACGTCGTCGCCTCATGCTCCAGCCGCGCCGAAGCGTTCTTTGCCTCGATATAGGGCACGGTGTGCGCCCCGCATTCATTGCCGATCAGCAGGCTGTCGCAATTGGTGAAGTTGCGGGCGTTTTCCGCCTTGCGATGGACGCTGACCTGGCCGCGATAGGTGTTGTTCGAATTGCCGGCGGAAATGCCCTTGGAGATGATGCGACTCGTCGTGTTCCGGCCCAGATGCAGCATCTTGGTGCCGCTATCGACCTGCTGGAATCCGTTCGACACGGCGATCGAATAGAATTCGCCGCGCGAATTGTCGCCGCGAAGGATGCAAGACGGGTATTTCCAGGTGATCGCCGAACCGGTCTCGACCTGCGTCCACGAAATCTTGGAATTCCTGCCACGGCAGTCGCCGCGCTTGGTGACGAAATTGTAGACGCCACCCCTGCCCTCGGCATCGCCCGGATACCAGTTCTGCACGGTTGAATATTTGATCTCGGCGTCGTCCATCGCAATCAGTTCGACCACGGCGGCGTGAAGCTGGTTCTCGTCGCGTTGCGGCGCCGTGCAGCCTTCCAGATAGGAGACGTAGGCGCCCTCGTCGGCGATGATCAGCGTGCGCTCGAACTGGCCGGTGTTGCGCTCGTTGATGCGGAAATAGGTGGAAAGCTCCATCGGGCAGCGCACGCCCTTCGGCACATAGACGAAGGAACCGTCGGTGAAGACGGCGGAGTTGAGCGTCGCATAGAAATTGTCGGAGGTCGGCACGACCGAGCCGAGATACTTCTTCACCAGTTCCGGATGCTCGCGGATGGCCTCGGAGATCGAGCAGAAGATGACGCCAGCAGCCGCCAGTTCCTTCTTGAAGGTCGTGACCACCGATACGGAATCGAAGACGGCATCGACCGCGACACGGCCAGACTGATAGACATTGTCGTCGCCGATCTCGCCGTCGAGTTCGCTGGGGTCCGCCTGCTTGCGCACGCCCGCAAGGATTTCCTGCTCCTTCAGCGGGATGCCGAGCTTCTCATAGGTCTTGAGAAGCTCCGGATCGACCTCGGCGAGCGATTTCGGGCCGCTCATATTCTTCGGGGCGGCATAGTAGGAAATGGCCTGAAAATCGATCTTCGGATAATGCACGCGCGCCCATGTCGGCTCGTCCATGGCGAGCCAGCGCCGATACGCGCCAAGCCGCCATTCGAGCATCCATTCCGGCTCGCCCTTCTTCTGCGATATGAGCCGGATGATGTCTTCGTTCAGACCGGCGGGCGCCTTGTCTGTCTCGATATCCGTCTCGAAACCGTATTTGTACTGATCAACGTCGATCTTGCGGACGCGCTCGATCGTCTCCTGCACAGCAGGCATTCGCGTTCTCCATCCTCGCCGGGGTCAAGGCCCGGCAGTTGTAAACGTCGCTGTCGGCCGCGTGGCAGCCTCAGCCCTCATGTAGTGCGCGCCGCAGCAAAAATACACCCCGTTCAGAGGCGATACGCTTCAACACGCAATCCCTTCCGGCAGGGTCATGCCGGCAGAATCCGTTCTAGCCCTTCAGGCCGCCTCTTTCCGCGCCGCGCGGCGGACAATGATGCCCTTGAAAGCGCTATGGAACAATTCCACGTCGCGATCCGTCGTCGCCGCTCCGATCGAGATACGCAATCCACTCTCGCCGTCATGCCCCATCGCTTCCAGCACATGGCTTGGCCCGACGCGACCGGAAGAGCAGGCCGACCCGGCCGAAAGGGCGACGCCGGCAAGATCGAAGGCGATCTGCCCTGTCTCCGCCTTCAGCCCCGGCAGGGCGAAGAAACTGGTATTCGGCAGGCGCTCCGCGTTTCGGCAATAGATGACGGCATCGGGCGCGAGCGCAAGAATATCGGCCTCGATGGCATCGCGGCGTTGCCGCACATCATCCATTTCGTCGAGATGCCACAGCGCCTGCCGTGCCGCGGCGCCAAAGCCCGCGATCGCCGCCACGTTTTCCGTCCCGCCGCGATGGCCCTTTTCCTGTCCGCCGCCGGAAATCAGCGGCGCGGGCATCAGGAGATCGGACGCGGCGACAAGTGCGCCGGCGCCTTTCGGGCCGCCGATCTTGTGCGCGGAAAGGATCATGAAATCCGCATAGCCAGCCGACATATCAAGCGGAATCCGGCCTGCGGCCTGCACCGCGTCGAGCACGACGACCGCGCCCGCCTCGCGGGCGATGCGGCCGATCTCTACGACCGGCTGGATGACGCCCGTCTCATTGTTGGCGACATGAAGGGCGACAAGCGCCATACCCTCTGACTTGTCGTGCCTTGCAAGCAGATCGCGGAGCATTCCGAGATCGAGGACGCCATCGGTATCGACGCCGATGACGCTGATCCGATCGGACGGAAAGCGGCCGCCGCCAAGAATGCAGGGATGGTCCGTCGCCGAGACGTAGAGCCGCGCCATCTTGAGAGGCGACCGCCCCATGCGATAATCCGGCGTCAGCGCCATCTGCGCCGCCTCGGTCGCCCCGGAGGTGAAGACCACATGCTCCGGCTTCGCGCCGGCAAGCGCCGTCACTTCGGCCCGCACTGCTTCGATCACATGCCGCGCGGCGCGCCCTTCCGCATGAACGGACGAAGCGTTCGCCGCCATATCTATCGCCTCGAGCATGGCTGCGCGCGCGGCCGGCAGAAGCGGCGCGCTTGCATTCCAGTCGAGATAGGCTCGTGCCGTCATGGCGCTCATCGGTTCTTTACCGCGTTCGCAGCGGATATGGCGTTATTTCCTTGAAATCACAGGGCAAGACGTCATATCTAGCCGCTCTGCGGCGGAGTTGGCGCGGAATTATAACCGCTCCACTCAAGTTTGAACAGTTCTAAGCCAGCTTCTAGGGAGGCGGTTGCCTTACGTCAAGGCGATCATGCCGCCTTATCGCATGAGCGGCGGCACGTGGAGTATTCGTATGCCCGAGGTCATTTTCAACGGTCCGGCCGGAAGGCTGGAAGGACGTTACCAGCCTTCCAAGGAGAAGAACGCGCCGATCGCCATCGTTCTCCATCCGCACCCGCAGTTCGGCGGCACGATGAACAACAAGATCGTCTATGATCTCTTCTACATGTTCCAGAAGCGCGGATTCACGACACTTCGCTTCAATTTCCGCGGCATCGGCCGCAGCCAGGGCGAATTCGACCACGGCATGGGCGAGCTTTCGGATGCGGCCGCCGCGCTCGACTGGGTGCAGTCGCTACACACCGATTCGAAGAGCTGCTGGGTCGCCGGCTACTCCTTCGGCGCCTGGATCGGCATGCAGCTTCTGATGCGCCGCCCGGAAATCGAAGGCTTCATCTCCATCGCGCCGCAGCCGAACATCTATGATTTCTCGTTTCTCGCCCCCTGCCCGTCTTCCGGCCTCATCATTCATGGCGATGCCGATAAGGTCGCACCACCAAAAGACGTCCAGGGCCTGGTGGACAAGTTGCACACCCAGAAGGGGATAACAATCACGCAGAAGATCCTGGCTGGCGCGAACCACTTCTTCTCCAATGACGGCGAATTGCTGATAGAAGAATGCAGCGATTATCTCGACCGTCGGCTCGCCGGCGAGCTCGCCGATCCACGACCGAAGCGGCTTCGATAATAAAACAAATCGAGATTTTTGCTTTATCAGCGGTGGATATTCTGCCGAAGAAGCAAACCGACGGTTGACCTCCTCTCGACATGCAGGTGAGCGCGTGGCACGTTTTTTGTGCGAATCAGCTCTTCAGCCGAGGGGATTAGGAAATGCCCAAATTCGAAGTCTATAAAGACAAGAAAGGCGAGACACGCTTCCGCTACCGCGCCAGCAATGGCGAGGTTATGTTCAGTTCAGAAGGTTATTCGACCAAGGCCTCGGCGATGAAGGCCATTGCGTCGATCAAGAAAAACGTAGCCGAAGCTCCCGTCGAAGAGCCGGCCGCGGCGGCGCCCAAGGCGGCCAAGGCCCCCGCGAAGTCGGCAGCCAAGCCAAAGGCGGCGGCTGCTCCGAAAGCCAAGGCGGCCGCCAAGCCCAAAGCCGCGGCAAAGCCCAAGGCTGCCTCGAAAAGCAAGGCCGCTACGCCGGCCTGAGGCCTGTGCCAAGCAGGGCAATGGTGTTGACTTATTGAGGGACGCCTAACGTTCCTCTATCTCTGTGTGATGTATCAGCCGCCCCTTTTTCACGAAACTCGCCCCGAGGTGCTGCACGAACTCGTTCGGGCGCACCCTTTGGGATTGCTTGTCAGCGTCGGTTCGGATGGTCCGGTCGCCGATCTCATGCCTTTCCTTCTTGACACGGAGGCCGGCGCGCATGGCCGGCTTCTCGCGCATATGGCGCGCGCCAATCCGCAATGGCGCATCATCAGCGACAATCCGGGCAAGCCGGTGCTCGTCGTGTTCCAGGGCGTCAACACCTATGTGACGCCGTCCTGGTACGAAACAAAGCGGGAGACCGGCAAGGTCGTCCCGACATGGAACTACGCCATCGTCCAAATCCGCGGCACGGCGCGGATTTTGGACGATCATGATTGGCTGGCCTGGCAGATTAACAAGCTGACCGACACCCATGAAGGCAAGCGAGAACACCCCTGGCGCGTTTCCGACGCGCCGGAACCGTTCGTCGACGCCCAGATCAAAGGCATTATCGGGCTGGAGATCACAATCGAAAGCATCGAGGGCAAATGGAAGGTGAGTCAGAACCGCCCGGCTGCTGACCAGAAGGGCGTGATCGAAGGGCTCGAGGCGAGTCCCGATACGGCCGGTGCGGCCGAGATGTCGGAACTGGTCCGGCGGTTCGGAGCAAAGTCCTCGGAGTAATATCCGGTTCTTATGATCGATCGTTGGGTGCTGCCGAAGAGTAAAAACCTGAGACCTCTGGCTCAAGTTGCTGCAAGCCAAGTCAGAGATTGACCACAACCCCACCCGTGACGGCCTCGCGACAGCCCGTGGTCGAAGGCCATGTGAGCGGCAGGCCGCGTTTCGCCCTGACGGCGAGATAGGCCCAGGCTTCCGCCTCCGTGAAATCGCCGCTCAGGCCAACATCCTCGGCAAGAACCACTTCGGCGCCTTCGGCCTTTTCCCTGAGATCGGCAACGATATACGGGTTTTTGCGGCCGCCTCCCGCAACAATCCAGAGCTTCGGCCTTTCCGGAAGATGATCGGTCGCCTTCATGATCGCCTCCGCCGAAAGAGCCGCAAGCGTGCGGGCGCCATCGGCAAGTTCGAGACCTTCGACGCCGGCGAGGGTGAAATCGTTGCGGTCAAGCGATTTTGCCCCGCTCCGCGCGAAGAAGGGATTCTCGAGATAACGCGCCACGACCTCCCCGTGGACGACGCCCTCGCTAGCGATGGCACCGTCGGCGTCGAAAGGTGCGCCCCCTTCCCGCGCGACCCACTGGTCGATCAGCGCGTTGCCGGGGCCGGTATCGAAGGCGATCGGATCGCCCTTTTCCGGGATATAGCTGATGTTCGATATTCCGCCGATATTCACGAAAACGAGCGGAAAGCGCCCGGCGAAAGGCGACGGAAGCGTCCGCGCCAGCGCCGCATGATAGGCGGGAACGAGTGGCGCGCCCTGCCCTCCATGGATCACGTCGTTAGCGCGCATGTCATAGACGACCGGTAGCCCCGTTTCGGACGCCAGAAGCCCGCCATCTCCGATCTGCACCGTCAGGCCGACATGAGGGCGATGCAGCACCGTCTGGCCGTGGAAGCCGATCAGTTCCGGCTCTCCCCACCGCGCGGCGTCGGATGCCAGAAACTGGCGCACCGCATCGGCGTGGAGCAGCGTCAGTTCCCGTTCGATCGCGGCAAGGTCGCCCGGGCGCTCGTCCCGAACCTTGATCGCTTTCGCCGTTTCGAGCGCACCTTCCAGCCGTTTGCGGAATGACGCCTGATACGGGACGAACAGACCGGGGCCGATCTCGAGCACGGACTCTCCATCCGTCCTCAGAACGGCGAGGTCGATGCCGTCCATCGACGTACCGCTCATCAGCCCTAGCGCGCAGATCGGCGTCATTCGACCCTTATCCTTGTGATTCCCGTCCGCACAATGCTAATGGGCCGCATTCCGATTTTCCATTCCGCCTGCGCTTCGGGAAAGCATTCCATGGCCGCCTTTAAATCCGAATTCCTGCACACGCTCGCGACACGCGGCTTCATCCACCAGATTTCGGATGAGTCCGGCCTTGACGCGTTGATGGCGAAGGAAACCGTCACCGCCTATATCGGCTTCGACCCGACGGCGCCGTCGCTGCATGCCGGCGGCCTGATCCAGATCATGCTGCTCTACTGGTTGCAGCAGACGGGCCATCGCCCCATCTCGCTGATGGGCGGCGGCACCGGCATGGTTGGTGATCCTTCCTTCAAGGAAGAGTCGCGCCAGCTGATGACGGTCGAGATGATCGAGCAGAACATCGCCTCCATCAAGCGCGTCTTCTCGAATTATTTGAAATATGGCGACGGGCCGAAGGACGCCCTGATGATCAACAATGCCGACTGGCTGCGGGGCCTCAACTATCTGGAGTTCCTGCGCGATGTCGGTCGGCATTTCTCGGTCAACCGCATGCTGTCCTTCGACAGTGTCAAGACGAGGCTCGACCGGGAGCAGTCGCTCTCCTTCCTCGAATTCAATTATATGATCCTGCAGGCCTATGATTTCGTCGAATTGAGCAAGCGCTATGATTGCCGCCTGCAGATGGGCGGTTCCGATCAATGGGGCAACATCGTCAACGGCATCGATCTCGGCCATCGCATGGGCACGCCGCAGCTTTACGCGCTGACCTCGCCGCTCCTCACCACCGCGTCCGGCGCGAAGATGGGCAAATCGGTGAATGGCGCGGTGTGGCTCAACCCGGACATGCTCTCGGCCTACGAGTTCTGGCAGTACTGGCGCAACACCGAGGACGCCGACGTCGGCCGCTTCCTGAAGCTCTTCACGGCGCTGCCGCTCGACGAGGCGGAAAGGCTGGGGGCTCTTCAGGGCGCCGAGATCAATGACGCCAAGAAGGTGCTGGCGACGGAAGTCACGGCCATGCTGCATGGCCGCGCGGCGGCGGAAGCGGCGGAAGCCGCGGCGCGCACGACCTTTGAGGAAGGCGGCTTGTCGCAGGACCTGCCCACCGTCCAAGTCGCGGCGTCCACGATTGATGGCGGGGTCGGCATCCTGTCGCTTTTCGTCACGGCCGGCCTCGCCGCCTCGAACAGCGAGGCGCGGCGGCATGTGCAGGGCGGCGCGGTGCGTCTGAACGACCAGCCTGTGAAGGACGACCGCTATATTGTCGGGCGGCAGGACGTCACTTCCGATGGCGTCGTCAAGCTTTCGCTCGGCAAGAAAAAGCACGTGGTGGTGCGGCCGGTTTGACCCCCGCTTATTGATACTCGAAAATCGAGCGGAAGATCCCCGGAGCGATCAACGACACCGGATTGACCTGGAGGGTCGGCTTTTTGGCGTCGCCGGAAAGCTTGTAGGTTATGCCGATCAGGCCGCGGTCGCGGCCATTGCCGAGAAGCAGGCCGACGATCGGGATGTCGGCGAATAGCCGATTGACGCCATAGGCGGGCATGAAGGTCCCGGTCATGTCCATATTGCCCTGCTTGTCGTACATGGTCCCCTGGAAAGTAGTGCCGATTACCGGCCCCCTGAGCACGCCGCGCTCCAGCTTCAGATAGCCATCCCCCTTCTCGATATGCGCAGCGGCGCGTTCAAACGGGACGACCGAGACGTCGATTTTGCGGTTCAGCGCCTGGTCGAGCGAGCGCCTCTCGCCGGAGGGGGCCGGAGAAGGCGTCGAGACGAGCGAGCGCAGGCGCGGCTCGTTGACGACCTTGAAATTCTTGACAACGGCTTCGCCATGCAGCGGGCTATCCTGCGTCCCGGTCAGGGACATTCGGATGGTGCCGCCGCGCATGTGGTCGTATATGTCGAGGAAGCGCAGTAACTGGCCCGCATCGGCGGCCTGAAGCTCCACCGTCTTCGTCTGCCCTGGCGAGGAGGTTTCGACAGAAACTTTGCCGCCCGAATCCGACAGCGCCCTGACCGAAAGATCGCCGAGGCCGCCAGCGGCGCTGCGATAGGATAGCTTCACTTTCTTCAGCGTCTCGTCATTGAAGCCCGTGACCTGATCGACGGCCGCGCTGATGCTGACCGGCGATCCGCCCGAGACCTCCTCGGCCGCCTGCGTGCTCGAGCGGGAAGAAATTTGCTTGATCAGTGGCCGCGCGTCGAACGCGTCGCCTGTCACGGTGATCGAATAGCCGCGTCCGGAACGTTTCACGTCCACGGCAACGTCGTCGTCCGGGTTGAGCGCCAGCGAGGAAAAATGCGCATCCGAGAGAGAATCATCCGACAGCCTGATCGTGCCCGACGCGCCGAAGCTCTTGCTGGAGAGCTTGAACGACGAGAGCTTCGTTGTGCGCCCATCCTTGTCCAGCGTGAATGAAACCGTCGCGGGAATGCCGCTCCCTTTGCTCCAGCCGACCCAAGGCAAGCTGAGCTTTGCCTTGCCGAGATTGGCGCTGACGGTTTCCGGATGGCCAGGCGACGCGTCGATGTCGACCGTAACCGGCCCCGAAAGGATCGTGCTCAGCCCCGGCAGCATCTTCGCCCGGTCATCATCATCGAGATTGAGCGAAATCTTGCGCACGGCTTTTTGCGTCGGCGATTTTCCGAATGGCTCCAGGAGGGAAACGGTGGCGGGAATGCCGTTGAGCTTCGCCTTCGCATCAATATCGGCGCGGCCGGGCTCTATCGTTATGGATCCGTCGGCGTCACTCACCTTCTGCCCGTCGATCGGCTTGGCGACCGAGAGGTCGCTGTAGTCGAGCGATACTTTCCAATCGAGCGCATCTCTCGGCACGCCGCGGGAAAGCGGCACTTCAGCGGTCACGTGCCCTGAAACCTTGCCGCTGAAATCGTCCGGCGCGAAGTCGATCTGGCTCATCGCGTCGATCGGCTCGTAAGACGCGAGTTCCGTGATTGCCGCCGCATCGCCGGCGACATCGAGTTCCAGCGCGCCGATCAGAGGCGGAACATTGACATTTCGAAGTTTGAGGGTGCCGTTGCTGGCCTCTACTGCCTTGCCGCTCGGAAGATAGACGGTGCCGCTAGAAAGGGAGATATCCACGTCGGTTCCCTTGAAATCGATTGCGCCATTGCCGTCGCGCACCGGGGGAATCTGGCCCGCGATATCGAAACGCGTCCCGCTGACTTCGAAATGGCCGAAGATTTCCTTGTCGTTGAGCGGCACGCCGTTGCCGAGCCTGCCGGTCGCCACACTGAATTGGAGGGTGCTGTTGCTGACTTCCCCGCCGAAAGCGTTATCGAGGAACCAGCGCCGCGCGGGCGCCGCGGCAAACCAAGGCCAAAGCTGCTTAACCTGTTGCAGTGGCATTTTCGGCACGGAAAGGGCGAGAAACATGCCGGGCGCCTTTCCGGACGCGAACACGATGGCGCCCGTTCCGCCCATTTCGCCGCCGAGCGTGCGAAGGTCGATCTGTCCAAGGGTCAGTTCACCCGATGCCGAATGGTATTCGCCATTCACGCGCGCCATGAAGGCGACGGCAGCCTCGGGAGAATCGGAAGGCGCGGCGATCGAATCGCTGGTGACGAGCGAGTAGCGATAGGACGGGCCGTCGCCACCCGCGTTAACGGGCAAGATCGGCTCCACCTCGCCTCGGAAATTCAGCCGCGTACGCCCGGCCGTCAGCAGCAATCGGGCTACATCTATCCTCTCTACATGCTCGGCGAGCAAAAGCGATACCTCACCACTGAGGGACGTTGCCCCGTCTTCGCCGAAATCTACCGCCGCATTCTCGAAACCCACATTCGCGGAAAGGCGGGCAGACCCGCTCGCGTCGTGCTCATGCCCGGTAAGCGTGACGGCAAAGCCGCCGACCGGGCCGACGCGGGCGCCGTCTTTCGGCGGCGGCTGGACGGGGGCGTCGGGATTAAGCCGCTTGCCGGAAAGCTTGAGGTCGAGGCTGGAGATTCTGCCTGCGCTGTTTCTCGCCGCCGAACCCGACAGGCTCATCCCCATCCCAGCCACGTCGATGTTGCCGGAAAGCTGCAGGCTGCCCGTTAATGAGCGGGAAAGCGTGAGATCAGCGATGCGCAGGCTGGTTGCCGGCGCGCCTGCGGGCAGCGTTATGTCGACGTCGCTCAGGCTGATGGTTCTCGTCTGCCCCGCGTCGAGAGCGGCGAACGCCTTGTGAAACGCACCGAAGGCGGCGGCGAGAATGCGGTCGCTATTCAGCAGTCCGTTCTCGTCTTTCAGCGCCTCCGCCCAATCGCCGCCTCCACTCTTCATCGCGCCAAGCGCAACCTTGGCATCCGCGAGTGTCGCGCTGCCGAGCTTCAGTTTCCCCGAAAGAAGCGGAAGAAAACGAATCCCGAAGCGGATCAGCCCGGCATGTATCTTCTCGTCACGGTCCCGCGCTTGCAGCGTCACGTCCCGCGCCTCGAGAGCGATAAAGCGCGAACTGTCGAGCGATATGCGCGTCGAGCCGATATGGGCATCGACATCGGAACCTGTGAGCGCCGAGAGCTGTGCTTCCGCCGCCTGCCGCAATTGTTCGCTGCCGAGGCGGGATGCGCCGACGATATAGATTCCAATCACGGCAAGGCAGACGAACGCCGCAAGAATGCCGAGACACAAAAGACCGCGCCAGAATGTGCGCTTGATCCTGTGGTGGCGGCGGGGCGGTAGTCCGGGACGGCCGGCGGAAGGAAAGGTCCCCAGCTTCGATATTTCGTGCGGCCGGAACCGGATCCTTTCGTGTTTGGGTAGTTTTCCCACGCGTCCTTCCGTCAGTGTCCTTTTCCCGAGATCGCACCACATCCGCTCACGGAGCCGCGACCCGCGGGCCTCCGGCGCTCTCGTCCTCGTCTATTGCCCACATGCGAAGGAGTTTTCCGGACGTGGACGATTCCTAGGGGATACTATATGCAGCGCTTCCGTTCGTAATCTCAAGAAAAGGGCATGGTTATGGCTGAACTCGACGTGGGACAAATCGCGCCGGATTTCGATCTCCCGAGCGACGGCGGCCGCTCGCTGAAACTCTCCTCCCTCAGGGGAAAGCCGGTGGTGCTCTATTTCTATCCCAAAGACGACACCAGCGGCTGCACCGCCGAATCGATCGCCTTTTCCGCTCTCAAGCCGCAATTCGAAAAGCTCGGCGCGACCGTCATCGGCATGTCGCCCGACAGCCTGAAAAGCCATGACAAATTCAAGGCCAAGCACAATCTCGCGGTCGATCTCGTCTCGGATGAGGAAAAGACGACACTTGAAATCTATGGCGTCTGGAAAGAAAAGAGCATGTACGGGCGAAAATATATGGGGGTCGAGCGCTCGACGTTCCTGATCGACCCGGAAGGCAAGATCGCCAGGGCCTGGCGCAAGGTCAAAGTGCCCGGCCACGCCGAGGAAGTGCTGGAGGCCGTGAAGGCGCTATAAGCGATTTTCGCGTCTCTGCTCGCCGCCGCCTCCTCATCCCGCTGCAACGATAGGTTTTGTTAACCTTAACGGGGTGTAATTGCTCCCACTGATCCAGTTGGGGGTGGATTCGTCCTTGTCACGCGCGCGCCAATCCGTGGTTTTTGGAAAACGCCGGGAGCCACACACGATCATCATCGCGCGCGGCGACGAGATCAGCCATTTCACGCTCAGGCCCTGGGTTGCGGCGGTCGTGGGCTCCGCGGTCGCGGCAATGGCCGTCGGCTATCTTCTCGCCACCTCCTACCTCGTTCTTCGCGACGGACTGATAAGCGCATCGGTGACGCGGCAGGCGAGAATGGAACAGGCCTATGAGGACCGGATATCGGCGCTCCGCGCCGAGGTGGACCGCATCACCAGCCGGCAATTGCTCGACCAGAAGGCGGTCGAGACGAAGGTCAGCGAATTGCTCGCCCGCCAGAAGATGCTGACCCAACGCCATAGCCGTTTGAATACGGTCCTGAAGCGCGCTGAAAGACTGGAGGGCAACAGTCCCGCCGTGGAGACCCCGCCCGATGCAGCTTCCAGCGAGGAGCACGCCGCGCTCCAGCCAACCGCCACGGCGTCAAAGAAACTGGCTCTTCAGTGGAACACCAGGCGGACGCTCGAAGGCGTGGACAATCCGGAACGGGCCGACCGGATATTCGCGGCGATCAATAAATCCCTTGGCTCCATCGAACATGATCAGATCGCCCGCGTGCAGAGGCTTTCAAGCCGCGCCTGGGAAACAGGCGACGAGATCAAGCAGGCTCTTCAGGAGGCGGGCCTTAAGCTCGCCGACAATTACGGCAAGCAGGACGAAGGGGGCCCGCTCATTCCGGTGGACAAGAATGCCAGGTTCGAAAGCGGGGTTGAAGATCTCGACCAGGCTCTCGACAGGCTGGATGCGATCAAGTCGGCCGCGCGCAAATATCCGCTGGCCGACCCCGAGCCTGGAGCCTCCGTGACGTCGGGCTTCGGCGTCAGGACAGACCCCCTCCTCGGCATCCCGGCATTGCATCCCGGGATCGACTTCCGCTCTCCGGTGGGGAAAAAGGTTCCCGCGACGGCGGCGGGCGTGGTGACACACGCCGGCTGGGACGGCGGCTATGGCGAAATGGTCGAGATCGATCACGGCAATGGCTACGCCACGCGCTATGGCCATTTGAGCGAAGTGGACGTGGAGGTGGGCGAAAAGGTCAGGCTTGGCCAGATCATCGGAAAATCAGGCAGCACCGGGCGTTCGACCGGACCTCATTTGCATTACGAGATCCGGCATGATGGCCACCCCATCAATCCGGTCGGCTTCCTGAAGGCAGGAATGAAGATCAACAAGCTTTTGTGACAGCTCGTCCGCAGGTGATTGCGGCTAATTCGGCAACCGCGCATCCCGCCAGGCTTCGTCAGTCAATATCCGCGACAGGCTGCTGAACACCGCCCTCAATGCGCTGGGAGAGCGAGGCCTCCATGAAATCATCGAGGTCGCCATCAAGCACGCTTTGCGGGCTGGTGTTCTCGACGCCTGTGCGCAAATCCTTCACCAACTGATAGGGTTGCAGAACATAGGAGCGAATCTGGTGGCCCCAGCCTATGTCCGTTTTCGCCGCCTCGGTGGCGTTGGCTTCCGCCTCGCGCTTCTTCAATTCTTCCTCGTAAAGCCTCGATCGCAGCATCTCCCAAGCCTTGGCGCGGTTCTTGTGCTGCGAGCGCTCGGCCTGGCAGGCGACCGCGATTCCTGTCGGTATGTGCGTGATGCGCACGGCGGAATCGGTGGTATTGACGTGCTGGCCGCCGGCGCCCGACGACCGGTAGGTGTCGATGCGGACATCCGATTCCGGGATAGTGATCTCGATTGTGTCGTCGACGACGGGATAGACCCAGACGCTGGCGAATGAGGTGTGGCGTCGGGCATTGGAATCGTAGGGCGAGATCCGGACGAGGCGATGGACGCCAGACTCCGTCTTCAGCCAGCCATAGGCATTGTGGCCCTTGACGAGAATGGTGGCTGACTTGATGCCGGCCTCTTCGCCGTCATGGATCTCCAGCGTCTCGACCTTGAAGCTGCGGCGGTCGGCCCAGCGCGTATACATCCGCAACAGCATCGCCGCCCAATCCTGGCTCTCTGTCCCGCCGGCGCCGGCATGCACTTCGAGATAGGTATCGTTCGCGTCGGCCTCGCCGGACAGCATCGTCTCGATCTGGCGCGCCCTCACCTCGCCCGAAAGAGCCCGAATGGCGGCCTCGGCTTCCGCCACGACCTCGGCGTCGCCCTCTTCCTCGCCAAGTTCGATCAGGCCGATATTGTCCTCGAGCGCCTGGCTGACGCCGTTGACGGTGCGGATGCCGTCATCCAGCATCTGCCGCTCGCGCATTAGCTTCTGCGCTTCCTGGGGATCGTTCCAAAGGGCGCAGTCTTCCGCCCGATTGTTCAGATAGTCGAGCCGCTTGATCGCCTGATCCCAGTCAAAGATGCCTCCTCAGCAGGCTTATGGCCTGCTTGATTTCGTCGACAAGGTTCTCGGTCTCGGCGCGCATGGTGCTTTCTTGTTGCTCGGGTCAGAGGAATCGGCGCGGAACATAGGGACCGTTCACAACCGTGTAAAGGACAACGCTGTCCTTAACCTCCGAGTGGCCGCCAAGACTGACGGAGAGGATCAGTAAAGCCCGCCGCCACCTGTTGTAACCGCCTGACTGGCTTCCGGTGAGATGTTCTTCGGCGCGGCGATGCTCATATTGTTGTCGTCCATGCCGATCACCGAATAGGTGTCGGACGGCCCCGTGCCGGGTTTGAAAGCCTCCATGATGACGTCGGGGCTGCCCGGTTCGGCGCGCATACCGGTAAAGCGGTTGATGGCGATGAGCTTCATTCCCGGCGGAACGCGGAAATCGACGGGTTTCTTGCCCTTCAATTCGACCTTCATGAACTCCTTGAAGACCGGCGCGGCCAACCCGCCACCCGTCGCCCCGTGGCCGAGCGAACGTGGCTGGTCGTAACCGATATAGAGGCCGGCGACCAGGTCCGGCGTGAAGCCGATGAACCAGGCATCCTTGGAATCGTTGGTCGTGCCGGTCTTGCCGGCGAGCGGATAACCGAGCGACGCAAGCGTCCGTGCCGTCCCGCGCTGCACGACGCCCTCCATCATCGACGTGATCTGATAAGCCGTCATCGGGTCGAGCACCTGCTCGGCATTGTCGACGATGGTCGGCTCCGGCTGGTTGTTCCAGGATTTGGCGTTGCAGCCCTCGCAGACGCGGTCGTCATGCTTGTAGATCGTCTTGCCGTAGCGGTCCTGTATGCGGTCGATAAGGGACGGCTTGATCTGCTTGCCGCCATTTGCGATCACAGCATAGGCCGACACCATCCGCATCACGGTCGTCTCGCCCGAGCCCAGCGCCATCGGCAGATAGGGCAGCATGTGATCGTAGACGCCGAAGCGCTCGGCATATTCGGCGACGATGTTCATGCCGAGGTCCTTCGCCAGACGCACGGTCATCAAATTGCGCGACTGCTCGATGCCGCGCCTGAGTGTCGCCGGGCCGACGAACTTGCCGCCATAATTCTTCGGCTGCCAGATCGTGTTGCCGACCTTGATGGTGATCGGCGCGTCGAGAACCACCGAGGCGGGCGTATAGCCGTTGTCGAGCGCGGCGGAATAGACGATCGGCTTGAAGGCGGAGCCGGGTTGCCGCATGGCCTGCGTGGCGCGGTTGAACTGCGACAGCGAATAGGAGAAGCCGCCGACGAGCGCCAGCACGCGGCCGGTGTGGGGATCCATCACGACCATGCCGCCTTCGACCTTAGGCACCTGTCGAAGAATCCAGCCCCCGCCCTTAACCTTGTCGGAGCCGGCGCTTTCCGGGTCGCCCTGGGACTCGGCGGTCGATTTCTGCTCGGCATAGATGACGTCGCCCGGCGACAGCACGTCGGCGGGAGACTTCGCCTTCATGAGATGGCCGTCCTTGTAGTGACGCATCGCCCAACTCATGTCGTCGGCGGCGATGAAGCCCTTTTCGCGCTTGGGCGAAAGCTTGCCGGATTCCTCGCGATCCGGCTGGATGCCGATCGTCACCCCCTTCGAACTTGCGTCGAGAACCACCGCGACATGCCATTCCGGCACATCTCCTATCGACGGGATTTTCGCCAGCGGAACACCCCAGTCACCGGAAATATCGATGGTCTTGATGGGACCGCGATAGCCGCGCAGCGTATCGTATTTGATCAATCCGTGCTGAAGCGCCTTGCGTGCCTCCCGCTGCATCGCGGGATCGAGCGTCGTGCGCACGGACAGGCCGCCCTCGTAAAGCGCCTTCTCGCCGTAGCGCGCGATCAGTTCGCGACGCACTTCTTCGGTGAAATAGTCGGCAGCGAACAGATAGCTGCCATTGTGGCGCATATTGACGTTGAGGGGCTCCGCCTTCGCCTTGTCGCCCTCCTCGCGACTTACATAGCCGTTCTCCACCATGCGATCGATGACGAAATTGCGCCGGTCGATCGCGCGCTGGGTATCCTTGAAGGGTTGGTAGTTCGCCGGCCCCTTCGGAAGGGCCGCTAGATAGGCCGCCTCCGAAATCGTCAATTCATTGACCGATTTGTCGTAATAGGTGAGCGCCGCGCCGGCGATGCCATACGCGCCATAGCCGAAGAAGATTTCATTCAGATAGAGTTCGAGAATGCGGTCCTTCGAATAGGCCTGCTCGATGCGGAAGGCGAGGATCATCTCCTTGATCTTGCGCGCGATCGTCTGGTCGGACGAAAGCAGGAAGTTTTTCGCCACCTGCTGGGTGATGGTCGAGGCGCCGACGGGCCGGCGACCGGTGCCGAGATTGCGGATATCGACGAGCACCGCGCGCATCAGGCCCTGTATATCGATGCCGGGATGGGTGTAGAAATTCTTGTCTTCCGCCGAGATGAATGCCGCCTTTACGCGATCGGGAATGGCCTGGATCGGCAGGTAGAGCCGCCGTTCATGGGCATATTCGGCCATGAGCGAGCCATCGCCCGCGTGAATGCGGGTCATTACCGGCGGCTCGTATTTTGCAAGCACCTCGTAGTCGGGCAGATCCTTCGTCAACTGGCCGACATAGATAGCGAGGCCGGCGGCCGCGAGCAGCCCCAGCATCACAGCCACGCCGAAGAAATAGCCGATCAGACGTAACATGCCCGCTCCAGTCCACGGAATTGGCTGATGGCAAGCAAATCCGGCCGAATCAGCCGGCATGCAAACCCCGCCAATGTCCTATCGCGCATCCTTGGCGCCGCGTTGTGGGTAAAATGCGGCAGCACCGGAATCAGGCCTTCACCAGGCCAATTAAACCATGAGGTGTTGTGCCCGTGCAACGCCGCATAAGGGAGAACAGGATCGCCTCAACCGCCCACATGCCCTCGCGCCGCGGCAAAGACCCCGACCGCATCCACCATGCTGGCCACGGCTTTAGCGCGCCAGGCTGGATCGCGCAATTCCGCTTCGTCCTTGGGATTGGACAAATAGCCGAGTTCAACCAGGACGGAGGGAATATCCGGCGCGCGCAGGACACGGAAGCCCGCCGAACGCTGCGGGTTGTTGATCAATTCGATCTTATCGGAAAGCTTGCCGACGAGTGTCCTTGCGAAACGCACCGAAAAACTGCGCGTCTCGCGCCGGATGAGATCGACCAATATGTCCGAGACCTCGTGGTTGCGGTCATCGACCTTGGCGCCCGCCAGTTCATCTGAAAGATTTTCGCGGACAGCGACCGCCGCGGCCACTGCATCCGAGGCGCGATCGGAGAGCGTGTAGACGGTGGCGCCCCGTATATCCGGCTCGTTTATCGTATCCGCGTGGATCGATATGAACAGGTCGGCGCCGTCCCTACGGGCGATTTGCACGCGCTCGTCCAGCCTCAGATAACGGTCGTCGTCGCGCGTCATGTAGACGTCGTATTTCCCGGTCTTGAGCAGCGCATCGCGAAGTTGCAGGCCGAATGCGAGGGTAATGTCCTTCTCCAGCGCACCCGAAACGCCTTGAGCGCCGGGGTCGATGCCGCCATGGCCGGGATCGAGCACGATGGTGAAGCGCTTTTTTCCGGTCGGCGCGGGCCGGGGAGCCGAATCACGCGCAGATACGCCAGTGGCGACCGCGTTTCCCGCCTGCCTCGCGAGCGCCGCTTCGAACTTCGCCTCCGAGGCGGCGGCAATGTCGGCCACGACGCGGAATCCAGGCGTTTGCTCGTTCTTGATCACCTGGACGTCGTCGATATCGAAAGGACCGTCGGATGCGATCACGAGGCGCGACTGCCCCTCCCCGATCCGTCCATAGTGGACCTCGGTGACGAGCCCGACCGGCTTCGTCTGCGTTGCATCGATGTGGAATTCCGTCTCGGGCATATCGATGACGAGACGATGCGGGTTGCGCAGCAGGAACCACCTTATCTCGGGCTTCTGGTCGAACTGGAGAATGATCCGGGTCCGCACCGCATCGCCCGCCATCGCATAGCCGCGCGCCTGCAAGGGAACTGCGGAGGCCGGCAGGACGAAGCCCAGACAAACGCCGACAAAAGCGATGAAGGAAAGCACCCGCCTCATGGAATTCATTGCGATAGCAGAAAGGCCCCGGCTCTCATGAAGGTCCGGAAGACGTGGATTGCCAGGTGCGAACGCACCATCCTGCTTTCGCATGATCGGAAACGAGACAAGATTCATTAATGACCCGTAGCGGATTACAGTTAATCAATTCCTGCCGCAATGGCTGCCGGCGGGTATCAGGCGCCGGCGTTAAATCGGGGTTGCCATAAATTGCGCCAGATCATAAAAGCGGCATAGGGTCGCTGCAACGCTCGCGACCGGTTTTCGGCGCTGCAAACGGCCTTTAGGCACAGGTAGCTTGAATTCTGGAATGAGCGCCATCACATGCGGCTCGAAGAATTTTCTCGAGGCCATCGGCGTGCCGACGGTCTCTCGTGAGGAAAAGCGGCCGGGATCGTCCTGCGCCGTGCGTAACGGTAGGACCCGAAAGGTCCATGTTCAAAAGCGGCTCCGTCGGAGAATTGATGGCATCGAGCACGCAAAGGGAAAGGCCAGCAACAACCGGCGCGATAATCGCGCCTGCGCGCCAATTCCCGGTGTTCGGGCAACTCACGACGCCCCCCCTATTGTCCGGCATCCGTCCTCCGCTGCTGCGTCGCGCCCCATCGCGCGCCGCCGGGCCAGAGGCTGCCGGGGAGATTCTCAGAAATGCCCAACAAAATGCTTATAGACGCCTCCCACCCGGAGGAAACGCGGGTCGTCGTCACTCGCGGTAATCGCATCGAGGAATTCGATTTCGAATCACAGGACAAGAAGCAGCTCAAAGGAAATATCTATCTCGCACGCGTCACGCGCGTCGAACCTTCCCTTCAGGCGGCTTTTGTCGAATATGGCGGCAACCGCCATGGCTTTCTCGCCTTCAACGAGATTCATCCCGATTATTATCAGATCCCCGTAGCCGATCGTCAGGCGCTTTTGCGCGCCGAGGCGGAAGCCGCAAAGGCGGAAGACGAAGACGAACCGCACGAGGAAGACCGGTCCAAGCGCGGGACGCGGCGGCGTGGCCGGGGCCGTGGACGGGCGAAAACCGATATCCATGCTTCCGAGCAGGAAACTTCCGCGTCGGACGAGGCATTCAGCGACGCGGACGCCACAACCAACGACGCCATAACGGAAGACGGGAATGCTTCCGGTGAGGTGACGGCGGAAGAGAACTCATCTTCCAACGGGGCCATTGCTGAAAGCGGCCCGGAAGACGCCGGCGAGACAAACGAAAATGACCACGACGCCGAAAGCCGGCGCACGCTGGCCGAGGGCGTCGAGGCCGATGTCGTTTCCGAACCGGTGGAAAGCACCGAGCCCGATGGCAATGAGGACAACGAGGAAAACGGCGTCGAATCGGTCGGCGCAGAGGATGCGCTGGAGGAAATCCAGACGCGCCGCCGTCCTCCCCGCCGTCAGTACAAGATCCAGGAAGTCATCAAGCGGCGCCAGATCCTGCTCGTGCAGGTCGTCAAGGAGGAGCGCGGCAACAAGGGCGCGGCGCTGACGACCTATCTGTCGCTTGCCGGCCGCTATTCCGTTCTGATGCCCAACACCGCGCGCGGCGGGGGCATTTCGCGCAAGATCACCAACGCCCAGGACCGCAAGCGGCTGAAGGACGTCGTCAAGGATCTCGACGTGCCGGAGGGCATGGGGGTTATTCTCCGCACCGCCGGCGAGAACAGGACGAAGGCCGAGATCAAGCGCGACTACGAATATCTGATGCGGCTTTGGGAAAATGTCCGTAATTTGACGCTGCAATCGACGGCCCCTGCCCTCGTCTATGAGGAAGGCAGCCTCATCAAGCGCTCCGTCAGGGACCTCTACAACAAGGACATCGACGAGATCCTTGTCTCCGGCGAGGAAGGCTATCGCGAGGCCAAGGATTTCATGCGCATGCTGATGCCGAGCCATGCCAAGGTGGTTCAGCCTTACCGCGATCCGGTCCCGATCTTCGCCAGGCAGGGCATCGAGGCGCAGCTTGACCGCATGCTGCAACCGCAGGTGACGTTGAAATCCGGCGGCTACATCATCATCAACCAGACCGAGGCGCTGGTCGCGATCGACGTCAACTCCGGACGCTCGACGCGCGAGCATTCGATCGAGGACACGGCGCTCCAGACCAATCTCGAAGCGGCCGATGAGGTGGCGCGCCAGCTTCGGTTGCGCGACATGGCGGGCCTTATCGTCATCGACTTTATCGACATGGAGGAGAACCGCAACAACCGCGCCGTCGAAAAGCGGCTGAAGGATTGCCTCAAGAACGATCGCGCCCGCATCCAGGTCGGCCGCATCTCGCATTTCGGCCTGATGGAGATGTCGCGGCAGCGGATCAGGGCGAGCGTTCTCGAATCGACCATGAAGCCCTGTCCGCATTGCGGCGGCACGGGGCACGTGCGTTCGGATTCCTCCGTCGCGCTCCACGTCATCCGCGCCATCGAGGAACATCTCCTCAAGGATGGACATCACCACATCACGGTCCACACCCCGGCAGCGACCGCGCTCTACGTTCTCAACCACAAGCGCGCGAACCTGTCCGAACTCGAGAGCCGCTTCGGATTGACGATTTCGATCGAGGCCGACGAGACACTTGGGGCCCAGCACTATTCGATCGTCAAGGGTGGCGCGGTCGAGCGCAAGGAAGCCTTCGAGAAACCCCTCGAGACGCCCGCCTTCGAGGCGATGGAAATCGACGACGCGCCGGAAGACATTCCGGATCACGATGTCGAGGCGGAAAGCGCCGAGCAAGGCGACCATCATCGCAAGCGCCGGCGCAAGAGAAGGCGCCGCGGGCGTGATCATGCTGGCGATGAGCGTGCGGCTTCGACGAGCACATCCGAGGCGGCTGCCGATGCCGACGAGCCGGCTTTTGGCGACGAAGATGCGGAATCGAACGAAGCTGCCGGGGAAGGCGAATCGCGCAAGCGCCGTCGCGGCAAACGCGGCGGCCGGCGCAACAAGCATGATCTGTCGAGCAGGCAACAATCCGATCAGGAAAGCGGCGCTGCCGTCACGCAGGATGAAGAAGCCTCGCGCGCCGTTGGAACGGAGCCCACAACGGACGGCGAGGCCGTGCCGGCCCCAGAGATGACTTCCGCCGCTACCCCGGAAGAAGGCGTTGCAGTCATTGCCGCGGAGGCGACGCCCGAAGCGGCTATTCAGGACGCGGTGAAGACTCCGCGCCGCAGGACGCGCAAAAGCAAGGCCAAAGCCACTGAGGATGCTGCATCAGCCGATGTAGAGGAAACGGCAAAGACCGAGGAAGCAGGCAAAGCAGAGCCGGCACCAGCGGAAGCCTTGCAGGCTGCAAGTGCGGCCAAGGAAGCGGAAGCGCCGGCCAAGGAGGAGGAGAGCCAGCCGGCTGTTCCCGTTGTCACCTCGTCCGGCCAATCCTCGAATGAGGAAGTCCGTCCGCGCAAGAGCGGCTGGTGGCAAAGGAAGGGCTTTTTCTGATCCTTCTCTGTTTCAAGGAGCCTATACCGCCGTCATTCTCGGACTTGACCGGACAAGCCCGAGTATGACGGCGCTCACGTCAGCCGCGCCGACAAAGCCATATGCGATTGCCCTGCAGCTTGCAGGGAAGTGCCCGCCCTTCGGCATGCTCAGGAGGTGAGAGGCGACGCAAAACCGCTGCGCAGCTTTTGCCGGAATTACTCTACGCCGCGTCGTGTCGCTTGCCGCCGCTGCCCTGCACCCGGAACGGTCTTTCTCCGCGAATGATGTCGCTCGCCTCGATGTAAGCCATCTCGATCAGATAGGCGAGCATGTCGCATCGCTCGGCTTCGGCCATCGTGCGCAATTGGCCGAGCATAGACTGAAGATAATCGAGCCTGTCGGTCCGTCTTTTGTTGTATGATGCCGTCATTGCGCCCTCTTCGATCCGAATGGGACTGTTCCGCGGGGAGGGGGTCGGAACGGATCCGCTCTTGCCGCAAGTTGCAAAAGACTCTCACCAAATATTAAAGTTGTAAATATCATATCTATGCAATTCTTGATTGCATTTCGATATGCTGATACCCTAATTTCCCCCTCGCCCCTTGACCGCGGACGAAAGCGCGGCCATGTGCTGGAGGAATTTCCAAAGAGTCTGGCTGCGCATGCCGTTCCCGGCGCGGTAGAGGCTGCCACGTGAGGGAAAGCCTTATTTTCAATGGATGTCGTCGTCGTCGAATCGCCCGCAAAGGCGAAAACGATCAACAAATATCTTGGCCGCAACTATAAGGTCCTGGCCTCCTTCGGGCATGTCCGCGACCTGCCGGCCAAGGACGGGTCCGTGCGCCCGGACGACGATTTCTCCATGTCGTGGTCGGTCGACGGCAAGTCATCGAAGCACCTCACGGAAATAGTCAAGGCTCTGAAGGACGCGGACGGCCTGATCCTCGCGACCGACCCCGACAGGGAAGGCGAGGCAATCTCCTGGCATGTGCTCGAAGTGCTGCGGCAGAAGAGGGCCTTGAAGGACAAGCCAGTCAGGCGAGTCGTCTTCAATGCCATCACGAAAAACTCCGTTCTCGATGCGATGGCCAATCCGCGCGACATCGACGCGCCGCTGGTCGATGCCTATCTGGCGCGCCGGGCGCTCGACTATCTCGTCGGCTTCACGCTTTCGCCGGTGCTCTGGCGCAAGCTGCCGGGGGCGCGCTCGGCCGGGCGCGTGCAATCCGTGGCGCTTCGCCTTGTCTGCGACCGCGAGGCCGAGATAGAGCGCTTCGTCCGCGAGGAATATTGGCAGATCGCCGCTCTTCTCGCGACGCCGCGCAAAGAGGATTTTCAAGCGCGGCTAACCGCTTTCGACGGCAGGAAACTGCAAAAGCTCGACATCAAGACGGAAGCGCAAGCTTCTGATATCAAGACGATGCTCGAAGGCGCAGCCTTCCGCGCGGTTTCCGTCGAGGCGAAGCCGACCAAGCGCAACCCCGCGCCGCCCTTCACAACATCCACGCTGCAGCAGGCCGCCTCTTCGCGGCTTGGCTTCTCCGCGAACCGCACCATGCAGGTGGCGCAGCGTCTTTACGAAGGCGTCGATCTCGGCGGCGAGACCGCGGGCCTCATCACCTATATGCGAACCGATGGCGTCCAGATGGCGCCGGAGGCGATCGCCAGCGCCCGTGAGGTGATCGGCCGCGAATTCGGCAGCCGCTATGTGCCGGAGAAGCCGCGCCATTATTCCGTCAAGGCCAAGAACGCGCAGGAAGCCCACGAGGCCATCCGCCCGACGGACTTCTCGCGCACGCCGGCCTCAGTAAAGCAGTACCTCGACTCCGACCAGGCGCGCCTCTACGACATCGTCTGGAAACGGGCCATCTCCAGCCAGATGCAGGCGGCCGACATCGAACGCACGACAGTCGAGATCGAGGCTGTCAATGGAAGCCGCACGGCCGGCCTGCGCGCCGTCGGTTCCGTCACCCGCTTCGACGGTTTCCTCGCCGCCTATGCGGACCAGCGCGACGATGATGCCGAGGACGACGAGAATACCCGCCTTCCCGAGATCAAATCGGGCGAGACGCTCGACCGCCGCTCGATCGAAGCGACCTCGCACACGACCGAGCCACCGCCGCGCTATTCCGAGGCATCGCTCATCAGGAAGATGGAGGAACTCGGCATCGGCCGCCCATCGACCTATGCCAGCACGCTGAAGACGCTGGAGGACCGCGGCTACGTTATCATAGAGAGGCGCCGCCTCATCCCCGAGGCCAAGGGGCGTCTGGTGACGGCCTTCCTCGAAAGCTTCTTCGAGCGCTATGTCGAATATGATTTCACCGCCTCGCTCGAAGAGAAACTCGACGAGATTTCCGACGGCAAGCTTTCGTGGAAAGAGGTGCTGCGCGATTTCTGGCGGGATTTTTCCGGCGCCGTGGACGGCATCAAGGAATTGCGCGTTTCCGACGTGCTCGACGCGCTCAACGAGGAACTGGCGCCGCTCGTCTTTCCACCGAAGGAGGAGGGCTCCGACCCGCGTGTCTGCCCGCGCTGCGGCTCGGGAAGGTTGTCTTTGAAGCTCGGCAAGTTCGGCGCCTTCGTCGGCTGCTCGAACTACCCGGAATGCGGCTATACCAGGCAGTTGGGCGATGCGCTGAACGGCAATGGCGAGGATGGCGCCGGCGCCGAGGATGGCGCCAGGGTGCTGGGCAAGGACCCCTATACGGACGAGGAAATCACGCTTCGCTCCGGCCGTTTCGGACCCTATGTCCAGCGCGGCCAAGGCAAGGAAGCAAAGCGGGCGAGCCTGCCGAAAGGCTGGAAGGTCGAGGATATCGATCACGAAAAGGCGCTCGCCTTACTGTCGCTGCCGCGCGATGTAGGGCGGCACCCGGAAACGGGAAAGATGATCTCGGCCGGCATCGGGCGCTACGGTCCCTTCATCCTGCATGACGGCGCCTATGCCAATTTGGAAACGGTCGAGGATGTCTTTTCGATCGGCCTAAACCGCGCCGTCTCGGTCCTTGCCGAAAAG